>LXOW01018206.1_pt1 | contig 11557 bp, 11 predicted proteins | sample 1368591 | NCBI WGS metagenome assembly LXOW01 (sample SAMN04884650, study PRJNA319009) | bovine gut metagenome | isolation source: Cow rumen | host: Bos taurus | place: Italy: Legnaro (PD) | collected 2014-07-09
GGGATGCTGGAACTGGTATCACTCAACGGCAATGTCGTAAGAGACGATGACGGCAAACTCTTCCATCATACACATGCCTTGTTCTCATTCAAGAAAGACGGTCAGCATGGAATGGCGGGAGGACATCTTAAGGCCACAACCGTTCTATATACTGCCGAAATTGAACTGCGTCCAACTGTCGGCGGTGCTATAGGTAGGAAGTTTGATCCTGAAACTGGCACAGGATTTTGGGATTTCAAATAAAACAAAAGAAGGTCATTATATGGTTAACTACGGACTTAAGGATAAAGTAGCTCTGATTACAGGAGCAAATAACCCACAGGGGATAGGGGCAACAACAGCATTTGCCTTTGCTCGTGAAGGGGCGAAGGTGGTCTTAATCTACAAGAGAATCCATAGGCAGTTCGACCAATCGAAGACAGACAAGAACGGTGTGGACAGGTATTTCGAGGCAAACTCAGGGAATGCTGATCGTGTTGAGAGCAGGCTAAAGGAAATGAATGCCGACTATATGATTCTGGAAAGCGACATTTCGCATGAAGCTGCCGTAAAGGAAATCTATTCGAAAGTCCTTGAACGGTACGGAAGGGTCGATATTCTGGTCAATAATGCGGCCGATGGTGACATGGACGGCATCGACACCATAGAGAAAATTACGCAGGAGGTGATTGATGACACGTTTGCGGTCAATGTCCGCGGAAGCATCCTGATGACAAGGGAGATGATTACCCATCGCGCTGATTATGGACGCATCATCAATATCTCAACCGATTCTTCACAGGTTTTTGCAGGGCAGATAACCTACGGAGCAAGTAAGGCTACACTTGAAGCACTTACCCGCAGCATTGCCTTGGAGGTGGCAAAGTACGGCATTACCGTCAATTGTGTTGCACCAGGTCCCACTCAGACGGGATGGATTGACACCGATTTGGAACAGTCTGTTCTTCCAGTCATTCCTATGGGTAAACTGATTCAGCCGGAAGATATTGCAGAAACGATTCTGTTTCTGGCAAGTGAGCAGGCGAGAATGCTAACGGGGCAAGTCATTAAAGTTTCTGGTGGACATGCCTTATGACATTATGACTGACTACGATTCCATATGGCGCACACAGGACGAGATTAGAACGGTGGTGAATGCCGTTCTGGGTGAATGTATCTGGAATCTCAGCTACAGCGAGCGACGTATGGCCATTGAACTGGAGCTGACTGTTACGCTCGATGATGATGCCATCGGCGATCTATCTGAGGACAAAATTACTGAAATTTTCTGTATGGCAGATGATTTTTGCATATTTTATGATGCAATGATTGCATAATACTTGTTTGACTGGCAGCGAGTCCGTAAGGAAGTTCATATCATCCAGCCATTGTTCTATGTTCGCAAAGGGGGCAATTTGAAGATGCAAGCAGTATGGGCCAAGACTTGTCGTGGAGCTATGACACGATTCATCATTGAGAATCGAATCGACAAGCCGGAAGATCTGAATGCTTTCAGTTACGAAGGCTTTACATACGAACCGAATCTTGGAGAACCAGACTATCCACATTTTATCAAATGACTACCCTCTATGCTGTCGAGGGTTACTAAAAGTACATTAACACAATTTAATGGAGGGGTAATGCTTGTTACCAATATTATTTGTATCTTTGCAGCAAAATATTAACGAATGTGGAACGGAAAAGGGTTACAGAAAGACTGATATTTGCAGGCACGCTATCGCCATCTGCCACGCTGGTAGGCTGCATCGCTGTGATGGCAGGCGTGATAAGCGATTCTACAGTCTGGCAGGTCGTAGGATCCTTCCTTATCATAGCGGCATTCGCTGCCAATATACTTGGCATGTTGCTGTCGCTATTAACCCACCAATGGAAAAAGACATTCTACGGGGCGCTCTCGCTGACCATCAGCCTCGTCATCGGTTTCCTGACAGCCATCCTCATAGGCGTTGGCCAGCACCATCCGCCTGGCATGCCAGAAGCGGCAGTAGACGACACCTTCATGTTTACTACCCCCACATCGACGAGTGACTTCTTAGGAACTGACATCGAAGCAGGCAGCTGGTGGACAGACGGCCATCACTATTATCAGGTAACGAAGACCGGCGACAGTTATCAAATGCAGGGAATGACGCTGCACGAGGGAGGCCTGGAGGCCTGCATCGACATCGTCAGCGACAGCCTGTTTGCAGGTACGCCACCCTGCGGCTTCAACTCGTTTGCAGAGCCAGGCCATCTGGTGCGCCACCACATCGTCTTTACCCCCGACTCCACCAATATCGAGCTGCTGGTGGCCTACAACAAAGACAACAGCCGGGAGCCTGTAGCCGTGCTTCAGCGTTTCGACGGCGACGAGCTGCGATATGAGCTTGACGGTATTCACGCCCTGTTGGAAGGCACCTACTCCGACGGCAAGGACAAATGGACCTTCCTGGCAGACGGTACGATGAGAATGGCTTCCGACGCAGAGACCAGGCCTTACGAGGTAGAGCTGTTCTACCATATTCCCACCAACGTGGTGCGACTGCCCGACGGCCGGCACGTAGCCCTGAAATTGTCCACCGACGAACTGAAAGTGCTGGAAGCCACCTACGACGAAGACGAGGAGGAGTGGCAGGCAGTATATCCTGAGAAGGTACTGATGCAGCTGGAGCGCAATGGCAACGTCAGTCCTGACCAGCACCTGATGGAAGAAGGGAGGCTGCTCACACCGGCGATGGTTCAGTATATGGACGGCGACTACGAACAAATCAGGAGCCGCTACTACGACACGCGCTATACTAACCACCTCATAGGCCGTCTGAACAACTGCCTGCTGGACCGCTGGATCTGCAAACAGTCGCAAGAAGAAGAAGAAAAATAAAAACAACGGATTAATATGAAGAAGCTAATTATATTTGTGCTGCTGATGGGCTTGATGGCAGCCTGTACAAACAAGCCGGCCCAGGGAGACAATGAGACTGCAGGCCCCTACGACTCGCTGACCGTCCATATAGACAGTATCGGCGTGATGATGACCCTGAAGACCGATGTCCCCACACACGACACTCTGCTGCACCGCAGCCTGGCACAGTTCGTGGCAGACAACATGTTCTACACCGAAGATGAAGAAGGCAACGTCGTGCGGCCTGAGTATCAGGGCGACATCCGCGCTTTCCTGAAGACCTGCGCCCAGCAGAAATGGAGCGAGGTGGAGAATGCCACATACGAAGGATTCCCGGAGACACTTGCCGATGACGACGAGGGACTGACACGGGCCGACATGCGCGAACAAGCCGCTGCAGACAGTATGGCACTGAGCGACTGCAACATAACGATCCGCCTGACAGACGACAATGACAGTCTGGCCACCTGGCAGTTCAACATCCTCGTCTACATATACAACACGGCCCATCCCTCAACCAGGACTAAAACGATCACCCTGAGGAAGGCCGACGGACTGCCTGCCGACAACGTAGAGGGAACAACGGAAGAATGAGAATTCACTTGAAGCCCAATAGCCGTCTACCAGATCGAGGCTTTTTTATTCTTATCCGGCTCGCTTTGACGTATATATTTGTCAAAATCCAAGTAGCTCTCTTTGATCTTATTATCGTCCATGCAGTATCTTTATCGTTTTAATCTTTACCAATTTGAACGCAAAGTTAACGATTTTCTATCAAAACAACAACTATTTTTGAAACGAATCTGTGATTTTAATCTGAAATCTTATGGGGATTGGGGGAAAAATGCTTATCTTTGCAACGTTGAATAGCCCATAGCGATTCACTAATTTTGCAGGCATGACTATCTAAAAAAAAAAATAATTTATGGTAAAAATTAAGTTCTTTACTTCTGTCATCGTAGTTTTAATCTCTGTCTCTNNATCGTAGTTTTAATCTAATCTCTGGTGTCGCAGGCTGCGCCCAGAAAAGTCAACATGAGGTAGAGACGGAAGTCTCCAGTCTGAGGGATACCTTAGCACATGATTTAACTGACATAGGATATATGTTTTGTGAACATATGCATATTACTGATATCCGATTTGACAAAATTAAAAACACCCAAGGTGAAAAGGTTTATGCAGTCGTCATTTCAAACCAATTAACAGATGAAGAATATCTTCAAATGTGTAAAGAAGTCAAGGAATTTCTTCTTCTTGATATATACGTTTCCTTAAACAATGGATATTATATACAACCGTTAATCAAGAAATGTATAGATGAAGAGGTGGATCTTCAAATTGTATCATACGCTGAGGGCTCTGATCTTGAACCAATTATCACTGATATCAGTCATCAATCGCTAACAAATATTAAAGAAGAGCAGTTAAAATATGCGTTGGAAGTAACTTTGGATGTATTTGAAAGAGCCGAGTGGTTATCACTTGATTATGATGACAAAAATTTGATTATTTCATACCAAGAAGAAGATAGCATAGAAGACCTAACTCAATCTTCTGAGGAAGAATTGAAGGATTTTGCTGCTGGATTATTAATTTATTTCGATGAAAAGCTGGAAGGCTACAGCTTCATGAAATTTTTCTCAGAATCAGGTAAGGAAGTAGTTCTCCTCCTAAAAAACAAATCGGGTGAAGTAGAAAAAAAGTTCTTCTTAAATACAGCAGAGATATACTTAAGAGTTTTAAAAGTTGTAGAGAACATGTTTCAGGATGCAGATAAGTTGTCGGCTCAAGGTCAAAGGGATGAAGCCCGAAAACTTATGCTAGATGCTGGAGGTTATAGTTATGCTATTAAAATGTGGATCGAAAGAGGCACAATCAAGGTTGATAATTTCACAGATAACCAGAAAAAAGAACTTTCAGAAATTCTTGATCGCTTAGATAAGAGATACAAGTAGCTCACAAACACCTATCACTGGGGTCTCCCCAGTGATAGGAAATCGTCTAATGAGGCGTCTATGCGTCTAAACGTCTAAAATGTTCTTTCGGATGCACAGGGGACATCTAAAAGCAAAGTCTACCTATCTGTTTATCAGATACATACTTTAACATCTCCTTGGATAGTTTAGGAATCGCTATTTTCAGAATTCTCCGAGTTTTGGATGAGATTTGGGTCTGATTTTGGGTAACGGAGAAATAGAAAATCCGCGTAACTTATTGAAAATCAATTAGTTACGCGGATTTATCAGCGGAGAGAGAGGGATTCGAACCCCCGGTACCTCTCGGTACGGTAGTTTTCAAGACTACTGTAATCGACCACTCTACCATCTCTCCAGTGCTCTGATGTCTCGAAAGCGGGTGCAAAGGTACAAAGATTTTTTGAAACCAACAAATTTTTTGCCAACTTTTTTGCAAATTCGATAGAAAATGAGTAATTTTGCAGCGTGATTTATCCGAATAACTTCGAACATAAGCTTGGTTTCGACGAAATCAGACGGCTGCTGAAGGAGCGTTGCCTCAGTACGTTGGGCAAGGAAAAGGTAGATGAGATAGCCTTTTCCACAGACTGCGCGCAAGTGAACGAATGGCTGACGCAGGTGCGCGAGTTCCGTAGGCTGCAGGCGGAGAAAGACGACTTCCCGATGAACTTCTTCTTCGACGTGCGCCAGGCCGTGAGCCGCATCCGTATGGAGGGAACGCATCTGGAGGAAGAAGAGGTGTGGGACCTAAGACGCTCGCTGCAGACGATTGCGGACATCGTGAAATACCTGAACCGCAATGAGGCCGACGACGAGGAGGAGCCAGAATATCCCTATCCTGCCCTGCACCGACTGACGGAGGGCGTAACCACCTTCCCCGCCATGATTCGCCGCATCGACTCCATCCTCGACAAGTTCGGAAAAATCAAGGACTCAGCCTCAATGACGCTGGCCGGCATCCGGCATGAACTGGAAAAGACACAGGGCAGCATCTCGCGTACCTTATATACTATACTGCACTCGGCACAGAAGGACGGCATCGTCGATAAGGACGCTGCCCCGACAATGCGCGACGGACGACTGGTGATACCCGTAGCACCGCAGGTGAAACGGCGTATCAACGGTATCGTTCACGACGAGTCGGCCACAGGTAAGACGGTCTTCATCGAACCTACTGAGGTGGTGGAGGCCAACAACAAAGTGCGCCAGCTGGAGGCCGAGGAGCGCCGAGAGGTGATACGCATCCTGACCGTATTCAGCGACGAGGTGCGCCCACATGTGAAAGAGATACTCGAGTCGTACCAGTTCCTGGCACGCATCGACCTGATATACGCCAAGTCGCAGCTGGCAGAACTCACCAAGGCCTTTGAGCCCGAAGTGGAAGACAGGCCGCACATCGACTGGATAAGAGCCATCCACCCACTGCTGCAGCTCTCGCTGGAGAAGCAGGACAAGCAAGTGGTGCCGCTGGAAATCACGCTCACCCAAGAGAAGCGCATCCTGATCATCTCGGGTCCGAACGCAGGCGGTAAGTCGGTCTGTCTGAAGACCACCGGACTGCTGCAATACATGCTCCAGTGCGGTCTGCCCATACCTATCGGCGACAGAAGCACTTGCGGACTCTTCCACCACATTCTGATAGACATCGGCGACGAGCAGAGCATCGAGAACGACCTCTCGACCTACTCGAGCCACCTGATGAACATGAAGCAGATGATGCGCCAGGCCGACGGACAGTCGCTGCTGCTGATCGACGAGTTCGGCAGCGGTACGGAGCCCACCATCGGCGGAGCCATCGCTGAGGCCATGCTGAAGCAGTTCTGGAAGAAGCAGGCCTTCGGCGTGATCACCACCCACTACCAAAACCTGAAGCACTTTGCGGAAGACCATCCGGGCGTGGTGAACGGAGCGATGCTCTACGACCGTCATGAGATGCAGGCCCTCTTCCAGCTCGCCATCGGACAGCCCGGCTCGTCGTTTGCCATCGAGATCGCCCGCAAGACGGGTATCCCCGAAGAGGTGATCAAAGACGCCTCCGACATCGTAGGTCAGGACTATATCCAGAGCGACAAATACCTGCAGGATATCGTACGCGACAAGCGCTACTGGGAAGGCAAGCGCCAGACCATCCACCAGCACGAGAAATCGCTGGAGGGCCATATCCAGCGCTACGAGAGCAACCTTGAGGAAATCGAACGCGAACGCAAGGCCATCCTGCGGCGCGCCCAGGAGCAGGCTCAGGAACTGCTGGCAGAAGCCAACCGCAAGATAGAGAACGCCATCCGGGAAATCAAGGAGGCTCAGGCCGAGAAGGAGCGCACGCGAGAGATACGCGAGGAACTGAAGCAATTCCGCGAACAGGTGACCAGCGACGACAACCAGGGACTGATGAGCGAAGAAGAGTTCGCCAAAAAACTGCGGCAGATGGAAGAGCGCAAGGCCCGCAAGGAGAAGCGCAAGGCCGACAAGCAGAAGAACGCCGAACAGGCCAAGCAGCGCAGGGAACAGGGCCCCGACATCTCGTTCCCACAGGCTCTCCACGCGGCTATTGCCGTAGGCGACACCGTACGCATCAAAGGTCTCAACACAATCGGCAAGGTGGAGAGCATCTCAGGCAAGCAGGCACTCGTGATCTTCGGCGACGTGAAGACCAAGATGAAGGTCGAGCAGCTGGAACATGCCGAGAAGGTCAAGGAAGAGAAGAAAAAGTCGGACCACTCTGACCTGGCTATTCAGACTACCCGCATGACCAGTGCGACCATCGAAGACCGTAAATACAACTTCCGTCAAGACATCGACGTGCGCGGCATGAGAGGCGATGAGGCCGTAGATACCGTGCTCCACTTCATCGACGACGCCATCCTCGTAGGAGCCTCGCGCGTACGTATATTACATGGTACGGGTACGGGTGTTTTGCGCCAGTTGATACGCCAATATCTGGCCACCGTACCCAATGTGAGCCACTACCGCGACGAGCACGTTCAGTTCGGCGGAGCAGGCATTACTGTAGTCGATTTAGACTAGTGTAGTGTCTTGAAGACATTTGGNNAAGATACTGCATGTGCCGTTTCTGACGTAACATCGAGCACATCCTCCATGCAGGCTATGAATTCGGGGTCTTCTTTCGACGGGATGCACCAGTATTGGTTTCTGTGAGGCCTGATTTCGTTTTTTTTAGAACCCTGGCGATGGCACATTGTTCATATGTGTATTGCGTTCCGTGATTCATGTCCAGATCGAGTAGAACTCTGCACCTGCATTTAACGGTGTCGCATAATAATGTTTGTATCTTGTATATTACTCATTTTGGTCTATATTACTTCCTTGTTGAATAGAATCTTCGACGATTTCCCAATAGCCATTTCTTTTACCATTCACTCTACGTAGAATGTTCTTCTCTTGTAACGCTATGGTAATTGATTTGACTGTTCGCTCAGATTTTCCAATTTCAGCAGCAATCTCTTTTTGGATAGCAGATGGATTCTTTTGTACTATGCGGAGTAGAGCGACTTCTTCCAAAGTGCAATTTTTGCACTTTAGAGGTAATTCTTCACCAGCTTTTGCACTTTGAACTTCATGATTTGCACTTTGAGATATGGATTCGTCCTCAACTTTGTTCCAATCAACGTGCATAATCCTGTTCCTAAGGTCATGTTCTTCCCCAAGCAACATACTGCGAAAGAACCTCTCCAAATACTCTGTCGTTTCTGTGATGCCATTTGTCAAATCACTATAGTTGGCACGAACGAGCGCGTTTCTGAAATACCAAGAGTTTTCAGCAAAGACATCATTGACAACATTGAATCCCAATGTACGTAGGTACTTAATCATAAATACGGCAGTCGTTCGTGTGTTGCCTTCGCAAAACGCATGAACTTGCCATAGATTAGCACAGAAACGGGTTAGATGACGAATAGCATCGTCAATATTCATGTTAGCATAACTAAACTCGCGTTCCTGCCCCATATCATAATTCAATGTGTCGCTAATAGTATCTGCACTGGCATAATACACAGTCTTGCCGCCAAGTACCCACTCGTTCTTCGTAATATTATAGTCACGAATGCGTCCTGCCAGCTTGTAAATACCATCAAACAAACGGCGATGTATAGAAATCAACTGAGCAGGAGTAAATGAGAACGTCTTTTCCTCTATCAACTCCGTGATACGTGCTGCCACCTTGTCTGCCTCTTCCGTTCGGTCATTCTCGACAACCTTTCGTCCAGATGCAGACTTGTAGTATGAGTCGATAAGTTGTTTTGCTTCATTGATGCTGATATCACCCTCGATATGCCTTTTGGCAGTATCAAGCAGATATTCAGAAGTCTGAAGTCTATCAACCTGTTGAAGCCCTATAGCAACCTTCCAAGCTTCGCTACGCTCGCGCTTCTGTGGCTCGCCTTGGCGGATGTATTCATCTAGACCCTGAATGGTATATTTCTGTTCGTCGCTCATATGTCGTTTATTATATTATAATTCATAAGCATCGTCTACAAACGACAGCTCTACTATTTTCTATACGAACTGCCGAGAAAATCTCGGTAGTTGCTTCTGCCAAGCACACCTCTGTAAACCGTTCTATTTTAGTCCATGTTGCCATATTTGCTGCAAATTAACAATATTATCTTTGTATTCAAAACTGTCTTTATTCGACTATCAGTTATACATTTGTCTCGTTCATTATTATAACTTCAGCTATCTACCAGTCTCGCTCTTGCCATACTCATGAGTAAGCCCGGAAGTAGCTTAGGAGCAGGCCAGAGTATGGCTACACTATGAATTCTTACTGTACGTCCTATTCTTATTCCCGCCATGAGCCTCCAAGTAACCGAACTCAGTGAGCTGGCGAAGGTAACGCTTGGCAGTAGTGGGCTTGAAACCGAAATGACTGACGATTTCTTCTGTCGTAATCAGGTCTTTATCGGTCACGAATTCCATAATATCGACCAGTTTCTCTGCCAAAGATGGCTTTACCGACCATTTATCGACCATTATCTGCTTCAAATCATGTTTATCGACCATATCTGATGCCATAGACCTAATGAATTGGTCAATATCTGTTTGCAGGTGTTGGCAATGATGGCGGGCCATGCAGTTAAGAAAGACGTTGAGGTCTTCATTCTCGCGAGTGTCTATCAGCGCCTGGATATATTCAGCCTTGTCTTCTTTGAGCACCTTTGTCGGCAACACATCAAACTCCCATTGCAGCAGGTTCATCAGCAAGCGACAGGTACGCCCGTTACCATCAGCCCAAGGATGGATAGTCACCAACTCGAAGTGTGCCCAGAAGCTGAGGTCATAGACAGCGGCTACGTCAGTAGGATCAATGGCTTTTCGACGTTGATTAAGTTCCTCGCAGAACGCGGCCAAACGTGCAGGCACCTTCTGATATGCCAGATATGACTTTCCGCCCGTACCTGCTGTCACATTCAGTTTGCGCAGCTCACCCTTAGCCGCAGAGAAATCACCACCTATCGAGTGGTACTCGCTGCCCGTACGAGCCATCACCTTCGATGCCAACAATACGAGCCAGTCAACGGTAATAGGTTCGTGCTGCTTAATCCACTCACGTCCGTAGTCGTAAGCCACCTTCAGGTCGAGGTTCATCTGCTGCTCCAACATGGTTCGCTTGCTGCTGGTGATGCCTTCGTCGAACAACAGTTGCGCCTCTACCTCAGTCACCGTACTGCCCTCGATGGCTGTAGAGTGCGTGATGATGGAGTAGAGATAGAACTTGTCGAAGTCTATCTGATCAGAGATGCCCAGCGCCTTATGCCGTTGGAGCAACCTCATCAATAAGTCTTTATTCTCTTCTGTCATATCTCGTCTTACTTTATTCTTATAATGTTTTTGTTTCTTGCTCTATTGTCCGATAAAGTCCATGCCTGCGCTTTGGCTATGACACGCTCAAAGTTCCAATATTTGCCATAGCCCATCACTCTCGCCAATTTGCGTGAGTTCCACCATTCCTTACCATCAGCATCAATCTCTCTTAACTGTTCGAAAGGAGATTGGAGTTCTGGGATATTAATAGAGTCTTCAGTCATCATTGCCAACTTATATGTTATCGCCTTGCATACAGCATTACTTCTATGAGAAGGTGCGGAGCAATAGCTACAAACGCATCGCCTTTCTTGAAACGCTGTATTGGTTTTGAGGCTATTTTATCCATTCTTCTTCAGATGAGTTGTACCTTAAATAATATGCGAACAAAATTAATAATTTTCCACGAAATAAAGAAAAGAAATATATTTTTCTGCAAAATACAACCAATTTTATATCTTTTTCTTCACTTTTATTCTCTGTAATGAGCTTTTTTTAATGGTCACTTCTCTATCAGCCAGTACTCCATGTGCTTCATCGTGCGTTTGCTCTTGAAGTTGAACTGGACATCGTTGAGGGCGTTGCCGATTTTACGGAAAGAAGTCTCTGGGTCGAAATTGGCATAGCGCTGAGCCAGCAGAGTGCTGATGTCGCCCAGACTCCACCACTTGCCTTGTTCAGTCTCCTTCGGCCGACGGAAGGTCTCACCAATCATCTCCACCAGGTCGTTCAACTTCTGGAAGGGCTCGTTTTCCTCGATCAGCGTCTGAATCTCATCATCCTCCAGCCAATGGCGCTCACCATTATTAAACAGATGAAGGGCCTGAGCAAAGAGCTGATAATGTTCGAGGTTATCCTCGAAATTGATGTTACCAGT
>LXOW01373818.1_pt1 | contig 11556 bp, 9 predicted proteins | sample 1368591 | NCBI WGS metagenome assembly LXOW01 (sample SAMN04884650, study PRJNA319009) | bovine gut metagenome | isolation source: Cow rumen | host: Bos taurus | place: Italy: Legnaro (PD) | collected 2014-07-09
CTGACGAACCTGACCGTCGTCGGCGAAATCTGCGACCTCGTCGACCGCATGGCCCCGCCGCTCCCCTCCGGTGCCCCCCGCCGCAGTCTCATGACCTTCGTCAAAGACCGTCCCGGCCACGACCGCCGCTACGCCATCGACTGCACCCGCATCGAGCGCGACCTCGGCTGGAAGCCCGCCGAGACCTGGCAGACCGGCGCCGCCGCCACCGTCCGCTGGTACCTCGACCACCCCGCCTGGGTCGACCAAGTCCGCTCCGGCGAATACCAGAACTGGATCGCCACCCACTACAGCGCCTGACCTCGCCGTCGCCGCCGGTTGCGAATCCGCGGCGGCAGGCACATCGACGACCCCACCTCCGAACTCGACCGCGCCTTCGCCGCGGTGTAGGATGCGCATACTCTCAGGTTTCCCTGCGGGGGCGCGGCTCGTGCGCGGTCGCGCCCCCCTTTTTGCGGTTACCGTTCGGGGATGGGGAGCCGAGGGGTGCAGAACGCGCTTGCATTTTGCGGCGACGGTTGTTTTGATGCAGGGCAACAAAGGAGGAACGCCATGGAATGGTATTACCAGCAGAACGAAGCGGCCCAGGGGCCGGTATCCGAAGAAATTTTCCGCGCGAAGATCGCCGACGGGACCATCCGTCCCGACACGCTCGTCTGGCACGACGGCATGACCGAGTGGCAGCCGCTGTCGGTCGCCGCTCCGTCGTACGTCGGCGGGGGCCAGCCGCCTCCCGTCCCCGAAGTGTTCGTTCCCTCCGGCGCCACCGCCACGTTCGACGAACTCAAGACCTGCGCCCGCACCGGTCCCAAGGGCAACTATTGGACCTTCTTCGGCGCCATGATTCTCTGGGGAATTCTCTCGGGAGCCGCAGGGGCTTTGATTCCCGTGGTAGGCATCGTCGCCAGCTTCGTATTCAGGTTCCTCGAACAGTACGGTCTGGCCAATCTCTCGCTCCGTGGCGCAGACCACCGCCAGCTGGCGATTGGCGATGCGTTCATCGGCTTCAAGCAGTTTGGCCGCGCCTTCTCGTGCGGATTCCTCACGACGCTGTTCATCCTTCTGTGGAGTCTGCTGCTGATCATCCCCGGCATCATCAAGGCCTTCTCGTACGCGCTGACCCCGTACCTCGTGCTGGAGAACCCGCAGATGACGGTCATGGAAGCCATCGACGAAAGCCGTCGCCTGATGGACGGCAACAAGTGGCGCGCGTTCTGCCTGGCCCTGAGCTTCATCGGCTGGTGGCTGTTGGGCATCCTGACGCTCGGCATCCTGTACTTCTGGCTGATTCCGTACCAGTCCATCACCATGGGTGCCTTCTACCGCGCCGTCCTCCGCGAAAAGGGCCCCCGCCCCGCCGCTGCTTGACCGCCGCGCCCCCCTCCGCCTACGGGAATCCCCCTCGCCGGGGATTCCTTTTTTGTTGCCTTCGTCACCCCCCTCTGTCGGCGCGCAGGCTTCCAGCCTGCTTGCAAGAGAGGGTGCGCGGGTTGTCTTCGCCGTTCTCCGGCTCCGTCTCTCGGCGTGGGATGTTTCCCCGTCACACGGGGGCGAGGCCTTGGTTCATCTGGAGGACGGGGAGGAGGATGGCCAGGGCGATGAAGGCGACGAAGAGGCCGACGGTGAGGGTCAGGGCGATTTCGAGGAGCATCATGGCGCGGGAGGTGCGGCGTTCCCAGGCGCGCTGGAGGCGGGTGGCGGCGGTGTCGAGGAGTCCGGGGAGGTTGCCGGAGGTTTCGCCGGCGCGGACCCAGGAGGGCAGGGACGGGTCGAGGGGGCGTATGGCGCGGATGGCTTCGACGAGGGGTTTGCCCTGGGCCAGGGCGGCGGCTTCGCGGGTGGCGGCATCGGCCATCCAGGGGCTGCCGGAGGCGCGTCCGGCCAGGGGCAGGGCTTCGACGAGGCCGACACCGCGCGCGAGGAGGAGGGACCAGGTGCGGACGAAGCGCAGGCTGGCGAGTTCGCGCCAGGCGGGGCCCGCGGCGGGCAGGGCGCAGAGGCGGCGGTCGAGGCGGATGCGGAAGGCGGGGTCGGTGCGCCAGCGGCGGCGGGCGGCGAGGACGGCGGCGACGGCGGCGGCGAGGAGGAGGGCGAGGAGGAGGCCGGCGGCGCGTCCGCCCCCGAGGAGGATGCGGGTGACGAGGGGAATGGGGAGGTCGGCCTCGGCGAGCACGCGCTGCATGGCGGGCAGGAGGAAGAGGAGGACGCCGGTGCCGAGGAGGAGGGCGAGGGAGACGACGATGGCGGGGTAGGCGAGGGCGGAGCGGAGTTTTTCGGCGAGGCGTTCCTGTTCTTCGAGGAAGCCGGCGAGGCGGTCGAGGGCCTGCCCCATGCCGCCGGTGCGTTCGCCGGCTTCGGCGATGGCGCGCTCGAAGGGGGTGACGCGCGGGGAGGCGTCGGAGAGGGCGGCGGACAGGGGGCGGCCTTCGCGCACGGCGTCGCGCACGGCGGCGAGGATGACGCGGGAGGGGCCGAGTTCGGGGGCTTCGAGGATGATTTCTAGGGCGGGGACCAGGGCGACGCCGGCGTCGAGCAGGGCCGCGAGTTCGCGGTAGAGCAGGGTGCGGACGGCGACGGGAAAGGCGGTGGCGCGTCCGGAGCGGCGGGATGCGGCGCGGTCGGCGGCGGGGCGCACCCAGTCGGAGAGGATGCCGCGGGCGGCCAGGCGGGCGCGGGCGTCCTTGGGGCCGTCGGCTTCGAGGAGGCCGCGCGCGGGGCGCCCGTCGGTGTCGTAGCCNNGGGCTCCCGCCGCGCCGCGCGCTCAGGCGCGGTAGAACGCGGCGATGGCGTCGACGACGGCCGCGGCCATCTCGTCGGTCAGCTCGGGATAGATGGGCAGGGCGAGGGTTTCCTTGGCCGCGAGTTCGCTCTCGGGGAAGTCGCCTTCCTTGTGGCCGAGCGGGGCGAAGCATTCCTGGAGGTGGAGCGGGACGGGATAGTAGATGGCGCAGCCGATGCCGTGGTCGTGGAGCCAAGCTTCCAGCTCGTCGCGGCGGCGGGCGCGGATGACGAACTGGTTGTAGATGTGGCGGCAACCGTCGGCCGCGGGCGCGGGGAGGCGGATGTCGCCGGAGTCGAGCAGTCCGGCCTCCTTGAAGAGGCGCGCGTAGCGGGCGGCGTTGGCCTGGCGGGCCGCGGACCAGGAGTCGAGGTGCGGCAGCTTGATGGCGACGACGGCCGCCTGGAGGGCGTCGAGGCGGAAGTTGCCGCCGACGGCGTGGTGGTGGTAGCGGGGGGCCATGCCGTGGTTGCGGAAGATTTCCAGGCGGTCGGCCTTGGTCGGGTCGTTGGTCGTGACGAGCCCGCCGTCGCCGAAGCAGCCGAGGTTCTTGGACGGGAAGAAGGAGAAGCAGCCGTAGTCGCCCATGCTGCCCGCGCGGCGGCCCTTCCACTCGGCGCCGATGGCCTGGCAGGCGTCTTCGATGACGAGCAGGTCGTGGCGCTTGGCGATGTCCAGGATGGCGTCCATGTCGGCGCACTGGCCGTAGAGGTGGACGGGGATGATGGCCTTGGTGCGCGGCGTGATGGCCGCCTCGATCTTCGCAGGGTCGATGTTGTAGGTGTCCGGGTCGATGTCCGCGAACACGGGCGTGGCGCCGACGCGCACGATGGCGCCGACCGTCGCGAAGAAGGTGTAGGGCGTGGTGATGACTTCGTCGCCGGCGCCGATGCCTTCGACCATGAGGCTGATGATCAGCGCGTCGGATCCGGAGGAGACGCCGACGGCACGGGCGGTCTGACAGTAGGCGGCGAGCTTTTCCTCGCAGTCCTTGACGCGGGGGCCCAGGATGAAGCCCTGCGAGGCGCAAATCTCCAGGAGCGCCGGTTCGATTTCGGCGCGGAGGCTTTGGTACTGCGGTTTCAGGTCCAGCAACGGAACGTTCATGGGCTTCTCCTTCTGGAATGGGTTTCGATGGTCGTGGGTCATCATACACGCCGCCGTCCGGAACGCACGCCTTTTCGCGGGGGAGGCGATTCCTGCCCGCCGTGTCCATGGGAGACGCCCGGGATTGCGGCCCATGCGCGCGGCGGGAAGGGGGTGCCATTCATGGTGGAGAGAATGGTGGAAAACCGATGGAAAGCCCAATGTTTTCCGTAATCTCAAATTGGGTTCCGAAGGGTGGGAGGGGGGCTCCGGCGCCCGACCCCGCTCTCAAACGGCTGGATTCCGGCCGGGGGTTCGGGTAGAGTGGCGGGTGGATCAAACGACAAAGGAGTCCGCGATATGAGAATGCAGGGAAGACGGGAAAGCAGCCACGTGCGGGATGTGCGGGGTAGCCGCGCGAAGATGGCGGGCGGGCTCGGGCTCGGCGGGTTGCTGCTGGTGGCGCTCTTCGCGTACATGACGGGCGGGAATCCGCTCAACGCCGTCCTCAACGCCGTCGTGGAGGGCGGCGGCAGCGGGTTGGCCGTCGGGCAGGGCGGCGGCTCCGGCGAGCCGTACGTCCCCACGCCGGAGGAGCAGGAGCTGGCGACGTTCTCGAAGCAGATCCTCGCGGGTACGGAGGATGTCTGGAGCGAGATTTTCCGGGAGATGGGGCGGACGTACGAGCCGCCGACGCTGGTGCTGTTCACGGATTCGGTCCAGAGCGGATGCGGCGGCGCCAGCAAGCAGGTGGGTCCGTTCTACTGTTCGGCGGACCGGTGCCTGTACATCGACCTGTCGTTCTTCAGCACGATGCGCAGCCAGCTGGGGGCGGACGGGGATTTCGCGTACGCCTACGTCATCGGCCACGAGGTGGGGCACCACGTGCAGCATCTGCTGGGCACGCTCGGCAAGGCCCACAAGGAGATGGCCCGCATGGACAAGGAGGATGCCAACCGGGAGAGCGTGCGGATCGAGCTCCAGGCGGACTTCCTGGCCGGCGTCTGGGCCCACCACGACAACGCGCGCTTCGGCAGCCTGGAAGACGGCGACATCGAGGAAGCCATCCGCTGCGCCGAAGTCATCGGCGACGACTACCTCCAGAAGAAGGCCCGCGGCTACGTCCAGCCGGAAACCTTCACGCACGGCAAGGGCGCTTCCCGCATGAAGTGGTTCAAGAAGGGCCTGACCACCGGCGACCTGGAGGACGGGGACACCTTCTCGGTTCCGTACGACTCGCTGTGAGCCGGACCCCGCCCGCGGCGGCGGCGGTTCTCCGCGACCTGCGCGCCGCCGCCAGCCCGGAAAAGCGCGAGGTCCTGTCGCTGTTCTTCCGCACGGGGCCGGGCGAGTACGGGGAGGGCGACCGCTTTCTCGGGGTCATGGTCCCGCAGATCCGGGCCATCGCCAAGGCCCATGCCGGGGCGCCGGCGGACGCCGAAGATGTGCTGCTGGCCTCGCCCTGGCACGAGGCGAGGGAATGCGGGTTGTTTTTGATGATCGGCCGCTACGCACGGGCCTCTTCCCTGCAACGCACGGAGATCCATGCCCGCTATCTTGCCGCCGCCGCAGCCGGGCGCGTCAACAACTGGGACCTCGTGGATGCTTCGGCTCCCGCTCTCGTCGGACTCCACCTGCTCGGCAAGCGGCGCACGCTTCTCTACAACCTGGCGCAACGGCCATCGCTCTGGGAGAACCGCATCGCCATCGTCTCCACGCTCGCCTTCATCCGGCGCGGCGACCTCGACGACGCCTTCCGCCTCTCGGCCGCCCTCCTCGGCCATCCCCACGACCTGATCCACAAGGCCGTCGGATGGATGCTCCGCGAGTGCGGCAAGCGTGACCCGGACCGCCTGCGCGCCTTCCTCTCCGTCCACCGCGCCGCGATGCCCCGTACCGCCCTCCGCTACGCCATCGAGCGTTTCGACGCCCCCGAGCGCGCCCGCTGGCTCGCCCGTCCCTGACCCGCGGCCGGGCCTCCTGGCCGTCCCCTCCGGCCGCTCATGGCCACAACCGCGAGAGCAAGGAAAAACCGCGGAATTCCATCTGTTTTCCTCCACTTCGCCACCATGAAAGATTCCGCCCCGCCACCGCTCCGCGTTGACATGGGGGAGGCTTTTCGCTATGCACGCAAATGGAAGGAGATTCCGACGATGAGCAGAAACATGTTGGGAGCGGCCGCGGCCCTGTTGCTGGCCCTGGCCACCGGATGCGCCCTCTTGGAAGGACAGTCATGGAGCCCCGATCCGAAGAGCGACGCCGGCATCCAGGCCGCCGCCGCGGAAGGTCTGGCCAGCGACGCGATGACGGCCGACGCGACCTTGCTCGTGACGGTCGAGAACGGTCTGGCGACCCTCACCGGCAACGTGCCCAGCGAAGCGGTGCGGCAGCGCGCCATCCAGATCCTCGAAAACACGGACGGCATCTTCGAGGTACGGGACCACACCCGCATCTTCTGATGGGGCTTGCCCCGACGCGGAACCGGAGGCGCACGCTCTCCGGCTTCATCCGCGCCCTCCTGCTGGCCGCCGCGGTCGCGATGATCGCGGCGGGATGCGCCACGCACGGCCCGCGCCGGGCTTCGGTTCGCGCCCTTTCGCCGTTTCCCGCCATGCCGGCCGATTGCACCGACGCGGCGGATGCCGTGCTGGCCGCTTTCTTCGCCGCCAACGGACTTGATGTGCCACCGGACGAGCGGGCGGACATCCTGCCGTCGGCTGTCGTGCGGGACCGGATCGACCGCGGGGCGCTGCTCCGGGCCGCGCGGAGGCGGGACCGCATCGCGGCGACGGTCCCCGCCGGTCCGGACGGACTCTGGGATGCGCTCGACCGCAATCTCCCCCTCCTGCTCTACCTGCCCGGAGGCCGCCGCGGGGCAACGCTGGCCATGCCCGTGGCGTGGGACCGGGAGGGTGGGCGGATCCGCCTTCTGACGGGGGCCGAACCGCCGGCGGAGATGTCCGAAGAGCGCTTCTTCGGGATGCGCGATCCGATCGGCAACACCGCGTTATGCCTGGTGACCCCGCGCGGACTCGGACGGTTGCCGGTGCCGGAACGCGACCGTACGCGTCTTCTGGCGGATTTCCGTTTCGCGCAAGGCGACTACCGCCGCGCCGCCGCCCTCTACGAACGGTTGCTGGCGGACGCCGGCACCGCTCCGCCCGAAGAGACCGTGCACGCCCTGTGCGGCCTGGCCGATTCATGCGTCCGGCGCGGGGACCCTGTGCGGGCGATTCCCCATTACCGGCGGGCGCTGGAACTCGACCCGGACAATCCTCGCCTCCACAACAATCTCGCCTACGCCCTGCTGCTGGACGGCCGCGACCTCGCCGAAGCCCTCTCCCACGCCGGAACCGCCTGCCGCCTCGAACCGGACAACCCGCTGTTCCTCGAAACCGCCGGGGCCCTGCGCCTGGCCGCCGGCGATTGCGGCACGGCCGCGGCAACCCTGGAACGCGCCTGGTCCCGCGCCCGCAACCACCCCCCTGCGGTGCAGGCCGCCATCTGCGACCAGCTCGCCCGCGCTTGGCTCTGCGCCGACCGTCCCGACCTCGCCCGCCAGGTCGCCGCCCACCGCGCCGCCGCCTGGCCGGAGGTTCCCCTTCCCGCCGACCTCGCCGACGCATACCCCGACCTTGCCCGTCCATGACGGGTCCCCTCCCGACCCTTTTCCCCCTCTCTCCACTCCAACGCGAGATTACGGAAAAACATTCGGTTTTCTCCGTATTTCCAACCATCCTACCACCATGAACGGTTCCCCGCCCTCCGGGCTTGACGGCCGGGGGCGGAAGCGGCGACTATCGGCGGCATGGAACCCGAAAAGACAGACAGGGCGCGCCCGCGCTCCTTCCTGCCGCTGTTCGCGACGAACCTGTTCGGGACGGTCAACGACAACTTCCTCAAGACGCTGGCGAGCTTCGCGGTGATCGGCTGGATCGAGGACCCGCGCCACAAGCCGCTCTACATGGGGGCGACCGCCGCGGCCCTGGTGCTGCCGTACGTCCTCTTCTCGCCGCTGGCCGACCGTCTCGCAACGGTGTTCGACAAGAAGACCATCGTCCGCCTCGCCAAGTGGGCCGAGCTGCCGATCATGGCGCTGGCCATCGCGGGATTCCGTGCGCAGTCGGCGTGGACGGTGGTGGCGGCGGTGCTGCTGATGGGCCTGCAGAGCTCCCTCTACTCCCCGGCGAAGTACGCGCTGGTCCGCGACGTCGGCGGCCCGGACCGCATATCGACGGGGATGGGCGGCATGGAAGGCATCTCGTTCGGCGGGGTGCTGGCGGGCACGATCGCGGCGTCGGTGGCGTCGGACCGCGCGCCGCCGCCGGTGCAGTGGGCGCTGCTGGCGGGCTTCGCGCTGGCGGGGCTGGCGGCGAGCCACTTCCTGCGCGCGGACGAAGTGCGCGGCACCGAACGCCGGGCGGTGAACCCGCTGCGGTTCTTCGGGGAGTCGGTGCGGATCGTCCGGGAACATCCGGGACTGATGGCGGTGGTGCTGACGCTGTGCGTCTTCTGGTGGGGCGCCGCGATGCTCCAGATGGGCCTGCTCGTCTACGGCCGCGAAGGCCTCGACCTCGACGCCACGCGCACGGGCCTGATGCTGTGCGCGGCGGCGGTGGGCATCGTCGCCGGACAGGTCCTCGCGGGCCTTGCCGACAAACGCCGCCCTCTGCTCGCCCTCGTGCCCGCCGCCGGATGGCTGGCGGGGGGAATCCTGCTGGCGCTGGGGTTCCTTCCGGTGGGCCCGGGCGCGTTCACGGCGTTGCTGGGGGCGCTCGCGTTCTCGCTGGGCTTCTTCAAGCTGCCGCTCGATGCGGAGATTCAGCGGGTCGTGAAGGGTCCCCGCCTGAACACGGTCCTCGCGTGGTTCAACCAGGTGACGTTCCTCTTCATGTTCGCGGCGAGCGCGTGCTATGCGGTGCTGAGCTGGGCGTTCGGCCTGCGGGCGTTCTTGGTGGCGATGGGGGTGGCGTTCGTGGCGGCGCCGGCGCTCTTCGCCCTCGCCTACCGTCCCGTCCTGCTGTCCCTCGGCGCTCGCGCCCTCGCCCGCCGCTACGACATCGCGCTCGACGGCACCGCCTGCCTCGACGCACCCGGACCGTTCCTCGTCCTGCCGAACCACCCCGCGATGGTCGATCCCATGATCGTCGCCACCTCCCTCCGCCGCATCCCCCTGCGCCCGCTGGTGGACGAACGCTTCTTCCGGGCCGGACTCCTGACCCGGCTGGTCCTGCACACCCTCCGCGCCGTACCCGTCCCCGACTTGGCCGCGCACGCCGCCAGCCGCGACCGGGCCGGCGCCGCCCATGCCCTCGAAACCCTTGTCCCCGACGCGCTGGCGTCCGGCGGCTCCATCCTCCTCTATCCCGCGGGGCACATCCAGACCGCCGACGGCCGCGACGCCATCGGCAACCGTCGCCTCGCCTGGACCGCCTGCCGGACCCTGCCGCCCGGCACCCGTGTCATCGCCGTCCGCACCACCGGACTCTGGGGCAGCATCTGGAGCCGCGCCGGACGTACCGCCTCGCCGCCCTTCGTCCCGACGTTGCTCAGGAGTGCGTTCCTGTGGCTCTTCGCCCTCCCCTTCCTCCCCCGCCGCCGCGTCCGGATCCACATCGAAGACCTGACCGACCGCGCCGCCGTCTGGGCGCAAGGCCCCCGGCAGGACTTCAACCGCCGTCTGGAGGGGTGGTACGCGGAGAGGGAACGCTAGAGCGGTTTAAGAAAAGATATGGCCATGTCAGGATTGAAAAAAGGTTCTTCAGTGATTTTAGTGGCAGGGGATGATGGTGGTGGGAGCGTGGGGTAGCATGCGCAGAATGGAACGTGCGCAAGCATCCGCCCCCCTCCGAGAGGGGGGTGCCGCCCGATGGCAGGAAAGGCGCGAGNNTTGTTGCTGGAGAGAGGTTGAGGTTGTTGCGACGGCAGCCCGCAGTACTCCCCCCGTCGCGGCCCCAGCTACTTGTCTTTTGCCATGCATGGATATCCCATTCATGGCCGCGCCACCCCCCTCTCGGAGGGGGGCGTGCCCTGGCACCATTCTTGCACCGTGCAGTCGTGATGCCGCATCAGACAAATCGGGGTTTGATGCGGCTATATTATTCCTTAATCCGCTCTAGGCCAGGAGGGAGGCCTGCGCGGGCGCGGAATCCGGGACCGCGGCGGCGGCCGGGGCGGCCTTGCGGGGTTCGAGGAGGGTGCGGCGGGCGCGGACCATGTCGCCGGTGACGACGCAGGCACCGTGGCCGCGGCGGTCGGGAGCCTCGTACATGACGTCGAGCATGAGCTTTTCGAGGAGGGCGCGGAGGCCGCGGGCGCCGGTCTTGCGGGAGAGGGCTTCGCGCGCCAGCTCGCGGAGGGCGTCGGGCGTGAATTCGAGGTCGATGTTCTCCATGCGCAGGAGCTTCTGGTACTGCCGGATCATGGAGTTCTTGGGCTCGGTCAGGATGCGCACGAGGTCGTCCTCGGTCAGGTCCTTGAGCGAGGCGACGATGGGGAGGCGGCCGACGAATTCGGGGATGAGGCCGAATTTGACGAGGTCGCCGGGTTCGACGTCGAGGTCCGCGTCGGGGAGGGCCCCGCCGACGGAGGTGTCGGCGGCGGCCGCGGCGGCGGCGCGGGCGGTGGAGGCCGCTTCGGCGGGGGTCTGGAAGCCGATGACGGACTTGCCGACGCGGCGCTTCTGGATGTCGCCGAGGCCGACGAAGGCGCCGCCGCAGATGAAGAGGATGTTCTCGGTGTTGATGGAGAGGAGCTCCTGCATGGGGTGCTTGCGGCCGCCCTGGGGAGGGACGGTGGCGATGGTGCCTTCGAGGATCTTGAGGAGGGCCTGCTGGACGCCTTCGCCGGAGACGTCGCGGGTGATGGAGACGTTCTCCATGCGGCGGGCGATCTTGTCGATTTCGTCGATGTAGATGATGCCGATCTCGGCGCGGGCGATGTCGTCGCCGGCGGCGTGGATGAGCCGCAGGAGGATGTTCTCGACGTCGTCGCCGACGTAGCCGGCTTCGGTGACGGTGGTGGCGTCGGAGATGCTGAAGGGGACGTCGAGGATGCGCGCGAGGGTGCGGGCGAGGAGGGTCTTGCCGGAGCCGGTGGGGCCGAGCATGAGGATGTTGGACTTTTCGAGCTCGACGCCGTCGTCGTCTCCGACGTCCTGGCCGGAGAGACGGAACTTGACGCGCTTGTAGTGGTTGTGGACGGCGACGGCGAGGATCTTCTTCACCTCGTCCTGGCCGATGACGTAGTCGTCGAGGGCGGCCTTGATGGCGCTGGGCTTGGGGACCTTGAGGGCGCGGGCGATCTTGGCGGCCTTGGCGGCGGCTTCGGCGCGGGCGGCGCCTTCGGGGTCCTCGGCCGCGGCTTCGGCGCGGCGGCGCTTGCGGATGGAGGGGGAGGAGGCGTTGACCTGCATCATGAGTTCGCCGAGCAGCTGGCCGCATTCGGGGCAGACGAGGATGCCGTCGGGGCCCTTGAAGAGGTCGCCGACTTCGGACTTCGGGCGTCCGCAGAGCATGCATTTGTCTTCGTATTCGTCGTGGCGTCGGGAGCACATGGGAGGTGGGTCCTTCGGGGATGGGGAGGGAGCGGGCTCAGGCGCCGAGGACGTCGTCGACGAGGCCGTAGGCGACGGCTTCCTGCGCGGACATGAAGAAGTCGCGGTCGGTGTCGCGGGCGATGTCTTCGACGGG
>LXOW01170563.1_pt1 | contig 11554 bp, 6 predicted proteins | sample 1368591 | NCBI WGS metagenome assembly LXOW01 (sample SAMN04884650, study PRJNA319009) | bovine gut metagenome | isolation source: Cow rumen | host: Bos taurus | place: Italy: Legnaro (PD) | collected 2014-07-09
AAAAAATAAAAAATAAAAAATTAAATTGAAGATATGAAGAAACTGTTTTTAGTAAGTGCCATGATGCTGACCGCAGTGGTTGGCATGGCCAAGGACATCAAGACCGTAGTAGTAACCACCCAGCCACAGATGCACTGTGCCAGCTGTGAGAACAAGATCAAGGGCAACCTCCGCTTCGAGAAGGGTGTCAAGCAGATTGAGTGTGACATTCCCCAGCAGCGTGTCACCATCACCTACGATGCTGAGAAGACCACACCCAATGCCATCATTCAAAGCTTTGGCAAGTTTGGCTACCGGGCTACTGAAGTCAAGCAGGAGCCCCAGAAGGAAGAAAAGAAATCATCTAAAAAAGAAGGCACTTCGAAATGAAGTGCCTTCTTTTTGTTATCATTAGAACGCAGCGGGGTTACTTACGCACAAGGGCGGTTAGTAGCCAAAGACATCCTCGAGGGTGAGACGGCGGATGGGGGCAATCTTTTCGAGCGNNAAAACAAGGTAACCTATTCCTCCCCTAGGAGGGGAGTTAGTTACATTTTGACACACCCTCTTTTCATTTCATCATGCGCTAATCAAGGGAATTCGTACTCCAGATATTGCATGTTGGGTTCGGTGGGATAGTTGGTAAGCCGGCCTGTGCGCGACACAAAGGACAGGATGCCATTATAAATGCTGTTGCCAAAGGTGTATTGGCTGACGTAGATGTTGATATGGTGGATGCGACGGGCATCATAGTTCAGCAGGCGTTCCGTGTCGGCTACCGGCATGCCGTCTATCAGCACCAAAGAGTTCAGAAACTGGGGGAAGGGGTTCGTCTCGTCACGAACCACCAGTTTGGTAGTACCATTGCTCTCTGTCTTACTGACACACATGACATATTCGAGCAGCACCTCGCGGATGGTAAGGAACTGGCGGTACTCATCGAGATTATAGGTAAGCGCGGGTTTGGTGCCCAACACCCTGTCATCGTAGACTAATGGCTGGGCAGGTGCGATGCTCAGTTGACGTCGCTGCATGTCGATGGACCGGGCCTCTACTTCACTACGCTTGTAGTGGAAAACGAGATGCGGCAGCTGTTTCGGCAGCAAAGAGGCAAACGGGCTGATCATCTCGATGGGCAGACTGGCACCAGATGATGACAGCGCAGAGAGCACCAGCGGGTGTTTGCCATGTATGCCATAGGTGTAGAAGACGGCCGTGGAGTCGTTGACCATTTGGCCTTCAAAATAGTGTATCTGCTTTCCCACGATGCTGAGCGACGGACATATCTGGCTGGTTTCTATGCCGTTGCCATGATGGGCATTCTTGATGCGTGCCTTGACGATGTGTCCCTCCGTCTCTTGTTCATCCACCTCTTTTTCACTCGTCCATTCTGCTGCAGCAGGATCTCCTGGCTGTGTATAGCTCGACGAGTCGGCATGGGCGATTTCTATCCACTCGATGTCGTCGTTCACACTCTTGTAGAGCGGATTGACTACGGCAATAAGACGGTGATACACTTGAGCATGGTGGCGCGTATAGGCCGACAAGACATAGTAGCCGCTATGCAGGTCGGTAGGCAGTTCGATGGTGCCTGCGCCCTTGCCAGCCTGAAGCTTCACGATGCAGCCTGCTGCCAGTCCACGCGTATCGCACAGCTCTGCATAGGCTATCACGCCATCACCGGCTGTCACGTTGACGGTCACGGTCTCTCCAGCCAGATACCAGGTGCGGTCAGTCTCCGTCCGGACTCCACCCGCTGGCATGGCAAGACTGTTTGCAGCTAACGCGTTCAGCGTCAGCACCGTCGCTGCTATGAGTGATAATATGCTGTTTTTCATCTTAGTAACTTACATTTTCTTGCAATGACCAAAAATCAGGCTCTTCGACATAAGCCCCAGGATATTTGTATCTGACATCGAGTTGCTGTAGGGTTGCCCATGCAGCATGCAACATGTGGTCCTCTGCTTTCTCAGGAATGACCCAGTCACACAGATACATGCCCTGAGAGACCATCTGACAGCAATCCTCAGCGGTGGGGTTGTCAAGCCACTTGCGCGAGTCGGTTCCTGTCGGATGAAGGATGGCGTATTCTGAGCCATTGAGGAAGAACCGGTAGTCGCTGGTGTTCATCGAGCATCCTACAAATCCAATGACATGTTTGCTTGACGTGAGGCAGTGGATATTGGTAGGCAGTGTGGATGGCAGAGGGGTGAACAGCCCGCCCATCTCCGTACTGGCCTGACGCCGTGCCAGTTCGTATTCATATTCAGCCTTCGAAATGGCCCGCTGATGCACCAGACCGCTATATCTGTGGAACATACGCACATTGTCACGTCCAATGTCGTATATCTTCAGATTCGCAATGTGCTGGTTGTCGTAGCTGGTGCTGGCACCGACTGTCATGGTTGAACCGGCGGCATCCATCCATCCCCACCGTGGGAATGGGTTGGAGATATAGACGGGCTCCAGTTTTTCCGTATCGTAATACATATTGGTCATGTAGTCAGGATACACCTGCCATGTCTCATCGTATGTCCACATGTAGTAGTTCGGTTGGCTGGGGTCAAAAGGATCGGCTGGCGTTACAAGCACATCGATATCGCTTGTAGGCGTGTTTTGTACTCCCCTGATATTGGCTATCTTCTCTGTACGAAGAGGCTTTTGAGGTTCCGACTCATACGTCTCACCATCAGTCTCGATATGCAGATAGTACGTCACGTCAGGATTGAGCTGACCAATCTGGCAAGTGTAATAGCCAGAGGCAGCCTGGGCTTGGTATTCAGAACCGTCGCTTCCGCGAACAGACACTTTTGCTCCTGTCACACTTCGAGGGGCCTCGGAAGCGTTCAGAGCCTGTGTGTGAGTCAGGTAGAATATGTTCTGCTGCTCCGCGCAGATGGTGCCTTCGACGACGAGCAAGTCGGAATCCTCTGCCGAAATGTCGGCATGGTATTCTTCAATACAGCCCGACAGCGACAAAAGGAAAAAGGCAAAAAGGTAAAAAGTTATATTCTTCATATCAGTTGAATCGTATGTTCATGGAAACAAAAGGAATGGCTGTGCCAAACACTGATAACTTATACCCCTTGATTTCTTCGCCTTCGGTGACATAATAGATGTTATAGGCATTCTTACGTGCGAGGACATTATATACACCAAATGAAAATGATGTGTGCAGAAAACTGGTCAGCTTGTGAGTAGGCTCTATGTTGAACGCCAGGTCCAGTCGCATATAGTCAGGAATACGGTAAGTGTTGCGTTCAGAATAGTATGGCATGAATTTCTGGTTGCGGGCATCGTAGTATTTACCTGCCGGCAACGTCGTCGGACGGCCTGTAGCATAGTTGAAATTGCTGGAGAGGCTGTATCGCTCCGTGAACTTCAGGTTGACGACGGCTTTCACCTCATGCGGACGGTCATATTCCGTGGGATACCAGTCGCCATCGTTCAGAGGCATGGCCACCCTCTTGTCATCCTGACGGAGAAAGGATCGCGCAAACGTATAGCTAACCCATCCATTCAGCTTACCCGTCGGTTTCTTCGCCTGCAGCTCGATGCCATAGGCTCTGCCTGTGGTTGAGATCACATCGGTCTCAAGATGGTGGTTCATTAACAGGACGGCCGAGCTGCGGTAGTTGAGATAGTCGCTGATATGCTTATAGTAAACCTCGGCAGAGAATTCATATTGCTTGTTGGCAGTCTCATGGTAGATGCCGGCAGCCAACTGCCAACCGTTCTGGGGCTTGATGTTCAGGTCGGAAAGTTTCCAGATGTCAGTAGGTGACATGATGGAGGTGTTCGACACCTTGTGGATATACTGATGCATCGTGTTGAAACCAGCCTTCAAAGAGAGGTTCTCCCTGATGGCATAGCGAGCCGACAGACGCACCTCAGGGGCATGATAGGTCTTGATGACGCCCGACTCATAACGCGTGTCCAGCCATGTGCGCTCTGAAGGCAGTTCACCCGCTGCATAGTGGTTCACGTCGCGAGGACCAAGAGCATTGAACATGGAATAGCGCAAACCAGCCGAAACTGACAGCTTCTCCGTCAACTGACGTTCATAGTCAATATATACCGCACTTTCCATCGCCTTCTCGCGCTGCAGTTGGTCTGTCGTGATGTTTGATTCTGCACCTACTGGCTCGTACTTGCCTACCTGCACGTTATAATGCTGTAAGGAGAGGCCATAAGACAGAGAATGCTTCTCTGACAGGCGCTGACGGATATGCAGCTTCCCCCATAGCTGGTCAATACCGAAACTCAGTCGGGCAGCCATTGTAGGCACGTTCCTGTTCTCGTTGAAATAGTCGTAATGGTCTAGTCCGGCAGAGAGTGTAGCCGTTATCTTCTCATTCAGGATAGAGCGCCACTCTACAGAGAAGTTCTGGTTTTGATAACCGTAATTATCCTCCGAGCTGAACGAGAACTTGTCGGCACTCCAATAGCCGCAAATCTTCAAACGGTGCAGACTGTTGGGTTTCCAAGTCAGTACACCTCCCAAATCGTAAAAGTTAGCAGTACCGTCTTTGTAACCGCTCTTCTCGGGAAGTTTCTTGAGCATCCAGTCGCTATAGGTCGTACGGCCGTTGAGCAGCAGTGACATGTGGTCCTTGACAATCGGGATCTCCAGATTCGCCTTGCTGGTCAATGCGCCAATGCTTGCCGAGCCCGTAAACTTCTGCATATTGGCCTCCTTCGAGTTGACTTTCAGTACACTGCTGATTCTGCCTCCATACTCTACGGGAATGCTCGACTTGAACAGTTCGACATCCTCAACGGCATCAGAATTGAACGACGTGAAGAGACCGAACAAATGGGACGGGTTATAAACCGTACCTCCGTTGAAAAGTATCAGGTTCTGGTCTGTAGCTCCGCCTCGTACATTATATCCGCCAGAAGCCTCTCCAACGGTAGTGACACCAGGCAGGGTAAGCACAATCTTCATAATGTCCGATTCGCCAAAGGCTGACGGAATGTTCTTCAGCACCTGGGGCTTGAATTTCTCGGAACCCATCATCATGTTATTCACGGCCGACTGACGACCACCAACAACAACGATTTCACTCAGTTCCTGGTCATCAGCAACACTTACCTTCGCTTTCTTCACCCCAGGCACTACATATACCTTGCTCTGCGTCTTGGCAGCGGTCATGACGCTATCAAGGACGGGAATGCCGGTAATCAACAGTTTTTCGTCAATGGCCTTGGCTGAGGTGGTTTGGCGTAGCTGACTGACTTTTATGTCGTTCGATTCCTGCTCGGCTATGACGAGGGGTGTTCCAGAGATACTTTCAACGACTTTGACGAGGCTCCCTTCACGCTCCCTTTTCGAAAACGACAGGTGATTCTTCTTGGCAAACCGCTTGATTTGCTTTTTCTGTTCAGGGAAGAGGCTGGCCACGTCGGATGCGTTTTTTACGTGATGCATCCCTCCGTCTGGGGTGACGAGTGTGTAATGTTCTGATGTGGTGAGCGTCTTTTCCAGAAATGCCTTTCCTCCAAACAGTTTCTCGCCATCGTAGGTCTTCCACTCACTGTGGTAGAGACGTATGCCATTGGTGCTCCCATCGCAAAGCACAGACGCATATCTTGTGCTGTCCTCGGGGGCCTGAACATATTTGTGGCCATCCATCTCAAACCAGTCTATGTATTCTTGTTCAGGCAACGTGAAAACACCTCTTGACGGCGAAAGGACAACCACCCGCTGCTTCAACTGGTCATAACGCAACTGCACATGCTCGTAAATCACACCAAAATAGCTGATGCGCCCATGATAGACATTGGTATGGGCTTGATAGTAGGGAATGTCATGCCACAATGATTTGGAGTATGGTGGCTCGACAGGTCCCACATACAGACGAGCAAAATCTGTCGCAAGGGAACTGACCTCCTGAGCTCCAAGAGGATGCAGCCCAGCCATCAAACAGACCCATGCGATAAAAAACCTTTTCACGTTAAAGATTTATTAGTAGCCGAAGACGTCCTCGAGGGTCAGTCGCTTGATGGGTGCTATCTTCTCCAGTGAGGAGATGTCAAGCTCCTTCTCGTCACCCAACAGGATGTAGCGGTAGGGCTTGCGGGCTACCTGCTGCTGTTCGAATCGGACGACGTCCTGCAGAGTAAGCTGCTGCAAGGCATGATAGGTCTTCTCGTTCAGGTCGTAGTCCAGTCCCAGACGCTGCATGTTCAGGTAGAGGTTGATGACGCCCGACTTGCGGTAGCGCACGCTGGCCATCTGCTTGAGCACGCCCTCCTTGGCAATGCGGAAGGCTGCCTCCGACTGCGGGATGGTGTCCAGAATCTGGTGGAACTGGCGGATGCAGTCCATCATCTTGTCGTTCTGCGAGATGATGTGGGTGAAGAACAACTCCTTGTCGCCCTTCTTCGACACGCCACCGTAGTTGGCACCGGCATTGTAGGCCAGTCCACGGGCCTCGCGGAGCTCCTGGAAGACGATGCCGTTCATGCCGCCGCCGAAGTACTCGTTGAACAGGTTGATGGTGGCTTTCTCGCCAAGCTGTGGCTCACGGCCCTCGTTATGGTACATGCGCAGGTAGATGTTCTTGGCATCGTAGGGTGCTATCCACACCTCGTTCTGCGGTGTCAGCTGCGGCGTAAAGGGCTGACCCTCGGGAACGGCCTTCAGCTGCTTGGGGGTCTTATGCTCCTTAGCCAGCAGGGCCGAGAGTGCCGTCTCGCTCATCGGTCCATAGTATAATACGGTGTGCTGCAGACTGTTGATTCCGTGCAGCAGGTCGAGCAACTGCTGTGGATTGGTGTCGCGCAGCTGCTGGGCTGTCATGTCGTCGCGGCGCATGTTGTGAGGTCCGTAGACGGCATAGTAGAAAAGGTAGTCGAAGCAGGTGCGCTGGTCTTTCTTGGCATCGTCGCGTCCCTTGAGGACGAGGTCCACGAACTGGTCGTAGGATGCCTTGTCGGCCTTGGCGTTGCGCAGCACGTTCTCCAACAGTCGGAGCGCTGCAGGCATGTTCTCATTGAGTCCGGAGAGCGAAATGTTGAGGTTGTCGCCATTCACGTTGACGCTGTAGTTGCAGGCCAGCTTGTAGAACTGCTGCTTGATGTCGGTAGCCGAGAGTTTACCGGTGCCTACGTAGTCCAGGTAGCTGGCCGCCATGTCGTAGCGGTTGTCATCCTCATGGCCGAACTCATAGCGGAAGGTGAGGGTGAAGAGGTCGTCGTCGGTGTTCTGCTTGTAAACAAGGGGCAGACTCTTGTTCACCGTACTGACGGTGAGGGCCGTCTTGAAGTCGACGAACTCAGGATGGATGGGTTCCACCTGCGACTGCTGGATGTCCTGCACGAAACGGCTCACCTGGTCGCGGTTGGTGGGGATGGGCGTGATGGCGGGCTTGTCAATCTTCTTCTGCAGCGAGTCGACACCCTGACGCTTGAAGACGGTGGCATAGCCGTCGGTGAAGAAGCGGTTGGCAAAGTCTACCAACTGCTGCTTCGTCATGTGCGAGATGCGGTCAATCTTCTTTGTCTGCTGGTCCCACGCGATGCCGTTGATGAAGGCATCCATGTGCTGACGGACGCGCCAGCGGTTGTCCTCCAGCGAGCGCTGGTAGTTCAGCTTCCTGTTGTTGATGACCGACGGCAGCAGGTCGTCAGAGAAGTTACCCTTCTTCAGGTTGTCTATCTCAGCGAGCATCAGCGAGCGCACCTCCTCGAGCGACTGGCCGGGCTTGGGCATGCCGATGAGCAGGAACTGGCTGTAGTCCTGCTGCGTCTGGATACCGGCCTGCGCCACCTGCACCTTCATGTCCTGATTGAGGTTGAGGTCGAAGATGCCGGCCTTGCCATTGCTCAGCAGGTCACCGATGACATCGAGCGTGTCGCACTGCAGGTCGCTGGCCTTATGTGCCAGCCATCCCATCCACACCTGTTCGGCCTGCTGGCCGATGACCGAGGTGTCGGCAGGTGCCGTCAGCGCGCGCTGCACGGGGAATACGGGCTGGGGAACGGTCTCCAACTGCTTGCCGTCGGCACCTAGGGCAGGCTTCCACAGTCCGAAATAGCGGTCGACGATGGCGATGGTCTTGTCGGGGTCGAAGTCGCCAGCCATACAGATGGCCACGTTGTTGGGCACATACCACTTCTTGAAATAGTTCTTGATATTGGTGATGCTGGGATTCTTCAGGTGCTCCTGCGTGCCGATGGTGGTCTGCGTACCATAGGGATGGGTGGGCGTCAGCTTCTTGCCCAGCGCACTCCATATCTTGTCGCCATCGTCCGTCAGGTAGATGTTATACTCCTCGTAGACGGCCTCCAGTTCGGTATGGAAACCACGGATGACCATGTGCTCGAAACGGTCGGACTGGATCTTGGCCCAGTTCTCGATTTCGTTCGAGGGAATATCCTCCGTATAGCATGTCACGTCATTCGACGTAAAGGCGTTACTACCCGTGGCACCGATGGCAGCCATCAGCTTGTCGTACTCGTTGGGGATGAAGTACTGGGCAGCGACCTGCGACACCGAGTCGATGCCGTGGTAGGCAGCCTTGCGGGCCTCGGGGTCGGTGAGCAGGCGGTAAGCCTCATAGCGCTGCTCTATCTCGTCCAGCAGCGGAGCCTCAGCCGTAGGATTGCTGGTACCAAACTGCTTGGTGCCCTTGAACATCAGGTGCTCCAAGTAGTGAGCCAGTCCCGTCGTCTCAGCAGGGTCGTTCTTCGAACCCGTCCGCACAGCGATGAACGTCTGAATACGCGGCCGCTCGGTGTTCACACTGAGGTACACCTTCAAACCATTGTCCAACGTGTAGATACGCGTCTTCGTCAGGTCGCCCTCAACGGTTTCATACTTGTAATCCCGGGCATTTAAAGGTAAAAAGGTAAAAAGGTAAAAAAGTAAAAAAAGAGAATACTTTAATGCTGTCATTTCTTCTGGATTTTATTAATGATGTTCACTATTATTCCTTTTTTACTTTTATTTCAGTCTTCGTAGTCGATTTCATGGTCGAGTTTCGAGATGAAGTCATCGTACACCTCCTGTTCCACGTCGCCCATTTCGAACTCCTTCTGGGCATCCTTGCGGATTTCGGCAATCCACGCACGGCGGGCATGGACATAGTCCTCGCGGATGCGCTGCATGGCCTCCTCGGTCAACTCGTCCAGACCATAGTAGTCGAGAATCAGCTTGTAGGTCCACGTCCACTGGTATTCCCGATAGTGGGCGTTGATCTCGTCGAAGCGCGCCAACACCTGATCAATGCTCTCCAAGGTGCCGTTCTTGATGTCTTCCAGCAGACGCTCTTCCTCGCTGACGGGCAGCAACAGACCACTCAGGTCGTTCCACTGGCCTTCGCCCACAGTAGAGGTGGGTTTTCCAAGGAAGCCGCCCTTCACGGCACGCTTCAGCACGGCACCCATATAGATGCGCAGGGCGATGTCGTAGTACTTGATACCCTTCTGCAACGACGACGCATTGATGATATACTCCTGGAAGTTATACGACGACACATTCTTGCCACCGGCCTGACGCAGGTTCTCCAGAATCTTCTTGCCCTGCACAATCTCGCCCACGGTGAACGGGCTGAGCCAGTCGAAGTTGATGATGCTCTTACGACTGCTGACGGCACGCTTGTCGCGCTTGGGCCACTTCTTGATGTCACGATACAGACCGACGGTGGTGATGTTACGGCCAGGCACGATATACATGGTCTCGCCGTAGGCCATCAGGTAGGCAAAGGGCAGGCAGCGCATGTCGGGATGGTTCATCAGTTTGCCGAAGCACACGCTGAAGGCACCAATCTTGGCCGGCATCAGCACGTAGGCACCGCTGGCGGTCTTCGTACCGCGCTCCAGGGTTCCATAGTGCAACGGACCCATCTTGTAGGCATGGTTGGAGAAGTTGGTGTTCGAGCCGGCATTGTAGAACGAGAACTCGCCGCCGATGAGCAGGCTCGACTTGTGGTGGCTGGCCGAGAACGGTCCGCAGAAGGCGGCACAGGCCTCGCCGTTAGCCATATACGAGTTGGCAAAGAACACGCTGGCCTCAGCAGTGAAGCCGTTGGCAATCTGGCACGCCTCGCCCACGAAGCAGTCCTGCATCTTCACGCTGTTGGTAATGCTACAGCCGTTGCAGATGATAGAGTTCTCGCAGATGACGCCCGTACCGATATACACCGAGTCGTCCTTCGACGAGAGGATGGTACAGTCGCACAGGCGTGCAGCACCGTTGATCTCGCAGTCGTCATGCACGACGGTATTGGTCAACTCCTTCGAATTGATAATCTTCACGCCGTTGCCAATGGTACCGCGCTCGGGCTGCGTGAAGCGTATCTCCTCGTTGATGAGCCGCGTGATGCTGTCCTTCAGCTGCCTGTCTTTGAAGTTTTTCACCATAAGGGCAGCCAGCTGCGAGTTCAGGTCACGGAACAGGATGAGGTTGCCGTCACCCATCTCGTTGAGCACGCTGATGAGGTGACCCTCGCCGTATGTAGCACCCTCGGTGGTCTCCATCGTCGAGATGTTCGAGATGTAGCAGTCGTCGCCGATGGTATAGTTGTTGATGAAGTTACCTACTTTCTCTATGAGACAGTTGTCACCCACAGTGACGTTGCGCAGCGTGGCATCGCTGATGCCGGCATGCTTGGTGAAGCCCTTCGTAACCTCCACCTGCTTCTCGAAGACACCCAGCTGGATGTCCCCATAGAAAATCACGCGGTGAAAACCGTATGGGGAAAATTGTTCTGCCACCTGTACTCTCTCCCAGTCCTCAGCCCAGCAGCTGTTGCTTTCGAGTACCTGAATCTCCTCGCTTGTCAGTTGTCTGTAAGTTCTCATAAATCTATTATNNTATATCGTCGGCTTGTCATGATACTTTATTCCTCTATCTGGTAGAGGAAGTCGTTGTACGGGTACTTCTGCACATGCAACTCGCGTACCTTCTGATATAAGACAGTACGTAACTCGTCGATGTTCTGCTTCTCACGGGCCGAGATGAACATGCAGTCTCCTTGCATCTTGGCCATCCACGTCCGCTTCAGTTCGTCGAGCGAGATGTTTTCACGCGTCGGCTCCGTCAGGTCGTCGGCATCCTGGGGCGTCCAGGTGTAGGCATCAATCTTGTTGAATACCAGCATCGACGGCTTGTCAGCACAACCTAAATCGGCCAGCGTCTTCTCAACGACCGTAATCTGCTCCTCGAAGTCGGGATGCGAGATGTCCACGACATGCACCAGCAGGTCGGCCTCGCGCACCTCGTCGAGCGTCGACTTGAACGAGTCCACCAGGTCGGTGGGCAGCTTGCGGATGAATCCTACGGTGTCGGCCAGCAGGAAGGGCAGGTTGTCGATGACCATCTTGCGCACCGTCGTGTCGAGGGTGGCAAACAGCTTGTTCTCTGCAAACACGTCGCTCTTCGCCAGCAGGTTCATCATGGTCGACTTGCCCACATTGGTATAGCCCACCAGTGCCACACGAATCAGGCGGCCGCGGTTCTTGCGCTGCGTCGTCTTCTGCTTGTCAATCTCCACCAAGCGTTCTTTCAACAGCGAGATGCGCTGACGGATGATACGCTGGTCCATCTCCAACTGGGTCTCACCAGGGC
>LXOW01106439.1_pt1 | contig 11553 bp, 9 predicted proteins | sample 1368591 | NCBI WGS metagenome assembly LXOW01 (sample SAMN04884650, study PRJNA319009) | bovine gut metagenome | isolation source: Cow rumen | host: Bos taurus | place: Italy: Legnaro (PD) | collected 2014-07-09
CTTCAGGAGGATGCCCGTCATTTTAACACAATTTATGATTTTCAATATGCTACATCCCGGCGTTTTATTGAGAAATTCATTCAGAAAACGGTTACTGAAGTGTCTTTTTCGGGATTGGAAAATATTGACAAGAACGGTTGTTATGTATATATTGGTAATCATAGGGATATCACTTTCGATGCCGCCCTTTTAGCCGAATATTTCTTTTTGAACCAATATAATACTCCCAAAATAGCCATTGGCGACAATCTGGTATCCAGCAGACTATTGGCAGAGGTGGGCATGCTGAACAAGATGTTCATCGTGAAACGCTCTGTTTCCATTCGCGAAAAAATCACCAACTACCAACATCTTGCAGCCTACATACATCATGTGCTTTTCAACGAGCATGAGTCCGTCTGGATTGCCCAGCGCGATGGAAGAACCAAAGATGGATTGGATATTACAAAACAGGGGTTGGTGAAGATGTTGGCTATGGACGACCAGCTGCCTCCTTTGGATATGCTGAGAAAAATCAAGCTCACTCCTGTCACGGTGTCTTACGAATACGAGCCGTGTGACAAATTGAAAGCCAGGGAATTGGCTCTTTCGGAAGCGGGTCCCTACCATAAACAGCCAGGAGAGGATTTCAACAGTATTATTCAGGGTATTATGGGCTTCAAGGGGAAAACCTGTCTCACTATCGGAAAACCCATTCTCGAGGAAATGGATGCCATCCCAAATGAATTGAACCAGAATGACAAAACTTACGAGGTTTGCAAGATGGTGGATCGTCAGATATATAGCAACTACAAACTGTTTCCCAACAACTTCATCGCCTTTGACCTCATAGATCAAAACAACCGATTCGCAGACAGATACAGTCTTGAGGAAAAGGAGAAATTTATCGCCTATATTGACCAACAGGCTGTTGTTGACGATGTGCCGATAGAGAAAATGACACATTATTTGTTACGCATATACGCCAACCCTGTAACCACAAGTTTGAATATCAAATATAAAGAATAGAAAATAATGGATGCAAACCAACCTCCGGCGCGGATGCGGATATTAATCATCCGCTTCAGTACAAAGGGCGATATCCTGCTGACAACCCCTGTGATTCGTGCCATCAAACAGCAAATTGAAGGAGCCGAGATTCATTATCTGGTTCACAATAAACATAAGGAGGCTCTAAAAGGGAATCCCCATATTTACAAAATACACGTTTTCGATGGCAACAATTCGTCTGTTATTGACGAACTGAAGGCTGAGCATTTTGACTTTGTTCTGGATCTCCAACATAACAGGCGAAGCAAAAAAATATGCGGACAGCTGGGTGTTCCTTGTTCATTTGTCAAGCAGCATCCCTTCAGAAAGTGGGTGTTTATGCGCCTGAAACTCAACACCCTTCCTCACCGGCATATTGTTGACCGCTATTTTGATGCGGTGGAGATACTGGGTGTTCACAACGACGGACAAGGCTTGGAGTATCATATCCCGCTTGAGGGGGACTATGATACCGACACACTGCCTATTTTCTTTGAAGACGGTTATGTTGCCATCATCATAGACGCCGCCCATGCCACACAGCGTATTCCCACCACCAAGATTGTGGAGATAGCCACCATATTGCATAAGCCTGTTGTGCTTGTGGGAGGAAAAAACGTTGAAGGGATAGGTCAGGATATCGTATCCCTGCTGGGCGACCGGGCATTTAACACCTGCGGCAAACTGACCTTCAGCCAAACAGCCTCCCTGCTCAGCCAAAGCAGTTGTGTGCTCACTGGTGACACAGACCTGATGCATCTGGCTGTCGCATTGCACAAGCCTGTATGCTCGTTATGGGGTAGCACTGTGCCCGAATTTGGGAAATACCCTTACTTCCCCGGAGAGCGTACGATGTTCAGAATGTTCGAGGTGTGCAGTCTCAAATGCCGTCCTTGCGCCAGGACAGGTTTTAAGAAATGTCCCCGCAGACACTTCCGCTGCATGAATAGGATTTCCGCTGTAGAAGCGGCTGAATGGATTAACCAATTTTAACATGAGAAAACTCGCCCTGCTCTTATTGTGTATTCTTTTTATTACAACTGTTTCTGCCCAGCAAGGAGACCGTCTTGTGGACAGCACCGGCAATCTGGTGTATCAGTATAACCGTTCCGTCTCTTGGCTTGAAACGGGCAAATGTAAGGTGACAGTAACCTTTATTAATGGGTACAAACAGCTGGGAGTGTCTTTTCGGCAGGAAGTCTTCAGAAGCAAACTGCAATGGGTGGAGACCGATAGGGGAGACACGACACAGATGCCCAATATCAAGGTTATCACCGCCAATATGGCACCCAACGAAACTCTGGTATGGTCATTTATCTATCGCAATAAAAGCGGCAAAAAAGACAGAAGTGTCGATTTAGAAAAATCGTGTTTCATGTTGCTGGATGAAGAATACAGGGTAACCAAGAAAGTCTTGCCTGAGACTGTTGTGAAGGCCAATTAGCGGTTTGTCTTGGCGGTTTCGGCTTCAGCCTCGTCAATTTCTTTCTGCAACCTGCAGGGGAGATTGTCCACACAATGGTGGCACTTCATCTCCAGGGTGTACATACGTCCAATACAGTAATTGGAGTGTTTGCATTCGCTCTTGGTGATGCTGCCTTCCTGTATCTTATTCATGAAATCGGTGTCGTTCACTAGTGTACGTGCCATTTGGAAAGCGATGAAGCCCTCGTTCAGCACCTCATCCATGTTTTCTTTCGAGCATACACCACCTACATAAATGAGCGGCATCTTCACTGCTTTTCTGAACCTCTTGGCTCTTTCCAAGAAATACAAATCCTTATAAGGAACTGTTGGCACCATCAGTCGTCCCACAAACTTGAGGCCTATTTTCAGCCACCAATAGCGCCAGGGATTCATATAGTAGGCCATCGTTTTCAGCGGCATAGCGCCCGCCATCACCACCATCGGAGCCTTGCTCACAAAGCCGGCGGTAAGCACCAGCGCATGAACTCCCAGCCGTTCCAACTCTTGTACCACTTTGATGCACTCTTCTTCCTGCATGCCCGACTTGAAACCGTCGTACATATTCACCTTTACCACTACCGCCATATCGTCTTTGGCTTCCTTCATCACCTCTTTCATCACCAACTGCATAAAGCGCATGCGGTTTTCCAGTGAGCCACCAAACTTGTCGTGACGATGATTGGTGTAAGGAGAAAGGAATTGGCTGATGAGGTAGCCGTGGCCGGCGTGTACCTCCACACAATCGAAACCTGCCTCACGAGCCAGATTCACCGCCTTCCCGAAATCCTTGACCAAGTCGTAAATTTCCTGCTCTTTCAGCTTGCGTACTATAGTAGGAGAATATAAGTTAAAGCCTGTGGAAGCTCCCACTGGCATACACTTGCAAGTATAGAAGTGAGTCATATTGCCGCAATGACCTATCTGAATGGAAGCTTTGGCTCCTTCCGCATGGATGGCATCCGTCAGTTTTTTCAGGTCGGGGATAATCTCCTTGCGCATGTATAGCTGACCATCGAAAGAAACGCCACTGCGATTAACTGCAGCGTAGGCTATTGTGGTCATGCCAATACCGCCTTTTGCTACTGCGGTATGATAGTCGAACAAGTCTTGTGAGGGTTTGTTTCCGTAGCACATATTTTCGAAAGCGGCCGAACGGATGGATCTGTTTCTCAAGGTCATAGGACCAATCTGACAAGGGGTGAATATCTGTGATTCCATAATGGTAGTTTTTATTCCAATAAAAAATACAAAAGTACGGAAAATTTTCATCATATCAGCGTATATACATAAAAAATATGTCGGAAATTTGTATTACTTTTGCAATACAAATATCAAAGAGAATCGCATATATGTCAAAACATAACTTAGGACAGGAACAACAACTGGCACAGAAACAGATAGCCTCGCAGCAAACTGTACAGCTGATGAAGATGATAGAGCTGTCGAATATGGGTTTGGAAGAAGAAATCAGAAAAGCCGTGGATGACAATCCCGCTTTGGAGATTGACCACGATGACCGTGAGGAGGATTACTATAGCAATGCACCTGGTGAGGAAAGTAACGAACAAGACGACATTGCCAGGGAGATAGACCGCACCCAGGACGAAGATCCTTTCGACAGCGATTTTTTCTCGGAAGAGGAAAAAGAGGAAAACGACATACCCGACTACCGCCTGTATGCCAATAATCGCTCTGCTGATGATGAGAATCGTGAGAGAGTTATTGTCTTCGACCATTCACTGCAAGAGCAGCTCCTTCGTCAGTTGGGCGAGATGAATATGAGCGAACGGGAGTATGAGATTAGCGAATATATCATTGGCAATTTGGATGATAACGGCTACCTTTTGCGTGACAATCAATTGATGGCAAACGAACTGCTGTTCAACTATAATTTCACCACCACTGTGGAGGAAATAGAGCATGTTATCGTGCATTACATCCATGAATTGGAACCCTACGGCATTGGAGCCCGCAATTTGCAGGAATGCCTGCTCATACAATTAGAGCACAAAGAGGTTACTCCAACAGTGGGAATTGCATACAAAATCATCAAAGACCATTTTGACGCTTTCACGGGGAAACATTATGACAAATTGGTAAGGCAATTGAACATTGATGAGATCACACTGAAAGAGGCTTTGGATGAAATCAGAAAACTAGACCCCCACCCGGCTTCCAATGACTCGCTGATAGAAAGCGTCAGTTCCATCATTGTACCCGACTTTATCATAAGTAACCATGATGGAGAATTGGAGTTGTCGCTCAACAACACGTATATTCCCAAGGTAAAGGTTAATCAGGATTTTAAAAAGGAATACCGTTTTTTGAGTCAGGAGAAAAACGACAAGCTGCGCTCTGATGCGGAAAACTTCCTCAAGGAAAATCTGGATAATGCCAACAATTTCATCAATCTGCTGTCGTTGCGCGAGTTGATCCTATATAACACCATGTATGCCATCATGATGATGCAGAAACAGTATTTTTTGAGTGGTAACGAGTTGGACCTCAAACCTATGGTGCTCAAAGATATTGCCGAGAAGGTCAACTTGGATATTTCCACTGTTTCAAGGGTCACCAGCAGCAAATATGTGCAGACGCCTTTTGGTGTCATGCTCATCAAAAATCTTTTCTCTGAAGCCGTAGGCGATGAGGATGTCTCCTCCAAAGCCATCAAAAAGATTCTGTCGGAAGTGATTGCCCAAGAAGATAAGGTCAACCCACTGACTGATGAGCAATTGTGCGCCATACTGAAAGATAAGGGCTACGACATTGCCCGGCGTACTGTGGCCAAATACCGTGAGCAATTGGGTCTTCCCATTGCCCGCCTACGCAAGGAAATCAACCTGTAATCCTACATGAGATATGGAAACACATTGGCTAAGCAGAACAGAACTGCTTTATGGAAAAGAGAAAATAGAGCGATTACAGAAAGCCCATGTGCTGGTGGTAGGACTGGGCGGTGTGGGAGCCTATGCTGCAGAGCAACTCTGTCGTGCCGGCATTGGGGAAATGACCCTGGTGGATGCCGATACTGTGGAGCTGACCAACCTCAACCGTCAGCTGCCTGCTCTGCATTCCACCCTTGGGAAACCTAAAGTGGAAGTTATCTGCCAACGCCTGAAGGACATTAACCCCGACATAGTGTTGCATCCTGTACACGAATTTATCCGTGATGAGCGTACCCCTGAATTGTTGGATAGTGCCTGCTATGATTATGTGGTGGATGCCATCGACTCGCTGTCACCCAAAGTATATCTCATCTATTTTGCCCTACAGCGCCAGTTGAGACTGGTGTCTGTGATGGGTGCCGGAGGCAAGATTAATCCCGAACTGGTGAAAGTTGCAGACATCAAGAAAACACACCAGTGCAAATTGGCACATGCCATTCGAAAAAGACTTCACCGCATGGGTATTACTACAGGCTTTAAGGCTGTCTTTTCACCCGAGCCTGTTATTGAAGAAGCAATTATGATTGACGCCAACCCTGACATCAACAAACTGTCAACAGTCGGCACCGTCTCCTACATGCCCGCTGTCTTTGGCTGTCATGCTGCTGCTGTGGTCATCAACGATTTGTAGAGGCTTTGATTCTTGCGTCCTCACCGACACCACTGTGATAACCGCAAAAGCAGCCCAGAAAGGCAAAGAGAGTTTGTCGGTATCCAAAAAGTTATTGAGAAAACCATGGACGAAATAACCTACCAAAGCCAAAGTCATCACCAATGCCAGCGTACGGCTTAGACTGTCATTTGCACGGCTGTAAGCCCGAATACCTGAGTAGAGACTGGTGACCAGCAAAGCCAGCACCGTCAGGAGTCCCACAATCCCAGTTTCCGCACAGGGTCCAAGATACTCGCTGTGTGCATTGCCACCATCTCCAAAATCAGTGGAAATGATGGTCTGGTATTCGGATTTCTGATAAGGGGCATACTCAAACTGGTAGGTTCCTGGTCCCCAACCCATGACGGGTCGTTCCTTAATCATGCCAAATGCCGCTGTCCATCGGTTCAGACGTTCCACATTGGAAGCGTCCGTGCTGATATTGGACATGGACTGAATATGTTCCACCAAATCACCCGAGGTGTCCTGGCTGTTCCGTCCCATTCTGTATAAGATGTCGTCAGCGTAAAAGTAGAACAACACACCCAGAACGACACCCGCCATCACCAACCAGGAAAACTTGATTCTCAATTTCATCACCAGCCAAACTGCCATGATGGCTACCACACTAAGCCATGCGGCACGGCAATAAGATAGGTACAAGCCAGTCAATAAAATTAGTCCGCATACCAGATAGAACCATCTTTTCCCTTTTTGCTCAGTTTGAAAGAAAAGTCCCGCCACTATGGGAATGAAAAAGGCCAGAATTGCTCCGTAGGCCGTATGGTCGTTGTAAAACGGTGACATCACCCAGTGACCACTAAACTCTGTGAATCCCATGATGGCATGATGAATTGTGGTGTAAATCACCACAATCACTAATCCCACTGTGGAACAGTCGAAAAAGCGGACCGCATTCTTCAAATCACTTTTAATCAGCTGGATGACCATGAAGTAACAGGAGGTGATAAACCAGAGTTTGGAAGCTAGAAACTTAAACGAAACTACCGGTAGCTCACTGGTGACACAGGTCATGAGCATCCACAGCAAATAGACATAAATGGCAATAGAAATAGGGTGTAGCGCCAAACGTCTGTCCAATTTCAAATCATACAGGAGTCGGCAGAAAAACAGCAGGGTAAGCGCAATCATGATAAATTCAGAGGGTAGCGATATTCCGATTTGGAATTTCTCGTTGTTTATCACCACAGACAAAGGGGTGACAAACGCCATAACATACATCAGCAGGTCCACGCGAAACACCAGCAGATAGAATACTCCCACTACCAATGCCGCTGCCGGAATGAAGAAAAATTCCTTCTTCCACATGCAGAACAGATTAACCAGGAGGAATACCCCGACGCTGGTCCAAAGAATCAGTTTATCGCGCAGCTCAGGCTTCATGCCTCTTCTCTTTCAGGCTTCGATGGATTGATTTTCTCGATGGTCAGCAATACAAAAATGGAAAGGATAAAGCTTGCCAGTGTGGAGAATATCACTATCAATGATTTCTTGGGATAGGCTTTCTTGTCTGCGGGGATGGCGTTTTCGAGCACAAATTTAACCGGAACTTCGGTATCCATATCGGCAATGGCACTCATCATCTTGGATCGGCACAAAGACTGGTATTCCCTAAAATATGCCTGTTCCTCATACCAAGTGAGGTAGCGTGCTCCGTGGGTTGACAGTTTTTGCAACTCGTCTTCCAGACGTTTCACACCTGCCATATTGCCTTGCGCCAGTGCAATGGCATACTGCTGCATTACCCTTTCCGACTGGGATTCAAACTCGTAAATTCCAATCTCGTTCAGTACTTTCAACGAATCATTGAGACGATCCATTTCCGCATTCACCAGCTCTAACTGTTTTTGCAACAACTTATAGGCTGCTTCCGTTCTTTCGCGTTCTATTTTGTTTTTTACCGTATCCAGCTGGGCGATGATCTCATTGGCCATATCCGCAGCCAGTTGTGGGTCTTTGTTGGTCACCGTCACTGAGATGGCCCCGTACCGGGTTCTCTTGATATCGATATCGTTTTTCAGATACTTGTATATCTTGGCTTCACGGTGGGCTTCTTTCTCTCCGATGCCATAATGCGAATACAGGTCGTATTTCTGAATCAGGATATCTTTAATCTGACGTGAATTCAGTATCTCCATCATCTGTTCGGTGCCTTCCGCCTCAGCGTAAGCCTTCATATCAAGGCGTTCGTTGTAATTCTCCTCGTTCAGCAGGATTTTAGCTACTGAATTGGTGCGGGGGGCATACACAATAGCCGTTGACTTGAACTTGGGTTTGATGAGAAATGACACTATCAGCGACAAAACCGCTGTGACCAGACACACAAGAATGATTGTCTTACGCCACTTCCAAACAAATTGCACCAAGCTGAAGGAATTGAAATTCTGGTTGTTTTGTTGTGACATACGTTATTCTTGTTTGGTGTTTACACTGATAAACAATTCCTGCAGCTGGGAATCCGAGATGGTTGACGGAGCGTCAATCATCACATCGCGGCCCGAGTTGTTCTTGGGGAAGGCGATGAAGTCGCGGATGGAGTCGCAGTCTGACAGCACCGAGCACATTCTGTCAAAACCGAATGCCAAACCTCCATGAGGGGGTGCTCCATACTGGAAGGCATTCATCAGGAAGCCAAACTGCTTTTGAGCCTCCTCGTCGGTAAAGCCCAACACTTTGAACATGCGGTTCTGCAACTGGCGGTCATGGATTCTGATAGAGCCGCCACCCACTTCGGTACCGTTGATAACCAAGTCGTAGGCATTGGCATTCACTGCACCTGGATTGCTCTCGAGGATGGCCTCATGCTCTGGTTTCGGTGCGGTGAACGGATGGTGCATAGCATAGAAACGTTGGGTTTCCTCATCCCACTCCAACAAGGGGAAGTCGATAACCCACAACAGCTTGTACTCTCCGGCCTTGCGCAAACCCAAGCGGCTGCCCATTTCCAGACGCAATTCGCACAACTGCTTCTGGGTCTTCATGCGAGGACCCGACATAATCAGAATCAAATCGCCAGCCTCTGCATTGCACTTGGCGGCGATGGCCTTCAGGTCGTTCTGGTCATAGAACTTATCCACTGACGACTTGAAACTGCCGTCCTGGTTGCAGAGCACATATACCAAACCGCCTGCACCCACCTGCGGACGACGCACAAAGTCAACCAGGCCATCCAGCTGCTTGCGGGTATAGTTGGCACAACCCTTGGCCACAATACCCACCACCAACTCAGCCTCGTTGAAAATCTTGAATTCCTTATGCTGGGTCACGTCATTCAGTTCCACAAAACGCATGTCGAAACGGGCATCAGGTTTGTCAGAGCCATAATACTTCATGGCATCAGCCCAAGTGATCCTTTCGATGGGGTCGATATCTATATTTTTGATTTTCTTGAAGATATGTTTAATCAATCCTTCAAATGTATTGAGGATGTCTTCTTGCTCCACAAACGACATCTCGCAGTCCACTTGGGTAAATTCCGGCTGGCGGTCGGCACGCAGGTCTTCATCGCGGAAACAGCGCACAATCTGGAAGTAGCGGTCGAAGCCCGACACCATCAGCAGCTGCTTGAAGGTCTGCGGTGACTGCGGCAGCGCATAAAACTCACCCGGGTTCATACGTGAAGGCACCACAAAATCGCGTGCGCCTTCTGGGGTTGACTTAATCATAAACGGAGTCTCGATTTCCACAAAACCGATGTTGTTCATGTAGTTGCGGATTTCGATAGCCAATTTGTGGCGGAAAAGAATATTGTTTTTCACTGGAGTACGGCGCAAATCCAGGTAACGGTACTTCATACGCAGCTCGTCACCACCGTCTGATTCATCCTCAATGGTGAAAGGAGGGGTGATTGACTCGTTGAGCACCTCCACTTCCGTTGCAATAATTTCTATGTCACCGGTCGGGATGTTCTTGTTTTTGCTGTAGCGTTCTGCCACAGTACCCGTTACACGAATCACCCATTCGCGTCCGAATTTCTCCACCTGCTGGCACAAGGCCGCATTGGTTTCGTTATTGAAGGCCAACTGGGTAATACCATAGCGGTCGCGCAGGTCGATGAAAATCATGCCTCCCAGTTTTCTTACTTTCTGAATCCAACCGCACAAAGTGACGGTCTGGTTGATATTTGTAGCGTTTAACTCACCACAAGTGTGTGTTCTTAACATGAGTAATGGTTTTTTATTGAATGGTTATTTTATAAATCTTCGACAGATAAGTGGTCACAGCATTTCCTCCGCGGTCCATAGCCTTCACCGAAGTTGAATAGCTGGTTCGCTGCAGGTGGGCGTCGTAAGTGCCAGCCTTCAGCTCTTGCAGCATGTTTCCGCTAATCACCAGCATATTGTTCTCCGCCACATCGGGAGAAATCTCATATTGTTGCCCGTCCTTGCTCATCACCAGGCTGATGGTCTCATCTTCGGTCAAAGGTGCCCCCTTGTACTTCATCAGATTATCCTGATTTTTGCTTAGGCTGACTTCAGATATCTGAATAGGCTTTATGCTTAGCTGATTGCCAAAAATACGTCCTTCGTCGTTGTTGTAGTTAAACATCACATGCTCGGGGCAGGAGGCCACATCGGTTTTTTCAAAGAAATAATAGCAGGGGCGTTCCTTGTCCGATTTCCGTTCCATCGCATCCTGGTTGAAGAAAACATAACTGTCGCTCGACAGCTTGATATACTCGCCCGATTCGTTGTCGGTTTGGAAGGTGACGGCGGCTGTCAGGGTTTGGGCAGCCTCGTCATATTGAGCGGAATAAGAGGGAAAAATGATTCTTTGCTCCACTTTGTCAGAGGTGACGGTTGATTGACACGCACAAAAAAACAAACTTAAAACAAAGAACAGCAATATTTTATGATTTACCAACTTCATAATTTGATGTTTTAATCTCAAATATATAATAAACGACAAAAATACAAATAAATTATAGTCGTTGCTACTTTTGGAAGATAAATTTTTTTAACCGCCAATTTCTGCATTATTTTCACTACCTTTGCAGAAATTTTGTAAAGATGAAATGCAACTACCATACTCATTGTACTTATTGTGATGGGAAAGAACCCATCGAGGCCTTCGTAAAGCGGGCCAACGAGATAGAATTGAGTCACTTGGGCTTCTCTTCCCATGCGCCCGTTCCTGGCGAAAACGACTTCGCCATCAAGGAAGAGCGTATCCCTGAATACACTCAGGAAGTCCATTCTTTTCAAGAGCAATCCAAAACCAAACTCCTGGTGGCGCTGGAATGCGATTTTATCCCCGGAATGACCAAACCCTTCGACCATTTCCGTCATAATTACAAACTTGACTATATCATTGGTGGGGTTCATTTGGTGCGTCCCGAAAACGAAGACCAACTGTGGTTTATCGATGGCTCGAAACGCGAGATTTATGACGACGGCCTGGACAGACTGTTCAACCACAACGTGGAGAAGGCGGTCA
>LXOW01417981.1_pt1 | contig 11553 bp, 9 predicted proteins | sample 1368591 | NCBI WGS metagenome assembly LXOW01 (sample SAMN04884650, study PRJNA319009) | bovine gut metagenome | isolation source: Cow rumen | host: Bos taurus | place: Italy: Legnaro (PD) | collected 2014-07-09
CAGCGTCAGATGTGTATAAGAGACAGGCGATAGACTATTTGATAAGCAGGAAGTTGCTTCCAAACAACAATTCCTTTATCAGCGAGCATATCGTAAAAAATCCTAATGTTGAGGTTTGGAAAAAGCTTAGGGATATTGGTTTCCCTTTAAATCATCAAGATGAAGACGGTATTTCTCTGTTAATGAAGGTCTTTTATCAAAATAGCGAACCAGATATAGACGTGGTAAAATTTCTAAGCAATAGATATGCCGTTAATTTAAAAGATAAAAAAGGAATTACTGTAGCTCACCTTGCTGCTCAGAATCCTGTTTTAGATTATTTGATAGTATTGCAACAAGCGGGCGCTAATTTGAATGAACCAGACAATATAGATGGTTTTACGCCAATGATGATGGCATGTTNNCCGTTGCATATAGCGGCTAGAAGAGGCTGTCCTGAAGTTTGTAAGGTTTTATTGGACAATGGCTCACGCTTAGAAGCAAGAGATATATACAATTATACGCCGATTTTAAAATCAACGATGAATCCAGATCCAGATGTTTTTAAGTTATTATATAAATCTGGAGCAAACTTAAAAGCTAAGGGTTGCTTGAAAAACGACATTGTTCATTTAGCATTGGCTAATTCTTCTTTTGAGCTTTTTAAAGATATTATTGCCTTAACAAACACCAAATTTGACAATTCTAATTTTGAGCATTACTCAAAACATATTGTTTATCAAAAATATATTTCAGATAAATGGAACGCTATGGGTATTCCTTTTAATAGAGGACAAAATAAAAAGCTTCCTTATGTGATTTGTGCTGCTATAAATCCAGATATCAGAGTCTTAAATTATTTAAGTGAAAAGGGTTGCAATATTTATGTAGGCGATTTCTATGAAAACCCTGTTGCTTACGCTTTAGCAAGAAATCCTAACCCCAATATGGTTAATTATTTGCTTAGAGACAAAATAGAAAGAAATGCTTATGAAATGGTTTTTGCAAATATCTGCAAAAATCCTTTTCCAGAAGTTTGGAATAGGGTGTTTGAATTAGGTTTTCCATATGAATATCAGGATGAACAGGGAACTTCATTGTTGATGAATGTGTTTAAAGTTAATAAAAATCCAAACCCAGAGATAGTTGCATTGTTAAGCGATGAAAAAACTGTTAATTTAAAGGACTCATTAGGTTTAACCGCCTGCCATTACGCTGCTCAAAAAGAGGATGTAATTTATTTAGAGATTCTACGCATGCGTGGCGCAAACTTAAACGAAAAAGAAAACTATCAAGGCACAACTCCGTTGATGGCGGCTTGTGCCATAAACCCAAACCCTGCCGTTATTGATTACCTTGTAAAAAATGGGGCAGATATAAATGAACGAGGTTTACAAGGCAAGGATGCATTGCTGTATTCAGCAAATAATCCAAATCCTAAAATAGCTCTCTTTCTAATAAAAGAGTTGAAGGCAAATATACACACAAAAAACAGAGAAGGCAGCAATCTCTTGATGGAAGCTATAAAGGCTAACTCTTTCGAATTGGTTGAATCGTTAATTAAATTAGGTATAGACGTAAACGAAAAGGATAATTATGGCAATCCTGCCATAGCCATTTCGGCATATTATAGCCCTTCCATAGAAATTTTTGAGTTACTGCTTAAAAATGGCGCAGATATTAATTTTAAGACAGATAAAAATGAAAATCTTTTTATAATAGCGGCTAGAAACAATAGCAACGAAAAGATTATCGAATACTTCCTTAATAAGGGTTTTAGTATTAATTACGCAACTTCTGACGGAGAAACGCCTTTGTTGGCTGCCGCTATGAATAGCAATTGGCTTGTGTTGGATNNACAATAAACAGAATGTATTGATGATAGCCTCTACATTTAACGATAAACCTTATATCATTAAATATCTAATAGATAAAGGCGTTCCGATAAACTATTGCGATAAAGATGAAAACACGGCCGTTAGCGGTGCGGCTATGAATCCTAATGTTAATTTTATTAAGATGCTAGTCGAAAATGGGGCTGACTTGAACTTTGTAAACTCTATAGGCAGCAATGCTTTAATGATAGCTGCGTCTAGACAGGAAAATGTCGAAGTGATTAAGTATCTGATTGAAAATGGCTTAGACGTAAATGCAACAAATGTTAATGGGGCATCGGCGCTTATGTTTGCGGCAGGGAACAACCCAAATCCTCAAGTTGTAGAATTGCTGATTACTGCTGGAGCTGATGTGTTTGCAGAAGACAATAACGGAGATAACGCTTATAAAATTGCAAAGGAGCATAATCCCAACCCAGCTGTGGCAGAAAAAATCAAAAAACTCATGATGTCTGCGTCTTCTTATTCCGCTTCATCGTTTTATAATCCTTCTTCAAAAGATATAAATTAAGGAAAACAGGCTATGACAAACTTTCTAACAACGTAGGATTATTTAACGATAATCACTATTTGCTAAAAGTTTTTTATTGCTTTATAATATCGGTATAAATCATATTAAATGAAGGTATTATTATGTGCAAAGATAAATTAAAATCCGCCTTAGAAGCTTTAAAACGTGAATGTGTGAAAGTTGTTCCATGTAGTCAGGGCTTTTCACCTGAACATGCAGCAGATATTCGTTTTGGCGGCTCTGCTTATGCCGAAAAAGACGAAGAAAAACATATTTGCCCAAACTGTGGCAAACTGCTGACTTTTGTTTTTCAGTATAGGGAAAAATATGATAAGAGTTTCAGGCCTTCTGGTTCTTTGTATTCTGTTTATTACTGTTTCGATTGCATGCCTATAGGCCGTCCTTCGGAAGAACAAGGACAGTGGGCTGTAATAGAACACAAAAATGCAGATGCCTCAAAGTTTGTGGCTGGTTATGGAGACAATGGAACCATAAAGCCGTGCGATTGCGAACTTCAAAGAGTTAATATTTTGCCAGACTACGAAACCTTAGAAGAAAAATACCCAGATGTAGCTTCTATGTGCGAAGAACTTGACGAAGAAGATCCAATGGCGGCATACGAGGATGTTGCTAACGAACTTGGGCTAGTTACTCAGCCAGGAACGGTCCTTGGAGGTTACCCTATATGGCTTCAGGGCGAAGGCTCTCAGATTTGCCCTGTAGATAAAGGCGAAATGGAATTTTGTGCTCAAATTGACTCTGAGGAAATGGCAAACCTTATGTTTGGCGACGCAGGCTGCTTGTATGTTTTCCGCTGCAAGGAACACAATAAGTTCGAAATCGAGATGCAGTGTTTCTAATAGCGTCTTTCAGAGGTTATTTAAATGAATAAAACTAAATTAGTTATTATGAATATCGCCTTGGCGTGCCTGCTTGCTATGGGCGGAAAATGCCTTGCTCAGGAAGATAAAAAACAGGATTTTTTCTCAAAAATTGACGCAATAATATCGGAAGAATTAGCCATTCAAATGGTAACATGCTCTGCTGGAAGCTTTATTATGGGAACGCCAAAAGACGAGTTCCCTAAAGAAGAGGAAACTGAAATCAGTAAATGGTTTGCGCCTATTCATAAAAATATTGAATTGCAACACAAAGTAACTTTAACTAAACCTTTTCAAATTGGTAAATATGANNAATGGAAAGACGAAAAATTCCCAGTTGAACGAGTTACTAAAGCAGATGTCCAGCTTTTTTGCGATAAATTAAATGAAAAATTTGGGAAATATCTTCCAGAAGGCTATAAATTCGATTTGCCTACTGAAGCACAGTGGGAATACGCTTGCAGAGCTGGGACTAATACATCTTTTAACAATGGAAAAAACATGACTGTAAGAACTGGAGTTTGTCCGAATTTAAACGATATAGCTTGGTATCAGGGCAATGCCGAAGGTCATAGAACTATTCATGCTGTTGGAACAAAAAAGCCAAATGCATGGGGAATTTATGATATGCACGGCAACGTCATGGAAATGTGCAGAGACTATTTTGACGATTACCCTGAAAGTGAAGTTGTTGATCCACTCCGTATGAGAACCAAAAATGATTTGCTTCCAAGCACTGTTTTCAGAGGTGGTTCTATACGAACTACGCCTGAATTCTGCACTTCTTCCAAAAGAATGAATCATTCGCCAAGAAGAGATTATGCACCGCAATATGCAGGTTTCAGGCTTGCGATAGTGCCTATACAATAGTATTATTCCGTAAAACAAAAAATGCTCCTATATGGAGCATTTTTTGTTTCTATTACCAAGCCCAAGCACCTTTGGGCTGGTCGTAGTTATCAGACTGGCAATGGGAATAGCCGTCTTTGAAGACTATTAATTGGAAGGAATTTTTATCTAGCGAAACGTTAGTTTTGGTATCGTTGTTTAAACATATTTGATATTTATTGTTATCTGTATCAATGCGTATAATAAATTCTGCTTTTGCGCCTTTATCCGAGTTATAGAACTTATTGAAAGCTTCGATTGTTTCTTTTTCGTTAAACCAAAAATATGCTGTGTATGTGCTTTTGTCTTTTTGCCAAGTTATGGATATTTTTTGGGTATTTCCAGACTATTGTTTTTTGAATACCACAGTAAACCAAAAAAAGTGTCTGTAGGATATAAATTTGGTGCAGAGCCAGAAACATAGTATTTAAACTGTTTAGGCGTTTGGACATTGGTGATTAAACTGCATAAAGAAACAAATAACAAAACTAATATAATTATTTTAAACACGAATAATCTCTGTAATTGATATTATGACGGATTATAACAAAAAATATTATAAATATAAACGCTGAAGATATCTTTTTCTTATATAAATATGATTGGTTTTGCTTTACATTATATACAAAAACTTATATAATGTAAATAAAAGGGGGTTGAAATATGGCACAATTAAATATCAGAGTAGACGATGAAATAAAAAAACAGGCTGAACAGTTATTCAATGATCTAGGAATGAATTTGTCAACAGCAATAAACGTTTTTTTAAGGCAAGCTTTAATCAAACAAGGAATGCCATTTGAAGTCAAGCAAGATCCTTTTTATAGTCCTAGAAATATGGCGTATTTAGAAAAAGCTTTTGAAGATTATGAATTAGGTGTAAATTTTCATGAGCATGAGCTTCTTGAAGATGATGGTAAATAATTGGGACTCAACTAATGATAAAAGTATGGTATGATTTTGCATGGCNNAAAAAGATTTTAAAAAAAATTAATTCCTTAATAAAAGATGTTGAAAGAAACGGATATAAATGTCTTGGAAAACCTGAGCCGCTGAAACATTGCAATGGAAAATGGAGTCTTAGAATTGATGATGAAAACAGATTAGTTTTTATGATTGATGATGGAAAACTTGTTATTTTCAGTTGCAAAGGCCATTACGAATAAAAAAATATAATTTTTAAATCATGTTAAACATTTTGTGGCTAAAATGAGCCTCATAACCTGTTCCGAAACGCAAGTCATATTTTCTAAGGCGTTTTCTTTATTCATAGCTTCATTAAGAGTTGCTACATTTTGTAAGATTGAAAAATATGCGTCTATTCCATTTTCATTACAAGCGTTGGCATTATTTGAAATAGAACCGGCTAAAGCCAAAACTGGCTTATGATACTTTTTTGCTATTTTTGCAATACCTATAGGAGCTTTTCCCATAACAGTTTGTGAATCAAGCCTGCCTTCGCCAGTAATAACAAAATCGGCGTTTTTTATTTGCTCTTCAAGTTTGGTCTCTTGTATAATTATATTAATTCCTGGTTCTAAAACGGCGTTTGTATAGGCGTGAAAGGCAAAGCCAAGCCCTCCAGCTGCCCCAGCTCCTTCAAGATTTATATTTGAATTTGGGCAAACTTTTTTTGTTAGTTTGGCGAAATTAAACAACCAAGTGTCCATTTTTGAAATTTGAGTTTCATCTGCTCCTTTTTGAGGAGCAAAGACTCTGCTGCAACCAATTTCTCCGCAAAGCGGATTTGTTACATCGCAAGCAACCCTGAATTTACAATTTTTTAATTCCGAAAGTGCGAAATCTGTTTTTATTTTATGCAAACTTGCTAAACCTTCAGAGCCAAAGGGAATGTCATTACCTTTTATATCAAGCAGCTTAAAGCCTAACGCTTGCAACATACCAACTCCGCCGTCATTGGTTGCGCTGCCGCCTAAACCTATTATGAAATTGCAACAGCCTTTTATTATAGCGTCTTTTATAAGCTCTCCGACTCCAAAGGTTGTGGTTTTGTATGGGTTTAACTCAGTTTTTGAAAGCAGAGTAATGCCTGCAGCGGCAGAAATCTCAATTACAGCGGTTAAGCCGTCGTTTATAATTCCGTAATTAGCATTAACTCTTTTTCCTATTGGATTAGTAACCAATACGCTTTGTATTTGACCATTTAGTGCATGAGTTAAAGCTTCTACAGTTCCTTCCCCACCATCGGCTATTGGGTAGACCAATACGTCCGCTTTGGAAGAGGCTCTCATAATTCCTGCTTTTACGGCATTTCCTGCTTCCAGCGAAGTCATGCAACCCTTAAAAGAATCTATTGCTACTACTATTTTCATATTTTTATATTAACCTTTTTGTAACAAGATATGTTCAATTTGTTAAACATTCACTATTTCAAGCTCATCGAATTTTCGCTAATACATCTTCGAACTTTGCGTAGTTGAGTTTTATGCCATCGTCTAGGTCGATTGTTATTTTTGAGTCGGCGTAGTGCTTGATGTATTCTTCGTAGACGCGCAGTTCGTCAAATTGTTCTTGCATTTTTTTGCGTAGTCTATTTAGTTTTGCTTTATTAGGTCCAGATTCGTTTATCTCAATGTCTAAGGATTTTATTTTTGCTCTGTATCGTTCTTGCTGTTCGAAAATGTATTCTGTTCTTAGAATTGCGAGTTGGTCTGTTGTGTAGCGGTGTACATAGATTAGAGCTTTAAAGCCGTTTGTCTTGCCGCTGTCGAAAAGCCAGTAAATAGGACGTTTTTGGTAAATTTTAAGATGGTCGGCGTAGAACCCGTTAATAAAGTAATTCCTTATAACGTCTTTTGGATTGCCTTTACCTTCTAGGGCGTTTGCTATAAATGCCAAGTTGTTGTTAAGGGTATCTTTTCCATAAACAGATTCTAGCCAATTTATAAAACGGTGGGTAATGTCGTTTTCTATATAGTCGTCATCGGTTATTTGCAACACGTTATCTTCTACAGGTTGGAAATAAGCATAGTTTTCTGATTGCCATTTTCCGCCTGCGTAAGCTAAGCCGTCTTTGTTTAGAGAATATCTGCCTAAAATGCAGCCTACAGCATAAGAAATAAGGCTTTTAATATCTCTTTGCAGGTCTGCTTTGCGGACAGTTACGTCTTTTTCGGCTACTTCTGGCGTAAGTTCGTCTTGAAGACCGTAAATATCTATGAATATTCGGTTTAGTTCTTCTTCGTTGGTTTTAAGCTGGTTGAAACGCTGTTCACATTCTGATTGCCATTTTTCAAAGCAGTCTTTTATCAGGCTATTTTTGCCCAGTGTTTGCGGCAACATTGGGTGGTGTTTGAAATCCCATGAAGTTTCAAAGCTGTCCCAGTCGGTGCGNNGATTTAATATATCTCCGACATGATAATGCATTGTAGAATTGAGCATATTAAGTAAATAATTTGTAACTTTGGTATTAAGAAATGCTATTATCTCATATTGTTTTTCTTTTTCACAAAATAAAACAGGATTTTCTAAATTTGGAATAGAAGTTCTATTATATATTCTAGAAGAAAACGCGCCACTAGTTGTGTGGCTCCAACATACTCCATCATAATTATATTTTTGTATTGATGTTTTACAACCTTTAAATGTTTCTAAATCTTTTCCACCATATTGCCAATTAATTATATAATCAAAATTTCCATACCATTTTCTAAATCCACCGCCTTTTGGATGTGGNNTCGTTATTTCCTGTTTGAATCCCAACTGTAGCTTTAAACGTATCTCTAATTAAATTTTTGGTATAACTAATTGCTAATTTTTCGCTTATCCAGTATGCAATAGGGTTATCTGGGATATAAAAAAATCTATTTTTAGTTATTTGCGTAAAACGATTACCTTTAACTGGAAATTCTATAGGTTTATCATTCTTAATGTTGCATATTTTTACATGACTATAAGTAGATTTGTAATTATTAATATTCGTATTGGAAAATATTGTTGCAGAAGTCCCAAAAGCTATACCTAAAACCATCGAATCCATGTGCAAAAGACAACAAATTGTATAATCATTTAAAATCTTTTTTCTCATTTCGGCAAAACGTGGTAAAAACATCCAACTTTGCATAGTTACCATTGCATTATAACCATTTGTTTTTGTTAGATTATTACCTTTATTTATAAAGCATGAGAATAAGTCATATTTTTCATTAGGATAATTGTGTTTGACATAATCATATAATGCAGTATTCATTCCTGATCCACCCATGTATGGCGGATTTGTTATTACAACGTCATATTTGTCGGATAAAACATGTATGATTTTTTGCAGATATTTAATTTGTTCTTCTATTCCGCTTGCTTGACCGCTTGTGTTGCAAATAGCAACTTTTTCATCAAAACTGTTTAAATCAATTTTTGAAATGTCTATTAAAGAGCCGACTTCTTTTGCTTGCTCAAACCATTCTTTGGAAATTCCTAATTCTTTTTCGGTATCAAAAACAATTTGGTTTGCAACGTCATTGTATGTGCTTTGAGATAGTGAATACAAATTTATATTGAAGGTATTTTTTTTTACAAAGAGCGTTCTGTCGTATTTTCTTGCTTTCATCATAACAGCAAAATATGCTAATTGGGTCGCTCTGTCGTCTATGTCTAAGCCATAAAGATTTTTCTCTAAAATCAATGGGACAGCTTCGTCTTCATCATAGCCAAGATTTTTATATATCTGAATTAGCACATCAAAAGCATAAACCAAAATATGTCCGCTTCCCATGCATGGATCTATTATTTTAAGCTCTTCTGGGTTAAAATCGCTTTTTGAGTTTTCGTTAATCTGTTTCCTTACTTCGGGCGTTTGTTCAGCTTCTGGCAAATAGTATTTCCAGCCTAAACTTTCAGCCAACTCTTTTTCTTTTGAAATTCTTTCTTGCTCGTCTTGTAAATTTAATTGCCTAATTTTTGAATTTATAAAAATTCTTCCAAGAGAGTTTTCTACCATGTAGCAAACTATCCAATGAGGAGTGNNTCTTTTAATTCGGTATTATAATACTGATAAAGCCAACCAATTATTTGAACATGCTCTTTCCAATCATCTTCTGGAATAATAGAAATCAATTTTCCTAATATGCCGTCTTGGCTTAGTATGTTGTTTGGGAAAAGCAGCTCTGTATAATCGTTTTGCTGGCCTTTAAACATGTAAGGCAGGGGCTTGCTTAAAGCTCTGCATTGCAATAAAAGCAGGTATTTGTATAAATCTTTAATCTGGCTTTTGTTTATGAAATTTATAACTTTGTTTTGGTCTAATTCTGGTAAATCGCAATCTATCGGCGATTCTAATATTTCTGGCTTAAATTCGTTGTTTTGGTTAGATATTATTCTTATATGGTTTGGCAAATAGTTGTTTACTTCTAGGAATCTTAAAGCGATAAATCTGTTAAACCAAGCGTAGGCGGCTTCTTCCATAACTTGCTCAAAGCCCTTTTTCTCTATTTCCTCTATAAGCATTTTTCTTTGTTTTTGTTCTTCTTCGCTTAAAAAAACGCCGTCTATTTCGTAGAGGTTTGATTTGTCGTTGTATTTATATTGATGCGCTTTTTGCTTGACTTGATCAATAAGCTCGCTTCTAGCCCAAACTGCGAATTTTTGTATTGCAGATTTATTCATTTTGTTTTCTCTTTTATTAACTAAAGACTATTATAGTGTTGTCGGAGAGTTCTTTATAGAGTTTTTTTCTTAGGTTTTCCACGTAGTCGTCTATGTCATTTTTTGTTTCAAATGTAGTCGTATTTAGCGTTTTTGTTTTTGAAACTATTTTTTTGTATTTTTGAGATGGTTTAATTTCTATTGACTTGGTTTGCTTAACTCCTACCTTATTGTTTTTTTGTTTAGTTGGCTGATTTTCTGAAATTTCTGTTTTTGGTTCTTGGTTTATAGACTCGCTTATTGGAATTTGTTTGTATTGTTCCTCTATTAGTTTGTTTAATTTGTTTATGACGTTATTTTTGATAAATTCCAGTTTTTGCGGTTGGGAGTTAATTATGTCTAATGATTTCTGGTTTGAAATAGAATTTTGAATTTTTTCAAATTCTTTTATTGCGTCTTGAATTATGATTTCGCTGTCTTTTACGTTTTTAACTATTTCTTCAAGTTCTTTTCTGTAATTGATTATAGATTTAGATATTTCGCTTTTCCTTTTTTCAAGCACTTTAAAATATGCTTTTTTAACCGTTTCTGTGTGTTTTGTAAGGTCTTTTATTCTATTGTATGGTTCTTCGCATTCTAATATTTCACAAAGTATAATAAGACTTGAAGAGGCTTCTAGGCAATCGTGAAAATAAATGCTGTTGTTTTCTACTAAAGCATAAGTTTCTAAGGCGTTGTCAAAGATTTCTTTTTTGTGCTCAAAAAAATTGATGACTTTGTTTAAATCTTTTTGCAAAGCGAACAAATCGTCTTGCTTTCGCAGTATGAGAGCAATTACTTTTAAAGGCTCTTTTTGCTGGTATATTAACTCTGTAAATACATTAATCGCCTTATTTAATATATCTTTGCCAGGGTATTTTTTATTTTTATAATAATCTAAATATTTATTGCAATTATTGATTTTGTCTTTAAATTCTGAAACAGCCAATTCTGCTAGTTTATCATTTTCTTTTGGCATTTGGCCATTATTTAAACCATATTCGTTTAAAAAACACTGAAATTTCTTTATTAAAGCTTCTGAGGCTTTTTCTTTCAATTTTAAAATATAGTTTTCAAAGTATTGTCTTTTTCTTAAATAATCAATTATTCTTGGGTCTTTTGAATCTATCGTCGTTCCAGTTTTAANNAGTCTTGCAAGCATTGCGGCTATGTCGATTTCTCTCCAACCATAAGGAACCTTTGTAAAATGCTTATAGACATCATTTATTGTTACTTTGGTGGACAAACCTTCTTGAGATTTAAGGTAGGTTTTTATTTTGTTTATTGCTAATTTGTTATTTCCGCCTGTCACTTCGAAAGTTTTTGTCGTGTTTTCAGTATTTTGCAATATATCTTCGATTTCACTGTCTCTCTCTATTAATACATTTACCGAGTCTAATTCTGTGTAAACGTTTTTTATAAGCTGGTTCATGGCTTGCTCTATTTTGTTTTTAGCTATTGAGCCAGAGTAATTTACTTTTTCGCCACAAACATAAATATCGGCTTCAGTTATTGCTTTTTCTATGCGTTGACTAACAAGATTAGAAAGTGTTCTTGAATGTTGTTGTTGATTTAGAATAAAGGCATATTTGCTGTCTGAAATGGTTTTGTTTGAATTTTGGGCGACGTATTTTTTTATTTTTTCAATTTCTGTAAGATCATCGTAATACTGGCTTTTTGAGTTTAAAACAAATATAGCTTCATTGTTATTTTTAGAGTTTGCTCTAATTTTTGTGGGCTCGGCGTCTTTTAAATCGCC
>LXOW01317256.1_pt1 | contig 11552 bp, 8 predicted proteins | sample 1368591 | NCBI WGS metagenome assembly LXOW01 (sample SAMN04884650, study PRJNA319009) | bovine gut metagenome | isolation source: Cow rumen | host: Bos taurus | place: Italy: Legnaro (PD) | collected 2014-07-09
AGATGTGTATAAGAGACAGCGTCTGGAGTCGTTTTAAGCGGGAATTAGGAAGTTGATGACCTCCTGTTCAACGGTGATGCGGTAGTCGCCTTTGGGCGTCTTCATAAGCCGTCCATCAATACCCACCAACGCTTTCTTGGCATAGTCGACCTGAACTTCCGTAGTGCGGTAAGGATGTACACTGCGATGATTGAGGAAACGACCGGTAATGAGCAGCCAGAGGCCCTCGATGAGCTGTACCATCTCCGGATGATAGACGACACTGACATCGAGCATACCGTTGTAAGGTACGGCATTCGGTGTCTGTCCGTAGCCAGGACCACTGCCGATACAGACGGTCATCACCTTACGGTCGACCACATCATTGTTAATCTTGAGTTTCATCTTATATTCCATGCGGTGGAAAAGCATCACAAACAATGACGAAATAAAAGACAAGGTACGGGAACCGAACAAACGACGTGTCTGGCGGCGCAGATTCATGATATCTGCGGTCATACCGATATTGATGCAATTCAGGAAATAGCGGTGACACTTCTCGCCCTTCTGGTTGGTATAACGGATGCAGCCGAGGTCAACCTTGCGCAACCGGCGTTGCATCAGCCAGTCGACCGTCTGCTCAATCTTATCTTCATCGAAATCCCAGAATCGTGCGAAATCGTTCATCACGCCATTGGGAATCACCCCTAAGGCAATCTCATCACGCACTCGCTTCTCCTCCAGCATCAGGCAATTGACAGCATCGTTGAGAGCAGAGTCGCCACCCACTACGATGAGGGTCTTATAACCGTTGGAGATCATCATCTTGACAAGACGCTCCACACTTTCGGCCGTCTCACTCTGCACCATATCGTAGAGTACATGACGCTCATCGAGCACCTTCTGAATCTTCTCCCAGCGCTTGCGGGGATTTGAGAATCCTGTCTTCGGGCAATATAGGATGCCCCACCTTGTCGTTTCTACTGCCATAATTGTTTGATTCTATCTACCTTTTCCCCCATAGGGAGCATTGCGTCAATCCAGTTGATTTTAAAGCCCCGACGTTCCATGCCTCTAAACCAGGTCATCTGCCGTTTGGCAAACTGATAGATGGCGATTTCAAGCCGTGAGAACATCTCGTCGTAGGTCAGCCGGCCCGTCAGATATTCCGTTACGAACTTATATTCGAGTCCATAGTAGATGAGGTCTTCCGCAGGGATACCCTCATCCAGAAGTGCTTTCACCTCGTCGACCATCCCCTCGTCCAAACGGGCCTTCAGTCTGCGCGTGATTTTCTCACGACGCAGTTCACGGTCGATGTTCACGCCGATAATCAGCGACTCCACGGGTGGCAACTCACGACGAGGCGTCGGATGATCAATATTATAGGTTTCTATCTCGATGGCGCGGATGGCCCGCTGACAAGAGTCCACATCTGTGGTATTGTGCATATTCGAGCCCGTCTTGGCCTTCAGTTCTTTAAGCATTTGTGTCAATTCTGCCAATGACTTGCCCTCCAGCGCGTCTCTTAAGGTTTGATTCTGCGGCACCGGCGAGAGATGATAGCCCTTCAGCACCGCCTCGATATAAAGACCAGTGCCCCCGCAGAGGATGGGCACCGCTCCCCTACTCCGGATGGTCTGATAAGCATCGAAAAAGTCCTGCTGATACTCAAAGAGATTGTACTTCGTCCCCGGCTCCCTGATATCAATCAGGTGATAGGGTATATCAGAGGGACGGTTCCTCTGATATACTGTATAGTCAGCGAGATCCTTTCCCGTTCCGATATCCATTCTACGATACACCTGACGGGAGTCGGCCGAGATAATCTCTCCGCCGATCTCTGCCGCCAACGCTGCAGCAAGGGGTGTCTTCCCTGATGCCGTCGGTCCCAGTATCGTAATCATCTTCTTCATATCGGCGACAAAGATAGTGCAAAAATTCGATTTAGCGAAGAGAATGCGGATTTATTTGCATTCAGAAGGCAAAAACGCCTTCCTCAACCATGTATCAGGACCCTCAGCGGCGGCATTCTGCGAGCAGGTCATCCAATGACTTGCGATCAGCCGGATTAATGTTAACAATCGGTGAGACGATCATCATGGCACTCTTTCCCAAACGTTTCTCCAGCGTTTTGAATTCTGTGAATTGGGAGAGATATGTTTCTTTCTGAGCATCGTTCAAGGGCAGGTCGAGTTCTGCCTCCCGCAACATAAACCGGCTTTTGGCTGCCACCGACAGTTCGACGTGCAGCCGCACATAGCAGATGACATCGAAGAACACCTCTGGCGGGAAACTCTGCTTGACCGACATCAGATAGCGGCCGGTATTGGTTTCGCCCAGATGACCTTCCTTGATCCACTTGAGAAGGTTTACCAGCGTGTCCAAGCCACTGTCGAGCCAACGGTGAATCATCTTTTCATCGTACTGGTAGATCCATAATAACAGGGCGGCCATCGCGCCTAAAACAATGACAAACTGCGTGAGAGGATTGAAATGCAAGAGGTTATGCAGGACATGCAGGACCGGTGAGATGATGCCCAAAGACACAGCCATCATCACATCGCTACGTCCGACGGTCTGTTTGACTTTGCGACGCTCTGACAGGCGTACTACAAACATACAGAACACCGCAATGCTTGCGCTGCATCCCATGTGGATGAGAGCCACTTCAAGTCCGCGGAACAATAAGGTTCCCATGCCTAACGTGTCGCCCAACACCATATAGAACACATTCTCCAAAATGGAGAAGCCACCACCCACGGCAGCACCACATATCACGCTGTCGATAAAAAACACGATCTTTTTCCGACGGGCAAGAATCAGGAGCGGGATGGCCTTGACGATTTCCTCCACTATGGGATTGAAGATGTCGGCAGCCCTTTCAGACATGACTTTTCCCGTCAGCCAGAAGATTCCGAAACACACCAAGGCCGTCAGCATACCACACAGTACCAGCATGAGCAGATGCTTCACGCTCAGAAGTGAGAAGTTGTCGAGTTTGTAAACGGCATAGATATAGATGGCGATGGGCAGAAGGGCGGCGAGGACAGAAACCAATGACATCATAAGAGCTTGAGTGAAATCATCCATTCGTTGCCATGATGTTTGGAAGGGAATCCCTCAGGTGAGAACAGATGTCCGTATCCGACGGAAAGTGTGGTTTTAAGATAATTCAACAGAACGAGTTCGGTGGTCAGCTGCACACCTGTGCTATAGAACATCTGATGTGACATGCCCGGATTCCAGGCAGAGAGACCTGTGCCGAACAGTGAGCACTGAATCCAAGTCGGATAGAAAAACAGTGCGCCGAAATTGTTGAGACGGATGGGACGCAGATTGAGTTCTGCCGTCGCCTTGGTGAACGAATGAGCGGTGATGGCGTCGATGCTGGCACCTGGCATGGCCGTCGAATTGCGATACTGGAAGGCGTTGCGATAATCCACACGATTGTTGCGGAAACCGCCGAAATAGGTATTACCGAAAATGGTCTCTTCGTTGCCGAAGTTATGGCCTGCCGCCGTACGGAGCCAGAACGACGTGTTCCTGTCGACAGGCAGCAGCACACCGAAATCGGCCGAGGCCTCTATCGACGGATAGAGTTTACCATCAGCCAGATAGCTATATCCCTGCAAGCCCAGCTCATAGCCCTGTTCCTTCATGACGGCACCGATAGAGCCCCGGGCTTTGGAGAGTTTCCAATAGAGCGAGGCAGTCTGCATAGAGTGTACGGCATCGTCGACAGAGATTTCCTGATACAGCGGCAGGGCATCCATGCCTCCGTATGTGCCTACGGAGAATCCCCACGAACGGGTGTAGGGAGCAATCATACTGTTGGTATGATCGTAGGCCAGGCTGGCCATATAGCCCTTACGGCTCGCACGCATAGGGCCAGCCAGGTCGTAGAAGTCGGTATGGTTCCAAGCGCCCTTCAGCGTCCAGAAGTAATATTTCCATTCCAAGTCAGCATGGAACTGGTGTTTCAGGTCGTTGCTGCTCCAAGGCGAGGTGCCCAATGCCAGTTTCAGGCTGCTGAGTCCCACAGGATCCTTGAAGATAAGACGATAGCCGAGCACCGGCGTGACATGGTTCCATGCCTCGGCATCGGTAAACCCCGTCACCGTTGGGAAAGCACCCGCGAAACGCATTTCCTTCAGCACGTCGTAGGTGGTAATGTTGTTGTACACGTCGCCGAATTCCACCTGTGGCAACGGTTCTTTGAGCACGCTCAGTTCCTCGAGTGTCTTCTGGTTCTTCTCATACGCCTTCTGACCAAAGTGCTCCACGGCATTGGCATCAGCCACCACCTCACGAGCCAGCGACACGGGACGCATGCCGTTGCGTTCGAACTCCAGCGCCAACAGTTGACCCGGCTCCGTCTCTATCGGTGCAAACAGGCCGATGTCGGTATTCGACAGCATCTGTGTCTCATGGGTTTCGATGTCGACCTGCCAGAGGTTAGACACGCCCGTATAGTAGGAACTGCCGATCAGGTAACGGTCGTCGAGCGAGAAGCGGAACTGTCCCAGATTACAGTCATCCCAGGTAACCAGTTTTTCGGGCTTGAAGAGTGCATTAGCCAGGTCTTCCGTGCGGAACAGCTGCAAGGTGTGTTCGCCATTGTTGCCCTGCGTGGTGACCGAGAGCAGTTTGCCGTCATGGCTCACATCAATATCGAAGACGCTCACACCAAACGGGAAGGCATAGATCACTTCCGGTTTCTCGAGGTTCTTGTCGTAGCGGATGAGGGACTGCGTACCACCGTTGGAGAACAGGCCGTACAGACAGTCGGTGGCGTTGTCGTAGACGATGTTGTTGACACGCTGGAACTTGAGTTTCTTCACTACCCGCTTCTTCTGCAGGTCGTAGACGGCCAGACCGCGCATCTTGGAATTGTTCCAAGTATAGATGAGACGTCCCCCGTTGCGGTCGAGTGCCACGAAGGCCGGATTATAGAGCTGTAAGCCGTAGAAGTTTACGACCTTCCGCTGCTTACCGGTATTCAGGTCGAGTTCCGTGATATGCGCGAAACCTCCCGGGGCATTCATGGCAGCATACGCCTTGCCCGTAGCCGGGTCGTAGACGAACGGCGATACTGACCCCAACGGTTTGTCGGTCAGCGGAGTGGTTTTCGTAACCGGATATTTCCGGATGGCGGCCAGATTCTCTTCCTGGTGTTTCTTTTCCTCTTCCTTCCATTCGTTCCACACCTTCCTGAGCGGCTGACCATATACCTGCTTGAACTGCTTGCCGAAGAAGGTGCGGCTGTCGGACGTGCGGTTGTAGAAACGGATCAGTTTGTCGTAGCCGTATTCCGCGGCCAGGTAGTTGACGAACCGTGTGCCATAGAGATAGGCATTGGCGCCCATCTGGAAGTCCATCGTGGAGCCTTCCGTCTCAAGGCCTACCACAGAAAACAGTTTGTCATCCTCATTGATGATGCTACGGAAATACATCTCATCGTAGCCGCCAAGTGCACGGCCTACACCACCGCCCAGCCATGTCTCCATGAAACAGGCGATGCCCTCGTGATACCAACGGGGCGCATACCAGCGCGGAACGCTCAGATAGCTCCACAGCGCCGACAGGGGATGGGCCTTGTCCGTGCCTACCTTGGTGCCAAAGAATTTGCGCCAGTTCTGGTCGCGGCGGTTATATTTGTCCGACATCACGATGTGTGTGTATTCGTGGTTGAAGAGCTGACGGTAGCGTTCGATTGAAGGATTGATGTAATACGACATCGACAGAGGTGCCATGCCGATCTGAATCAAAGAACGCGGCAACGGTGTCGCACCGCCGTTACCATCGTCCTCCCAGTCTGTCAGCAACAGTAGCGGGGGCTCCGGCACATACAAGGAGTCGGTGGTCCAGATCTGCTCATGAAGTGCCTTGCCATTCTGATACATACGTATCATGTGAGGGATGTAGCGCGACAGATTCTTGTCGAAGAAGACCAGCTGCGCGTCATCCGTATTGTACTGATAATAAGTCTGTTTCTGCCCTTTCGACAGATGAGGAAGAAAGAGCAGAAACAGGAATACGCAGATACGTATGCAGGATTTGTTCATTGACCCATCCTATCATCAACCTCCTCGCGAGCACCGAGTTTGGCTGATGCTAAACTATTGACGACTTCATTCACCTGACTGACCACGCCCAGGACATTGGCGCTGGAGTGACCCATCATCGCGTCCTTGAATGAACTCTGCAGATTCTCCATGCCGTCAACCGTCGAGTTCATGATACTCTGCACTTCCACCGTGGAATTTTGCAAAGCATTCACGGCTGCAGCATTCAGAGAGCCTTGGGCCTCTTCATTAGCCCGAGATCCCAGTACTTCATTTGCCTGCACTTTCAAGACGGCATAGTTAAGTGAACTTTCCACTTCAAGTGTACAGGACAGGGCTGCTCCACTCATACTGGCCAACTGATTGGCTTGGCTGAAAGAGCCGAGAGCCGCAGCGCTCTTATCTTCCGAGAGGAGATAACCCTTCTTGGAAAGTTCCTCGGCCAATAGCTCATCCTGGCTCAGGGTAGCAGTCATTTGCTGATAATCCACCCACTGGTCGCGAACGAATTTAAGACGGTCATTTGCATCTGCTTTTTTCAGATAGTTATCAACGGCTTCAACAAACTGGTCTGCCAGTTTGTTCTGCTTCTGCAGGGTGTTGTAGGCCAACGCCGCATTGGACGAGTTCTGTTCCAGATCCTCAACGGTTTCCCCGCCAAGGGCGGCATCGAGGTCTTTGGCGACTGTTTCCATGGAAGCACAGACATTCTTGACCATCGGCTGAGCCTCCTTCATGTCCTTGAGCACGGCTTCAAACTCCTTGATGTCGCCGGCAACTTCAGCCGACATCTCCACCAGGGCATTGAACTGCTCTGCACGCGTCTTCATGACCACGCAGGCGGCCACGATACCATTCTTGTAATCTTCATCATTCTGGAGAAGCTCCTGCATATTGCCCACAGCACCATCGGCTGTCTTACGGGAGAAACGAGATGATTTAGCGATATTACCGCTGGCATTGTCTTCATCAACGGGCCAGTCAACAAATTGAGAGACGACCAAACCCAGCACAACTACTGCGCCTAATACTGAATAGATAATTGTTTTTTTCTTGNNGGTTAGTACTATTTGGGGCACAAATATAGGGATTTTTAGCGAAAAAGAGACTACTTTCGCAAAAAAAGCACTTAAAATTAAGAAAAATTATCAAAAATCCCCCGTAGCCGAGCGGTTGCGAGGGATTTTTTCTATTGCTTTTGTTCGATGTCGCGGAAATAAGCTGTGATCTCCTGACCCTGGGGAATCTTGTTCAGGTAGGCACGCCCCTCTTCCTTGGAGATCGTCTTACCATTGAGCGAGCACTCGTCGATCTCGCCCTCTATCTCAAGGGAATTAAACTTCTCGATGCGCTTGCCGTTCTTGAAGACATGGATTTCCCGCTGCCATGACGGACCACCGGCTGAGCCTTCGAACTTGAGATAACTGATGCCATCTTGCTGGCAACTTGACGGGCGCAGACGGGGCGTCTCGATAGCGATGAGCGAGAGTTTATCGTCCTTGCGGAGGAAGAAGGCGCCATTCTTTTCCTCAGCATCGCGCAGCCAGATCCACTCGTTGTCATAGTCGATATAGCAGTGCGCCCACTTGGTGAACTTCACGTGGCTGTCGCTGAACTCGTCGGCATGATAAAGCTTGTCCATCTCGGCGAAATCCTTCTTCCAGACGGGAATATCCTCGTCGACCATCGCGTGATAGCATTCGTATTCGAGTTCGATGAGCTTTTCCTCGCGGGGGAAGAGCATACCGATGCAGAAGCTCTCGGGGGCACCGTGGGTATAGCAGAGTTCGAGCCCTTTAGGTCCCTCGAAGGCCGCCTCAATATCGTTGGGGATATAGCCGTCGGCATCGGCATTCCACGTACCGCCATATTCGGGATCGTAATAGCCCAACTGTTCAAGGATATAGAGTTTCTGACCATCTTCGATAAGCACCTCGACGGCAAGGGCAAATTTGCGGTCGGCATCGTACTTGTCTTTCGGCGCATTCTTATACTCGCCCTTGAACTCGATAGCACCCATGATGTAGCGGTCGCCGATGGTATAGGTCTTATGCGACTGCTGCGCCTTCATGCCATACTTCGTCTCGAGCTGTTTGATGATGTCGGCAGGGAGCTTTGGATTGTTGTTGCTATCATCATGGCATGACTTCACGTCGAGACGCTTGCGGGTGCTGAGATAGCTGTCGGTAACGATAATCAGTCCCCAGTCCTGGCCGTAGGAGCCGTCATCATTCTTTGCCTTAGACTTGGCATCGGCATAGTCGAAACGGGCGCAGAGGGAAGGTATCTGCTGGCGGCCGTGAATCTCCCCGATGCTGGGGGTATTGCCGTCGGGATCCTTCAGCACCTCGTCGATGAACTTCACCTTGACGACACCGTTTCCGCCGATCATATTGGTATACTGGGCGGCATTGCGGCGGAACATCTCCTGAAGTTCCCAATTCTTATGCCAAGCGTCAAAGTAGTCTTCATCGCCTTCGCTTCTCTGCGGTTCCTCGAGGTTGGTCCAATAGAGCAATTGCATATACTTGCCGTCGTTGCCGACGAGGAACATGGGCAACGGCGTGGTGTCGTTTTCTTCGATGATGCTGTCGATGACGGCAGCGGTCACCGAGTCCTTACTATCGGCAGGAGCCGTCTGACCCTTCTGCTTACAACTGATCATCACTGCCATCGCGCAGATGGCCACAAGCATGAGTTTCTTCATCACTATTCACTTTTCACTATTTACTAGTTTACGTCTGGCCCAATAGGACTCTTTCGTGGATCGGGGATATAGTTGGCCTTCTCGCCCCACTTGCAGTCGTTGTAAGGCGTCTTCAATCGAGCTCGCGCACCGATAACGGGATGATAGACCTCACATCCATAGAGCATAATGTCCATATTGCTCTGGAACAATGGGGCATCGGCCCAGTTACCAAAGAAACGACAGCCTCGGAATTGGGTATTCGTACTGCTATTATTGGTGATAAGGGTATATTCGCGATTGCTGAAGAAGTCGCAGTTCTCAAACCGCACGGATTCCGAGCTATAGAGTTCCATGATGCCATAGGTGCAGTCATGGATATTGGTTTTTGAAATCAATAAGTCGCTGGTCTCACGGGCCACGATGCCATAAGTGCCGCAACCGTAGAGATCACAAGAGATGATGGCATTATCGTTTCCACCCTCCACACCGATGACACCACCATCGCAGTAGCCACCTTCGCTATGACCGATGGTCAGGTTCTCCACCTTACAGCCCACGCAGCCCATGAAACTCAAGCAGAAGGAGTAACGGGGATTGACCTCGATGCTGGAATTATGCCTGCCACGGATAGTGAGGTTGCGCATATTTTTCAGCACCAGTTGCTGGCCATCGCTACAATATTCGCTGATCACGACAGGCTGATCATTACCGTTACTCCTGGCAATGGTCACCCAGGCACGACCCGGGACACCCGAGAACCAATCTTCGCGTTCCAAGATACGGGAGAGATTCAGATGGATATCCTCACCCAACTCGATGACGCGGTCATTGCCCAGCGCATTGATAAACTGCTCCTCAGTATTGACGGTGATGACCCCTTTGACAGCCTGCGCCATCTTCGGTGCCGCCTGGGAATTCTCGTAACGTACACGGTTGTTATCCTCCTCGGCCTCCTCGCTCTTCAACATTTGGACATTGATTGTCTCGATGATGCTCAACTTGATGCTGTTATTATTGGCGACTGGCTTGTACCACGGCTGACTGCCGAAATGATCCTGCAGGTCCTTCGACTGGAACTTCCACCCATGACGGGCTAAGATCTCATTGCGCATCAGGCGCAGCTGAGGTTTCGAGAACCGTCCAAGATAGTGAGTATTCATAAGATAGTTCTGCAACATCCAACTGACTTCACGCTCGTCGGCAATCTTCTCTTGTGCCACACAGTTCTTCAGATTGTCGGGTGTCAGGGTCAGCGTATAGCAACAGTCACCATTTGATTTGCGGACAGCCAGGAAATTCATACCCTCCTGACGGATATAGTCGACCCGTGCGCCCAACTGACCACGGATAAACAACCAACCATACTTATTGGTCGATTCGAGGGTATAGCGACCTTCCTGCCCTGCGACCTTGTTTAGCAGGAAGGAATCACCACCCATATCCACACTCTCGCCATCCATACGTACATTGCCCGCCTCGTTGACCGAAGCGGTATAGAGGCGCTGGCCATCCCACCAGTGGGAGCCGTTCTTGATCACTTGGGCGTAAACAGTGAACATTGAACAATGAAAAGTGAACAGTGCCACTATCAACCTCGTCAGTAATTGCTTATTCATGATTGTTCTAATTATATCTAACTAATCGTCTAACTTAAGGGGAGCAGTCTTGGAATAGACGGGTTTCATGCCATCCCAAATAAAGGTGTGCTGTACAGGCCCGTCGTCACTCCAGTCATCGACAAGGACGTTCTTTCCCTTCTTAGGCAGATGACAGAATATCTGTTGGTATGGGCCCTTATCACCCCAGCGATAGCCTTTCAGGATGTCAGGCTCGGGGGTGAGGGTCTTCTTCTGCGGGTCGTAGTCGTAGGTACACAACACCTCGATGCAAGGGTCCGTAGGCTTTCCCACAAGGATGGCCAACAGCCGGTGACCGTTATTGCGTTTCCAGTAACAACCCGACATGTACTCGCCATCGGTACCACCATCACCCACCGACACATAGCCGTTTCCGGTATCGACGATAACCGTGAGTGCCGTCTCATCGTCAAGCACCTCCTTGGCAAGGCCTTTCTCCATCGTATTCCTGACGGCACCCACCATCCACGTAGGCCATGTCTGGTCGAAACGCTCCAGCATGATGCCAAGGCTGCCATTGACCACGTTGTCGATGGTCTTGGTCTTCCAATTCTTGTCAAGCTCTTCGAGCGACACAGACTCAAAGTTCCTTTCCTGGGCCAACGCTGCACCAGTGAATAGCGAACAGAGAATAGTGAATAGTAATAAAAGCCTTTTCATATTCCGTGATTTAGTATTCGCGATTCATCAATCTGTTAAACCCTTCCACCAAATCATGGGCCAGACGGGAGGCGAAGACCTCATCCATCATTTTCTGCCCTTTGATGTCCTCATGGAAGAAACCGCCCGAACCCCAATAGTAACGGGTTTCGTCATTCTGACTCTTGTTGAAATAGAACACCAGACTACCCTTGTCGAAGAGAAACTCCTCATAATAGTTCCTGGCGCCTACATTATAACTGCGGGTCATGAAATATGGCGTGTAAAACNNGATAGGACCGGCACCCGGGGCCATGTAGTTACTGGTCACGACTGTCTCGTCAAGGGGCACCTCCGCCTTCTTCTTGTTAGCCATCACCTCTTTGGCTTCGGCATACATTTTGCGTATCTTTGCCACCTGGGCGTTTTGTGCCTGTACGCCCATTATGGCGCACAGGCACAACAACACTGTTATTATAAATCTCTTCATAAGCATTGCTGCTATTCTGCCACAGGTGCAGGAGCGGCTTTCTTTTCCTT
>LXOW01389420.1_pt1 | contig 11551 bp, 16 predicted proteins | sample 1368591 | NCBI WGS metagenome assembly LXOW01 (sample SAMN04884650, study PRJNA319009) | bovine gut metagenome | isolation source: Cow rumen | host: Bos taurus | place: Italy: Legnaro (PD) | collected 2014-07-09
CCATAGAAGTATCCACATAACACAACGCATTCTTTATTTAATCACTTCACAAACTTAACAATACAGTCAATGCAAATGGCCCGAGAGGTGACTTCATCAATGAAGACGGTTGGCGGGGCGTTCCTCGTTGCGATGTTTCATCATCTGATAGAACTCTTCACCTTCCGCCGTTTTCGACCAAGAGCCTGCCAGTTCCAAAAAACGGGCTTTCCGTTCCTCAGATATGGCCGTAGCGGTATTGGCAGACAAAATCAGTCGGTTTGCTAACCATTCTTTGTCACTCTGCGAAAGGGCAAGCCCCTGCAAGTATGTCCATAAGTTATTCAATGCAACTGTTGTCATTTCTCTTTCCTCTTTAATTAACGCTGCAAAGATACATTTTTTTCAAAACAACACGACACGCTATTTTTAGGGCTACATTTTTTTCATCATAAGCTTGGAATTTAGTTGTTTAATTCCAAAAAAACGTGTATTTCTGCAGCAAATTATGTTGCAAATTTTGGCCCTGCGGAGAGATGGCAAATGCTCTGCAAGGAATGAAACAGGAGAAAAAAAAGAGAATAGCCATCATATCTTAATGACGAAATTTTATGTTTTCACGATTTTTCGTCATTATTTTTTTTTGTATCTTTGCCATATAAANNATAGAACGCAAAACAAACTGGGTACACTTCTGTCGGGTCGGTATATTGCCATCAACATGCACCCGTTCTCCTTTTCTGAATATGTCTCCGCTTTTCCGGATGTGTCGAATACTGATCGACTTTTCCGCCAGTATATGAATAGCAGTAGCTTTCCACAAGCAGTCAACATGCAGAAAACTGCCCCAGATGCTGTGAATGCCTATCTGAAATCGCTTTACGACACGATTGTTGTGAAAGACATCGTTCAGCGGCATCATCTTCGGAAATTCGACACACTACAACATGTAGTTGATTTCCTGTTTGACAGTGTTGGAAGTGTTGTGTCACCCAACAATATCGCTGAAAAATTGCGTAAGTATTCTACGGAGAAACTCTCACACAATACAGTACAAAAATATCTAAGATTTTTCACAGAATCGTATCTTATCTACCCCGTCAGACTTTATAGTATCAAAGGAAAACGTCTCTTGGAAAGCAACTATAAATATTATGTTGTTGATTTGGGACTGAGGAATATTTTGCAGAGCAACGCCCCGTATACCGATTTGGGTCACAAATTGGAGAATGTGGTTTTTTCGAACTGCTACGCCGCGGTGGAGAGGTTTTTGCCGGCAGGTCGCAAAACGGGGAGGTGGACTTCGTTGTGAAGAAGCCAGGCAATGTCACTGAATATTACCAAGTCGCCTATACTGTTAATGACGAAAAGACGCTCTCAAGAGAGTTGTCGTCATTAAGGGAAATCAGAGACTCGCACCCAAAAATTCTCCTCACAATGGATTTTGACAATACCAATATAGATGGCGTACAAAAGCTAAATGTCATTGACTGGCTTTTGAAAGACATATACGTATAACGAATCGTGTTTTGACGGTTATCGCCAAGCAATATCAGCAAATCCCAGTCTGATTCTTCATGGGCATCCTTGCGGGCCTGCGAGCCGAACAGGATAAGTTGTGCGCCATTCGACAGCACCTTCCGGCCCAACGCCTTGATAGAACTCAATATGTTTTCTCTTGTTGAAGACATCACCATAGTTTTACAATACCAAACCTATCACGGTACCTGATGTATAATCGCCAGAATATTGTTGGAGAAGAGCTTGATGGCCATCGCCAGAAGGATAACCCCAAAGAACTTCCTCAGCACGTAGATAACATCGGCTCCAAGCCAGCGGCTGATTTTGTCCAAATAGCGCAGCACCACATAGTCAATAATGATGTTGATAGCCAACCCAATCATGATATTCACTGTGGCGTATTCCGCATGGAGCGAGATGAAGGCGGTGATGGCACCGGGTCCGGCAATGAGCGGGAAGGCGATGGGGACGATGCTGGCTCCCGATGAGGCGGGTTCGTTCTTGATGATGTCGCGCCCCAAAATCATCTCGAAGGCAAGGATGAAAAGCACTATGGAACCCGCAACGGCAAATGATGGCATATCGATGCCAAAGAGTTTGAGCAAGGCATCCCCCAGAAAATAGAAGCCTACAAAGAGTATCAGAGCGGCGCCAGTGGCCTCAAAGGGTTTGATTTTCGTCCCCTTGTCGCGCATGGAGACAAAGATGGGGATAGAACCGGTGATGTCAATAATGGCGAACATCACCAAAAAGGTGCTGAATATTTCTACAAAGCTGATTTGTTCGAACATGGTGTTTTATACTTTTGATTTAGGTGGCAAAAATACAAAAAAACGGCTAATGTATAATAGGATTCTCCCATCGTACGGATTGTCACTACACGAGGTTATATATTAGCAGCCTCCTGTTTTTTCAAGGTATTCCGCCTCACTTACGGCGCTAGTGCGGATGGCATCAGCAAGGGCCTCCTCCAATAGTGTGGCAGAGAGAGTTCCTACGGCATCGGGATTGGCATCCACTTTATCGGTTTTCTTGCCCACAGAGATGGCGTATATTGTGTCGCCATCAGCGGAGGTGAAGGCGGGTCTGATGCCGCAAGCCATTCCTGCGGAGGCCATCTGGGCGATGTGCTTGAGCTGTGCCGGTGTGAAATTACCATTGGTGAAGACGGCGGCAAGGGTAGTGTTGGTGGTGCTGACAAACAGGTTCTCGCTGCTTTGTTGCAGTAGTGTTTCGCTGGAATCGGCGAAAGCGGTTCGGTCGGGTGTCAGCATGCCGGCAATCTTTTCTCCGCCAGCAAATACATCGCCATAACTGTTGAGAACCACTGCCACGCCTATTTGCAGTCTTCCCATTTGCAAGGCGGCGTAACCAATGCCACTTTTCTGGGCCTGCTTCATGCCAGCGGCCTTCCCTACTGTGGCACCAGTTCCGGCACCTACGTTTCCACTACAAGGGTCGTTTTTGTCAAAACTCGCCTCACATGCCGCATAACCCATATCAGCGGTGGGACGAATGGTAGCACTGCCATATCCCAAGTCATAGATACAACTCTGACACACTATTGGAACCAGAGCCAGACCTGTATCGTAGCCTATACCGTGGGTTTCAAGGCAGCGCATCACTCCGTCAGCAGCTGCGAGACCGTAGGCGGAACCGCCAGAGAACACAAGTGCATTTAGGGGATGGCTGCGTTCGGGGGCAATCGTCTCTGTTTCGCGTGATGCGGGACCGCCTCCGAAGACCATCACGGCTGCGGGAGAAGGCTCCGTGAGTCGGAACACGGTGACACCCGTGGCAGCATTGATATCCTGAACGTTACCGACAGAGATGCCTCTGATGTCAGCGAATGCTATGCGTGTGATATTATGATTCATCATACTGGTGTGTTTTTTTGTATCGGCAGTTTCTGTTTTTGTAATCACCACCGTTTTTCAAATATTTGCATTGTTTTAGACTGCAAATTTACATAAAATTTCCGAATCACACAAAGACGTATAAATTTTTATTGTATCATCATTCCTTACCAGCGACTACTCAGCGCCAACAGATCGCTTTCCGTCCGGCCTCCGTCATCAGCCCTCGGCGCTCTAGATCAGCGCAACGTTGCCGGTTAAGTTCTGTCCAGTGACTGCCTTTGCGGCGTGGAGAGAGGCGTTGCGCCAACCTGCCGTCCGGCAGCCGCTTAACTGTCGAATCAATCCATCCGAAACAGAGTGCCTCTTCCACTACCTCGATGTAAGGCAGACAATTGTCTTGAGGTGGCAGTTTGCCACGATAGGTTGCCACCCAACAGCAACGTTCCGTGGCGGCATTCTGCTCAAACCACTTGCGCAACTGCTGTCGACTGCTGTATTCTAGAAGGTTGGTGATTTCCATCTGTCAGGGAATATGTTATCTGTTAGGAATACTGATACCCCTGTTTAATTCTGTCCAGGGCAGGTAAAATATAGCATCGTCCTCGCCAAGAAGGCAATATGCCTCATCCTCCAAGCATGGACAAACCGTGTTGGAAGAAAAGACCGTGTGGTGTTTTCGTTCGGATGTTTTGACAAACAGCCGGTCTCTCGTTCTGCGGTCTGTTATGTAACAGAACTTTTTCCCAATCATGCAGCATCCCACCACCTGATTGGCAATATCATCATAAAAGTTGCCATGATAATGATAATGGATTGAGTGCACTAGCAGGTTGTACCCGTATGGCAGGGAGTCTTTGCCGTAAGTGGAAATTGTGTCTATGGTAGGCCAAAAGGTGATTTCAAGTGCATCGTAGTTGTCTTCGAAATCATTGATGATTGGCAGCAGCTTGTCATGGATTTCTTGGTTTTTGAAAGTATATAGTGGCAGGCTGATGTCAATGGTCTTACTCTCAATCCCATCGTTATTGTCTTCTAGCAGTGTATAGGTCTCCATAATTGTGTCGTTCAGGCTGCCGTCCGTTGGTGCAACTATTGTATCCTCAGTCATAATGCTGTCGGTTTCTGTATCGTTTGCCGAATTGCTCTTGCATGCCGTTAACCCGAGACCGAGCACTATTGCACAGAGTATTACTGCTTTCTTCATGATTCCTAATGTTTATCTTTCACATGTTTGACAGTGCCCCTATTATTATTCCTGCATTAATCCACAGGAGATGTAGTTTCATTTGGATTGTAAGGTTGAAGAGGGTCTTCCCAAAAAACCCATTCTTTTTGGGATTTCAAAAACTCCTTTATAGTTTCACTATGATGATCTTCTGTTATGATTTGAAACTTTAGAATGTTGCCATAACACTGTTTAACCAATTCTTTTTGTAGAAAAGATTGAGTTACCGCTTTAACGTATTCGAACTGAGAATGAATATAGCCATCGATACATCCGGCATGATATTCGTTAATTTGGACTACTACAAAGACAAAACCTTCATCGTGTGTTTCTACCAAAATGGATTGGTGAGTTTCAATCCTTCCTTCCCAATCGTAGGTTACCTCAAAGATAGTACCACGATAATATAATCTTTCATCGTTGCTAAAACAGGTGGCATTTTCGGACATATTCTATCTTCTTATTCACAACAACTATTTCAGCAAATTTGAGAAATCCTCCAATCCCATCACACGGAATATGGGGAATAGTGATTCTGCAGCATCCCTAAAATGACTGTCGTTGGTGACAATTATATCGGCATCGCAAGCGAAAGCACAATCGGTGAATTTATTGTCATCATTGTCCTGTTTGATTATCCCTAAACGGAAATAGGGATCTTTGCGGATAATATTGCGAGAATGAGTGATGACTTTCATAAACAGATCTGCCGCAAGTGGTGAGGCTTTTGCTTTCAAAAGTTCTTCATATTCAAGTTAGATGTCAGACGAGATGCAAAGGATATAATTTCCTTCTATGAATTTGTCCAGAAAGAATGCGTACTTGCTTTTCGCTCCAAGAATCTGAAGCAGGCAGTTGGTGTCGAGTACGATTTTCATCACATAGTTTTGTATTGTGTACGCAGATGTTCGTTAGCGAGGTTGTCTAACGTTGCTTGATCCAAAGTTCCATTGTCCCAAAGATGCTGCATCTCACGTTTGAGCCTTTTTACATAGAAATTGCGCAACATATCCATAAGTTCGTTCAATTCCTCCTCGTCTCGTGTGGCAGCAAACGATTCGATTATCATACGTTGTGCCGGGTTTATTGCCATCGTTTCCATAATGCAAATATTAAAGTTCAATTTGCAAAAATACTCATTTTTTACAATTGGTCAAAATATTTTTTTCGCCGCCCCCAAACAGTGAATCCTGACTACGAGGTTATTGTCAGTTTCTGCGATGTTGCGCAACAGTTCGAGGTAGGGTTCCACAAATTCCGGTCTGCGTTTGCCGAGGACGCGGAATATTTCGGGAGCTTCCATCCGGACACGGTCGTCGCTGTCGTTCAAGAGTTCTGCAAACAGTGGCATGTAATCCTTGTATGGGTCGGGCGTGTTGGTGGAGATATTCTCAGACGCCCAGATAAAGGCCAGCCGGACGCTCGCCTCTTCGTCATAGGCGAAGCGGAACAACCCAGCCCAATACGGCTCAACGGACGGAAAACATCCCCGCCCGATTCTGCCAAGGGCATTCACGGCACGCTCCCGCAGAATCGGCTCCGCACTGTCACAAAAAGCGGCAATCGCGGGAACAGTGTCCTTGATGGCAAGCGGGAACTTTAGCCCCATTTCGCCGAGCAACCACAATGCTTTTGCCTTGATTTTGGTGGATTCCGATGACAACAGCGACGCAACGTATGGGATGTTTTCCTCCCATTGGTCTTTGCTTTTGGTCAAGGTGCCGAGGTTTTTGTATAGTTCGGATTCGGTCATACTCTTAATAATTTCAGCATTGCTCAATTATCGTGCAAACTTGCAGGTCATCACAACGCTATCCCCTTCTGTCACAGAATTCGAAAAGTATTGAAAATGAAGTTTGTCATTGTACCAGTCATTACTGTAAACCTTATCTATGTCGCCAATCAGGGCTTCATCATTACAGAAATTATCCCCTGCCTTATTGAATGAAATGTACATTGTATCAGAAAGATGTCCTTTGACATGCACAGTGGCTTTCCATACAGTTGCTGTGGACTCAATAGCAAAACTATCTGTTACGGGTTCCGTTGTGGGGTATAAGACAATCTTTCCATCGTACTGATTGTCACCACACGAAGTTATCGTAACAAGGGCGAGTACCACTGCGTATAGCATTACTGTTTTCTTCATAATTTCTGATGTTAATACAACGCCTGATAAATCTTCCTGATCTCCTCTTTGTCCAAGGGAACGTAATTGTTGGCCAACAGTCGCTGCTGGGTCTTGAGCACGCTTGACGTGAACTCGTCTATCTCAGCGGGTTTCATGCCATAGTGGCGAAGCGGGTTCTTGGGGACTAACCTGCCGAGCAGCTCGTCAATCTTTTGATAGACGATGCGCGGATCTGACTTCAGCAACTCTCTGTCAATATTGAGGTTATGATCCAGAATCTCGTTTAGCTCGCGGATGTTTCCGTCGGGATTCTTCTCAAAATAGACCTTGAATACCTCGGTGAGGAACTGGTAGTTGGCCTCGCCGTGTGGCACGTGATAACCACCGCCTAACGGATAAGAGAGTGCATGTACGGCACCCACACCCGCATTCCCGAATGCAATGCCCGCAAAATTGCTGGCAGAAAGCATCTCCTCAAGATGGTCGAACCGATATTCTTCACCATGCTCCGCAATCCCCATGAAAACATTGAGAATCATCTCGATAGCTTTTTGGGAGAACAGCTGCGTGTGGGCGTTGGCTTTCGGGGAAAGGTACGACTCCATAGCGTGGATAAGCGCGTCAATGGCACTATAGGCGTAGAATTTGAAAGGAAGCCATTTCAACATCTCGGGAATAAGCACCGCATCGTCGGGCAAAATGGCGTTGTCGGCTAACCCCATCTTGGTGTGTTTGGACTTGATCTCGGCAATGGAGATGTTCGTCACCTCGCTGCCCGTGCCGCAGGTGGTGGGCACAACGACCAGCCGCTTCTCCTTCACGATGGGGATTTTGCGTTCGAAAGCGTCGGTCACATTGTCCAAATCCTTGAGGACAAAGAGTTTGGCAATGTCGATAACAGTGCCGCCTCCAATGCCGACGACCCGACTGTAAGACTTGCCCTTCACCTCTTTCAAGATGTTGTTTATCATCTCGTCGGAAGGTTCTCCGCTGCCATACTCGTTTTGCATGATGAATGTGCAGGGCAAGTTCAGAGGCTTTATAAACGGCTCATAAAGGAACGACTGCGTGATGACCAAGTCGTTTTCGGACAAAGCGAACGCTTCTGCAAATTCGCTGAAAGTCTGATAATTGCTGATAGTTGTTTTTATTGTGAACATTATTATGATTGATGATTTGACGAAGAAGTAAGCATTACCAGCGCCACAACGCCCGCTAACACGTTGGCTACGAAGGCGGCTGCAACCAGCAGAATGACGACTATTAGACTATCAAGTACTGAAACACTTCCTAACAGCATGCCGGCAAACAACGTTGGTATGACCACCACTAAGGGTTGGCCCATGGATCTTATATTCGGTAACATCCTCTCATGCCACGATAGCTTATGTGTCTCAGAATTGTGCAGACTGCATTGGTAGTTACCCATTGTCTGGATCATCGAAGCTGTCAGACATGCCATCAACACCGAATACACCGTCATAAAGACACTGATTGGCAGACACAGTATTGTGCTGCCGCCAACCACTACGCTGCCCACCAGAATCGCGGTACCTACAGGCGGCAGCATTTTTTTCCACAAGGACTGTAATGGATACAGAACCCAGCAGATTGACAGAAACAGTATCAGGAGGTACCAAAGCAAATAGGTCCACCAGGCATGCGTTTGATAGACCAACCACACGACGGCAACCACGACGACCATTTGCGCTACCGTTGCTCCAAATATCACCAACATTCGCCGCAGCATCTTTCTGTCGATGAAAGCAAGTGCAACCACTGCTATCATTACAAATAACGCTACCAAAGCTGCGCCCCATAATGAAATTTCAGATACTAACATGATAACTTAATTTTATAAAAAACAAAAAATTTATTACTTCCATTTCGAAAGCCGCTTTGACCTTTCCCGCTTGGAGGCCGAATAGGCATCTTTGCGGGCTTTCAACAACGTTTTCCGACCTTCAAGATTTCGGGTATAGACAATCTCACATTCCCCAATGTATTTTTCCCACAACAGTTTGAACATTTCCACACTTTTCTTGTTCGCCGACAATACTGCTGGAACCGAGAAATAGTCTGTCTGCCTTACTTTCCCCAAGAATGTGCTATGATGGACAAGCAGGTATTTGGGATTTTCAATGGGATCCAGCAATTCCTGCATGGATTGTATGAACAGATTGTTCTCCTCCGTCGGAAGATTGGTACAGCTGACATAATACCTGCCTTTATCGTCCGTGACGTGTAAGCCGACATTCTTGATAGACGATTTGAGGATCCCTTGACCCGACATTGTCTCCAAAACCACGATGGCAACTTGCTTCAGAATCCCTTCCACTGTTCCCGTCTTAAGATATTTTACGCCCGTTACCCCAAAGAATACCACCATCATCGCTAACATAATGACGGTAAGGATGAAAAACGAATCCGGGTTCAGCAGGTAAAAATAAGCAAAGAGAGTGGTCGTCAAAAAAGCAATGACGGTGTATTTATAACCTGTGTATAGCAATGATTCCGTGGTCATTTTGGGGACTTGGACACCCGTTGAGAGGCTCATCTGTCTGTTACGATCGTATCCAAGATACAACGACTCTTTCCACCATTGTCGTATCTGCTCCCTGTCGGTGGAAAGTTTTTGGGTGGTGGTTTTCAGTTTCGTTATTATATCCTTCAATGGAACAACCTCTTTCATTGAAATGACAGTTGGGTCGTCCATTATTCTTTCTATGCCTGATACAATCTCGTGTTTGCCGTAATAGGATGGTGCCTCAAAGCCTTTGAACCGGGTTTCAAGCTGCTCAAGGTCGTAGGTGTATAACCGAAGATTCTCGATATCAATGTCCGACAAAGTGCCAAGCGACGAATAATCTTGCTTGTCAGGAATATCAACGGTGGCCAGATGCCAGATATTAGAAACCTTGTCGGGATTGTTTTTGTCGATACGAATGGCGCGTCCTCGCATCTGGTTGGAAAGCATGTAGGAACTCACCGTGCTGGAGAGAATCAGCGAGTTGATGGCCGGTGCGTCCCAACCTTCGCCTAGCAGTGCCTGCGTACCGATCAGCACGGTTAAGTCGCCAACACAGAACATTTCGGTAATAATCCTCACGATATGGTTCCGAAGGCTTTCCTTGGGCGTGATCCGGATATAGTCCCCGTCGTCGTCAAAACGGCCGATTTTGATGGTATCTTCGTCAATCTTGTTTTCGGACAGTAATTTATACAGCTTACCGATAATCTTTTGCGGCAACAAGATGAGGGAGCCGCATAAAACGCCGATGGATACATTATCTCCGATATTCTCTTTCAACTTTCTCCAAATCGGCACAACCCCAATACTTTGGCAGGCAACATCGTCTATCTTGATATAGTCGGTCAAGATGACCATCCGCAGCTGTTCTTTCAGTTGGGACGACTCCTGTTCGACAATCTGAACGATGGAGTCCAGTTTGCCGAGACTGCCGGCAATGAGCCTGCGGATTTTGACGCTATCGTCCAAAACGACCTTCTTGTTAACCACAAGTCCCAATCTTCTGGCAAGCTCAAAATATTCGTTCTTTTTCGACTCCAAGGGCTGGAAACAATCCGCTTCACTCTCCAAGAAACCTTTGATGAAGACGGAGGCTCGTTTAAGGTCGAATTTGGGCAGATTGCTCTGTTTGGCATCGAAAAGTTCCAAAAAACTTTCCGGAATCCGATACCCTTTGGCGTNNTTCGCCTCAAAGAAGGACATTTTCGACAGACTTTCCAGTAATTCCGAGTCGTTTTGAATCTTCTCAACGAAAGTTCTGACGTGTTGGTTGTGTTTGTTCAACAATTCCCGCTCATGCTGCTTCAGGAACGAGATGCAAACATAATCCTGATGGGGGCATAAGTCCCCGTTTTTGACCAGTTCGGGAATGGAAATCACCTCGTCTATCTCTCCGCAAAGGTCCTGATACCGTTTCCATTCGCCATAATCCGCATCGTAGGGAGGTGTGGCCGTCAGGGCGAGCGTCTGTTCCGGTTGAAGATGCTCGTTGAGGTAGGTCAGGGCTTTCCACCACTCCTTGCGCAGATGGTGCGCCTCGTCGAAACAGAGCAGGGAGACGTTGGCGGCTTTCAAAATGGCGATGACCTCATCGGCCTTCTCTTTCTTGAATCTGGCGGAAGAGGTGATGGAATCAGAAGCAGTCTCAGTCTCTGCTTCTTGCTCCGTGTTCTCGTCCAATGGAAGTTGCTCCTCTTCCTCCTCAGCACGCCCGCAGAAAGCGGCCAACAGTGCCTGATAGGTGGTCACCGTCAGGTATCCCGGTTTCCGGATATGGGTGGAAACGATGCCGTAGTCTTTCTTCTGAAGGAATGAGGAACAGATGCGCTCTTGCCACTGGTGCTTTATCGTGTTGGTCGGACAGAGGATCAGCGTCGNNGCTTCTCCACGTTCCATTAAAGTTCAAAATCTGATCCTGTGGCATGATGAGCTTTCTCTTTCTTCTATTTTTTGGGTGAGAAAATCCTTCTGAAATGTTTTCGTTTTTTTTTCGTTTATTGTCGTACTACCGCATGCGATGGAACGTGTAGCGATGGATCTGCTCTAAGTGGTGGTGGCTGTAGTCAGGATGTCCGTTGTTTGAGTATTCCTCGATGACGAGGTTCTCACTGTCAAGTTTCTTTATCGCATATTTCGAGATATTACCTGTTGCCCAGTTTGGGGAAACTAACAGAGAGTCGCCATTGATTCGCCATTCGAAGTTCCTGTAAGGGTCTGAATACATTCCTTGGCTGACCCAAAGGTCGCTTCTATGCCACCGTGTGGTTCCGTTTGCATTGAACTCAGCCGAGTCATAACCCTGATAG
>LXOW01425907.1_pt1 | contig 11549 bp, 8 predicted proteins | sample 1368591 | NCBI WGS metagenome assembly LXOW01 (sample SAMN04884650, study PRJNA319009) | bovine gut metagenome | isolation source: Cow rumen | host: Bos taurus | place: Italy: Legnaro (PD) | collected 2014-07-09
TGAGGCCGACGGGAAACACAAGCTCTTTGCCTACAACCACATGTTCTACAGGGATGGCCAGTACTATCCAGGTCAGTATGATGGTTTGACTTTCATGCGCTACAACAATGCCACTAAGACAATGAAGTATCACTCAGATGCGGGTGTACAGGCTGTTTACGAGGCAAAATCCCCCAGTGTCGAGTGTTCATTTGCCCTGCCTCGTTCTGGTAAAGATATCATCGTGACTTTGTGGAATGAAAACGGGAAGAAGACCCAGAAGACATTGAAATGGAACGGTCACGGATTCCTTGCCCCAAGTTTATGATTCATTCTAAAATGGAACAACAATAAAACTGAACAATAGCTTATGAAAATGAGAAAGACTATTTTCGCCGTTCTCGTGCTGATGGCACTGACGGCATGTAAAAATGTGAAGGAAACGGCAGAGATGATTGACCTGCCCCGTACAGAAACCCCAGATAGCGTAGCCAAGGCTATGGACGGCTTCTTCGAACAGGCGGCTGCCGATTCTATGGACATCCATAGCGTGATGATTGTCCGCGATGGTAGCGTCATCTACAGTCGTTGGCAGAGTGAGGGCATGGACACCGTACCGCATGTACTCCACTCTGTCAGCAAGACCTTTACCGCCACAGCTGTGGGTCTAGCCATCGCTGACGGGAAGTTGGCGCTGACGGACAAAGTGATTGACTTCTTCCCCGACAAACTCCCGGCTGACGTGAGCGATAATCTGAAGGCGATGACTGTGCGCGACCTTCTGACAATGTCGTGCGGACACGACGAGGAACCGACAGGGCAGCGCGAAGAGGGCGCAGATTGGGTACAGGCTTTCTTGGCACATCCCGTCGTGCATGAGCCCGGCACGTTTTATCTCTACAACAGCCTCGGTACCTATATGCTCTCTGCCATCGTGCAGAAAGTCACAGGCGAGAAGGTGGTCGACTATCTTGACACCCGTCTCTTCCAGCCCCTTCACATCGACAAACCCAAGTGGGAGGAGAGCCCACAGGGCATCAACTGCGGCGGTTGGGGGCTCTACCTGAAAACCGAGGACCTGGCAAAGATGGGACAGTTGCTCCTGCAGAATGGTGAGTGGAACGGTCAGCAGTTGATTCCCGCCGAATGGGTGGCTGAGATGTCGAAGAAACAGGTAGAGAGCATCAATCCTGGCACACGTTTGGAGGATGCTGCAGCAAAGGGAATGACCAAAGAAACCAGCGACTGGATGCAAGGCTACGGCTACCAGATGTGGCGCTGCCGCCCCGGTTGCTTCCGTGCCGACGGTGCCCGTGGTCAGTACATCATCGTCGTGCCCGACAAGAACGCCGTCATCGCCATCACCTCCGATAACGCTGATCTTCAGGGTGAACTCAACCTTGTCTGGGAGCGCATCCTGCCGGTGCTGTAATTAGACCGACTTGTTTATAAACAAACCCAGCAAAACAGAGATTATGAGACTTAACAACGGCTTTGAAATCCCCCAGATTGGTGTCGGCCATCTGCGCCAGGCATTATTGATGCTACTTCTATGTGGTGTATGCTTTGCCTGTAATGTACCGCAGCAGTCCGACGACCACCACGCTGATGACCGTTACGAGACTCGCCACCCATAGCGTCAGCTGGGTGGTGAACGACGTCCGTATCTTGTGAATAATGCTCATCATATGCTCGTTTTTTTGTGTTGTTATTGAAAATCGATGGCTGCTAAAACCAGGAACATATAGTGGGAAGAACCGCCACCGAGTACGTATTCTGTCTGCTGCCAGAGGAAAGGAAATTCCAGTAATTCAGGAAAGTCCGGGCGGATGAGAGCGGTACCACTGACCACGCCACCGGGGATGTAGCTCCAATCGGCACGGTTCAGTCCGTAGGCAACAGTAGCGCTACGGGCCCCCACGCCAGAGGCAAACGAGGCTGTGTTGCTGCCAGGATGACAGCCCAGCACGAAATTCAAGGCATTATATACCGTCTCCTTAGGGAATATATCGGGATAGGCATTGGTCAGGAAGTAGTACTCAAAGCCAAAGCGCTGGATGTCCCATCCTGCCCCCCAGATACTGGGGCGATAGGGAACAGCGTATGGGGTTTCGGCAGCCTGACGATCGAGAATGGTCTTGTAGTCAGCGAGGGCCGTACGGAAGGCATTGACGAACTGGCGGCTTCGCTTGTCCTTCTTCTTTTCAAGTTGTTTGGCCACGCGAGCGGTGAACCAGCCTGTGCGGGCAATCATCTTGACGATGGCATCCTGCTGGGTGAGGATAAAGTCGAGGTATTCGGCCTCGCTCGTGGTCAGATACAGTTCGACGGCGGCCTGTAGTTTCATACCCGCCATGCGGTCATTCACTTGTGTCTGGTGATAGAGGTCAGCGGCGATGTCAAGGCACTCTTTAGCCAACGGGTCGTTGAAACCACGCAGGACACGGGCGGCCCCTGCCAACTGGGCAGCTGTGGAGAGGGCACGCATAGGATTGTCTTCAGTAAAGATCCATCGGTCATCGTCATTACCCTTCACGCCGTCGGTCATGGCTGCGGCATCACCCAGCATGGCGTACTGACGGAGCGTGCTGCAGATGATGCCACGATAGAGTCGGCCCAAGGCCTGATAGCTGCGGACGACAGTTAGCGCACCGTTCTCCACCTGTTGCAGGATATCATTCTTGCCGTCTGGCTCGTGGATTTCCACACGATGGCGGGCCTGGTCTATAGCAGTCACATCAATGTCAGGACGGAACTGCTCGTAAGCCAAAGCAAGGATGTAAGCCTCGCCAGCCTGTGACTCTACGCGCAGGTCGAAATCACCGGCATCGTGCCAGCCACCGATGTTGACGCCAGGAACCTGCTCCCCCTCTTTATATTTGCTGAGGCCCGGCCGCTGGTCGTAGCCGTCGATGTGATTACCGACGCGCGCCATCAGCGCATCGTCCAGGTGGCAAGCGTCATGCCAGACGCGGTATTTCTCAGCCACTCGCACATGGCACATCTGAACGGGCAGGAAATACTCGATGACAGGCTGCCAGACACCACGCTCATAGACATTGTCGGCGATGCGGAACACGCTCGACTGACTGTTGCCGTAGCGCACCTGATAGAGTCCGGGCTCCGTCACGTCGCTGAAGTCGGCCGTGAGGTAGCGGTAGCGCAGAAACTGTCCCCAGACCTTTGCCGGTGTCTCGCGGACGACGGTCTCCCCGTCGGCACCGATGCGGACGAGCTGAACGTCGCCCACCGTTGTTTCGCGCTTGTCGGTCTCGATGACGATACGCTTAGGTTGTTGAGGCAGGTAGCCCACCTGCGAGGTCTGGATGACGGCGGGATACCGCCACGTCTCATCGATGGCGGGTGTGATGAGCCAACGGACGGCTCCCTTCGTGGCACCTGATGCAATCTCACTACGAAGCACGAACCAACCGTTATTGTGGTTCATGCGACCATCATAGAGTTTCAAGTCGCCTGTCAGCGACTCAACGGTAAGTCTTTGGTTATGGTCGTCAGGACGGGAAGTGAACTTACGGCCGACAGCGTAAGGCGCAGCGATGATGTCGTCGGCACGGAGAGGGCTGTAGCCTGTTCCATCCAACTGTGCAAGGTCTGCCTTCTGTCCACGGCCAGCGAAGTAGTTACCATCGTGGCCTCGGTTTGTGGGCATTTGGAGTAGCGGGGTGTTCGGCTGTTGCGGATAGATGCCGCTCTGACCGTCCATTAACCAGGGTTTGCCAAAGAGTTCGCCAGGGAAGAACTCCAAGTTGAAACCAGCCTTCCCAAGTAGAAATTCGGGTACGGGGTTATCAAGGTCGACGGTCACAAGGATACTCTTACCCTGTGGTTCGACAGTGACGGTGTAGTTGACATGCCATTCTGGATATACCATCGGATTGAAACCCGTCAAATGGCGCGAGGAGTCGGGATAGCAGAGTGTGGTGACAATCTTTCCGCCCTCAACACGGCGGCTCAACTGTTTTGGTACTGGCTGCCACTGACCGGGCGTTGCTTCCAGTCGGATGTCGCCATTGGTGGCAATGCGGTGTCCGTTCATAATCACGCACACACCGCCCTGGTGTCCTTCTGGGTAGAAATCGCTGAATGCCATCACATCTGTACCACCGGCATTAAAGTACCCGTCACTAGTTATCTGAAACGTCTGTGCTGAGGCCGTGAGACTAGTCATAATCAGGACCGTCGCTCCCACAGCAGCCATCGTTGCTTTCTTGATAAAATCTCTTCTGTCCATAGGTCTTGTTATTTTATATTCAATAATTCTTCTGCCGGTGCTGTAATTAAGCCGATTCAGCCCCATGCCGAAACTGGAGATGCTGGAGGCAGAGCTGCGGTTCCTGGAAGAATCTTATTTCTTTTCTTTACCGTGAACGCTTTTGATCTTCATGCCTAACTTACCAGGCAGGATGGCATTGAGCGTGACACCAACGATGGCTGAGAGCGCCAGACCGGAGAAGTGGATGGGGCCGATGCTCACGTTATCGTCGGCACCATATTTCACGCCGATGGCAATCACCAGGATCAAGGCTGCCACAAACACATTGCGCGACGAATTGAAATCAACACTATCCTCTACCAGATTGCGAACACCCACAGCCGAAATCATACCGTAGAGAATCAGACTCACACCACCAATCGTAGCAGCTGGCATCAAGCCAATCAAACAGGCAAACTTAGGACAGAACGACAACAGGATGGCGAAGCAGGCTGCCAAACGGATGACAGCGGGGTCGAACACCTTTGTCAGATTCAATACACCAGTATTCTCTCCATACGTGGTATTGGCAGGGGCACCAAAGAGCGATGCCAGAGCCGTAGCCAGTCCGTCGCCCATCAGCGTACGATGCAGACCGGGCTCCTTCAGGAAGTCCTTGCCTACAGTAGAAGAGATGGCACACATATCACCGATATGCTCCATGATGGTAGCGATGGCGATGGGCATGATGGCAATGATGGTAGAGATGAGGAAAGTGGTGTCCAGATTGTCAAAGACTGCCAATGCGGTCTGCTCTCTGCTGAATGGCAGTCCAATCCATGCGGCCTCGCTCAAGGATGAGAAATCCACCTCGCCCATTACCACGGCCGTCGTATAGCTGACCACCACACCCAACAGGATAGGAATAATTCTGATGATGCCCTTACCACACACACTGGCAAGGATGACCGTTGCCAGCGCCACGATGGCCAATGGCCAGTTGGTGGTACAATTCTGGATCGCACTACCCGAGAGCACCAGACCGATGGCGATAATCATAGGTCCTGTCACCAGAGGAGGGAAGAATCGCAGCATCTTCTCGATGCCGAATGACTTGATAAGACCAGCCATCACGAAATAGCATAGTCCGGCAAAGAACACGCCGATGCAAGCATAGTCCAAGGCCAGTGTCTCCGTCATTCCCTGCTCTACGCCCAAGGCCTTCACAGACATATAGCCGCCCAGAAAGGCAAACGAGGATCCCAGGAATGCAGGCACCTGCAACTTGCTGACTAAATGAAAGACCAGTGTGCCAATACCTGCAAACAGCAAGGTTGACGACACAGAAAGACCAGTTAGCACAGGCACCAATACGGTGGCACCAAACATGGCAAACAAATGTTGGACACCCAGGATGATGTACTTTGGCATGCCCAGTTCTCTGGCATCGGTGATACCTTCTTTCTCTTCAATTTGATTCATCTGTTATTATATTTATATTCAATAATTCTTCTTAAATCTTGGTGCAAAAATACGAAAAAACGGAGAATTATTACTATATTTGTCCCAAGTTTATGATTAATTAATAAGGGACATTTAACGATGAAGCACTATCTGAAGACTTTGGAGGAAACCATCCGCCAGCAATGGGACCAGAAATCACTATGTGACTACGAGGGCGACTCATTTACGTATGCAGATGTGGCAACAAGCATTGAGCAGTTCCGGATCTTTCTTGTTGAGGCCGGTATTACTAAGCGTAGCAAGATCGCTATCTGTGCGCGGAACTGTGCCCGTTGGGCTATGACCTTCTGGGACATCAATGTCAACGAATGTGTGGCAGTGCCCCTCCTGGCCGATTTCCACCCCAACAGCATCTCCACCTTCACACACCACTCCGACAGCGTGCTGCTTTTCACCGACAAGGAGATTTGGGACAAACTCAATCCCGGGCAGATGCCCAACCTCAGGGCTGCCATCAACGTGAAGGACCGTTCGATGCTATGGCACCGCGATGAGTTGGTGGCTGAGGCATGGGAGAATCGCGAGAAGGCTTTCGCACAGAAACATCCTACAGGTTTTACGAGGGCACAGGTTTCCTATCCCTCGGACAATATGGACAAACTGGCCATCATCAACTACACCTCTGGAACGACCGGCAATCCCAAGGGCGTCATGCTCACCTATGGCGCCATTTCGGATACCGATGCATTTGCCAACAGCCATTTTCCCAATCAGCCTGGCGAGACCATCGTCTCGATGCTCCCCATGGCTCACATGTACGGACTGGCCATCGAGTTCATCCATCCCAATGTCGACGGTGTAACCGTCTATTTCCTTGGCAAGACACCCTCGCCCTCGACGCTGCTGAAAGCCATGCAAGAAGTAAAACCCTATATGGTGGTCACTGTGCCGCTGGTGATGGAGAAGGTGTACGCCAATTCCATCAAGCCCGCCCTCGACAAGATGAAATGGCTGACGGCCATACCTCAGGCCCGTAAGGCGATTTACAAGATTGTCCGCAAGAAGGTGCTGGCAGCCTTTGGCGGTCAGGTGCGCGGCTTCATCATGGGTGGTGCGGCCCTGAAACCCGAGGTGGAGGAGTGTTTCACCAAGATACGCCTGCCTTATACCGTGGGCTATGGCATGACGGAAGCCTGCCCGTTGCTGGGTTGGGAGTGGTGTACGGAGTTCGTGCCTGGTTCCTGCGGCAAGCCCGTTCACGACCTTCGCATCAATTCCGATGATCCGAGGAACGTCCCAGGGGAGATTCAGGTGCGGGGCGCTAACCTTACTATCGGCTATTACAAGAACCCTGAGGCCAATGCCGCCGCGTTTACCGATGACGGATGGTTCCGCACAGGCGACTTGGGCCTGTTGGACGAAGAGAACAACATCTTCATCCGTGGCCGCATCAAGTCGATGATTCTCAACTCTTCAGGCCAGAACATTTACCCCGAGGAGCTGGAGGCAGTGTTGTCCGGCTGTCCATACGTCAGCGAGTCGCTGGTAGTGGAGCGAAAGGGTAGGTTAGTGGCGCTGGTATATCCAGAAATACCCGATGACTTGGACATTAACAAACGCTCGGCGATTCCTGAGCTTATCCGCACCACCGCCAACAAGTCATTACCCGTCTACAGCAAGATTAATGAAGTGGTACTTGTTGACGATCCCTTTGAAAAGACTCCGAAAATGAGCATCAAGCGCTATTTATATCGCTAAATCTATCGCGTAGTTTAATATTTACTGGCCTGTAGCATGCTTGTACTCCAGGAGCTTGTTCTGATACTCGGCAAAAGCATCGGTATGCTTGTCGAGAGATTGTTGGTATAGCAACTGGGCTTCGAGCAGGTCGGACATCTTTGAGGTGCCTGCACGATAGTAATCGCGATTCATGCGCAGGTTCTCGCTGGCTTGCTCGATGCTGCGTTTGGCCAGTTGTAATTGCTGGTAGCTCTCCTCTACCCCATTCCAGGCATTCTGCATACGGATTTTCAGCAGTTCAGCATTGTCGGCCAGTTGCTCCTGAGCCTGCTGGTGCTCTATCTTGCGGCGCTTGATGGCGTGCGAGCCGCCCCACCAGTCAGAAATGGGGACGCTGACGGTGGCAAACACCATGCCGAACGTGCGGTCGTTGTCCAGCAGGTTATGGTAGTTGTAGCCAGCCCCCACAGCAACGGATGGCAAGTTCTGACCAACAGCCAGTTTCTTCTGCAGATTGGTGGCCTCGACCTGCTTGCTTAATAACTGATATTCAGTGGTTCCCTGAAGCGCTTGGTTGTGATCTTGACGGGAGAGAAGTGCCGATGGGGTATTCGACTGGTAAGTGATGACAAACGACGTATCGCGCAAGCCTGCATACTGCCCCAGCAAAAGACGGACGATGGAGATGCCGTTCTGTAGTTTCAGTCGTTGACTCTCGATGTCGTTCAGGCGCAGTTGTACCTGCAACAGGTCGTTGCGCATGGCTACACCNNTATATCGCGAAGCAGCGTATCGACGGCCTCAACCGTCTTCATCTTTTTCTGTAGTGAGGCCAACTGCCAGAAATACTGTTCGGCAGTCTTTTCCACTTCATTTTCAGACAGCTGCAACTGCAAGCGACTCACGTCCTCACCAACTTTAGCCAATTTATTGCCATTGACAATCTGCCCACCAGCAAAGACGGGCTGCACAGCCATCAGCGAGCCAATGGTGCCGTTCTTCATCATCGACATGCTGACAGGATTACCCAGGGCAGCGAGCGCTTCGGCAGGCAGTATCTGTGCCAGGCTGGCCCCCAACTCAGGGGAAATCATACCTGATGGGTCGATGTCCATCTTTGCCATCCCCTTGTTGGCATTAAACCACAGGCCTGTGCCGCTTACGTTTGGGAAATACTTGGTAAACGCCTCCTTGCGCTGCTGCTGGGCAGCGTCAATACTATGTCGCGCATTTCGGATAGCGATGTTATTGTGGAGCGCAGAGTCCTTAATCTGCTGGAGGGTGTAGGTTTGTTGAGCTGTTGCTGTAATACAGCAACAAACGGAACCAGCTATGATTGCTAATATCTTTTTCATAATTACTTTGTTGAAACTTTAACTTCGTTGAGCTTTCTCACGTTCGGAAGTGAGAGTTTGCTCTTACTTCTCTCACTTTGTCGAAACCTTCCAATAAATGACGGGCAGCATGGTGACTACCATGATGAGCGAGCCGATGCCGCCGGCAAAGATGGTGACACCCACGGGCATCCAGAACGAACTCTGGGCGATAATCATCGGCACCACACCAACGGCAGTGGTAGCCGTGGTGAGGAAGATGGGCACCATGCGGCGCTTGCCAGCCTCGTAGGCAGCCTGTTTCACTGGCACACCTTTCTTAATCAGGTCGTTGGCATGCTCGAAGATGAGAATCTCGTTACGCATAATCATTCCCATCAGTGTGATGAGTCCGAAGATGGAGGTCAGTCCGAGGGCACGGTCCATCAGTCCAAGGCCAATCAGCGCACCAGGCGTCATCAGTCCTAAGGCCGCCATACAGATGGTGGTAATGCCGTATTTCTTGAAGTTGAACAGCAGGAAGAAGAATACGATAATCATAGCGATGGCGATGCCACCGAATATCTGCGGTAATGCCTCGTCGCCGTATTCTATCTCACCGCCCACCTCAGTGCGAACGCCCTGCGGCAGTTCTATCTCCTCCTGCATGATGCGGGCAATCTCTTTCTCTATAGGAGCCGTATAGACACCCTGTGTAAACTGCGCCGTCACCGTGATACAGCGCTCGCCGCCACGATGCATGATGCGGCTCTCGCTCCACTTGGGCTGTACCTTGGCAATCTGTCTTAAAGGAACAGTGGAGTTGGTATTGTGCAGTCCTCCAGACACCATTGACGCTGGTGATGCAATGCCCAGATTGGCCACATCAGAGAAGGTCATATCGGTATCGTCCTTCACCACGATGGGCAGTTCGTAGTTGCCCTCCCAGATTTGACCCACACGCAGGTCGGAAGATGTGGCACTTAGCGCCAGCTGGGCCGTAGTGCGCGTAATACCCAATTGGGCTGATGTCACAGGGTCGAGCGTCACATTAATAATAGGGTAGGGCTGGAAGTAGTCAGTATGTACCCACTCCAGTTCCGACATCTGTCGCATACGTTCCATCAACCGTTCGGCCACCACATGCAGCGAGTCGAGGTTGTCGCCATAGAAACGATACTCCAGTTCGCTCACCTCCAGATAATCCAGCCGTTTGAACTTGACGTAGGCATTGGGGAACGCCTCGCTAAGTTGGGGCTGATACTGGGCCAAGAGGTCAAGTGTAGCCTTATCGCTCTTAGTGTTGACGATAAACTGTGCGTAGTTGTTACCAGCCATCTGCGGCGCGTAGGCATCCATGAATCGTGGCGACGAACAGCCAATGAAACCTGTGATACTTGTGATGCGCTCGTCTTTTTCGAGGATGTGGCTGACGGAATCAGCCACCACATCGGTCTCGGCCAGTCCCTTGCCATCGGGCAGGAATATCTCCACGGCAAACTGGTCGCGGTCGGCGTAGGGGAAGAGGCGAATCTTCAGCGTGGGCACAATGAGCGTCGACAGCAGGATGACGGCGATGCCGCCACCGATGGTCAGCCACGGGTTGGCAAAGGTCCAGTCCAGCACCTTGTTATAGGTGTTCTGCACCCATTTGGTGATTTTATTACCATCCGTACTCACTTTCTCAGGCTTGATGATGCGCGTTTCGAGGAAGGGAATGACGGTGACCGCCAGCACCNNCCCTTCATCGTGATGAGGAACGGATAGAAGATGGCACAGATGCAGATGGTGGCCAAGAGCATGGGCATAAAATACTGGCGGGCCGACTCTATGGCGGCATCAAAGGGCTTGAATCCTTTGCCCAGATACTCCAGATAGCCATCGATGACCACAATGGAGTTGTCGACAATCATTCCCAGCACTACAATCAGTGCCGCCAGCGTCACAATGTTCAGTTCGATACCCATCATATACATCACCGCCACACTCACAAAGGTGCTCAGCGGGATGGTGATAGCTGCCACGATGGCCGAACGGATGGGGAACAGCACCATCATCACCAGGATAATGATAGCCATCGAGATGAGCAGGTCGCGCAGGAAGTCGCTCACGCTCTTTGCCACCACCTTGGGCTTGTCGGCGATGCGGGTCACGTGTACGTCCTCGGGCAGTTCCTCAGCAGAAAAACTGCTGAGCACGCGATCCACCTCCTGCCCGTACAGCACCACGTTGTTGCCTGGCGTCATCTCCATCGACAGCAACACACAGGGGTGGCCGTCCTGCTCGATACGACTCGACATCGGTTCGTATTCGCGCACCACACGGGCCACATCGCGAACACGTGCCACCTTGCCCGTTGCAGGGTCAGAGAAGATAATCTGGTTGGCTATCTCCTCCTCGCTGTGCTCCTGAGCCTCCACATGGATGGGCACCTGCTGGTCGTCATCGTTAATCGAACCGCTCATCGTAGTGATACCTTGAGCCTGCAGACGTGTGAAGATCATCTGCTGACCGATACCGTATGCCTGCAGGCGCTGGCGGTCAATATAGAGACTGATTTGCTCTTTCTGCTCTCCGAAGAGTTTTACATTGGCCACCGACGGGATGCGGCGCAGGCGGTCGCTCAGGTCGTCGCTGTACTGTTTCAGTTCGCGGTAGCTGCGCTGGTCGCTCTCGATGGCAATGAGCAGGGCCGAGGTGTTGCCGAAGTCGTCGTTCACCACGATGGCCAGTACACCAGTGGGCAACTGCGCCTTGAAGCCATTCAGGCCGTGCTTGATCTTCGACCACACCTCGTCCTTGTTGTTCACATCATCGTTCAGTTTCACCATCACGATACA
>LXOW01102456.1_pt1 | contig 11548 bp, 2 predicted proteins | sample 1368591 | NCBI WGS metagenome assembly LXOW01 (sample SAMN04884650, study PRJNA319009) | bovine gut metagenome | isolation source: Cow rumen | host: Bos taurus | place: Italy: Legnaro (PD) | collected 2014-07-09
CCGTCAAGCCGTCGGAACCGATGTACATGTTCTTGCCGTCCTTGCTGATGCGGGTGTGGATATGCATGCCGCTGCCGGCCTTGCCGACGGTGATTTTGGGTGCAAAGGTGACGGTGATGCCGTATTTGTAGCCCAGTTCGCGCATGATCCATTTGGCAATGACCAGCTGGTCGGCGGCGTCCTCCAGACGGGTGGGCAGGAACTCAATCTCGTTCTGCTCGTACATCGTGTCGCCCACGCTGAAGTTGCCCACCTCGCTGTGGCCGTACTTGATAAGGCCGCCGCACTCGGCAATGAGTTTCATGGCCTCGACGCGGAACTCCTCGAACTTGCAGAACGGCTCGGAGGCGTGGTAGCCGCGCTGGTCGGCGGGCAGGTACAGTTCCTCCTTGTCGGCAATGACATAATACTCCAGTTCGCCCATCACCTCAAATTCCATGCCGGTGTCCTTGCGGAAAGCGTTGCCGGCCTTGGCGAGGGTGTACTCGGGAGCCATCTCGAAAGGCTCGCCGTCCTTGGTGTAGAAGTTGCAGAGCATATCGAGGGTGGGAATCTCTGCAAAGGGGTCGATAAAGGCGGTACGGAAGCGGGGGATGACGTACAGGTCGCTGCTGCCGGCCTCGAGGAACGGGAAGAGGCTGCTGCCGTCGACGCGCTCGCCCGAAGTGAGTATCTCGTCAGCGTGTTGCAGGCTGTTGATGACGAAATTAAGCGTCTTCAGCCGTCCGTCGTGCGCCATGTAGCGGAACTTGATCATCTCTATTTCCATTTCCTCGATGACCCGGAGGATATCCTTTTTGGTGAACTCGCTCATAGGCTTTTGCAGAAAAGCCACCAGGCGGTTCGGGTTGAGTTTTAGTTCTTTCTCTTGCATGATAAAAAAATGTGTTTTTGAAAATGCAAAAGTACGATTTTTTTTTGTATCTTTGCATTTTCAAAAGAAAAAAAACTTTTTTGTTTTTTATCCACTGAAATATTAATCATTTAAACCCTCAATACCATGTTCAAAAAAGAGACCTATATCGCCCGTCGCGAGCAGTTGCGCAAGGATGTCGGGCACGGCATCATCATCCTCCCCGGCAACCATGAGGCGCCCTGCAACTACAAGGACAACACCTACTGGTTCCGCCAGGACAGCACGTTCCTCTATTTCTTTGGCCTGCAGCGCGAAGACCTCGTCGGCGTGCTCGACTGCGACACCGGCAAGGACTACATCTTTGCCAACGACTACGACATTGACGACATCATCTGGACGGGTCCCCTGCCCTCGGTCAAGGAACTGGCTGCCAGCGTGGGCGTCGACAACAGCGGCTCCCTGGCCGACCTGTCGGCCTTCGTTGCCAAGGCCGCGACAAAGGATGTGCACTACCTGCCCCCCTATCGCGCCGACATTACGCGACAGATGAGCGAGTTGCTGGGCCTCAAGTACGCCGCCGTCAACCGCTACGCCTCCATGCCCCTCACCCTCGCCTGCGTCAAGCAGCGCAGCATCAAGAGCGCCGAGGAAATTGAGGAAATAGAGCGCGCCATCGCCATCGCCTACAACATGCACGTCGGCGCCATGAAGATGGCCATGCCCGGACGCTACGAATACGAGCTGGCAGGCTTCATGGAAGGCGAGGCCTGGAAAGGCAACGGCCCCGTGTCGTTCCCCGTCATCATGACCATCCACGGCGAGACCCTCCACAACCACGGCCACAACCACCGCCTCGAAGAGGGCCGCATGCTCGTCATGGACGCCGGCTGCGAGACCCCCATGAACTACTGCTCCGACATCACCCGCTCCGTCCCCGTCGGCGGCAAGTTCAACAGCCGCCAGAAAGCCATCTACGAGATGGTCCTCGCCGCCAACATGGAGGCCATCCGCGTCACCCGTCCGGGCATCACCTACCAGGAAGTCCACACCGCCGCCAGCCGCATCCTGGCACAGGGCTACAAGGACTTGGGCATCCTCCGCGGCAACCTCGACGACATCGTGGCCAACGGCGCCCACAGCCTCTTCATGCCCCACGGCCTCGGACACATGATGGGCCTCGACGTCCACGACATGGAGAACTACGGCCAAATCAACGTCGGCTACGACGACGAGACGCGCCCCTCCACACAGTTCGGCCTCGCCAGCCTCCGCTGCGGCCGACGCCTGCAGCCCGGCTTCGTCATCACCGACGAGCCCGGCTGCTACTTCATCCCCGCACTCATCGACAAATGGCACGCCGAAGGCACCAACAAGGACTTCATCAACTTCGACGAACTGGAGAAGTGGAAAGACTTCGGCGGCATCCGCATCGAGGACGACGTGCTTGTCACCGACGACGGCTGCCGTGTGCTCGGCAAGCCCATCCCCAAGAGCGTCGCCGACATCGAGGCCACCATGGCGCAATAGTCCCGCGCCGCTACAACGCCGTTCTCATATATCCGCTCCTTTTCCGCTACATATCCGCTCCTTTTCCGCTATCAGGAGCGGATATGTCGTTCTATACAAACCCTGACCTTGAACATATATGAAAGAGGCAGAGACAAAGCAGTGTTCCAGCCGACAACACAAAGGAAAGAAAGACAGCTGTTTACAACACAATTTTTCGGACAGGCAAAAAAAAATTTGCATTTTTCTAAAAAAATTCCTAATTTTGCCCACTTGAAACAGTTCCTCAACGGGAGCGGGTTTTCCGTTGCAAATAAGTATATTTTTGACAATTAACTTTATTATTACCCAACATTCATTCATTATGAAAAAGCATTTACTTCAGAGTTTCCTGCTGATTGCGGCATTTCTGGTGCCGTGGTCGACGCAGGCACAAATGCTGTCCGACTACACCTTCTCGACAGGTACGGATGCGACAAAGTGGATCACGCTGACGAGTCCGACAACCATCTTCTCGTCGGGTGTCGACGACGATGCATCGAGTCTGTACAACATTGGGTTCACTTTCCCTTTCGGTGAAAGCAATTACACCCAATTCTCTGTCTCCTCGAATGGCATCTTCAAGCTCGGCTCGCCTGCTGCCTCCTCTAGCACGCAGGCTGGTATGTTCAATTCGTCCAACTACACGACGAGTCTGCCCAAGATTTGCGGTGTGGCAAAGGACATCGGTACTGCGGGTACCGGCTACGTCCGTTATCAGCTTACCGGCACGGCTCCCAACCGTGTCCTTGTGTGCGAGTACCTCATGGGTAATACCTACAGCGCCACCACCTCGGATGTGGCCTGGCAGGTACAGCTCCATGAAGACTCCTCCAGAGTGGTGATTGTCTACGGTTCCTCGGCCCCGGCCACCAACCCTTCGGGTTATCAGACGGGTCTCGCCACTGCCGGCAACGACATCGTCATCCTCAATCCCTCTACCCATGCGGCCTTGTACCAGACCACATACTATGCCACCACCTACAGCACATGGCATGGTGTCAACCGCTACTACAGTTTTGTACGTCCCGTCATCACCTGCCCTGCTCCGCAGAACCTGATCTCGACGGCTCTTACCACCACTTCGGCCACCATCTCTTGGACGGCCGGCGGCACTGAGACCACCTGGCAGGTGGCCAGGAACGCCACCTCAATCGAGGATACGGTGACCACCACCAGCTATACCTTCACCGGCCTCACCCCCAACACCGAATACACTTTCCGCGTCCGTGCCGTCTGCGGTACTGACGACGCCAGTTCTTGGCGCACCATCACTGTCCGCACCCCCTGCGCCGCTTTCTCCCTGCCCTACACGCAGAACTTCGACGCAGCCTCCACGGGTAGCTCTACCTCCACCACCTTTGTCAACTGCATGACCCGCCTCAACAACGGTTCGCAGTATTTCGGCTACCCCTATGTCGGTAGCAGTACCTACAACCATACCCCCGGTGGCTCCAAAGGCCTCTATTGGTACAACACTACCACCACCGGCACCTATGGCGACTACCAGTGTGTTGTCCTTCCGGGCATCGACACTTCCGACATCCCCGTCAACGAAATGAAGTTCACCTTCTGGGCCAAGGCCTCCAGCACCAGCTACTCGCCGGTATTCTATGTGGGAGTCATGACCAACCCCAACGACATCAACACATTCCAGCAGGTATCTGTGGTCAATGTCGGCAACTCAGCACAATGGCAGCGCTATGAAATTCCGCTGACCCAATATTCCGGCAACGGCATCTATGTCGCCCTCCGTGCCAACCGCGGTTCCTCTTCGTGGTACGCATACGTTGACGACCTCTCTCCCTCACGCAGGCTCCCGACTGCCCGCACGTCAACAACCTGGCGGTCTCCAACATCAGCACTTCCTCTGTCGACATCAGCTGGACCGACGTCAACGCCACTTCGTGGAAAGTTAAATACTACCCCACCAGCACTCCTGCCAGCTATGACAGTGTCATCGCCACGACCACTTCAGCCACCCTCACGGGTCTCACGGTCAACACCGACTACACTGTCATCGTCAGCCCCGTGTGTACCATCGGCAACGGTGTGTACGAGGAGGAGATGACGACCTTCCGCACCGAGTGCTACGCCCTCGATACCTTGCCCTATACCTATGGCTTTGAGGGCCTCACTACGGGTTCCACCACCACAAGAACCGTCATCCCCTGCTGGCACCATATCAACAATGCCACCCAATATTATGGGTATCCTTATATATATGCCTCGGCCTACCATACTGGAAACCGTGGTCTCTATTGGTATATGACCACCACCACCGGCACCTATGCCGACTACGAGTATCTTGTCCTGCCCAGTGTCGACACTTCGCTGTATGCCATCAACACTCTGCAGCTCCGCTTCTGGGCCAAGGCCACCTCGACCTCCTACCGTCCGGAATTCCAGGTGGGTGTGATGACCGACCCCTACGACATCAGCACCTTCAGCCTGGTCGAGACTGTCGAGGTCAACCCGCCAAGCGTCAGCAGCACCAGCTGGGCCGAATTCTTCGTCCCGCTGGACAGCTACACGGGCTATGGTTCCTTCGTCGCCGTCCGCGCCTTGCGGCCCTCTTCATCCTGGTATGCCTATACCGACGACTTCACCCTCGAGGTCCTTCCCGACTGTCGTCGTGTCACGAACCTCGAGGTCTCCAACATCACCCATGAGTCGGCCGACATTACCTGGACCGACGGAGCCAACACGGGCGTCTATCAGGTGGTATATTACCCCACGTCCGCGACTACGCTGAGAGACACCGTCATCGCCTACGACACCATCATGTCGCTCTACAACCTCAGCAGCAACACGACCTATCATGTGGAGGTCTCCCCCCTCTGTACAGAAGGTTCTGCCACGGCCAATACCATCACCTTTACCACCCATTGCGGTCCTCTCGACACGCTGCCCTACGAGTATGGCTTTGAAGGAGCCTCCACGGGCGGCAGCACCAGCGCCACCTGGGGCATTCCCTGCTGGGGTCGACTGAACAACGCCACCAGCTATTTCGGCTATCCCTATGTGAGCAGCTCGTCCAGTTACATCCACACCGGCAGTCGTGCGCTCTACTGGTACAACTATAGCTCTGTCAGTACGTATGGCGACTACCGTGCGGTCGTCCTGCCCTGTATTGACACCGATCTCTATCCTGTCAACACCCTCCGACTGAAGTTCTGGGCCAAGGCGAGCAGCACCAGCTACTCCCCCGTGTTCCAGGTGGGTGTGATGACCGATCCCGACGACATCAGCACCTTCCAGCTGGTGCAGACTGTCAACGTGGGCAACAGCGCCAACTGGGCAGAGTACATAGCCTCCTTCGTGGGCATCTCCGACTCGACCTATGGACAGTATCTTGCCGTCCGCTCCATGCCTACAGGTTCAACGTGGACAGCCTATGTCGACGACTTCACCATTGAACAGGCACCCCAGTGCCCGCTCCTTACCAACATCACCGCTGCACAGGTGGGCAACACGGGTGCTTTCATCACCTGGGGCAATGAGAGTGGCACCCTCGGCACTCCGCAGGAATATGATATAGAATATAATGTATTGGGCGACGTGACACATGCTCCCATCATCACCACCGATACCCTGCCGCAGGTTTTCCTCACCGGCCTCGACACCAACACCACCTACGTGGTGCGCGTGCGCGCCAACTGCTGGACTTACGGCTATGGCGAGTGGGACAGCATCACCTTCACCACCAACAACCTCGGATGTGTGGAAGCCGATACTACCACTACGTTTACCATCAACTTCAGCAACGAAACCACCACCAATTCCGGTACGTTGGTCTACAGCGGTTGGGGTAACACGATGTATCAGGCTATCTATACAGCCGACGAGTTGCAAGCCGCTGGCGTCAGTGCCGGTGCCATCCTCGGTCTCGACTTTGGCTTCAGCGCCAATAGCAGCTACGCCAAGGAATTCAGCATCTATATTGGCACCACCAATATGAGTTCGTTCTCGTCCGCCACTGCCTATGTCAATCCTGGCACCCTGCAGCATGTCTACGGTCCTTCGGCCCACCCGCAGAACACCTCGGGCTGGCAGCACTACAACTTCAGCCAGCCTTTCAATTGGGACGGTTCGAGCAATATCATCATCTGCACCTTCATGAACCAACCTTCGGGTGCCTCGCATAGTAGCAGCGGCTTCAGCGGCTACTATACCACTGGTCCCAATGCCAGCAGTCTCTACCGCTACAAAGACTCCAACCCGTTCACGCTGGACAACTATGCCACCTCGTCGGGTGGCAGCACTACCAACTACCGCGCCAGTGTCCACTTCTACACCTATGGCTGTGCTGTCCATGCCACCTGCGGTGTGCCCATGGTCATGACGACCGATGTCCAGGACACCATGGTGACCATCAACTGGTCGGCAGGTCTCGACGAGACAGATTGGGATGTTGCCTACCGAGTGGCAGGCGGCACCTGGGTGAACGCTGCCACAAGCTACACCTTCAACAGCTACACCTTCACGGGGCTGCAGAGTGCTACCGCGTATGAGTTCCGCGTGTCGTACTACTGCTCGACCGATGATACTGTCTATGCGGCCACCGTTTCCGCCACCACCGAGTGTGCCCCCTACCATGTACCTTTCTACGAGAATTTCGACTCGTACGTGGCCAGCACCACCTCTGAACTGGGTCCCTGCTGGAATAAATACTACAACGCCAGCACCCTCGTCACCACCAACTATCCCTATCCTTCCACCTCCTATCACCACAGCGGCACCAACAGCCTCTACTTCTACGGCTACAACGACACCTACTGCAACTGGCTTGTCCTGCCGCAGATGGCAGACAGTATCCGTAGCCTCGAGCTCTCGTTCTGGGAGTACAAGACGAGTAGCACCTACGGCCTTGTCGAGGTGGGTGTCATCACCGACCCCGAAGACCTCACGACCTTCGTCCCTGTCGACACCATCCAACCCGAAAGTGTAAGCACCTGGTATCAATACTATGTCAACTTCACGGGCTACCACGGTCCTGAAGGCCGCATTGCCTTCGTGGGTCGCACCGCCAACTCCTACTCCTTCTATATTGATGATATCGAAGTCAACCGCTACAGCACCTGCCCGCGCGTCCAGAACCTGGCATGCACGCGTGTCACCAACGACTCGGCCTTCGTCTCTTGGCTGGGTGACTCGGCTGCCGCCAGCTTCCGCGTGTGGTGGAACTCGACCGACAACTGGTCAACCGCCACCGACAGCGTCGACCGCGTTGACCCGAACATCGTTTTAGGCAACCTCGGCCCCAACAACACGGTGTACATGTGGGTGTCGCAGTTCTGCGAAGATGGCAATATGAGCGCGCCGGTGCGTGTGGTGTTCACCACTGCCGCCAACTGCGAGGTCATCACCAACCTCTACATCAGCAACGTGACCTCCACCTCGGCAGTGCTCACCTGGAACGCTCCGCAGGAAGGCTTCCCCGCCACCGCCTATGTCGTCAAATGGCAGTCGCCGACAGCCACGATGACCGACACCACCTTCAACACCTTCTATTTCCTGTCAGCTCTTGATGTCGCCACCAACTACAACTTCTCGGTGCAGGCCATCTGCGAACACGACTATCAGGTTGACAGCAGTTTCTGGGTGTCGCGTAGCTTCACCACCCACGACTCGTTGTGCAACTACATCTATGGCATGGGTACGCAGACATCCAGCTCGACGGCACCCCTCTATACCTCCAGGGCATACGAGTATACCCACATGCTGTACTTTGCCGACGAACTGGCCATGATGGGCGACACCATCACCAGCCTCACCTTCAACGTGACCACCTCGGGTTCCATCACCCGTAACGTGGATGTCTACCTCGGCAACAGCGACTACGAGAATCTGTACACGCCCGTCTATCCGCCACTTTCGACCTTGACGCTGGTCTATAGCGGCAACTGGACCGTCCAGAACGGACAGTGCACAATCACTTTCACCACACCATTCGTGCGCAACCACAGCCGCAACCTCGTGGTGGGCTTTGACGACAATACCGGTACCGCTGGCGGCAGCTTCAGCTTCTCGTCGTCCTATACCACCGACATCAATACTGGCGACTATATCTACACCGTCCACTATGGTGGTGGTGCAGCCGACGTTGATCCCGCTACCGCTGAAGCCGTCAACGTGACCTATGTCCGCCCGAACATCACCTTCGGCACCAGCTGTGCCAGCGACAACTGTTCGTCGCCCGCCGCCATCGCCTCGGGTGCCAGCGACAGCACCATCAACCTCTACTGGAATGCCAGCAGCGGCAGCTCGTGGCAGGTGGAATACCGTTTGCCGACCGACACCGTCTGGACAGTGGCTGCCACCAACGTCACCACTCCGAACTACGTCCTTGGCGGTCTCAACCCCGCCACCCGCTATGCCATCCGCGTGGGTAGCATCTGCTCTGCCACCAATATCCTCTACACGCCCATCTTCAGTGCGACAGCCTGCGGCGACGCCCTGCTGCCCTACACCGACGACTTCGACGACATCGTCAACGGTTGGGTCGAACGTCCCTGCTGGCGTGTGGGTAATGGTACCGGTGCTGCCAACAACGGCAACACCTCCGCCCCGAATTATCCCCGTGTCGTCAACCTGACTCAGTATGGCCCGATGATGCGACTCTACGATGGAGCCTTTGCTGTCCTGCCTCACTTTGCTGAGCCTCTCAACAACCTGCAGGTGCGTTTTATCTATCATACTGGATTCTCCACCGACGCCTGGTGCCTCTTTGGCTATCTGACCAACCCCAACGACATCAACTCGTTGGTCGTTATCGACACCCTGCGTCACCATCCCACTGTTGAAGGTCCGCGTCTGTACACCATCGACCTCGACCAGCTGGGTCCCGATGCCGACGGTAACCTCTGCTTCTATACTCCACATACCATTAACTACACCCATGTCGATGATATCGTGGTCGACGTCATCCCGCCATGCGCCATCCCCGACAGCCTCAACGTTGTCAACGTCATGGACACCGCTGCCGACCTGGCCTGGTACATGTCCAACATCGGCAGTGCCACCTACATGGTGCGCTACACTGCCTACCGCTCGGGCATCTACGACACGGTATACACCACCGGTACAACTCTCTACCTTACGGGTCTCATCCCCGGCACCACCTACGATGCCGAGTGCTACTCCATCTGCATCCGCACGGGCGACACCTCGCTGGCTTCCAACGTATGCCGCTTCACGACGAACTGCGCCCCGCTGCCTACATTGCCCTACTACCTGACCTTCGAGAACATCCCGCTCTCAACCACACAGACTCTGCCCAACTGCTGGGAGATTGCCAACACGAACACCACGGCTGCTGCATCACTGCCGCAATGCGTCTTTGACTATGCCAATGCCGCCTCGGGCTACTACTACGTGCGTTACCAGTCGACATCCTGCGTGGCCATGCCTGAATTTATAGCTCCGCCAGACTCGCTGATGATCTCCTTCTATCTGAATACCGCCGCAGCAGGTGGCCAAGTGGTTATCGGCGTCATCGACACCATGGTGCCTTACGCCTTCACGCCGATTGACACCTTCACCACCACCTCTACCAACTATGAGTTCTTCGAGACCTATCTGGTATCGTACACCGGAGTGGGTACCCGCATCGGTGTGGCAACCCTCAGCGATGCCGCCGTCTACATTGACAACCTCACAATCGACTATGCTCCCACCTGCCTGCCGCCGCACCACATCCTCGTGGACACTGCCACCGACCGCAGCATCACACTGGCTTGGAGCGACTACCACACTGTCTCGCAGTGGGAGGTTGAGTACGGTGTTCCTGGCTTCACGCCTGGTACCGGCACTCGCACCAGGGTCAACTCCAACCCCGCCACCGTCAATGGCCTTACGTCGATGACCAACTACGAGTTCCGCCTGCGTGCCATCTGCACCGTGGGCGACACCTCCGACTGGTCGGCAGCCATCCGCGGCACCACCGCCATGTGCGCCAACCTCTCCATCGTCTATAGTTACGACAGCAGCACGATGGGTGTCACCACCAGCACTTACGGCCCCATCGGCTACACCACCTACAACTACACTTATGTACAGACGATTATCGACTCCAGCCAGTTCGCCGGTCTCGATGGCGACATCTCAGCATTTGCCTTCCATCCCTCGGTGACCAACGTAGGCGACTACTTCACCAACTGCGACGTTTACATGGCCAATGTCAGCCAGACAGACCTCTCCGCTGGATTCATCATGCCCGACAGCAACCATGTATTTGTCCGTGTGATGAACAATGCTGACCTCTGCTACACCACCACCAACTGGCAGCTCCATAGTTTCGATTCTACCTTCACCTGGGACGGCCACAGCAATGTACTCTTTGTAGTCAACCGTCGTCATGGCTCATGGAGCAGTGGCGCTACTTTCGTGGCCCACAATGCCACCACTGCCAAGACCCGCTATGTCTATAACGATGGCAGTGCCTACGACCCAGCCACCGTTTCCGGCGGTTACACTGTCAACGTGGTTGGCGACCTGCAGTTCTTTGCATGTCTGCCTGAGTGCACTGCACCGTTCATCGACTCGGTCACTGGAGACCACCAGTCAGCCACCCTCGCATGGACCGGCTACGGCACATCCTACCAAGTGGCCTATAAGGTACTCACCGATTCCGCATGGTCTGTTGAGATTCCTGTCACCAGCAATAGCTACACCTTCACTGGTCTGCAGTCCTCCACCGCCTACCAGTTCCGCGTCCGTCAGGACTGCACCGACGACAGCATTGGCTACTCCAACTGGAGCGTTATCGGATTCCTTACCGATAATATGCCCTGCTTCGCACCCGAAAGCCTGACTGTGGCCAACCTAACCAACGCCACCGGCAACTTCAGTTGGACCACCAACAATAGCGGAGCAAGCTGGAATATCCACGTGTGGAACACCACTTACGACAGCATCTACACTGCCACCACCAACCCCGTCACCCTCGGCGGATTCACCTCAGCCACCACCTACAATGCCGCCATTCGCACCATCTGCGACGTGACGAACAATGTTATCAGTGACTGGGGCGACACCATCCAGTTCAGCACGGGCGTCTGCGCCGACGTCACTGGTCTCACCACCAGCAACGTGACCGCCAACAGCATCACCATCAGCTGGAATGCCGTGACGGGCGCCCAGGGC
>LXOW01045284.1_pt2 | contig 11547 bp, 6 predicted proteins | sample 1368591 | NCBI WGS metagenome assembly LXOW01 (sample SAMN04884650, study PRJNA319009) | bovine gut metagenome | isolation source: Cow rumen | host: Bos taurus | place: Italy: Legnaro (PD) | collected 2014-07-09
CCTGCCACTGTCTGCAGTGCAAAGAGCACCTCCTTGCAGTTATTGTTCTGCACACGGAAAATCTGCTCATAATCGTCCATCAGGGCATAACCAGCCTGAGGTGCCAGATCGATGGCCTGACGGGCGGCATTGGCAGCCTTAGCATAGTAGAACTCATCCAAACTCTCACTCGACTGGTACTCTTCATCATCAGCATAATAGCTGGCGATGGTAGAGGTGGCAAATGACGAGCTGATATGTCCGCCACTGGCAAAGGCACCCATCGTGAGATAAAGGCGGGAGAGCAGTGCCCAGGCACTCACCTTCGACACACGTCCCTTGGTACTTGGCATGACGGGCAACCAACTCATGGCAAACTCGGCATCGCAGATGGCATACTGCATCACACTCTCGAAATTGTTGGGCTGTGCCAGATAGTTGGTGGTAACAGGATCATCGACGATGGGCACATCATGCCAGTAGATGGCAAGGAACCAGTAAGCGAGTGCCCTCATAAACCGAGCTTCACCCAGACAGGCATTTACCTCTTGTTGAGTGCCGACACCCTGTTCCAGACAATAGGGCGCATAGTCGTTGATGATATAGTCGGCCTGGGTGATGACGTTATACAGACTGCTCCAACCATACTGGATGGAAGTACTCTCCTTATCCTCATTCATCGAAGCCTGCGCATTATACTCGTTGGTTTCGGTATTGGTATAGAGGAAATTGTTGGCACGTGCATCGCCCAGATACACGAAGCGACGTTTGTGGAAGTAATACCAGGGCTGGGTGTAGAGACTGGCTGTTGTGGCCTGTAACGTCTCTATCGACGTCAGCTCCTTGTGAGCAGGGATGACCTGTTCATTTTCTGTGTCAAGATAGCGCTCACAGCTGCTGAAAAGGAAGAGGAGCACGAGTATTGTCAGAAAGACGACACTGACATTGATGAAGAAAAATATTTGACTCTTTTTCATATCAGAAAACTTACTATTGTTAGAATGTGGCTTCAACACCGAAGATGAAAGAACGGGGAACTGGTACACGACCAGTGTCAACACCATACATCAGCATACTCTGCCCCGACATTGAGTACTGACCGTTCTGGCTACCCACCTCAGGATCATAACCTGTGTAGCGGGTAAAGGTATAGAGGTTCTGCACGTTGGCAGACAGACGAAGACTCTGCAGATAGAGTGGCTTGATCATCTTCTTGGGGAAGTTGTAGGTGAGCGTGATGTTCTTGATGCGCAGATAGCTGGCATCCTCTACATACCGATCACTGATGCGACTGTTGTAATTGCCGTGCAGATTGTCTATGCGGGTCTCTGAATCGTTAGCTCCAGGAGCCACATAGACGTTCCATATATTCTCATTACCAGCATTGCCGTCGTAGTAAGCCCACTGAGCATAGTCGTTGGTCTGCAGGAACTTGTTTGTTGCCTTGCTGTTTACTTTTGACGGTTCGTCCATATAGCGGCGCATCCAGTGGAATACCTTGTTGCCGACACTGCCATAAAGGAATAAGCTCAGGTTCCACTGCTTGTAGGTCCAGGTGTTGTTCCAACCAAAAGTGAAGGCAGGCAGACCGTTTCCAAGGAATGTCTTGTCGTCGCTATTGATGATACCGTCGCCATTGAGGTCCTTAAAGAGCAGGTCGCCGATACTGGTCTTCAGACTGCTGGCAGAGGTATTGCTCACCACGGTACCGACACGATAGTTCGGTGTGGCTACAATGACGGTACTGGTGCCGTCGCCATTGTCGCGTAGGAAATCAGCTGCGGTGTTGATCCGACCCGCCACCTGAAAGCCATAGTATTCGCTGACACTATGCCCCACGGCTGTTCGTGTGATGGTTTCGCCTCCCCATGACTCGTAGTCGAGCGTCTTGTCGATGTAGCCTGTGTCGCTATTCATAGCAGTAATCTCATTCTTCACGAGTGAGTAGGTTAGTGAAGACTTCCATTTGAAGTTCTTTTTATTGAAGATATGGGCATTCAGTGTAAATTCAAAACCCTTGTTGCGCATGTTACCGACATTCGCCCACTGACGGGTGGTGCCTCCGGTAAGGATCGTACCCGAATAGTAAGGCAGTGCCATCTGCAGCAACAGGTCACGGGTGTTCTTGATGAAGGCATCGAAGATGAACTCAATGCGGTTGTCGAAAAGGTTCAGGTCAAGACCTACGTTCCATGAGTCGGTCTTCTCCCATGTCAGTCCCTCATAATTGGGCATGTTGGCTGTCTTATAACTCATACCGAAGTTCGACTCAAGACTCGTGAAGTTAGCCATATAAGTGCTCTCCGCGAGGTTGGCATTACCTACCAAACCATAGCCTGCACGTAACTTCAGGTTGTTGATGGCTGCAAATATAGGCGATTTTTCCTGCAACATCAACCAGAAATTCTCCTCAGACAGTCGCCAGGCAACAGCAGCAGAGGGGAAGGTTCCCCAGCGCTGTCCACGTGCAAAACGGGAAGAGCCGTCACGACGCAGTGTAGCCGTCAGGTTATACCTATCTTTATAATTATAGGTGAGTCGTCCGAAGAAGCTGCTGAAACGATTCGTGACGGTATAGCCTTCGTTGTCGTCACGACTGGCTTCGCCACCCGACAGTGCCTCGTTGGTGTTGCTACCTCCCAGTCGGCGTCCAAAGAGATAGTCCTTATAGCGGTTGTTGATCTCGGCACCCAGCATCAGAGACACCTTGTGAACCTTCTTGAGTGTCCAGTTGCCGGTAGCTACCGACTTCAGCGACCAATAGAGGTTGTATGTCTTGGTAGTCTCGTGCGTAGCATAGTCGCGTTTGGTACCACCGAGATCATAGGCGGGCAACAGATAGCGTGCGTTCTCAGTGTTTGTGTCGTAAGTACCTTCGTTTTTCCAGTTGAGCCATTTCCAGGGTTTCAACGTAAAATAGACGTTTGCACGCGTGCTGGAAGTCTCGGAAGTTCTTGTCGTGATAGAGGCGATAGCGACGGGGTTAGGCTTCCATGTCTCTGTTTCTGCATTATAACCTGCCTTACCCCAGGTACCGTCGAAATTCGTTACTGGGATATTGGCAGTCATACCGAGTGCATCGCCGACAACGCCCCAAGACGACATTCCCGTGTTACGCTTTGTTCGGGCAATGTTAACTGTCACACCTAAATCGAGCCATTTATAGGCCTTCACATCGGTAGAGGCGCGGAGGGTCAGACGATTGAAGTCATTATTGATGACAATACCATCCTGATCGTAGTAGCCCCCAGAGATGCTATAGCCAATATTCTTAGTACCGCCGCGCACGGAGAGGTTATATTCCTGTCGGAGGGCATTACGGAAGATTGCATCCTGCCAGTCAGTTCCTTTTGCGAGGGTCTCAGGACTGGCAAAGTAGTCGCTGGTTTTCTCCCCATTGACACCTTTGATCCAGCTGGCGAGCTGTTGCATATCCATCACATCCACCTTATGCTGGAGCATATCCATTCCTATTTGTGTCTTGAAGCCAATCTTAGGAGCCGACGACTCCTTACCTTTCTTCATGTTGACAATGATGACACCATTGGCAGCCTGTGAACCGTAGATGGCGGTAGCAGAGGCATCTTTCAGGATCTCAATGCTCTCCACATCGTTCGGGTTGAGGTCTGCCAAGGGGTTGGAATACACATCATCACCTGCACCACTCGATACAATCGCTCCATCAATGACATAGACGGGCTCGTTGGTGGAGTTCAGGGAGTTGATACCACGAATCTGGATGCTGGCACTACTTCCTGCGGCACCACTGTTGGTAGATATCTGCATACCTGCGGCACGACCTTGCAACATCTGGTCCATCGTGGCAGCACTGGTCTGCTGCATATCCTCAGACTTAACCGATACCACCGATCCGGTAATGTCGCTACGCTTCATTGTGCCGTAACCGACAGCTACCACCTCATTTAATACGTGCGAGTCCTCTTTCATCGTGACACGCATGGAGGGCGATGCCTTCATCTCCTGTGTCTTGTAGCCGATATAGCTAAACACCAGCGTGGCACCTTGTGGTACCTGCATCTTGAAATGTCCTTCAAGGTCGGCTACTGTGCCCACCTGGCTGCCTTTCAGCTGTACGGAACAGCCAATGAGCGGCTCACCGGTTTCATCGACGATTGTACCAGTGACGGACACCAGTTTGTCGGCACCCCATGCCGTCAACGTAGTCGCCAGTAACACCAGTAGCAAGAAACACAATTTCTTTTTCATCTTGTCTTTGTTTTGATTAGTCAAAAAAAACGATTGCACTTGCTGCGAGTTTTAGGCTCAATCAGCAAGTGCAAAGTTACATCAAAACCGACAAAAGGGCTTTTTTATGTGTTTGCGTGTTCCCACGATTTGTTCGTATGCTCCACAGTTTTGTATCTAAGCCTTACGAATTTGTTGCACCACGGTGTTTGTTCATGTATTCTATGGGGGAAACACCGAAATAACGCTTAAAGGCAGCAGAGAAATGAGTGGGGTTGGAGAAGCCCACAGCCCATGCCACCTGCTGGATGGTATTGTCGCCTTTTTCAAGCATGCGGGCAGCCTGCTGGAGACGCAGGTTACGGATAAATTCACCTATGGTGATACCTGTAGCCTCTTTCACACGACGATGAAGCTGAGCACGGCTCATACCGATAATATCTGCCAACGCCTCTACATTGAAATCGCTGTCGTCGAGATGTTCGTTGATGGCTTCCATCACCTTCTTCATCATCTCCTCGTTGATGCCTGTCAGCTCTATCTGTTTTAAGGTGTCAGTCTGTTCCTGAACACCCATGTACTTTCCGCGCAGGCGATTGCGATTCTCAATCAGACCTATCACACGCGCCTCCAACTCCTCCAGGCTAAAAGGCTTGTCGATGTAGGCATCAGCACCTTGTTCCAGTCCTTCTACCCGTAACTTCTGTTCATTACGCGAAGTAAGCAGCACAACTGGGATATGACTGGTCTTCGTATTATTCTTCAACCGTTTCAACAACGTAAAACCATCCATCTCTGGCATAAAGATATCACTGATTACCAAATCGGGCACATCATTGACAACAGCCTCTAATGCTGCTTTACCATCACAATAAGTATTGACGTAATAAGATGAGCCAAGTTCTGTACGCAAGAAGTCACGAATTTCCTCGTCATCATCAACCACGGCTATGCGATAGGTGGTCTTCTTCCGGGTACGTTGCTGTTTCACTTTGTCTGTGGTCAGAACCGGACTCTCCATCTTGGCAATATCAGCAAAGTAGGATTCATCTACCAGTTGCTCTTTCGGCAAGTGACTGTTGCCTAAAGGAATCATGACAGACATTACCGTACCATGTTCCACATCTGCGCGATTAGCCGCAGTAATATTACCGCCATGCAGTCGGGTGATCTTATAAGCGAGATTCAGACCGATGCCATAGCCTATCTGTCCAGATTTCGGGCGGGCAGAGCTCTGGTAGAATCTCTCAAATACCCGTTTTAACTGTTCCTCATCGATGCCGGGACCATTGTCGGTAACCGTTATGACAGCATTACTGTCAGTCTGACGAAGCGCTACTGCAATCTCACCGCCAGCCTCTACGTATTTCATGGCGTTGCTCAGCAGATTGCTGATCACTTTGTCGAACCACTCCCGGTCGATCCACCCCTTCAGTGCCACGTCCTCGCTCTGGAATGTCAGTTTCACATTGCGTTTCTCTGCCAGATAGTCGAAATGGCTACAGATGGCTGATAAAAAATCGGTGAGGCTGGTTTCTGTGTAGTGCAGTTTCATCTGTCCTTTCTCAATCTTACGGATAGACAGAATCTGGTTGACGATTGCCAGCAAACGGTCGGTATTGCGGCTCATACTACGCAACGCCCGGTTGGTCTGCGAATCATAGTCATTTTTCAACAAAGTATCGAGCGGACTTTTGATCAGCGTCAGAGGGGAGCGCAACTCATGACTGAGATCCACGAAAAACTTGATTTTCTCTTCATTCATCCCTGCCTGTTGCTTATGCTTGATACTCAGGATGAAGCTATAGATGGAGAATGTGATCAGCATGGCGTAGAGCACATAAGCCCACCACGAACGATACCAAGGTGGCGTAATCCTGATATCAATATCCTTGACTGTAGAATAATTACCGTTTTCCTGAACCCTGACCTGAAGATGGTGGCTACCAAAACGGAGATGCGAGAGAATCATCTCATTCACCCCTGGTGGTAGCTGATGCCATACACCTTCTCGTTCATCGGCAAAGCGGTATTCGTATTGCAGGTTACCCACCTCACGGAAGTCCATCGTTGAGAAACGCAAGGTAAAGGTGTTATCCTCATAGCCGAGTGTGACATGCGTGCCATCTGTTCCCAGCTCCTTTCCTGCCACGATCAGACCCGTAAGCGAGATGCCATGCGTGAAATAATTGTTGTAAACCTTAGCTGGGTTGAAGTAGGTGATACCATAATCACTGCCAAAATAGATCATACCATCATTCGTCTTTCCATAGATGCCACGAGTGTAACTGTTGGTCACCAGACCATTACCCTTATAATAGTTGATGAACCGCCCCTGGTCGCGCAACAGATGACTCAGTCCACGATAAGTGCTTATCCAAAGATCACCCCGTGCATCCTCCACGATACCACACACTATCTCATTACAAAGGCCATCCCCCTTGTCCCAGTGCTTCCACTGTTTCCGCAGACGGTCGTAGCAATAGAGACCGTGGTTGGTACCGACCCAGATCAGGCCATCATGTGTCTCCGTAATGGCAAAGGTATGGCTTGTACGCTGAATGCTATCTACTTGTACATCAACACGCTGATCGTGATCGGTATCATAAACATCAACAAAGTTGTAATGCCCTACCCAGAGCCATCCTTTTGAATCGATGAACAATTTGTTAAGGTATCGGTTATGCAGTTGCAACCGCCCTCCTTCGAGCAAATGCTGCTGGGTGCCGTCGGCGCTATAGGAGAGCAGCCCGTAATCGAATACAGCCATATAGATATGGCCAGCCCTGTCGATGGCGAAATCCTTGATACGTTTTCCTCTAAGCGAATCGATCATTACAGGCGTACTACCCCACCCTTTAGCGTGAAAGGCACCTTGACCGTAAGTGCCTGTCCAGACATATCCGTCAGATGTCTGACCAAGAGAAATAATATGCCGCCCAACATCATGATGAGCTGTCACCTGACCATCGCGAGACAGGAATTTCAAGCCATTATTCTCCTGACCGATGACAAAATGATCTTTGTCGAAAGTCAGGAAGGACAATAAACTGCCATTGCCACCTGGCATATTTTGAAGGTCATAATAGCCAAAAGGCTGTCGATAACATGAAAGGTGAACCAATCCTGCCCGCCAACAACCGATCCACTGATTTTTCTGGGCATCCTCGAGATAGGCACCCACCGACTGGGTAGCCAATGTCAACCCATCGACGGTCTTCTGTAAGACTGGTATCAGCTGATTGCCATCGATATCCACCCTTAGCATTCCATTGCCGTTAGTACCCAAGAGCACCTGTCCATCATTCGTCGGGAAAAGCTTACGCAAAAAGAGATTACGGCTGTCACCTATTGTCTGCAAGGTAGCTGTTGCCTCATCGTAAAGCAACACCTTGGCACGGGAAAGCACCACAATGCGCCCCTTGCCATCCTCGCATACGCTGTTCGTGCCGTTGCTATAGAGCTGGGAACGGTCGAAATGGCGATAGCTGGCAGACTTCAGATCGAGCTGTACCAATCCTTTCTTGTCGCTACAGATCCAGATACGGGAGCGACTGTCTTCAAACATACATGAGGCGGTACTGTCAACATACAGTTTGTTTGCCTCATCCCAAGGTTTGGCTTCCAACGTGTTGGTATCGATCAAAAAGAGACCATCTTGGGTGGTGAGTACCAATAGTCGTCCGTCACGCATCTTAATGATGTCGGCAGGGAAGGGAGATGCACCACGTTTCAGCGAGATGGTGTGAAAACAATTGTTCAAGCGGTCATAATACTGCACGCCTTTAAAAGAAATGACCCAAACACGGCCATTGCCATCACAGATAACCCTCCAACATTTGTTGTCGATTAACGAGTTGGCTTCCTTATCGTCTGAGTAGTAGTTGGAGAAGTTGGCCCCATCGAAACGGCTCAGACCATATTCAGTAGATATCCAGATATTGCCTTGATGATCCTGACAGAGGCTGGTGATGAGGTTCGATGCCAGCTGATCACCCGTATAGAGATTACAGATTTGGTTGGAAAGCGTCAAGGCAGACACCTGCCTTGTGCCATAAAGGAACAAGAAAAAAACACAGATTACGGTTAATAAGCGATTTGGTCTCATATGTAGTAAGTTTATTTAGCAGTCTTGATTCGGCAAAGGTAAGGAAAAAATCCCGAAAAACCTAACGATTATCGGGATTTTTTTTCGTTACCTATCAATTGATCTGATAGATTTTCACTTTTCCCTGATAGGTGCATCTGACCGTTGCACGACCATCGGTGACAGGTTTCTCATCCCACTTCACCTCCACCGGCGCCACCATCCCCTGACGGGCATAGCCGAAGCCACATGTGGGTGTCGACTCCGCAGTATTTCTTCCGCTGGGTGTCGTGCGAGCCGATGATATAGACGCGCTGTTTGCCAGGCTGGTCAGGATCATCAAACACACGCGGCTCCCCATCAGGCACATGCTCCCACAAAGGGAGATACGGATTCTGCGCAAAGGCTGCCGCCGCCCAGAACAGCAGCGGCAGCCCAAAAATTCGTTTAGAGCGTCTCATATTCTTTACTGGCATCTCCATCACGAACGTCACGTCCCCTAACGTCACTTCCTGCCAATAAAGGCTGGTGGGATCTCAGTTCGACGACCATCATATCAGGCTTCATATATATTTTCTTCATCTTTCTATCTCCTTTTAATTTATTGCGTTATTACTTAATAATGAACTTCTTACCATTTTTAATATAAATACCTTTTCCAGGGTTTGTTACCACCTGTCCACTGAGATTATAGATTACATCATCACCCAAATCCTTATTCTCCACCTTCACACTATTCTGAATTCCTGTCGTGCCATCATCAAGCCCAATAAAAGAGCGTGCTCCCACTACTTGAGGTGTCAAGTATGCACGGAAAGAAGTTATCTTGATGGTGTTTTCAGCTTTCACCTTGTAGAAGCCCAGACCTTCAGCACCATTCTGCAGCACGTAGCTGTTAGCGGGGACGTAGGCAATGGGGTTATAGCCACTGCCATTGGCATTGACGTAGATTCCCGTCAGGGCACCATTTTCATTGGTCTTGCCATTTGTAGCATCTGTACCTTTGTATGTCCCGTCGAAGGAGCCTGTGAATTTATAGGTACTGCCAGCAGTACCATTAATCAGCACAGGCTTGTTGGCTGTAATCTTGCTGACAGACACTGCTGTTACGGCTTTACCAGAGGTATATGTAATGTCATAGGCTGTAATGCCTTCAGGGAGCGACTCGCAGTCAAAGGGCAGAACCAGCGTGGAAGCAGCCGCAGACAGTTTGATGCAGTACATTCCTGTCGTGGTTTTCAACTCACTACAGCCCGATTCCGTTCCATAAGTGAAGGAACTTTCAGCTGGCATTTCCTGGAGTGTCTGACTATCACTGTCTGTAAGCTTAAATCCAAGCTTGCCAAATCGACATGGATTGGGTACAGCTCCCCCCGGATTAACATAAGGAGCCGTGCTCATGCCATTGATCTTGACTTTCACCACTTTCTTTGTAGCGTCTGATGTCAAGGAGGGCATAGCCTCTACATTAGCCTTATTCAGGTTGCCTTGTCCAATGAATACGGACTCTGTGTTGCCAGTATTCAGCGTATAAGCCAATTCACCACTATCTTTCAATGCTGATGTCACAGGATTTCCAGTAGAATTGTAATTATTGACATAATAGCAACTGGTCAAGGTGGGGGAACCTCCTCTGCTGAAGTTCGCGATATTCGTATTGGTGGTGTAGGTTATCGTGCCGGCAAACAGGCAATAGCTGATATTCATTGTCACATTGCTTCTGATGTATCCTACAAGACCAGAACCGCTTTTGTTTACAGTTATGTTACCTGTATAGATACAGTTTTTGATATTCACCGTCCAAGATGTACTGTTATCACCGACAACACCCACTATACCACCGTAAGTAGCATCATCGTCAGTAGAACCTGTGCGTGTCAGAGTGACAGAACTCTCGCAGTTGGCAATAGTAACATTACCATGAGCCTGTCCTACGATACCACCCATTTGTTGGCCTGAAGACTCCAATGTCCCTGCAACTTTCAGATTCTTGATTGTTGCTCCGTTAATGTAACGGAACAAGCCATGAACGTTTTCGCTCAGTCCTGTTTTTGTATACGTAATCGTGTATCCTTGACCATCGAAAGTTCCAGAATAAGGAGAGGACGATGTTCCGGGCATATAGTCATTTGCAAAATTACTGGCATTAGCAGTGAGAGTAATGTTTGCTGTCAGTTTTGCATTTATTGAGGGTGTGTTCTTTACGGTTGATACGAATGATTTCCATTCCGCCTCAGAACTGATGGTCATATCATCTGCCCACACACTGCCTGTTCCTAAGAACAGCGCTAAAACAAATAGAGTAAAGATTCTTTTCATACTTATTGTATTATTAAATTAATAAATAGTTTTCTTATATTGTTGTACNNTGTTGTACCCTTGCGGGCGTTTTTTTCCTTGTAATGTTGTATCTCTGTATTCATCTGGTCAATAACAGCTGCATACTCAGCATCACCTTCATAAATAAGAACTACATTGATGGCCTTGACAAAGTTGCGATAGGCTGCTACTACCTGTAGGCGGAGATGCGTAAGTTCACTACGTTCAGATCCTGCATCCCCGTTCGTCCGTCGAAGGATGGCTTCCTGAAACTGCAATGTGTAATTTTCCCACGCTTTTACCTGATCGCCTACCTTAGCCATTATGCTCTGGCACGATTTGACGCGCTCCAACTGAGCCACGCTATACTGATAAGTTTCCTTCTGGTTCAGGTAGTTGAAATCGAGCGCTCGTATCTGCCTCGCATTGATGTCCATAATTCTTTATTTTATTGCAAAATTAGTCATTTTTTAGTTACAATACTTATCCATTTAACATGATTTAGCCGATAGACTGCATATCGAATCGATTTAATATTTCTGTTAATTTGTGTCAACCATATCGAATCGATTTTATACAATCTGTCAAGCTTTGTTAATCCATGATCTTAATCTTAGCCAAACCGTTAAAGACATTGAATTCATCGAGCCGATTTGACGACAATCACGAATGAATGTTAACAAATCGGCTCGATTTGAATTTATTCATACAATTACGGCATTACTACTTCGCCGAACTGAGTCTCCCATGGCTCCTCGTTGCCATCAACGGCCTTTGCCATAGAGATGCGGATGCTGGTGACATTCTTCAGAATTTCCTCGCCAATCTTACCCTTGTTTGTCAGGTCGCAGACCACTTTCTTGTCTTTGTCGATGGTCTTCCCCATGCTACTATAGAAGGTTGCTGCATCAACCTGCTGCTGCTTGCCGTCAGCATCCTTATAGCGAATCACAACT
>LXOW01118452.1_pt1 | contig 11541 bp, 7 predicted proteins | sample 1368591 | NCBI WGS metagenome assembly LXOW01 (sample SAMN04884650, study PRJNA319009) | bovine gut metagenome | isolation source: Cow rumen | host: Bos taurus | place: Italy: Legnaro (PD) | collected 2014-07-09
GAACAATGGTGGCGTCGGTTATTATTTCACCACGCTCCTTCTTCCTCCTTTCATGGAACACACCTATGTTAACAAGACCGAGGGTAAATCTGCCTGGTCTATCAATGGCAATACAGACGATGTTGCTGATAATGTGGTTGACAACAACTATGTTAGCACCTATGGTGTTGCTGATGACGGCGTTGCCCCTGCTCTGTACTATGCGCCAACGGTGGAAACCAAGTTTGGCAGCTACACCATTGGTGAGTACAACTATTTGGTGAAGAGAGGTTATACCGATGTGCTGGGTATTGCCCGCATCGATTCTATGACCTGCATGTACACGGTTGACCCGCGTGCAGCAACCTACGACCAGCAAACTGACACTTATTACGGCCCTTATGCGCGTTGGGGAGGAGTACTTGACTCCGATAACATTTTTGGTACAGGTGCTAGAACAGGTAACGCAGCTAGTTGGGGTAAGACCACTTATGTAGCTCAGGTATTCAACAAGCCTGCTTCTCCGCTGTATATTTCGCGTATTTACGTGGAGGGTTGCACCTACACACAGCCCATCGCCGAAGGTGCTGAACTAAAGGCTTATATTACGAAGACAAAGACTATCTCCAAGACCTATAGTGACGGAACAACCGAGGATGTCTTGACTGCCGATATGGACAACATTCTGGGTACGTTTATTGCTACCGCTGCTGATACGCTCGACTTCGTAGAGGAAAGCACCCGCAATGGCAAGACTATCTATCTTGGCCAGATTTTCTTCGACAAGCCTGGCTATGAGGACATCCTTGGCAATGTCATCCCCGGTTCGCTGGTGATTGACGATCAATTTGCCGTGGTCATCGATGGCCTGAGTGAAGAGGGCATCGATGTTGGTTTCGACGGTATCGAGATTGAGGAGGGTGATGATAACATCCAGAGAGGTCAGCAGTGGTGCGAAATCAATGATTTCTTTGTTTATACTAATCCAATCACCTTGGCTGTCAGCCTCTATGGTATGTACGACAAGGCCTACGCTCCTAAGGTTCCCAACTTCTATACCTTTGAGGACGATGCACTCGACTATACTGTAGTCCGTGTTCCCGTTGAGGGTTCTGCTCCTTACGAGGAAGTCTATGGTTGGGGTAACGTTACCGACGGTGCTGTTGGCTCTCCCTTCGTGCAGGGTGCTCCCGACGGTTCTACCGGCTATTGTGGCGCTCCTGTTTATACTGCTCTCATGTGGTTCGACGAGGATGAGAATTCCAACTACGACATCATTGGTCTTCCTGACTGGATTTCTCAGGTTGTTATCGACACCAGCTTCGGTTATGGTATGAACCAGGTGATGTTCTATGCTGAGCCGCTGCCTGAGGGCATGGCCGGACGTAAGGCAACTATCAAAGTCGTAGGCCAGATGGAAATCGGTACCGACGAGGAGGTTGATTTGGCTGATGCCAAGTTCTCAACCGTGAGTGAGGAGATTACTATCATCCAGGGTGAGCCTAGCGATGAGCCTCCTGTGGAGGAAATGCCCGACGGCAAGTACTACCTGGTTAACGTTGCTTCTACTAAGTGCTGGGGTGCNNACGAAGAGTCAGATTCTCGGCTATGCCGATGATGCTGAGACTCAGCCTGTCTATGCCTATACCGTTGCCAACGGCGATAACTACTTCGGCTACGACGGTTCCACCACCGTGCTGGGCAAGAACCTGGCCGCCGACAGCGAGAATGCCCTCTGGGTGATTGCCTCTCAGGAGGAGGCCCTGGCCGGCCTGTCCGCAGCCACCGCTGAGGACCCGATGAATGCCACGTTCCTCATCCTCGACCCGAACTTCGGCCGCAACAACCGTAACGTGGGTGCCTGGCAGGTCAGCGAGGACTGCACCAACAAGAACCTCTCGGGCGGTAACAACGTCAACAACTGCGCCGAGTCCTATCACTCGGTGTTCACCGTGAGCCAGCTGCTCGAGGGCGTTCCCAACGGTGTCTATGCCTTGACTGCCCAGGGCTTCTACCGCCAGGACGGCGAGGACAACGAGAACCTTCCCTACTTCTTCATCAACGACGAGAAGGCCACGGTTCCCCTGAAGACCGGCAACGAGAACTCCATGTCTAACGCCTCCGAGTCGTTCAGCAACGGCCTCTACACCATCGAGCCTATCTACGTGGAGGTGAAGGACGGCACCATCAACCTTGGTGCGAAGCTGGAGAACAACACCGAGCTTTGGGTCATCTGGGATAACTTCACGCTGCTCTACTACGGTGCCGATGCCAATATCGACGAGGTGCGCAATGCCGCCATCATCGCCCAGCTCGATGAGCTGAAGGACAAGGCCGAGGATCTGCAGGAGCAGGTTGACAACGACGTGGTGAAGGCCGCCCTGGCCGATGCCCTCGCTGCCGCCGCCGGCGTGACCGCTTCTTCCAGCGTTGACGACATCAAGGCTGCCATTGCAACTCTGACCGCCGCTATCGACGTGGCCGAGGGTAACCTCATCGCCAAGAACGTGATTCCTGCCATGAAGTCGCTGGTCGATGCCACCAACGTGTACACCGAGGAGGCCCTGAACGAGTACTTCACTCAGTGGAACGACAAGTACGAGGCCGGTTCGCTGACCAAGGCTGAGGCCAGCTCGCTGCAGAATCCCGATGTCGTCACCGGCTGGCACGCCGCCATCACCGTCGACAACTTCCTGCTGAGCGCATGGGATACCAACCCCGACTTCAACAATGCTCCCTACTACATCAACACCTGGAGTGTTGAGGGCGACAACGACGGTACCAACTTCCACGTTCCGTTCTTCGAGTACTGGACCGGCGACGACGGTTCGCTGGCTGAGCGCACGATGACCGCTACCATGGAGAACCTTGAGCCCGGCAACTACGATGTAAGCGCCTGGGTGCGTGTCCGCACGAAGAACTACACCGGTTCCTACACGCAGGGCGAGGGTATCACCCTGCAGGTGAACGAGGGTGCCGCCGTCGATGTGGCCAAGGGCACCAACAAGGTTGATTTGGACAAGGACAACAACTTCTTCCTCGATGAGTTCACTGCCAGTGGCATCGTTGGTGAAGACGGCGTGCTGAAGATCAAGTTCAACGTGGCTGCCGACAACAACATCAGCTGGCTGTCGTTCAAGAACGTGATGTTTAAGAAGGGTGCTGCTGCCGACGATCCCGAGTTGGTGGCTCCCGAGGGCTGGATCAGCGAGATTCAGAACGGTAACCTGGCTGGCGACGATGTGAGCAACTTTGTTGCCAAGGAGTATCCTTCCACTGAGGCTGTAGGCGCAGCCATCGTTGCCGGTGCCGGTAAGAACGGCAGCCGCGGTATCGTGGTGAAGTCACAGGACAAGGTATCCGAGGCTTGGGACAGCCAGTTCTGGATTGTGGTCAACGAGAATCTGCCCGAGGGCACGAAGCTGCACGTTGAGTTCGACTACAAGGCCGACAAGGCTGGTTCCGTGGGCACACAGTCGCATGGTGCACCGGGTGCATACCAGCACTGGGCAGCCATTGGCAACGTGGAGTTTGACAGCGAGTGGAAGCACTTCAATGCCGACGTGAACGTTGAGGGTGCTATGGCCGACATGCTGAGCATTGCTTTCAATCTTAACGATATTGCCGAGGCCAACACCTACTACTTCGACAACTTCGGTGTGTGGATCCAGAAGCCCGCTCCCATTAACGACTGGGTGAACATCCTGACCAACAGCGATATGGAAGATACTGATGTGTCCTGCTTCTTCAAGACCGAGCAGGGTGTCGGAGGCCCGATGCCTGCAGATATCACCGACGGTATTGGTGTTGACGGCAGCCGTGCCATCGCCGTTCAGTCGGCCGATGATCCCGCCAACAACTGGGATACGCAGTTCTTCGTCCGTCTGCCCAAGTCACTGCCTGCCGGTACGAAGTACAAGGTAGAGTTCGACTACAAGGCCGACAAGGAAGGTGCCTTCGAGACACAGTCGCACGTCGAGCCGGGTAACTACATCTACTGGGATATGATTGGCACTGGAACCTTCACCACAGAGTGGCAGCACTATGTGAAGCAGAGCACCATCACCGCCGACCAGAGCACAGACGACAAGGCCATGCAGACCGTTGCCTTCAACCTGTCGCTGAACAAGGTGGCTACGCAGTTCATCTTCGACAATGTGACGTTCTCTGTCGAGAAGGATTACTACGAGACTGGCATCCGCGAGCTGTTCAACAACGCCCGCAATGCTGAGAACATCTTCAACCTCCGTGGCCAGAAGGTGGAGAAGCCCTCTAAGGGTCTCTACATCATCAACGGCAAGAAGGTTGTCGTGAAGTAACAACAAGCCGGGAGCCTGTGGACTCCTTGTTATAACAGAATCTCCCAGTGTGCCTCTTGCGCGCTGGGAGATTTTTTCTTGTTCTAAATCCTATGAACCTCATCCGTTTCATGAAGGACTGGACGCTGCCCGTGGCCATGGGTCTGGGGGCCGTCATCTATCTGGTGTTTGCCTTCGTGCCCTGTCTCGACGGCCCTTCTGCTTTTTTTGCCCCGGTGCTCGATGCCGTGCTGCCCCTGTTCATGTTCCTGGTGCTGTTCGTCACTTTCTGCAAGGTCGACTTCCACCAGATGCGCCCCGTGTGGTGGCATTTGTGGGTCAGCCTGTTCAATCTGCTCTTTGTGGCCATCGTCATGGCCGTCATCCTGCTTCCGCCCTCCTCCTCCTTCACCGATGACTCCTCGTATCTCATTTTGATGGAGGCCCTGCTGATGTGCATCATCGCGCCCTGTGCCACGGCGGCGGCTGTGGTCACGCAGAAGCTTGGCGGCTCGTTGGAACAGATGACCACCTACACCTTCCTCTCCAATTTCCTCACGGTGCTGCTGGTGCCCGTCTGCTTCCCCATGATTGAGAAGGGAGCCGACGTGTCGTTCTGGGCTGCTTTCTGGAAGATACTCTATCAGGTGATGACGCTGCTGGTGGTGCCCATGCTGCTGGCCTACGTGGTGAAGCATTACATGCACCGTCTGCATCGGCGCATCATTGCCGTTCGCGACCTGTCGTTCTATCTGTGGGGTTGCTCGCTGATGATTGTCACGGGCACCACGGTGAAGAACATCGTCCATGCCGAGGCTTCGGCTGTGCTGCTCACGGCCATCGCCCTGCTGGGGCTGGTGCTCTGTGTGGTGCAGTTTGCCGTTGGCCGTTTCATCGGTCATTATTTCGGCAGGGCGCAGGAGGCCGGTCAGGCTCTGGGACAGAAGAACACTGCTTTTGCCATCTGGATGGCCTATACCTATCTGAACCCTCTTTCCAGCGTAGGCCCCGGCTGCTACATCCTTTGGCAGAACATCATCAACAGCATCGAAATCTGGCAGCAGCGGAAGCAGGATTCTGCAACAGGTTAACTATTATGGATTCTGCAATAGGCTAACCATGAGCCGGGCCGTGTTTTTGGGAGCACTCTCGTTGCCCAGACGGCGGCGCACCTCTTCGTAGCCCTGCAACATCTGCAAGCGTTGCGGACTGTCGGTGGGCAGCAGGACAGCCAGTTCCTGTTCGATGTTCTGCTGTGAGAAGGTGTCGGCCACCAGCTCGCGCACCACCTCACGGTCGGCCACCAGGTTGACCAGTGAGATATATTTAACCTTCAGGATGTTCCTTCGCAGCCAGCCGAAGAGACGGGGCATGGACAGGCCGTAGCAAACTACTTGTGGAACGCCGAAGAGGGCTGTCTCGAGCGTAGCCGTGCCGCTGGTGACCAGGGCGGCATGGGCTTGGGAGAGCAATTGATAGGTCTGGTTCTTCACCAGACGTACCCCCGTGCCCTCAATGAAAGTATTGTAGTAATCGTCATCGATGGCGGGAGCACCGGCCAGTACCAGTTCGTAGCCATCGGCCACAAAACGCTGTGCGGCGCGAATCATCGTGGGCAGGTTGTCCTTGATTTCCTGTCGGCGGCTGCCGGCCAGCAGGGCAATTGTCCTGGGTGAAGTATTCTTCGCTTGAGGTGTGGAGGCAGTCAATTGTTCACTGTTCCCTGTTCCCTTCTCTCTTTCTAGGAACTCCCTCACCTCGTCGGCTGTGGGGTTGCCCACATAGTGAATAGGGTAGTGGTGCTTCTGCTCAAAGAACTCCACCTCGAAGGGCAGGATGCTGAACAGCTGGTCAACGTCGCGCTTGATGTTCTTGATGCGATGCTCCTTCCAGGCCCATATTTTCGGGGAAATATAATAGAATACGGGGCAAATGCCGTTTGCGTTCACATATTTGGCAATGCTCAGGTTGAAGCCGGGATAGTCGATGAGGATGACCACGTCGGGCTGCCACTGGGCTATGTCCTGCTTGGCTCGTCGCATGTTGCTCAGGATGGTGGGCAGGTGGAGCAGCACGGGTACGAAGCCCATATAGGCCAGTTCGCAGTAGTGCTTCACCAGCGTGCCGCCTGCAGCGGCCATCAGGTCTCCACCAATGAAGCGGAAGATGGCCTCCGGGTCTTGCTGTTTCAGTTCCAGCATCAGGTGCGAGGCATGAAGGTCGCCGCTGGCCTCGCCGGCAATGAGGTAGTACTTCATGGGGAGTTAGGAGTTCTTTGAGTTAGGAGTTAGGAGTTAGGAGTTAGGAGTTCTTTGAGTTAGGGGTTAGGAGTTGGGGCTTCCCAGCTTTTTAGTTTTGGGATGGCTTCGTAGGCGGTGACGTCGATGTGGGTGGGCGTGATGGCCACGTAGCCGTGGCTCAAGGCCCAGTTGTCTGTGTCTTCAGCCTCGGGGGCGTCGTTTTGGTAGTGGCCCACCATCCAGTAGTAGTCGTAGCCGCGTGGATGATGACATTGGGTGACCTCCTGCTTCCAGGTTCCTGGAGCCATGCGGCATACCCTCACGCCTTGATAGCCTTCGCCTTTCTTCGTCAGCGGAAAGTTGATGTTCAGGCATACGCCCTGGGGCAGCCCATCGTTGAGCACGCGCTTTGTGTAGTCAGTTACGTAGGGGCGGAGCGGCTCGAAGTCGGCATCGTCGCGATGGTCGCATAGGGAATAGGCCACGGATGGGATGTACTTCATGCAGCCTTCGAGCACCACGCCCATGGTTCCGCTGTAGTGTGAGTTCACTGAGCCGTTGTCGCCGTGGTTGATGCCTCCCAGCACGATGTCGGGCCTGCGGGGCACTATCTCCGACAGGGCCAGCTTCACGCAGTCCACGGGCGTGCCGTTGCATGACCATATCTCTATGCCCGCCTGCTGCTCACGCAGTGTGATGGTCAGTGGCGTGGTGGCTGAGAAGGCACACGAGAATCCTGAACGGGGACCTTCGGGTGCGCATACGATGACATCGCCAAGCGGGCGGACCATGTCTACCAGACAGCGAATGCCCTTGGCCTGGAAGCCGTCGTCGTTAGAAATCAGTATGAGAGGTCTGTTCGTTGTTTCCATATCATTTGCAAAGGTACGACATTTTTATGAGTCAGGCAAACTTTTCGTGATGATTGTGCGGGCGGCATCCGGCGACGGTCACTGCCCGTGAGAGGGCGACGACGGCGCGATACAAGTAGCCCTCAGGATGCGCACGTCGTCGACAGGACGGTCGTAGTCGTCGGTGAAAACCTGCTGGATGCGTTCCACCACGTCGAGGCCTTCTACCACCTCGCCGAAGATGGTGTATTGCCCGTCCAGATGGGGCGTGCCGCCCGTGCGTTTGTAGGTCTGAAGCATGTCGGGCGTCATTTTCACCGTGTTGTTCGTCATGGTGTCGAGCCTTAGCTGGATGTCCTCCAGTTCTTTGCTTGAGAAGGTCTTCCCCCAGACGATGTAGAACTGGCAACCACTGCTGCGGCGGCCGGGATTAACATCGTCGCTTTCGCGGGCCATGGCCACCATGCCACGGCGATGGTACAGTTGTGGCGTGCGGAATTCAGGCTCCAGGGTGTAGTTCGTGTCGCCCTCGCCCAAAGTCACGCCCGGCTCAGCGTGTCGGCTGTCGGGGTCGCCCCCTTGAATCATGAAGTTCTTGATGACCCTGTGGAAGAGCAGGGAGTCGTAGAAATGCTCGTTCACCAGCCGGATGAAATTGTCGCGGTGCATGGGTGTCAGGTCTGACAGCGCAATGCGTATGCTGCCCTCAGTGGTCTCCAGCAGCACGTGGTGGCTTTGGCCACAGGCAGGGAGCGTGAGCAGCGACATCAGGAAGAGAAAGAAGTGTTTTCGTTTCATACGTGAAAGGGATGTTGTTCCTGTCCTCTAATATTATGATGGTCGATAAATTCGCTACAAAATTACAAAAAAACGCCCAAAAACAGCCAAACAAAAAGTGAACTTGTGTTATTTTGCCAATTTTCTAAGGAGAATTGAAGAATAACCAAGGGCAGTATGGATTTTTTTGCGTAATTTTGCACGCTGATAACGATAACGAAGTCCAATAGAACTACTAAAACAAACCAAATAAGATGATGAGACGATTTTTGATTGCTTTACTGGCCATGATGGGCATGTTCACCGCCAGCGCACAGAATCCTGAAGTGAAGTGGGACAAGCACAGCCTGCTGATTGATGGTCGGCGCGTGGTCGCCGTCATGGGCGAGATCCACTATTCGCGCCTGCCCGAGAGCGAGTGGGCAGCCGAAGTCCATAAGATGAAGGAGGGCGGTGTGACCATCATCGCCAACTATGTGTTTTGGAACCATGTGGAAGAGCAGCAGGGCGTTTTCGACTGGAGCGGACAACGCTCGCTGCGCCGCTTCCTTGAGGTGTGCAAGGCCGAGGGCCTGCCCGTCTGTCTGCGCATAGGCCCGTTCTGCCACGGCGAGGTCCGCTGTGGCGGCATCCCCGACTGGGTGGTCCGCAGCGGCTGCAAGCTGCGCAGCGAAGACCCGCAGTTCCTGGGCTATGTGGAGACGCTCTATCGGCAGATCTTTACACAGGTGCAGGGGCTGCAGTGGAAAGACGGCGGCCCCGTGCTGGCCTGCCAGTTCGACAACGAATATGGCGGTCACGGCTCCTACTTGATGCGGTTGAAGCGCATGGCCACGGAGATAGGCTTCGACCTGCCTTTCTACACCCGCACGGGCTGGCCAGAGCTGCGCTCACCGGTGCCTTTTGGCGAGATGATTCCCCTCTACGGCGACTATGCCGACGGTTTCTGGGACCGCTCTATCCAGGAAACGGCAGGCAACTACTATAAGGCCTTCAACTTCCGCTCGTCGCCCATCTCGGGTGCCATCGGCTCAGAGCAGCTCGATTACTCGGTCGGCAGCCAGGAAACGGTAAATGGTAAATCGGTAAATAGTAAGTTACAGTATCCCTATTTCACCTGCGAGCTGGGCGGCGGTATGATGACCTCCTACCACCGTCGCTGTTACCTCTATCCCGAGGATGCCTATTCGATGGCCGTCGTGAAGCTGGGCAGCGGTTCGAACCTGCTGGGCTACTATATGTATCATGGCGGCACCAACCCTGCGTCGCGGTGGACTCCGGCCGACACGACCCTGCGTCCCTACAAGGGCGACCGACAGGTGTATCTGAATGAGAGCCAGCGTTGCGCTACGACTAATCATAACGACCTGCCCGTGCTGACCTACGACTTCCAGGCTCCGCTGGGCGAGTTCGGACAGGTCAATCCCCACTACTATCTGCTGCGCAAGCTCCACCTGTTCATGGCCGACTTCGGCGAGGAGCTGGCTCCGATGGAGGTGACGTTCCCCAACCCGCAGGACATCAAGAAGGGTCAGGACGACTTCCTGCGCTGGTCCTATCGCAGCTGCCCGTCGCCCACGGGTGATGGCCAGGAGTCGGCTTTCGTCTTCGTCAACAACTACGAGCGGCTTCAGAACCTTTCCGACAAGCGAAACGTCCGCTTCGACGTGTGCGGCGTGCAGTTTCCCGCCAAGGCCGTCACCATTCCCGCCGGCACCGTCTGCATCTTCCCCGTCCGCGTGGCTGGTCTGCATTATGCCACGGCACAGCTGGTGGCACGCCGCGAGGGCAAAGTCTATCTGGAGCAAATCAAGGGCATCCCCGCCGAACTGGCTTTTGAGGGGGGAAAGACGCTGAAGGGTGTCAAGGCCCAGGGCACTACCAAGCCCGTCTATACCGCCAACGATGGTACGGAATACTACCTCCTGGACAGCGAGACCGCTGGGCGGCTGTTCCTGGAAAACAATCCGCCATCCACCATCCACTATCCACAATCCACCCTCCACAATCAACTATCCTCCACCCACAATCCATCCTCCACCATCCATTATAAAAAGGTGCGCGAGGCCGGTCGGCTGCGCACCATTACCATCGGGGCAAAGAACGTGGCGGAAGAGCCGCTGGATTGCGATTTCGACGATGCAGCTGTCTATACTATCGACCTGCCTGCAGAGCGCGGTCTGCTCACCATCGACTATCAGGGCGACTGCGCCCGTCTCTATGCCGACGGCCGCCTCATCGACGACAACTTCTACAATGGCCGGCCCTTCCAGTATGGTCTCTGGCGACTGCCCGCCGGTGTGAAGCAGCTGGAACTGCGCATCCTCCCTATACAGCAGGACATGCCCGTCTACTTCCCCCGCGAAGCCGACACGACTCCGGGTGAGAAGGTCGTGAAAGTGACGATGAATGAATCTGTCCGATAATCTGCTCTGCAAAAATAGTTATACTTTGTTTTGGTATTTCCGTTTTTTTTCAGTATCTTTGCAGACTGAAACGAGTTCAGCCATTATTCTAACATAATTCCTAAACGATTTCAGCATGAATGTAACAGTTTTGATTATCATTGTCCTTCTCATTGCCTTTGGCGTTTGTCTCCTGTTTGTTAGGCGTCGCTATAAGAAGCCTATGGATGTGGCAATAAAGCGTGCTCAGATGAGCGAGCACTTGAAGTCTGTGTTTATTGACAATATCAGCCGCACCTTGATTTCGCCCATGAGCGACGTCGTCGGCTTGGCCGACAAGATTCTTGAGGAGAAAGACGAGAACATGCAGCCGGAACTGGTGAGGAAGCTGGCGACTGGTATCTCCGACCGCTCAAAGGACATTCTTGACTATGTGAAGCAGCTCCACGAAATGTCGAAGTTCGAGGGCATCACCGCCGCCTTCACCTTCATTGAGGTCAACCTCATCGAGCTGATGGCATCCTATCGGCGCGAGACGATGAACTACACCCATCCCGACATCGCCGTCCGTGTCACCTCCGACCTCTCGCCCCATTGCAGGGGTATTCTCGACACCAACCTGATGCACCAGCTGATGATGCTGCTGCTGACGAACGCCGCGCGCCACGTGACAGAGGGCGACATCATCATCAGGTATGGCTGCGAGCGAAGGGGTCTTCAGGTCACTATCAACTATTCGAGCAGGGTTCATACCGAGTTGCCGACAGACGATGCTATTTCACTTCTTCAGAAGGAAGACTCCCTGAAGAATGCAGGCAAGGATTCTGTGCTGGGAGTAGCCATCTGCAAGGCCATCGTCGACATGCTTGGAGGCGAGTTCTTCATGGATACCGACAGCAATATGAAAACCGTTGTATCCTTCTGGCTCCCCTGCAAGATGAAAGACCTCTATAGGGATGTATAGGCGTACAACTGTCTCTTATACACATCT
>LXOW01382551.1_pt1 | contig 11536 bp, 9 predicted proteins | sample 1368591 | NCBI WGS metagenome assembly LXOW01 (sample SAMN04884650, study PRJNA319009) | bovine gut metagenome | isolation source: Cow rumen | host: Bos taurus | place: Italy: Legnaro (PD) | collected 2014-07-09
AATCAGGTCATCCTTAAACTGCACCTGACCGAATATTTTATCTTCAGACATGCCATAACCTGGTTCAAAAGAGCACAAAGTAAAGTTAGAAGAGTGGACATCCATTCCAATATATATTATCTTATTCATAACGACCTTCATTCAATGTATGTAGTAAATTCATTCAATGTATGCGGTAAATCCGTTTCTGTTTTTTCAACATCTACAGTTTACACGGTAAATCCACGATTTGCATTCATTCGTGGAGGTCGTTTCATATTGTCTATTGATATGTCAAGAATGTACAACCAGGTAAACAACTACAACAATCAAATGATTACGGAGTTTAATCAAGTTAATGCTTCTCTGGTGAACATGCGAAATAATGCCGTAACGACGAATAACACCTTGACCAATGTCATAGCTAGACAGGAACAGCAGATACATACTCAAAATCAGATAATGGAAAGGACTGCCACAAGTACGGGGCAAATTATACAAGGTGCTATGACCAAAATTGGCCAATCTTTTGTCAGTATTGCCGCAAGAATTTCGTTATCAGGTATTCAGGCTTCCAAAGTTTACGAAGACATGTCGGCAAAACTTAGTGTACTTACAGGTGATATAGATTCTGCCAGGGATAAATTCTGGGAACTTAATGCTCTGGAAGACAAGACTGCAATTGCCACTGACAAGCTTGCTCAGGCGTATTTAACGTTAGGTAATAACGGTTTAACCAGAAGCTCCAAGCAGTTAGAGAAGTATGCTGCCATAGCCCAGGGAACAAACAAGGATATTACGGGGCTAGCTCAGAATATCAGTAACTTTGTGAACGGTCGTCTTCAGTCTCTGAAGGAGTACGGGATAACAGCTGAAAGAAACGGCAATAAGGTTGTAATGTCTTTTAAAGGTGAAAAGAAGGAGATTGAAGCAACATCTGAAGCGTTGGAACAGTATCTGGGGCAATTGGCAGATACTCAGTTCGGTGGCGTTCTTGAAGCTAGAACAGGAACATTGACTGCATCTTTTGAAAGATTGCAGAACGCATGGGGAACGTTAACTACCCGAATAATGGATGGAAGCAGTGGTGCCGGCAGTGTTTTAACCGTGTTTGTCGATAATGCTACTGATTTGCTTAATTGGTTTGCTGATTGTTTGACGAATCCTGCCTTTTCCGAGTTCTTCAGCACAATTGCCGAAGGCTGGAAGTCTATCTTAGATACGGGGAGGGAAAAGCTCTCGGCATTGGGGGATAAGATTTCGGAGTTTTGGAGTGATTCAGGAGCGGCATCAGCTCTCGGGATTGAGAGCATAAGTGATTATTTTACACAGTTCTTCAATTTCGTGCGTGCCGGGTTTATGGAAGTTGCCAAACAGGCAGAGAACGCATGGACAGCTGTAAAGGGCGGCCTTTCCGGAGCGAATGAGTTTATTATTGAATTTGGCACAAGCTGGGATTGGGACAAGGCCAGCAAGGCTTTTAACAAGGAGGTTAACGAGGCGGCTGATGCCATGATTGAAAATGACAAAATCTGGGATACAGCTATAAAGCTTCAATTTAAAGACATTGAGAAGAATCTTCAGGAGTTGAAGAAAAAGCGCGAAGATGCGGCCAAGGAACTTGGAAAAGAAGGGAATGGGGATGATGGCAAACCGCGAAAGATTGGTGGAACCTCCGGCTCAAGCGGTGCATCAAAGAAGACCGATACGTGGACATCTTATTACAATCAGCTGATAAAGAGTCAGCAGTCAGGTCTTTCCGAACTTGAAAAGGCTTATGCCGATTACTACTCAAAGATTGATGAAATCACCAAGAGGGCGAGTGAATCAAGTATTGTCGATCTGCAGCAGGTTGCCAACGCAAGACTTCTTGTTGAACAGGAGCTTGCTGACAAGATTAAGCAGATTCAGCAGGATGCACAGTCATTTATCTGGGATCTTACCGGTAATGAGATTGCCAAGCTTCAGAGCGATTATCAGGCAAAGCTTGATCTGCTTAATACGTATCATGAACAAGCATTGATTTCGGAAGAATCGTATACCGAAGCGGTAAAGGCTCTTTATGACAAATTCTATGCCGAACAGACCAAGAAGAGTGGAAAGGATAAGAATAAAAACTCGTTCTTTACTGCTCAGGATTTGGATAACATTCAGTCTTTGACTGACGGATTGGACTCAATGACCGATGCATTCAGCAATCTGACGCAGGGCATGAGCGAGTCAAGTGCGACCTACAGAGCGTTGTTTGCGATCCAGAAGTCATTTGCCGTGGCATCTGCGACGATGAATGCGATTGTTGCGTGGACTAATGCGTTAGATGAAAAGCCATTCTGGCCGAACGGTATTGCTGCATATGCGAATGCGGTTGCCATGACGACCAACATCCTCGGACAGCTTAAGTCTGTGACCATGCATGATAAGGGTGGTTACATACCTGCAGGCGGTCTAGGTATCGTCGGTGAGTACGGTCCCGAACTTGTTCGGGGACCTGCGAACGTGACTTCCAGAAGAGAGACGGCAGACCTTGCCCGATCTGCACTGACAGGCGGCTCAAAGGTAACCGTCAACCTTATCGAGGATCAGAGCCGAGCAGGACAGGTTGATAGTCGTGAGCGAGATGGCGATGAAGTTATCAACATCTTCGTGAGCAACATTCGAAAGGGCGGTCAGATGGCAAAGACCTTGGAAAGCACATACGCACTTCGTCGATATGGAGCATAGGAATGAGGGCAACTTAAGGTTGCCCTTTATTTTTTGAGGAAAAAGAATGAGTGATTTTAAGTTTTATCCGCAGGACTTACCGAAAGCACTGCAGTCGGGATACACGGCCAAGCATAAGCCGAACATGCTCAGAACTGCCACGTCGATGAGAATGGCGATGCGAACATTACTTCGTATCCGCTGTCGGTTAACCAGGAAAAGCTGACAGCATTTGGAGTGACTAATCTTGAACAGGCTCAAGCTATGGGCATGAGAAGACTTCGCTATCTGCGGAGTACCAGAGTGACCTATGAGATTGAGACTGAATACGATGGACTCAACTGTCAGTTCAACGACCTTGTTGGCTTGGTGCTTGATGAGAACATCAGCAACGTGACAGGTCGCATCATCAGCTACGACGATGCTGCCTTGACAGTGACGACCGACATGGAAGTTCCTGATGAGCTGCAGAGCGGTATTGTTTACATTCGTAAGCTTGACGGAAGTTGTGAGCAGTACACGTACACTCGCAATGACAGTCACAATCTGACGATAGACAGAGCGTTGCCGTCATGGTCTGACGACTACGGCCAGACGATTGAGTATCCGTTCTTTGCGATTGGTGAGCTTGTGAAGTGTTGGGTCACTGCGGTTAAACCTGCAGATAAAAAAGTCAGTCTGACTTTGGTTAATTATAATGAGGACGTTTTTAAAGATGACTTATAAGACAGTAGCCTTTTGCGTAGTCGACTCGGACTACATCGATCCTGCCATCGTTGCACTTACTTCGTTCTTCCGGTTTAACTCAACTAAAGTCGTGTGCTATGTGGAAGAGGGGACAAACTACCAGAGACTCAGACAGGCGACTGCAGGTCACCCGATTGAGTTTAGAGTTGTGGAGTTCCCTCAGTTCCAGATACATGAGACATTGGGGAACAAGTACCTTGAACTTTTTGTGAGCAGGAAGTCGTTACCTGCGTTCGCAATGAGAATTCTGGCATTACAGGAACTGAAGAAAGAGGCAGACATTATCGTCAACTTTGACCTTGATGTTCTGTTCTTCAACACAATTCAGTACCTCGTGGACAAGTGCAAGCCGAATCGTGTGTACGGAGTATCTGAGCGGAAGAACCGTGACAGATGGATGAGCAATCTGCAGCTTAACGATATCATTCCGAATCAGGTCTACATCAACACAGGACTTGTGGTGTATGGAGCTGAGACAATTGCCCCGGATCTGATAGAGCAGTATGAAAGTTTTTTACATGAATTCTCAAAACACATTTACTGCCCGGAGCAGGACTTCGTGAATCATCACTTCGGCAACGTCATTCAGGAGATACCTGCACACTTCAATCTGATGTTTACTGATGAACGGTACACGCAGTTAGCTCCTGTGATGGTGCATTTTCTTGGAGCTGATAAGCCATGGACAGACCACAGCTATAATGACCTATATACAAGGTATTACTTCAAGAGGTATTTCCTTGAGTGTAAGAGAAATCAGGGATGTTTGACTGAACATTTTTCCCAAAAAGTGCGGGCAAAATCTGAGTGTGTAGGAGGTGTTTGTGTTTGAGTCCCAAAGACACACAGATCATCTTGGTGAAGAGTATCCATCACTTAAGGCAATGTGTGAGCATTATGGAATTTCCATGAGCTTATACCTTAATCGTAGATATAACGGAGCAAGTAAGAGAGATGCTTTAACTCTCCCGATAAGGCGAAAGAGGTACTACAAGTACAAAGGTCACATCTTTAAGAACAAAGAAGGACTTTTGGCCTACGCAGGACTGAGGCCTACTGAATATTGGTTCATCGAGAAAGATGTGGTCGTGATCTGATGTGGGTATTTTTTTGGTATTTTTCGATTTTATAAAAACTGAAAAATACAGTAAAATCAATGTGTTTATTAGGTTTTTTCTTGTTATTGACGTAAGAGCAGGTAATTAGAACATTTTTGTAAAAACGGCATGACACCTTGAAAAATCAAGGAGTTTACATATCACCAAAAAACTGATGTTATGCAGACTCCCTGAATTTATAAAATATTCGGGTATTTTTTTTGTTTTTTGAGGTGTTTATGTCGAAAATCAGGCAGTCGGACCTGAGGAAAAAACTCAGTCCCGGCGAATCAAAACCGGTGTCAGAGTCTGTTTATCCTGATGAATATTGTCAGGCACGCTGAGATCGCTTCAGAGCACGTAATAATATGGCTCTGACCGCAGATGAATGTGAATCAGAACAAGCTGAATTTAAACTTCTTAAGAGCAGAAAGAGTAAATAATAACCGAAAATTTTATGGCTTTAACCGGATCGTACCGGTCTCTGCGCCTATATGTTCTGATTTGGCGAATGATCAGAAGAGGGTTTCGCGTAACGTCAGTATACCAGAATATAAGTTACTGTATAAAAGCCGCTTCAGCGGACCTGTTTCCGGCTGAAAAAGGCAGTCTTCAAAATTGCGATAGAGGAATATATATTATCTCTGAGGCTGTTGTATAATCTTTAGTGGGAAAATGACGATTATAAATAATTAACAACAGACAGTGATAATAATAAAATGCTGATTGACAAAAAAGAACTGATGTTTTTTCTAGGGGATCTCGGACCGGAAGTCCTCCCGTCACTTATTGATGTTTATCTGTCAGATTCAGAGAATACCATTCAGAAAATCACGGATGCCGTGGCATCGGGTGATTACGTATCCCTGGCCAGGGAAGTGCATACCTTAAAGGGCGTGGGCAGTACCTACGGAGCCACCAGAATCAGGGAGCTTGCCGTTGAGCTTGACGGAAGGTTCAAGAAAGGTGAAGAGCTTTCAGAGTTAAAGAGTGAGATCATGCAGCTTATAGAAGTTATCAGAGCCACCAACTTGGAAATGAGGCAGATTCAGTCCGATGTGCTGGAAGGAAAGCCCGTATAGAGATAATTCATAACGGTTCGGCTGAAGAAATTCTCCGGACTGTAAGTTTAAAAGACGTGAAAGTCAGGTGTTTTTAGGAAACGGATATGAAAATAAAGGTTGTAAGTGTAAAGGCTGAAGACAATGCCAGAGCGGTTTCGGACATCAGAACCCAGCTCCGGTCCTTTGATTCTGAAGCACCGAACTTTCTGATGGTTTATTTTTCATCCGTTTCCGAGGTCGAGGAACTGCGTCAGGCTTTTGTCTCCGCCTTTCCTGATACCGTGATTGCCGGCATTCCGGCAAAGGAAGGCTGTTTCAGCAATACGCTTTCGGTAGGTTTTGAACAGACTCAGAATTCAGGAAACGGCGGTGCCGGCAGCGGATCAGGCTCCGCCAAATCCAGATTTTCAGTAAAAAAGTTTTCTGAAAACACCAGTCAGAGCAAAACGCTCTTTGTTCAGGCATATTACGATCCGACATCGGCTTTCGGCTGTGCCTGCAAGACTTTCAGTCCCGGTGTGCCGATGAATCTTGATGAAACACTGCATGAGGTGGAGAATCAGGCGGACAGAGCCGGAATCATGCCCAACCTCATCGTGCTGTTCAACACCAGGAAGGTAACTTCGGCATTCGGCAACGAGGTGAAGAATATTCTGGGATCATCAGCCTCCATAGTGGGGGGAATTATAGACAATTCCCATGAGCACGTATCCTTCTTTACCGACAGGGAATCGGTTACCGCCGAGGAGGCGTATCTGGTGGTATCCTTCTATACCAACAGCACCATCCAGATTAATTCCCTCAGCGAGGTTAAGCTGTTCGGGGAACTGGGGCAGATTACGTCCACCGATGACATCGTAATCAGTGAAATTGACAACAAGCCGGCTGCCGACATGTTTTTCACCAATATCGATATTGACAGTACCTGCATGGATACGGATGAAATGCAGAGACTGCTTACCGGGGTAAACAGGGATTACTTCCTGGCATATGATTCCTATGACGTGGAGTACGGCAACCGCTATAACGTGTCAGTGGTAAACAGCGTTACCAGAAACCGCGGGGTTGAACTGAATTCGGCCTTTCCGAAGGGAGAGAAGGTATATCTGATGAAGGCTCACAACGTGGACATGGCCAACTGCTTCATGATCCACTATCCCCTGAATTACAGATCGATAGGGGGACTGCACTTCATGTGCGAATCCTTCTGCAAGGGGTCCAAGGCTCAGAATTTCAACAGCATTGTTGAACGTGTCAGAAATTATCATTCCGGCGCTGAATTCATGACCTGTTCCGTTGCCGGGGAAAACGTCGGTACCGTGGACGAGGAATACCGGCTGGCGAACTGTACCGTAATCACCGTATCATTTTTAGAACAGGTTGGGTAATTGATTATGATTTCCATAGAGCAACGCATAGCCAAACTTGAAGCGGAATTACGTCAGGCCAGACTTGAGGTGGAACTTGCGCGTGACCGTGAAATGAAGCTGGTGGACAACCGTAAAAACATTTTTAACGTGTTTTACGAACTGTTTACCGCCAACGGTCAGGAACAGCAGTTTGCCACCCTGATTGCCGCCCTGCACAACATAATCACTTTCGAAGAGGTCGTACTCATCAGTCACAGCATGGAGGCCGGGGACTCGGACAACATGGAGATTATCTATGCCTCCCATCAGGTTCTCAGAGATCATCAGTGGGAGCTTGCCGGACCTCTCAGCATAGCCCTGAAAACCCAGGACATCATCATTCTTTCCAATCCCGGCGTCGCCAGGGGATTTGAAAGCACGGATCCGGAATTTTCAAGTCTGGTGCGTTCGGTGATGGTGATTCCGATTATCTTCGAACATCAGCATCTGCTGTTCGTGTGCACTCATCACGTGCCTCTGCGTCTTGACATGCGCAGCCGCGTGGACGTGAAAAACTATCTTCCGTTCATTGAACAGTCCATAGCCTGTATCAGCTACAGAACACAGCTTGAAAAGATTGTTACCGAACACACCAATGAAATGGTGGACTATCACAGCAAACTCCAGTCATTCCGTAATCTTTCCCATGAAATATTCTGGCAGACCGATACCGAGCACAAGCTGGTTCAGGTGTCCGTGGAATCAGGCAACATCCATTTTCTGGATTCCAACGACAAGCGCAATCTTCCGATATACGAAAGCTTTATAGGCAAGACGGTATACGATCTTCTGGACAGTGAACAGATTAACAAGCACAGTCAGTCCATGGTGGATCTGGTGAAGCTGGTAAAGGATCATGCCTTCATCTCCAATATTGAACTGCCTTTCAGACTGGGCGGCAGAACCCTGTGGGTTGCCATCAGCGGCGAACCATACTACGGCCTGAACGGCGAATATCTCGGATACCGCGGCATAGTCAAGGATATAACCAGAGAACACAAGGAACGTCAGGATTTTGAGAATGCCAAGATTGAAGCTGAACAGGCTGACCGTTCCAAGACTGAATATCTGGCCGTGATGTCTCATGAAATCAAGACTCCGCTGCAGGCCATCCTGGGGATGATTGACCTTCTGGAACAGACTCAGCTCAACGAGGTTCAGACCTCATACATCAGGCACGTGCATCAGAGTGCCTCACTGCTTCAGACCATTCTGCATGACGTACTGGATCTGTCACGCATAACCTCCAAGGCAATGACTCTGGAAAATCTGAGTTTCGACATCAAGTTCGCCCTCAACTCAACCATCATCCAGATGCGCGACAAGGCCCTGGAAAAGAACATCAGCCTGAAGCTCAACATTGCCGACAACTTCCCTACACTCATTTACGGGGACCAGCACCGACTGTCACAGATTCTGTTCAATCTCATCAACAACGCCATCAAGTTCACCTCGGTGGGCGGCGTAACCGTGAATGCGGAACGTTTCGAGAACCGTCTGAAGTTTTCCATTACCGATACCGGTCCGGGCATCGAACCGGAAAATCTCAGCAACCTGTTCAAGCCGTTTGTGCAGGTGGACAGTTCCATTTCCCGCAAGTACGGCGGTACGGGCCTGGGACTTTCAATATGCAAGCGCCTGGTGGAACACATGGGCGGCAAGATCGGTATCCGCAGTGAAAAGGGCAAGGGCTCAACCTTCTGGTTTGAAATACCGTGCAAGGTGCCTTCATCTCCTCTTATCGGCGCCAACTCCGTAAGACGCGACAAGACTGAACACCGCGACCACAACTACCGCATCCTGCTGGTTGAAGATTCACAGATCAACCAGTTTGTCATCAAGACCATGCTGGAAAAGCTCGGCCACATAGTGACTCTGGCCAACAACGGTCAGGAGGCCATAGACGCCATCAGAAAGGAACTTCCGGATCTGGTGCTTATGGATATCCGCATGCCGGTTATGGACGGTATCGAGGCAACGCGCCAGATTCTCGGTACCATTGCTCCGCTGCCGATTGTGGCTCTTACCGCCAACAACTCGGATGAGGAACGTATCGAATGCCGCAAGGTAGGCATGGTGAGCATTGCCTCCAAGCCGGTTACCACTCAGACCCTCAAGGTTCTGCTTGACGATCTCGAAGGGGTAATCGAGGAATACGGACAGAAGCTCAAGGAAGGAAACTACAAGCTCATATCCCATCTGCCTGAAACACCTGCCGAAAGCGAGAACAGTGACAATACCAAGGTGGGTACCGTTTCTTCGGAAAACACCAAGAGCAACGCCTCACTTATTGACGCACTGATTAAGAACAAGCTGGGAGCGAACAGAAACAGCAAGTCCTCAAACAATCAGAGAACCTAGTCTTCACGGTTCGTGATTACGGAAGCCTGATTCATGCCGTGAATCAGGCTTCTTCCGTTTCAGACTCCGGTAATCGGCATCAGAACACAGCGTTTAGGTGCTGAATGCCGATTATTTGAGGGTGTCAGGTTACGGTCCCGGCTCAATGATAGTAAAATAACATCATTTCATAAGTATTCATAACAGCAGGACAGGAACATGATCTGGAAAAAACAGTGCAGCCTGGAAGCGGTAAACGCTCTCGGAAAGAATTCCATGGTGGAATTTCTGGAAATCAAATTCACTTCCATTGGGGATGATTATCTTGAGGCCGTCATGCCGGTGAATCAGAAAACATGCCAGCCCTTCGGACTGCTTCACGGAGGCGCCGGAGCCGTGCTTGCGGAAACCGTGGGCTCCATAGCGGGTAACTACGCCTGCGACAGGGATTACTCATGTCTCGGACTTGATCTCAACATAAATCACATCAGAGCCGTAAAAATCGGGGATACGGTAAGGGCTGTTGCCAGACCGGTTCACATAGGAAATACCGTTCAGGTATGGCAGATTGATGCCTTCAACAGCCGGAATCAGCAGGTAAATACCGCACGACTCACTCTGGCCGTAAGACGTCATATGACGCTGAAGGAAAAACGGTAAGGATTATGCGCGGCCGTTTTCTCGACCCGTCGGGGGAAAAAGACCGCGCATGTCGGAAATGCCGGTGCGGGCGTGTGAACCAAACTCTGTAAATTACATGTAGCTAAAAATGTCAGAAAAATATCCTGAGATATAATTTAACTTATATAATCAGGAGTTTTGCATTATGGTTAAAGAAAAAAGTCCGTCCACAGGATCCAGATGACTGAAGGGAAGCATCAGATTATCAAACAGCTAGTTCATGGATCTGATTTTGAAATATTGAATCAAACATTTTGGAATACCCATTTTCTTTTATAAGATATTCCGACATTTTATGTTTTTTAGATCTTCTCATGACCACTCCATTATCTATTTGTTTCATAATTTATAGGTGGTCAACTTTAATTCGTTTAGGTGGTCAACTTTTGCGATCGTTTAACAATCTCTTATCTTCACAATCTAAAGAATACATACAGGCTACAAAGAATAAACAGACCATCTTTGCTCGTCTGTTTCCTAAATTTACTGTTGCAGTGCAGAATTTAAAGTCTCGTTTTTCTGGTAAAGGTCAAACTAACGAAGCAGATAATAGTGTAGAATCTGTTGCGTTTCCAAAAGAACAAGAAGAAATTATCAGTTCCAGACATGCATTTATGAACGAACGGATTCAGAAGGCAGAAGCTTCAAAAGAAATTGATGAAGAAACACAAAATCAAGCTTCTACTGAATCGCCACGAATGGCAATGATGCGGAGAAATATGGAAAAGAATAATGCTCGTGAGAATGTTATTTCCACAAGTCAAAAGAAAGGAAAATCTCGTTAATTTTTTAATATAGAGGATAAAACTTATGATAATTAAATATGCTCTTTGCGGTATGCTTGCAATGTTACCTGTAATTTGTTGTGCTCAGGCGATGACGGAACAACAAAAAAACTTTCACGAAAAGGTGATTAATCCTATAAAGCGAGAGATTTCACCATTGGTACATTTATGCTGGTTTGAAAATTTGGAATCGTCAAGTGTATGTGTTAATGGAACTTCTGGGTTGGGATACGAAATTCCTCATTACATAAAAAACAAAGATATTGAAAGTGTTAAAGTGCAGTCGAATGACTATACTGCTAAGGCTTTGAGTAAAGGAAAGGTTCTTGTATCAACGGTTACAGTTACTGCAACAAAGAAATATGATAATGCTACTTACGTTATGAAAGCTTATTTAGATGGCAATGATTTTGTTTGGAGTGATTCAAAAGATTCTACTTGTATTGAGAAGTCTTTGTGTGTTGATGGAATAACGGATACCATTGGTGTAGGTATGGAGCACACATTTAAATTTGAATAATTTTGGTTGATGTAAAAAGCCCAATTAATGGGCTTTTTTAACAATATAGTCTTAGTAATAATAAGGCTCGCCAAATACTTGGCCATCAACGAGAACTTCAACGTAGTGAACTGTCTTTGTGTGCGTGTGAACCAAACTCTGTAAATTACATGTAGCTAAAAATGTCAGAAAAATTCCTGAGATATAATTTAACTTATATAATCAGGAGTTTTGC
>LXOW01433305.1_pt2 | contig 11533 bp, 11 predicted proteins | sample 1368591 | NCBI WGS metagenome assembly LXOW01 (sample SAMN04884650, study PRJNA319009) | bovine gut metagenome | isolation source: Cow rumen | host: Bos taurus | place: Italy: Legnaro (PD) | collected 2014-07-09
GGAAGTGCTGCGCACCGAGGTGCCTATCAACACCTTCCTGTCCGAGAACTACAACGGTGGTACTTCGAACACAAACGCTAACCAAAACGCTGGTGGCGGTAGCAATCAGGGAGGCGGTTCGAACAGCGGTTCGCAGAGCGGTAGCGGTTCGCAGTCTTCAGCCCTGGCTTCGCCCACCATCAGCGGTAACACGTCGTTCACTGAGTCTACTCAGGTAAGCATGAGCGGTCCTGACGGCGCAGAGATCCACTACACCACCGACGGCAGNNGAGAGCACTCTGTACAGTGAGGCATTCACTCTGACGGAAAACACTACCGTGAAGGCTATCGCCATCAAGGACGGTGAATCGAGTGAGGTTGCAACCAAGTACTTCTACAAGAGCGGTAACCCCGGTGGAGGTATGGACCAGAACTGATGTAAGATGTCAGAGGGATGAGGGAAGATGTTCCTTCGCCCTCTGAATCTTTCAAATTGAAAGGTGAAAATTGAAAGTTAAGTGTTATGAGTGAGACAGTAAAGAAGATAATGAAGTTCGTGGGCTGGCTGCTGCTGACAATCGCAGGAGGCGCCGGAGGTGGCGCAGCCATGACCACAATGTTATAAGCTATGAATGCCACAAAGAAAATCCAATACGCGTGCGCAGTTTGTCTGATACTTTCCAGCATCTGCCTTGTGGCCTACCAGGTCATAGAGATTGACGACGTGGCAAACGGCTTGTTGTTCTACGTAGGACAAGCGTTCCTACTTGCAGGTTCGATTTTCGGCCTCGACTATTACGTTGACAGACTGAAAACGTTAGTCAAGAAATAACATAAATGCAAACAAAAAAATCGGGCTCATCGTTTGGTGGGCTCGTTTTTAATTTGTACCTTTGCCGGCGATATGGAAGAAACGAGTAATATGCAGGAACAGGAGCACATGGTGCTGCGTACGGAGGGGCTGGTGAAGATTTACGGCAAGCGCACCGTGGTGAATGACGTGTCGTTCGACGTGAAGCAGGGCGAGATTGTCGGTCTGCTGGGTCCTAACGGTGCCGGTAAGACGACGTCGTTCTATATGACGACGGGACTGATAGTGCCCAATAAAGGACATATCTTTCTGGGCGACGAGGACGTGACGACATACCCCGTGTATAAGCGTGCCCGCGCCGGTATCGGCTATCTGGCACAGGAGGCGTCGGTGTTCCGTAAGATGACGGTCGAGGACAATATCCTGTCGGTATTGGAGATGACTGGCAAGCCCCGCGACTACCAGTTGGAGAAGTTGGAGAGCCTGATCAAGGAGTTCCGTCTGCAGAAGGTGCGTAAGAATACCGGTGACCGCCTGTCGGGTGGTGAGCGCCGTAGGACGGAGATTGCGCGCTGTCTGGCCATCGAGCCGAAATTCATCATGCTCGACGAGCCGTTTGCCGGTGTTGACCCCATTGCCGTTGAGGACATCCAGTTTATTGTGTGGAAGCTGAAGGACAAGAATATCGGTATCCTGATTACCGACCATAACGTGGAAGATACGCTGTGTATCACCGACCGCGCCTATCTGTTGTTCGAGGGTCGCATCCTGTTCCACGGGTCGCCGGAGGAGTTGGCCGCCAACCCGATAGTGAGGAAAAACTACCTGACGGAGTCGTTTGTGTTGAGGCAGAAAGACTTCTCGGCATTGGAGGAACAGCGCAAGGAAGAAGAGAGTGAAGAGTGAAGAATGAAGAGTGAAGAATCGGCTGGCGCCGTGAAGCGTGAAGAGTGAAGAATGAAGAGTGAAGAATCGGCTGGCGCCGTGAAGCGTGAAAAATGAAGGATGGAGAGTGAAGAATCGAGAGTGAAACGTTAAAAAATAACAAGGCGGAAGCAAATTCTTCACTCTTCATTCTTCATTCTTCACTTTTCTTTGTACCTTTGCACGCTCAAAACGCATGTATATTATTAAATAAGGTATAAAAAAGAGATGAATATTACATTTGAAGCTCCTGACAAGATCAATGGTTTGATGACCATTACATTGGAGTCGGCTGACTATCAGCCTGAGGTCGAGAAGACCCTGAAAGACTATCGTAAGCGCGCCAACATTCCCGGATTCCGTCCTGGTCAGGCCCCGATGGGCATGATCAAGCGTCAGTTCGGTACCAGTGTGAAGGTGGACGCCGTGAACAAGCTGTTAGGCGAGAAGCTGTACGAATATGTTCGTGAGAACAAGATTCAGATGTTGGGTGAGCCCCTCCCCAGCGAGCAGCAGGAAGCCCTCGACTTCGAGAGCGACCAGCCCCTGACATTTAAGTTCGACATTGCCGTAGCCCCTGAGTTTGAGGCTAAGTTGAGTGGTAAGGACAAGGTTCCTTTCTATAACATCACCGTTGACGACAAGCTCATCGACCAGCAGGTGGAGATGTATCAGAGCCGTGCCGGTCAGTATGAGAAAGTTGAGCAGTTTGATGCCGAGCAGCGTGACATGCTGAAGGGTGACCTGCGCGAGGTGAACGGTAGCATTGAGGTTGCCGACGCCGTGCTGATGCCTCAGTATATGAAGGTGGACGACCAGAAGAAGCTGTTTGACGGCTGTAAGCTGGGTGACGTCATCACTTGGAATCCCCGCAAGGCCTATCCTGAGAGCGATGTCGAGGTGTCGAGCCTGCTGAAGATTCAGAAGGAAGAGGTGAAAGACCACGAGGGTGACTTCACTTTCCAGATTACCGAGATCAGCCGTTTCGTGAAGGCTGAGGTGAACCAGGCACTGTTCGACCAGACCTTCGGTGAGGGTACTGTGAAGAGCGAGAAGGAGTTCCGTCAGAAGATTGCCGACCAGATCAGTCAGCAGTTCAAGGCTGACAGCGACTATAAGTTCCTGCTCGACGTCCGTGAGCACATGGAGAAGAAGGTTGGCAAGCTGGAGTTCCCCGAGGCTATCCTGAAGCGTGTGATGATTCAGAACAACAAAGACCGCAAGGATGCTCAGGAGTATGTGGAGAAGAACTTCGAGCTGAGTATCAAGGAGTTAGGCTGGCACCTCATCAAGGAGCAGCTCGTTGCCGCTCAGGGTATCAAGGTTGAGGAAGACGACCTGAAGCAGGTTGCCAAGGAGGCCGCCCGTGCACAGTTTGCCCAGTATGGTATGAGCAATGTTCCCGACGAGTATCTGGACAACTACGCTCAGGAGATGTTGAAGAAGCGTGAGAATGTTGACGGCCTCGTTGACCGTGCCGTTGACGTGAAGCTGACCGCCGCCCTGAAGGGNNGCCTCTTTATATTTCTTTAACCAAAAAAATAGGTCGGAATGCTTTGCGTTCCGACTTTTTTTTGTAATTTTGTATCTACTTTTCACGAAAAAGGCAGGCAGACCCCTGCTTTTTGTCATAAAATAATGAAAATTAAAAGAAAGAATATATGAACAACGATTTTAGAAAATATGCTACCAAGCATCTTGGAATTAACGGTCTCGTACTCGACGAAGTGATGAGTGCACAGGCACAGTATCTGAACCCCTATATCCTGGAGGAGCGCCAGTTGAATGTCACCCAGATGGATGTCTTCTCACGACTGATGATGGACCGCATCATCTTCCTTGGCACACAGATTGACGACTATACCGCCAATACCCTGCAGGCCCAGCTGTTGTATCTGGACTCTGTGGATTCGGGCAAGGACATCAGCATCTACCTGAATTCCCCTGGCGGCAGCGTGACGGCAGGTCTCGGCATCTATGACACCATGCAGTTTATCTCCAGCGACGTGGCTACCATCTGTACCGGTATGGCAGCCTCGATGGCCGCTGTGCTGCTCGTAGCAGGTACGGAAGGCAAGCGTTCGGCACTGCCTCACAGCCGTGTGATGATTCACCAGCCGTTAGGTGGTGTGCAGGGTCAGGCTTCGGATATCGAGATTGAGGCCAAGGAGATTATGAAGTTCAAGAAAGAACTCTATACCATCATCTCCGAACATTCGCACACCCCTTATGACAAGGTGTGGAACGACTCTGACCGCAACTACTGGATGACGGCAGAGGAAGCCAAGGAATATGGTATGATTGATCAAGTGTTGAAGAAGAAGTAATGGCAAAGAAATGTAATTTCTGTGGACGTAGCGACCGTGACGTAAAACTTCTGATTACGGGTATCGACGGGGCAATCTGTGAGGATTGTGCCGTTCAGGCCTATCAGGTGGCTACTGCCAACGGCTATGGACCAGACGCCAAGAAGAAAGCCAATAGCGGCAAGAAGCTGAACGTGCCCAAGCCCAAGGAAATCAAGGCCTATCTGGATCAGTATATCATCGGTCAGGATGAAGCCAAGAGATACCTTTCTGTTGCCGTCTATAACCACTATAAGCGTTTGCAGCAGCCCGACAGCGACGAAGGTGTGGAAATCGAGAAATCGAACGTCATCATGGTTGGTTCGACGGGTACTGGCAAGACGCTGTTGGCGCGAACCATTGCCAAACTGTTGGACGTGCCGTTTACCATTGTCGATGCCACCGTGTTTACGGAGGCCGGTTATGTCGGCGAGGATGTAGAGAGCATTCTGACCCGTCTGTTGCAGGTTGCCGACTATAATGTGGAGGCTACGCAGCGTGGTATTGTCTTCATCGACGAGATTGACAAGATAGCCCGTAAGTCGGACAATCCCTCCATCACCCGTGACGTCAGTGGCGAGGGTGTACAGCAGGGACTGTTGAAACTGTTGGAGGGTACTACCGTCAATGTGCCGCCCAAGGGTGGCCGCAAGCATCCCGATCAGGAGTATATCGGTGTGGATACCCGTAACATCCTGTTTATCTGCGGTGGTGCCTTCGATGGCATTGAGCGTAAAATAGCCCAGCGCATGAATACCCATACGGTAGGTTATAACTCAGTGCAGAACGTGCGAAAGATAGATAAGGAAAACCTGATGCAGTACATCGTCCCTCAGGATTTGAAGTCGTTCGGACTGATTCCTGAGATTATCGGTCGACTGCCTGTGCTGACCTATCTGAATCCTCTGGACCGCGACGCTTTGACGAAGATATTGACAGAGCCTAAGAACTCCATCGTGAAGCAGTATGAGAAGCTGTTTGAGATGGATGGTATCAAGCTTACCTTCACCCCTGAGGCTCTGAAACTCATCGTCGACAAGGCTGTAGAGTATAAGCTCGGTGCTCGCGGACTACGCTCCATTGTGGAGAATATTATGATGGAGGCAATGTTTGAGATACCCTCCAAACGAGTGAAATCCTTTGACGTGACGAAAGAGTATGCTCAGGAGCAGCTCGACAAGTCGCATCTACAATAACACTTAGAAAGTCTATGGCAAAAAAGAAACAAAATCTGACAGAAGCGCTGAAGAAGTATTTCGGCTTCGACAAATTCAAGGGCGATCAGGAAGCGATCATACAAAATGTGTTGGACGGCAAGGATACCTTCGTGTTGATGCCGACGGGCGGCGGTAAGTCGCTCTGCTACCAGTTGCCCTCGCTATTAATGGACGGTACGGCTATTGTCATCTCGCCGCTGATAGCCCTGATGAAGAATCAGGTGGACGTCATCAGCTCGATGAGTGACGAAGGCACGGCCCATTACCTGAACTCGTCGCTGAACAAGTCGGCTATCGATCAGGTGAAGGCCGATATCCTGGATGGTAAGACCAAGTTGCTCTATGTGGCTCCCGAGTCGTTGACCAAGGACGAAAATGTGGAATTCCTGAAGCAGGCGAAGATCTCGTTCTACGCCATTGACGAGGCCCATTGTATCTCGGAGTGGGGTCATGACTTCCGTCCGGAGTATCGTCGCATCCGTCCTATCATCAATGAAATCGGTGAGGCACCCATCATTGCCCTGACGGCGACGGCAACGGATAAGGTCCGTACGGATATCAAGAAGAATCTGGGTATCATGGATGCCAAGGAGTTCAAGAGTTCGTTCAACCGTCCGAACCTGTATTACGAGGTACGTCCGAAGACGCAGAATGTCGATAAGGACATCATCAAGTTCATCAAGCAGCATCCCGGCAAGAGCGGTATCATCTACTGTCTGTCGCGTAAGAAGGTGGAGGAGTTGGCAGAGATTCTGAAGGCCAACGACATCAAGGCCGCTCCCTATCATGCCGGTCTGGAGTCGGTGCTCCGTTCACAGACCCAGGACGACTTCCTGATGGAGGAGATTGACGTCATTGTGGCCACCATCGCCTTCGGTATGGGTATTGACAAACCCGATGTGCGTTTCGTCATCCATTATGATATCCCCAAGTCGCTGGAAGGCTACTATCAGGAGACGGGCCGTGCCGGTCGTGACGGCGGCGAGGGCATGTGTATCACGTTCTACGCCCAGAAGGACCTGCAGAAACTCGATAAATTCATGGAGGGCAAACCCGTTGCCGAGCAGGACATCGGTCGTCAGTTGTTGGCCGAGACCGCAGCCTATGCCGAGACGAGTGTCTGTCGCAGGAAGATGCTGCTGCACTATTTCGGTGAGGAGTATACGCAGGAAAACTGCCATAATTGCGACAACTGTCTGCATCCCAAGACCAAGCAGGAGGCCAAGGATATGCTGGTGCTGGTGTTGAATACCATCCATGCATTGAAGGAGAATTTCCGTTCCGACTATATCGTCGACTTTGTCATTGGCAAGGAGACCGAAGAAATTCTTGCCCATAAGCATCAGAACCACGATCTCTTCGGTGCCGGTGAGGATATGGAACACAAGTTGGTGAATCCCGTCATCCGTCAGGCATTGATTGCAGGTTATCTGAAGAAGGACGTCGAGAACTACGGTCTTCTGAAGTTGACTCCCGCGGGTAAGAAATTCCTGAAGAACCCCGTATCGTTTATGATTGTCGAGGATAACGAGTTCAATGAGGACTATGACCCCTCGTCCGATCACGAGGCAGGCATCAGTGCCCTTGACGAGACGCTCAGTGCCATGTTGAAGGACCTGCGTAAGAAGGTGAGTCGTAAGCTGGAGCGTCCTCCCTATGTCATCTTCCAGGATGTCTCGATAGAACAGATGGCTACCGACTATCCTGTGTCGTTGGAGGAGTTGAAGAATATCCAGGGTGTCGGTGAAGGCAAGGTCCGTCAGCCCTATGCCAAGGAGTTTGTCGACCTCATCAAGCGCTATTGTGAGGAGAACAATATCGAGCGTCAGGCCGATATGCGCGTGCGCACGGTGGCCAAGAAGTCTATCCTGAAGGTGAAAATCATTCAGGCCATTGACCGTCAGATAGCCCTTGACGACATTGCCACCGCGCAGGGTTTGGAGTTTGAGGAACTATTGGACGAGGTGGAAGCTATCGTCTATAGCGGTACGAAGCTCAATATCGACTATTTCCTTGAGGAGGTGATGGACGAAGACCATGTGGATGACATCTACGATTATTTTGCCGACAGCGAGAGCGACTCTTTGGAGGACGCCATCAACGAGCTGGGTGGCGAATGTACGGAAGAGGAAATCCGACTGGTGCGCATCAAGTTTATCAGTGATATGGCGAACTAAGGGAGGTGAGAGGTAAGAAGTAAGAGGTAAGAAGTTAGAAGTTAAAAAGTTATATAGATATGGCATCTTTTATTGACGACAAGATTGTGATGGACGGTTTGACATTCGACGACGTCCTGTTGATTCCGGCTTATTCGGAAGTGCTGCCCAAGATGGTAGAGTTGAAAACCCATTTCTCGCGTAACATCGAGCTGAACGTGCCTTTTGTGACGGCAGCGATGGATACGGTTACCGAGAGTCAGATGGCTATTGCCATTGCCCGTGAGGGAGGTATTGGTGTGATACATAAGAATATGTCGATAGAGAACCAGGCCCGTGAGGTGGCTATCGTAAAGCGTGCAGAGAACGGTATGATCTATGACCCTATCACTATTCCTCTGGGTAGTACGGTGGCTCAGGCACTGGATATTATGGCTGAGTATCATATCGGCGGAATTCCCGTTGTGGATGCCGAGAAGCATCTGGTGGGTATCGTCACCAACCGCGACCTGCGTTTCGAGCGTCGTCTGGATCGTCCCGTTGAGGAGATTATGTCGAAGGAGAATCTTGTGACAACCCATCAGCAGACCGACTTGACAGCTGCTGCGCAGATTCTGCAGGAGAACAAGATTGAGAAGCTCCCCGTAGTAGATAAGGACAACCGTCTGATAGGTCTGATTACCTATAAGGATATCACGAAGGCCAAGGACAAGCCGATGGCCTGCAAGGACGAGAAGGGTCGTCTGCGTGTTGCTGCCGGTGTCGGTGTGACGACGGATACTTTGGAGCGTATGCAGGCTTTGGTCAATGCCGGTGTCGACGCTATCGTCATTGATACCGCCCACGGTCATTCCAAGGGTGTTATCGACAAGCTCCGCGAGGCCAAGATGTCGTTCCCGAATATTGATATCGTGGTAGGAAATATTGCCACGGGTGCTGCTGCCAAGATGTTGGTGGATAATGGTGCCGATGCCGTGAAGGTTGGTATCGGTCCGGGTAGTATCTGTACCACGCGTGTCGTTGCTGGTGTGGGTGTTCCTCAGTTGAGTGCCGTCTATGATGTCTACAGTGCTTTGAAGGGTACCGATGTGCCTCTGATTGCCGATGGTGGTCTGCGCTACAGCGGTGATATCGTCAAGGCCATTGCTGCCGGTGGTTCATGTGTGATGATCGGTTCACTGGTTGCCGGTACCGAGGAGAGTCCTGGCGACACCATCATCTACAATGGTCGTAAGTTTAAGAGCTATCGCGGTATGGGTTCTTTGGAGGCTATGGAACATGGCTCGAAGGACCGCTATTTCCAGGCAGACACGAAGGATGTCAAGAAACTCGTTCCAGAGGGCATTGCCGGTCGCGTGCCTTACAAGGGAACGGTGCAGGAAGTCATCTATCAGATGGTGGGTGGTCTGCGTTCAGGCATGGGCTATTGCGGTGCCGCTACTATCGAGAAGTTGCATGAGGCGAAGTTCACCCGTATTACCAATGCCGGTGTCAACGAGAGTCATCCGCACGACATCACCATCACCAGTGAGGCTCCAAACTATTCGAGACCCAACGATTGATGCGAGAATCGAAAGTTGAAAATTCTTGCTAAGGCAAGCGTACTAAAGAAACGATTAGAAAGTTGAAATTAATCTTTGACAGATGAAACTGAAATTGATAGCGATAGGTTGCCTTATGAGTGCGGCCGTCCAGGCACAGCAGAGCGACCCTATCATCATGACGGTGGCAGGTATTGATGTGCCCCGTTCTGAGTTCGAGTATTCATACAACAAGAATAATACCGACGGCGTCATTGACAAGAAGACCGTCGACGAGTATGTCGAACTCTTTGTCAACTACAAGTTAAAGGTCAAGGCTGCCCTTGACGCTCGTATGGATACCACGACATCTTTCCGTCGGGAGTTTGCCCAGTATCGTGACCAGCAGATCCGTCCTGTTTTGGTGACCGACGATGATATGTTGGCTGAGGCTCATCGTATCTATGACCAGACGAACGAGAATATCGGTCCTGACGGTTTGGTGAATGCCAGTCATATCCTGTTACGTATTGCTCAGAAGGCTTCCGATGCAGAGCAGCAGGAGGCCAAGCGTCGTATCGACTCTGTCTATACTGCTTTGCAGGCTGGTGCCGACTTTGAGGCTTTGGCCAAGCAGGTGTCGCAAGATCCCGGTTCTGCCCGACGTGGTGGTGCCTTGGGTTGGTTTGCCCGTAACCAGATGGTGAAGGAGTTCGAGGATGCCGCTTTTGCCCTGCAGCCCGGAGAGATGAGCAAGCCGTTCCTGTCACCTTACGGTTGGCATATCGTCCTTGTGAAAGAGCGCAAGCAGTTTGAGCCCTTTGAATTCCATAAGGACAATATCTTCCGTTTTATGGAACAGCAGAATATGCGTAATGGCATTGCAGAGCGTAAGTTGGATGCGCAGGTGGCAGCCTCCGGCAATACTGTTACTAAAGAGCAACTGTTGGACAAGTGTGCTGACTCGCTCTCTGCTGTCGATCCTGAGATGCGTTACCTGATTCAGGAATATCATGATGGCTTGTTGCTCTATGATATCAGCAACCAGCTGGTTTGGGATAAGGCCGCCAAGGACGAGCAGGCTTTGGCCAACTATTTCAAGAAGCATAAGAAGAAGTATGCTTGGGACGAGCCTCGTTATAAGGGCATGGCCTATCATGTGAAGGATCCAGCAGATGTCAAAGCTGTTGCCAAGTGCGTGAAGAAGCTGAAGTTTGATGATTGGAACGAAGCCCTTCGCAGTACCTTCAATAACGACTCTATCCTCCGTATCCGTGTGGAGAAAGGTCTTTTCAAGAAAGGCGACAATAAGCTTATTGACCGTGAGGTGTTCAAGGTCAAGGATGTCCAAGTGGATAGTGTCAAGGGTTTCCCCATTGATGCCGTCTATGGTAAGCTGTTGAAGAAACCTCAGGATTATACCGATGTTCGTGCCCTCGTCGTTAATGATCTGCAGGACGAGATGGAGCGTGCCTGGGTGGCCGACTTGCGTAAGAAGTATGCCGTCACCGTCAACGAAGAAGTATTAAAGACAGTCAATAAGCATGAATAAAAGATTTCTAGTCATACTCCTTTCATTCGTCTCACTAGCCTCATTTGGTAAAGCGCAGAGCGACTCCCTTGCCACCGATTCCATTGGCACTATTGTTGACGAGGTCATCTGGGTGGTTGGTGATGAGGCCATTCTGAAGTCTGATGTTGAGGCCATGCGTATTCAAGGCCAGCAGGAGGGCTTGCGTTGGAAAGGCGATCCCGACTGTGCCATCCCTGAGCAGATTGCCGTTCAGAAGCTTTACCTCAACCAGGCCATCATTGATAGTGTCGAGGTGACGGAGGCTGAGATTACGCAGGGTGTGGAGCAGTATATTGAGAACATGATTTCTGTCATTGGTTCGCGTGAGAAGCTGGAAGAATATCAGAAGAAGACGTTGAGTCAGATCCGTGCCGAGCTGCGTGACTCCTACCGTGAACGTCTGATGGTTCAGGGTATGCAGCAGAAGCTGGTGAAGGATATCACGGTGACTCCTGCTGAGGTGCGCCGTTACTTCAAGGACATGTCACTCGACAGTATTCCTTTTGTTCCTACCGAGGTGGAGGTACAGATTATTTCCTTGCAGCCACGTGTGGAACAGGAAGAAATCAATCGTGTGAAAGAAGAGCTCCGCGAATATACAGACCGTATCAATCGTGGTGAGACGTCGTTCCAGACGCTGGCACGCCTCTATTCGGAAGATGGTTCTGCCCGTAATGGCGGTGAGTTAGGCTATAGCAGTCGTGCCCAGTGGGTGCCGGAGTTTGCCAATGTCGCTTTTGGGCTCACCGACCCGAAGAAGGTGTCGAAGATTGTGGAGACGGAGTTTGGTTTCCATATCATCCAGCTCATTGACAAGCGTGGTGACAAGATCAATGTACGTCATATCCTTCGTAAACCCATTCTCAGCGACAAAGCCGTTCAGGATGCCCTCGCCCGTCTTGACACGGTAGCTACGGCTATTCGTGACAATGTGCCTCCCGAGGCTATCAGAAAGGTCTTCAAGACCAAGGACGGTCAGGATATCGAAGGTTTCACTTTTGAGGATGG
>LXOW01390826.1_pt1 | contig 11528 bp, 11 predicted proteins | sample 1368591 | NCBI WGS metagenome assembly LXOW01 (sample SAMN04884650, study PRJNA319009) | bovine gut metagenome | isolation source: Cow rumen | host: Bos taurus | place: Italy: Legnaro (PD) | collected 2014-07-09
GGCGTCGCTGCCCTGTGTGTGGGGCAGCACGTCCGCGACGTGGTTGGCCGCCTCGAAGGCATCGACTGCCGCGCCCGCGGCACCAGCTGCCCCGACCAGCTCGCCCGCGCCCTGATCGCCCTCTCGGTTGACAAATAATCTAATTCGTGATGATTCTTTCTACCACTCCTACCATTGAAGGACGCACCATTGTCGAATACAAGGGCGTCGTTTTCGGCGAAGTGATCGCCGGTGTCGATTTTTTGAAAGACATTGCAGCGAGCATCCGCAATTTCGTGGGCGGACGCAGCGCTTCCTATGAAGAGGAACTCATCCATGCCCGTACCCAGGCCATGGACGAATTACGCCAGCGCGCAGAAACCATGGGCGCTGACGCCGTTGTCGGCATCGANNCAGTAGCCGGTTACTTTTTTTCGCGGACCCAAACGTGTTCGATTTCGCCGATATAGGCGGAATGTACGCCCATGCCTCTTGAGGCATAGAACGCCGCGGGAACGTCACCAAAACCTTCCGTAGAGAAAGGGGCTCCGTAGATCTTGCGAGCCTCAATAACCATGTCTGCTTCAGCAAAAGACGGTTGGCCGCTCGCCAGGAACTCGAGTGTGAGCCCCGACTCAGCGATCTTGTCGGAGTCGCGGCCGGAGTGGCTGCCCAGATACGTGAGTGCCGGACGATACTGTTCTGGGAAAAAGGCAACAGTGAAACGGTCCTCGCGTTCCATGAATGTGTGGGTATAGCGGTCACTGGATACGTATACCGTCACGATGGGTTTGTTCCATAACTCACCCAGCGAGCCCCAGGAGATAGTCATGGTATTGAGGTTGCCCTGCGGTCCTGCTGTCAGCAAGGCCCAGCGCTGATCGAAAAGGCTCACGGGGTTTTCCCGTATTTCGCTTGCTTGGATTTCGTGCATGGTGTTGTCGGTTTTATCGTTCTTGCAACTGGCCAAAGAGAATAGAAAGACCTGGATTATCAGGAAAGTGCGCATAAGGGAAGTTTGATCAAAGTCTATTTTCATGGCAATTATTGTATTGACCACTCAAAAGTACGAAAATAATCGGATAGTCGAGTTGAAACGTTTATACTCGTTTATAAACGTTTAGCGTATTCCAATTCACTTTTTTCGTGATTATCTTGCGGGGTATAAATTTATAACCTATCTTTGCTATGCCTACCATTAAGTGGTGTAATATTCACGGACAATGAGAATTATAAAGATCAGGATTGAAGGCGACAAAATTTTCGGAGAGACTGACGATGGACGCATCCTTTGGCAGTCTTTGCTTTATTATCCCCGTTTGAGATTTGCGAATGAGTGTCAACGACAGGATTATACGTTCAGTGCTTTCGGCATCCATTGGGGACAAATCGATGAAGATATTTCATTTGAGAGCTTCGAATACCCTAACCCTGAGCCCGAAGGGTTAGCCCGTATTTTTCTTCTTCACCCCGAAATCAATGTTTCTGCGTTCGCCCGTCGTATTGGTATGAAGCAGAGTCTTCTGGCCGCATATATTTCCGGTACGAAACACCCGTCTGCAGAGCAGCAGGAACGAATCCTATCAGCGCTACGGACAATAGGGAGGGAACTCAGTCAAGTCTAGTTGGGTTTGCAAAAGATGAAGAATTGTTCAGAAAGATTGTTAACTTTGCTGAAGGGTGTCCCAGTAAACAAAAAAGGCGCCTTGCGGGCGCCTGTGGAAACAACTGGATTCGAACCAGTGACCCCCTGCTTGTAAGGCAGGTGCTCTAAACCAGCTGAGCTATGCTTCCGGTTTGGGAGTGCAAAAATAGGAAGTTTTTGATAAAAAGCAAAATATAAGATGTCGGTGATGAGAAAAACCTTGTGGCTGCTTTGTTGCGTCGCTCTGTTGGCGGCCTGCCAGCCGAAAGAAACGATCAACCCTCGCATTGTCGCGACGCTGGACGCTCTGCCGGCATGGGTCGATTCCTGTGGAATCCCGGTGCTCCAGTACTGCTATTTCTCGCCTCAGGACGCGTTTTACGGCATCTTCGAGGCGCAGGATACTGTCTTCGGGATTCCGCAAACCATTGACGGACAGAGCATCTTCCAGGCCGCTTCGCTGAGCAAGCCCGTCTTTGCTTATATCGTCATGCGCATGGTGGACCGGGGCGAAATCAATCTCGACCGGCCGATTGCTGAATATACGGATATCGATCGCTTTGACGACAAGGAGATGGCCCGCCAACTGACAGCGCGCATCGTGCTCTCGCACCAGACCGGCCTGCCCAACTGGGCTACAAGCCCTTCCTCGGACGAATGGCCGACGAGCCGCATCATCTTCAAGTATCCGGCCGACTCCTGCTTTGCCTACTCGGGCGAGGGCTATGCCTTCCTGCAACGGGCCGTGGAGGCCATCCAGGGCGCTTCACTCGACGAGATTGCCCACCGCGAGGTCTTCGAGCCCTTCGACATGCCAACCACTTCCTATGCCTGGCAGCCGGCTTACGACACGCTGGCGCTGGTGGGTTTCAACCGTGACGGTGAGAATCGCGGCCAGGGACGGCATCCGCGCGCCAACTGCGCGTATACGTTGCGCACCAACGCCCGCGAATACGCACGCTTCCTCCAGCGCGGCCTGCTGAACGGCGAGGGCCTCTCAGAAGCCGCGCACAAGGAAATGTTCCGGCACCAGGTGCACGCGCAGCGCTACGCTGACGAGCCGCGGGCCTGTGATTCCTCGGTGTTCTGGTGCCTGGGCTTCGGGGCCGTGGACGAGGATTACTACTGGCACTGGGGCGACAACGGTAACTTCAAGGCACTCTGGCTCTTGCATCCCGCTACGAAAGAGGGATTCGTGTATTTCTCGAACCGGGCAACCGGCCACGACTTGCTCGATCCCTTCCTGAAAGAACTTACCGGTCAGGAACTTCCGTTGAACGACTGGATCCGGAATTAAATATGGTAGCAAAAGACGAGAAAAGGGAGATCTGGCTCGACTGGCTGCGGGTGACCGCCTGTTTCCTGGTACTGGCAACACACAGCTGCGAACCCTTCTACCTGGGCGGAGAAGGCTCCCTGATCCTGACGCGCTCCGATGCCATCTGGGTATCGATCCTGAACGTGATCCCCCGCGCAGCAATTGCGCTTTTCATCTTCACTTCCAGCTACTTGCAATTCCCGTTGCACTATTCGACCGGAGAATTTTTCAAGCGGCGGGCGAAGCGAATTCTCGTTCCATTTCTCTTCTGGACCGTCGTATATGCTCTGGTCTGGGGAGAGCCCGTGCAGAACTTTAAAGACCTGCTGCTGAACTTCAACTATGCGGCAGGCCACCTCTGGTTCGTCTACATGCTGATCGGCGTGTATCTCATCATGCCGCTGCTCTCGCCCTGGGCGGAACGCGTGGGCAAGCGCGAACTGCAGATCTATCTGGCTATCTGGCTCTTCACGACCCTGATACCGCTCATCCGCCAGTGGATGGGCGGCCCTGCGCCGGTCATCTACGGCCCGTCCGGCATCCCCAATGCGGCCAAATATCCGCTCTGGGGCGAGGCCAGCTGGAATACCTACGGCACGTTCTACTACCTGAGCGGCTTCATCGGATATCTGCTTTTGGGCCTGTATTTTAGGAAGTTTGTGGGCAAACTGTCGTGGAGCCGGACCCTGGCCATCGCACTCCCGGCATTCATCTTCGGCTTTGCCATCTGCTGCGGCGGCTTCCTCCACCATGTATGGCTGGATTCGAAGAACTTCTTCCCCGTGGAAGGCCCGGTCGGCATGGCGGCTCTCTGGGAAGGTCCCTGGCTCAACGATACTTTTGGCGTGGCGCTAATGACTCTCGGCTGGATTCTGGTCTTCCGGAAGATCGAAACAGGCGGTCGTTTCTATGAAAAAATCTTGCTACCCGTCTCCCGGGCTAGCTACGGTATGTACCTGTGCCACTTACTCTTACTGGTTTACGTATCCGCTTGGATACGCAACTGGCTCGGCCTCGGCGAGGCCGGTGTTCTTGGAATCTGGACCACACCGGTCGAGATCCTTGCCACCGCCATCCTCTCCTTCGTTGGCGTCGCGACCTTCAGCGTTTTCGTTCAAAAGATCCCCAAAGTGGGTAAGTGGATCATGGGTTAGAACCCGAAGATCTCTTCGATCTGCTGCATGAGGGGGTAGCGATCCCAGTCGGCGCGGTTGGCGAAGATCAGGACGAGGGCATTGTCCTCGGGGTAGCGGGCGGCCAGAATCTTGAAGCCGCCGTTGTCACCGGTGTGATAGATCACTTCTTTCGTGGTGTCGGTCTTCGGCTCGATGAACCAGCCGTAGCCGTACCAGGTGTTCGGGCGGTTCTGGTAGTCGCTCCAGGGACTGTCGGTGGCATAGGTGTGCGGCGACTGAGCATCTACACGGGAGGCCTCGCTCAGCACTTTGTTGGCCCGTAAAGCCTTCTCCCACTGCACAAATTCGTGCGTTGACGAGTAGACGCCACCATCCGGACGCGTGGCGAAGAAGGTCTCCTCGCCGTAGTCATATTCATACCAGTTTTTCGGCCCCTTCGCGGGTGTTGCATCGGCCGTGCGCTCCTCCGGCATGTCCTCCACATCGGCGTATTCGTAGCCATGCGCCATGTTCGGAATCAGGTCCTGGTGATCCGGGTCGAAATAGAGCGTGTGCGCCATGCCGGCCGGCCGGAAAATATGCTCGGCCACATAATCGGAGAAGGACTGGCCTGTCACTTTCTCGACAATCGCCCCGCACATGACAAAGGTCGGATTGATGTATTCATAGGCCGTGCCCGGCTCAAAATGAAGGAAATCGAGGTCGGGGAGATAGGACATGGCCAGCGCCTCGTCGCCTGTGATTTTCAGCTCGCGCGGGATGCCGCCGCGGGCATCGGGGACACCGGAGCAATGGGAGAGGAGGTGCTTGATCTGAATGTCCTTCCAGAACGGCGCCTTGAACTCCGGAAAGTACTTGGACACAGGATCTTCCAACGAAAGCATGCCTTCCTCTGCCAGCTGCAGGATGGCCGCTGCCGTGAACTGCTTCGAGACAGAGGCGATGTTGAAGAAGGTGTTGCCGTCGATCGGAACTTTCGTGTCGATATCGGCGATGCCGTAGCCTTTGTCGAAGATGATGTCGTCGCCCTTCATCACCAGGACGGCCGCCCCCGGCTCGTCCGCCGGGAAGAGGGACGCACAAAGCTGGTCAAGTTTTTCAACTTGTTCTTTTTCAGGGCTTTTCTTGCAAGATACCATAAGCGTAAGCGGAATCAGAAGGAAGAATACCAGTTTTTTCATAGGTATGGGATTTACAGATTTCTGCGAAGCAGATCGAGGGCGTTGGACGCGAAACGCTCGATGTTGACGGCGCGCGAGGATGCGAAGCGGACGCACTGCGTGGCTACATTCACACTACCGTCCGGCAACTTCTTGGCCGCTGCCAGCCAGGCCATTCCGACCGGCTTTTCGGGTGAACCGCCGCCTGGGCCGGCAATGCCGGAAGTGGCCACCGCGTAGTCCGAATCGAGGGCGTGCAGGACGCCGGCGGCCATCTCGCGGACACAGGCCTCGCTCACGGCGCCGAACTGTGCCAGCGTCTCGGAACGGACGCCCAACACCTTCATTTTCACTTCGTTGGAGTAGGAGGTTACGGAACCTTTGTAGTAGTCGCTGCAGCCGGGAACCGAAGTGATGAGTTCGGACAGATGACCGCCCGTGCAGGATTCGGCCAGCGCCAGGGTCTTGCCCGCGGCGCGCAGCTTTTCGCCGATGACGCTTTGCAGTGTATCGTCTCCTTCGCCGTAGATGGCATCGCCCAGAAGCTGCTGCAATTCAGCCAAGTACGGTGTGAAATCGGCCTGGCCGCCGAACTGCGTGAGCCGCAGGCGCACCCCGATGGTGGGGTTGGGCAGGTAGGCCAGGTGGATGTTGGCGGGCAGGGCGTCTTCCCAGGCCTCGATCTTTTTGGCCAGGGTGGATTCGGGGATGCCGAACGTAACGACGGTGTGGTGCGTGATGGGCTCCAGGTCGAAGTGCCGCTGGATGTCGGCCATCACGTCGGGAAGCAGCCCGAGGGCCTCGAAAGGCACGCCGGGGAGCGAGTAGAGCGCGGAACCGCCCGATTTTCCCAGGCCATAGAAGGCCATGCCGGGCGCTGTGCCCAACTTGTTGGGAATCACGGTGCAAGAGTCGGGAACGAGCGCCTGGGCCCGGTTGGTGTCGATCAGGGGGATGCCGCGCGCCCCGAGGATGCGCTCAATGTGGGCCATCTGCTCGGCGGAGTGCTTGTATCCGGTGGCGCCGGAAAGCTCCCGCAGCGCGTCTTTGGTAATGTCGTCCTTGGTGGGGCCGAGGCCACCGGTGACGATGACGATATCGGTGTGATCCAGGCAGTTGCCGAGCTCGGAAAGGATCCTGGCGCGATCGTCGCCGATGGAGGTCATGTATTTCACTTGGATGCCCAGCAGATTGAGTTCGCGGGCGATGTGAGAGGAGTTTGTGTCGACGATCTGGCCGATGAGGATCTCATCGCCGATGGTGCAGATCGAAGCTGTTTTCATCTCTTTTCCAGATATTTATTGATTCTTTTGATCAACGCGGGACCATAGCGGGACGGGTCGTTGCTGATGGCGATCAGATCGGCGCCCGTGTCGAGCAGTGCGGCTGCCTGCTCCGGTGCGGTGATCTCCGCCACGGCGATGACCGGCATCAGGCCCAGCGTCTTTTCGCGGATGAGGGGGACCGAGGCGGCTTGGACCATCACGGCGTCGATGCCGCTGAGGAGCATGTAATGGGCCACCTGGTCGAGAACAGCCGGCGTCAGATCGGAGTTGAGCTTGAATATAATGGGTTTATAGGTGTCGTTGTAGCGGCGTAATTCGAGCAGGTGCTCGATGACCTTGGAAACCGACGTGTTGAGCGAAACGTTGAGCACGATGGCATCGACAAAGTCGTAAATCAGGGAGAAAGAACGTTCTATGTCCCTGGTATTGCTTAAGTTACCGAAGATGTGAATGTCCTCGCTGCGGTCTTGCAAATGCGGAATGGCATGCATGACGTTGCGCAGCGGACCAATCTCGATGAAGCTGGGGGAGTAGCAGGCGATGACGTCGGTATATTCTCCGCGTTTGTCGACGCCGGCAGCGACGCCGATGGGGCCGGTAAAGCTCATGCCCATGAGTTCTTTGTTCAGCGTTGGCGCAGACCTTTTATATAAAGCGCTGACCAACGGACGAAGAAAGGGCGCGATCTTCAGGATCCGCAAAGCAGAGATCGTTCGATGTGCAGTCATAGTGACTACAAATTTAACGATTATTTTTCTTCAAAGGTACCGTCGGTGAAAAAGACGATGATGCGGGCGATTTTTTTGCCACTTTCCGATGGGGTAGCGGTAGTCGAATCGGGTTTTACGCGATTCTCAGCGAGTTGTGCAGGCGGAATTTCGGCATCAAACTCCTGATAATCATCGAATTCATTATCGTTTTCAAAGAGATCGGGATCGTCCGGTTCTGTAAAATATTCCGATTTTTGGGGCATTTCGGGCAGGGGACGGTCATTTTTATAGGGTCGGCCCTTGCCGAGGACGAGCCATTCGTAATTGACCTCGGGGTATTCTTTCATCATCCGCTGCAGGAATTCGAAACTCGGCTTGTTGCGTCCAGACAGGAGATGGGAGACGCCCGAGCGTTGGATCCCCAGTTTTTCTGCGAAACGGGCAGGGGAGAGATTCTCCATGGTCAGAAACTGCTGCAATCTGTCGTGCATAACGGCTCATTTTTACGATGTACAAATGTAACAATTAATTCTGAAATGCGAAAAGAAATCAGGCACAAAATTCACGATATTAAACCATTACAATTGTATACATTGGATGGATTACAAGAATGTAGCCCAAAAACAAATGAAAGCAAAAGAAGAATCACTTTAGTTAGGGTTCGTAATCTTCTGAAGTTTAGTGTATTTATTATGACACATATGGCATAATTCGCTCGAAGTCCACTCTCGATTAGGAGTCTAAACAAAGTAATACTTAAATAAGATGATAGTAAAATACTGGCTATCAGATAATATACTATGAATACTATTTAGTAGTATCAGTACAAATGTAGCAGCTGTCAAAATTGTATTAGTCAAAAGTAGAAGATTAAACGCGTAAGGTTTCACGATGTAAACCACTATTATGATTGAACAATTGTAAACAATTTGCCCTTGATAGATAAACTTGTATTTGACTGCCTAAAATTGTAATTTTGCATTCGCGAAAAATGATCCCATGGTACAGGAAATCCGCATAGCTGACTACGATTATCCCCTTCCAGAGGCCCGTATAGCCCGTTATCCGCTCGCGCAGCGCGATGATTCCAAGCTACTTGTGTACACAAATGCGACCGGAAGAGTGCCTGAGAATCGAAAATTTCGCGATCTGGCTGGGTATCTCCCGGAAAATTCGCTCATGGTATTCAACAATACCAAGGTGGTTCCGGCCCGTTTGCTCTTTCAGAAAGATACCGGTGCCCTGATTGAGATCTTTTGCCTGGAACCTGCTGATCCTGAGGACTATCAGCTGTGTTTTGCCACAACTTCCAGCTGCTCCTGGAAGGCCATTGTGGGCAATGCCAAGCGTTGGAAAGAAGGCTCGATTCATTTGTATATTGCTGAAGATCATGCTGATGCGCCGCTTTTGCATGAGATTGACCTGACAGCTGAGCTTGTCCGCCGGGACGGTCGTGCTGCCTGGGTCCGTTTTAACTGGAAGGGCGGCCTGTCGTTCTCGCAAGTGATGGAACATGCCGGCCGTATCCCCATTCCGCCCTATTTGAAACGCGATACCGAACCGATCGACCTGGAGCGCTATCAGACCTGGTATGCACGCCGGGAAGGTTCCGTAGCGGCCCCTACGGCCGGTTTACACTTCACACAGAGGGAGTTAGACGATGTGGATGCCAAAGGAATTCGCCGATTCAACCTCTGTTTGCACGTCGGTGCCGGTACTTTTCTCCCCGTGAAGAGCGAAACCATCGGCGATCATCCGATGCACAGTGAGCCGTTTTCGGTGTCCCGTGAGCTGTTGCAGGCCCTCTCTGACAAAGGCGAGACGCCGCTGACGGCGGTCGGGACCACCTCTACCCGCTGCCTGGAATCGCTCTATTTCCTTGGTGTTCACTGCATTGAGCGTGGAGAGCCCGGTTTTGTAGATCAATGGGAACCTTATCGGGAACAAGGATATACCTATTCTTTGCGAGAATCCATACGGGCGTTGCTGGCCTATATGGATACAAAAGAGCTGTCTGAACTGGTTTCCCGGACGCAGATTATTATTGTGCCGGGCTATCAGTTCCGTGTCATTGATTACTTGGTGACCAATTTCCATCAGCCGAAGAGTACGCTTCTGCTTTTGATCGGTGCTTTTGTAGGGGAGGAGTGGCACGATATTTACGACTTTGCCCTGGCGAACGATTTCCGCTTTTTGAGCTACGGAGACTCCTCGCTTTTGCAACGAAAATTGAACAAATAGAAAAAGATTTGAACAAATATGAAAATGATTTTTGATATTAATGGATTCATTGTCAGAACTTTAGGTTTTTCTACCGGTGCCTGGGCCCTGACGGCGGCCATTCTCTTTGCTTTGCTCTGTTTTTGCTTTGTCATGACGGTCAGAAACGGGCGGATGAAGCCCCGGACCTTCTGGATCGAGTCGTTCTGGCTGGCCATCTGGTATTCCGTCTTGACGGGACTCGGCTTTTTTGCGTGGGCGCCCGGTGGTGAAAAGCCGATCTGGCAACCTGCGCAGCCCATGTGGGTCTGGCTAGTAGCGGCGGTTGTCGTTATTTCCCTGTTTGTCTGGTACTTCCTCCGTCGTCGTAAACGCCTGGCAGACAAGGTTTCCGCGACGGCCATCCGGCGTAGTGCGGCGGGCAGTGGTGCTTCGAAGTATTGTTATGCGTTGTTATTTGCCGGAATGGTGGTTTCCAGTGTGATTTGCGGCTTGCGTTTGGGCATGGGCGACAGCATTGTCCATCTCGTTGCTCCCATGGCAGTAGTAGTTCTTACGCTTCTGCTTAATTCTCTGACTGGTTGGCGATTCTGGTATTTACTTGGAGCGTTGCTGCTGATTTCCTACTATGTATTTTGGATGCAGGCTGTGCTGGCTGAATCGCATTTTACCTACATGCCCTCGTTGGGCATGATTCCGCTCGCGCTGTCGGCCATCCTGCCGATGCTGTCGCTGGGCACGATGAAAAAATAGGAGGACGTTGCCATGTACGACGATATCCGTCCCTACGACGATGCTGAGACTGCTGCAGCACTCAAGCGGGCCTCGACCAACCGCTTGATGGAGCAGATATCCGCCTTTCTCTTTCCGGGTAAAGACCCTGATATCATGCGTAATACGCTCAATACCATCCATGGTGTGGATGATTTTCAGGCGCGTGTGATGTATCCGGCGGTGCGCTCCATTCTGGGGAAAACCACGAAAGGGTTGACTTATAGCGGTTTGGACTGGTTCGAGGGCGGCCGCTGCTATACTTTGCTCTCTTCGCACCGGGACATTGTGCTCGATTCGGCTTTTATTCAGTATATCTTCAAGGACAACGACCTCCCGCTTTCGGAGATCGCTGTCGGCGACAACCTGATCTACAATCAGTTTGTGGAGGATTTGATGCGTTCCAACCGCATGATCAAGGTCGTGCGCGGCGGGCAGCCGCGGGAACTCTACGAATTCTCGAAGCATCTGTCGTCCTACATCCGGATGCGCCTGCACGACGAGCGGCCGGCGTCCGTCTGGATCTCGCACCGCAACGGCCGGACCAAGGATGGCAACGACGAGACGGAGCAGGGGCTGCTGAAGATGCTGTCGATCAGTGGTCCTGCCGATTTTGCGGAGAATATCAAGGAGTTGCACATCATGCCGGTCGCCGTTTCGTATGAATATGAGTCCTGTGGGCTGAAAAAAGCTTACGAGAATTATATCACACAGATGATGGGGCACTATATCAAGCGTCCCGGCGAAGACCTGGAGAGCATTGTGCTGGGTATTATGCAGCAGAAAGGGCACGTGCATGTGGCTTTCTGCCAGCCTTTGACCGATGCGGAGATCGATGCCTGCGCCGCGCTGGACAAGAACGAACGTTTCCGGGCGCTGGCCCGGCTCGTGGATGAGCGTATCCACGCAGCTTGGCGCATCTGGCCTACCAACGTAGCGGCGGCTGAGCTGCTGCGTGGGGAAGAACCTTCTGATCCGTACGTGACGCAGCAATTCCTGCAATTTATCCAGGAAGATATCGACTCGCTGCCGCGCAATCCCGACCTGCGCCGCGCGATTCGGGAAAACCTGCTGAAAATCTACGCGGCGCCGGTCCTGCGCAGCGCCCGCTAGGCCCCTTTTTCCGACCTGTTGATGACTTGTTGAGAAGTCGTGGCTGAAGCCGCGATTTCTCTTTGTTTTCATTACAAAATTGACTAAATTTGCAGATTAAGTGAAACGCGAAAACTGCGAATCAATTGCGATTTAATGATAAACAATTCAATACAAGCCATATGAAAAAGAACATCACGTTGAAAGAGGC
>LXOW01395965.1_pt1 | contig 11527 bp, 2 predicted proteins | sample 1368591 | NCBI WGS metagenome assembly LXOW01 (sample SAMN04884650, study PRJNA319009) | bovine gut metagenome | isolation source: Cow rumen | host: Bos taurus | place: Italy: Legnaro (PD) | collected 2014-07-09
AGATGTGTATAAGAGACAGATCACATCCGTAGCGGGAGTGATAGGATAAGAACCTAAGAACAGTCTGCGACCGGATTTCTCGGATGCAGCCAAAAGACCCCATGCAGTGGCCACATTACCGGTGATATTGCGGTAACGGCCCTTTTCCATCTTGTCGGCTTGGGCAATCTCGAAAATATGGGAGTGCATCACTTCCAGTTTGTCGGCATATTCGTAACCTTCTGTCAAAACGGCCTTGTTCAATTTGACCACATCAGGTTTCTTGGCGAACTTGCGTTCAAGGTAAGCGAAAGTCTGGTCAAGTTTCTTATGGGTAGCATAGAAAATGATACCCAGCGCGAACATGTTGCGGCAGCGGTCGGCAGTCTTCTTGTCAGCACCTTGCTCGTTACCGATACGCTGAGTGAATGAAGTAACAGGAGCCTTGATGATAGTGTAGGCGCGTTCCATCTCATCAGTGAAGGGATGGTTGTTCTCGTTGTAGCCAGCTTTCTCAAGAGCCTCATCGGTGAAAGTGTCGATGTCCACGATGACAGTGGCACCTTTCTTGGCCCACTTGAGGTTCGACTTGAGGGAAGCCGGGTTCATTGCGACCAGTATGTCGCATTTGTCGCCGGAACTATAGATGTGGTTACCCACGTGCACCTGATAGCCAGACACACCAGCAATGGTATTGTGAGGGGCGCGGATTTCGGCTGGGTAGTCGGGGAAGGTGGCGATGTCATTGCCAGTGAGGGCAGAAGCGTCCGAGAACAAGGTTCCGGAGAGCTGCATACCGTCGCCAGAGTCACCCGCAAANNATAAAAGTTTTAGATTTTGATATTATTAATTTAGTGAATAGATTATTGTCTTTATATTATTTCTGAATAACCATCTTCTTGCTCAACACGGCATCCTCGAACTGCAGCGTGTAGATATACATACCGGCAGCGAATGAAGAGGTGTTCAAATCAATGTAGTTCTCACCGAACTGGGCATTGATAGGTTCGCTGTGCAGTTTCTGACCGGTCAGCGAGAAGACCTCGATTACAGCCTTGCCAGCTCTTGGTGCCAGGAAGCTGATACGGGTTCTGTCTTCTGCCGGATTCGGCACATTCTGGTTCAGCACCAGACCACCTTCCTTCACATAATCTTCAATACCCGTGGTAGTACATGGATGGATAGTGTAATTGTCATTATACGGATTTTCATCCTGATCAATTGTCACAATAGCTTCAAAGTCTGAGAACGCGGTAGTGGCGAATACCGGGAATCCATTCGTGAAGACATACTCAAGAGTGTCTTCCGACATGAAATACTGGGTCACACCATCAACCACTTCCGCATGCCAAGTCTCGGTGAAAGTAATCACATCGTAACCGACTTTCAACTTACCGGTAATCTCAAACGTCTCAACAGGAGCAAGACCTGAGTTCACCACTCTGACAACAGGATAGATGGTGTCGCCAAATACCATGCAGGAGCCTTCCGGATCTCTGAAGTCGTATGGATAAAGGATTTCGGCAATACCGAGGTCGGGTTTACCATGACCGAAGTTGATATCATCCAATGCGATATCCATCATACGGGTATGGGCTTTGGTTCTGAATCTCACCTTGGCCACCTCGTCATTGTCGCTGAACATGACAATTCTCTGTTTCCAGTAAGCGGCGATAGAGGATTGTGTAGGACCAACCACAGAGTCGATAGTCACGAAATGGTCACCCGTACCTACCTGCACCAAGAGGGTACCCGTGGCATTGTCAGCGCCGAACATGTGTTCCCAGTAATCCATCTGGATGGGATAACCGTCACGATAATGCAAATCAAGACAGTTGGTGGTCAGCGTAGTGTATGCTGTGGTCGAAGTCTGGTTGCTTCTACCGGGAGCCACTGCGAACTGATCCATGTTATTGCTTGAATGGTCTTGTGACGGACCTGCCGTTGGATTATTGGTAGCGGGAGCAGTCTGGATAGTCCACTTATAAGAACTGCTTGAAGTAGCCACTGTCCAGAAATCAGTGAAAGGAGATTCGGGATCGGTGATGGTCTCGTCAAAGGTTTCCAGACGAGGAACAGTATCCACGGTAAGGTTACCTACTGTGAAGGAGGTCTTCCATGAATTATTTACAGGATACTCATCAGACAGGTATGCCAAAGTGGTCACAACGGTATAGCTGCCCACTGCACTGAAGTTAGCTCCAGGAATGGTGAAAGTTGTGGTTTCGCCAGGAGCGATGGAGCCGAAAGAGAACGACTGGGTATAAGTACCCTGGATAGCGCCGCTCACCACAGCTGTCAGTGTGAGAGGATTGGTGCCGGTGAAAGTCAAAGTATTCAAACCGGTGTTGCGTACGTAAACCTTGACATTTGCTCTGGAGTCGGGACAAGACACACCTGAAGGCTGGAAGTAATCCACCACGGCCAAGTCATTGTCAAATGCGCCTCTGATGGTTACCATATAGTCTTCGGTCTCACCCTGTGCATAATAGCCACAACCCACATTGGCCACGTTGGTTGCCGTTGAAGCAATCACTCTCATCAATGTGGTGCCTTCCAATGCCGTTGTCGGCACTGTGATTAAGGCCTCGGAAGTAGCGCCTTCGGGATGCTGGTTATTGAAAGAATTAGCGGTAACATTGACAGTTCTTTCATTCGTGTTAGGATCATTGGATACCAGCCATTCACCATCCTTGTTGTAATCAATAAACACATATTTGTACAACTTCACGCCACTGTTTGCCGTGAAAGCATTTGTGATGCTAATAGGATAAGTCTGACCTTTCACCAAGACAGCCGGAGTAACCGAACTGGTATAATTCGTATAGGCGACAGTGTCAGCCGTGCCAAACGGAGTCCAGTCTGCCGGAAGCGGCAGGTTGTCGATACCGGCGAATTTCACATTGGCGATACAAGGACCAACCTCATTCTGCGCACCTGACGTGCAGAAGTCCTTCTGCAACGATATAGTAACTGTATCGTTATTCGTATGCTGATCAGCGGTACAAGTCACATACACCTTGAAGGTCTTCGGGAAATACACCTCTGACAAATCCACAGGAGTAGTGAAGGAATAAGTTAACGTGTCATTGCTCGGCACCGTCACCGGGTTGTTCACCGTTACAGGAGCCTGACCTTCCAACTCATAGCTCAAGCTATAGCTGCTGGCAGAGCTGCTACCATGGTTAGCCAGCTGAATCGTCACAGTTTCAGCATTGGTATATGCCGAGTTCGGCGTGGTAGGATTGTCGATGCTTACCACATCCAAATCGATATTCGGAACTGCTGTATGCACTGTAATCGTACCTCTGCCGGCAGACTCGCAAGAATAGCTGATGTTGAACTTCGTATTGAAACGGACTGTTCCCTGTGTCATCGTTCCCAATGCCGGAGTGAAAGCATTGTCTGTCGAATAATAAACAATACGTTTATTGTAAGTGGAATTGGGCACTGCAGGTACGTTAGTGGATCTGAAAACAGGTGCTGTATAACCCAAAGAGGTATTCTTGCCATGATGTTCTGTAAGCAACAGCAAACTGTTACCTGTATAATGGAAACCACCAGGAATCACAAACTTGTACCAACCGGTTTGGTCAAACTCGAACAATCCGTCCGCAATAATCGTTGCCCCATTGGTCAGGTTGTTCCAGTTATTCTGATACAACTGGTTCACCAATGCGGGAGTCAAGTTCGGATAATCATTGGCCACAAAAGTATTGTCATTCTTCAGATACAGTTTCATCGGAACCTGACCGCTGCTCACTGTGTGGATATAGAGGGAGATTGTATCAATAATACCATCGCTGAATCCCAAGTCAGCAGCCGTGTACATAATGACACCCACGGAATGTTCTTTCGTGAAATTGAAAGGCAACACATTATTGGCAACAGAGGCGGTACCCACCGTTGTCTCAGCAGCGAAATTAGGATCGATAATTCTGCCACTATAATAGAAATAAGTGGGATCTGTCATAATTGTCGGAGTGACAAATGAGGTACCCTGAGCCAAAGCGGTTCCGCCTGTCGGCTGGTCATAGAAATAGTACTGGTTGAAAGTAGTGGAAGACGGAGTTACCGTAGCCGTGCCGCCATACGGAGCGTTGACATTGGAAATGTCAGCAGGAGTGGCAGGAGTGGCAGGAACATACAGTGAACCCGTGATGGTATCGTTGGCACGGTACACATACATGGATGAGTTCACCGGATTAGAATATATTGTATAATTGTATATATTATTTTGAGTAGCGGATCCCAAAGTGACAGCGTTGCTGAAAGTGATATCCACAGGCTCGCCTGAATAAATCGGCTGGCTGATGGTATGCTGCACAGAAGTAGTGGCTGCACCGGTAAAGTCCGCTTTCAATTTGAAGGTGTTAGCCGGAATCGTATCAGAGGTAGGCCAAGTGTCGTTGATTCTCACTTGAAGGTTGGCATTGGTGATACCGCACTGGAATGAAACAGGTGCAATTAACTCTTCAGTGCTGATATCGTGCAACGGAGTAGCCACATCAATCTGATATCTCATCTTTCTGGTCATACAGTTGGTACCCGGAGTAATGCCATAAACATAATACAAAGCGGTGTCATACAAAACCGGAGTGGTGAAAGAATACGGATTGGTCTGTACTAACACGCTGTCCATGGTAGCGGCATTCTGATAATACCATTTGGTCACCGTAGTATTCTGACGAGTGATGGTATAAGTATGCAAGTATTCACCTGCCACCTCAATATCATCAGGAAGAATAGCAGTCTTCTTGGAAACGAACGAACCTACCAATGTGTCATTACCACGATAAGCGGGTGTTCCGATCAGGTCAGTCACAATGGTATAGTTATAAGTCACATCTGCAGTAGGAGCTCTGAAGTCGAATGTGTTGGTGAAAGTCACCTCTTTCTCTTCGTTCGGAGCAAAAGGCTCGTCCACAATCTGCGACAAAGTCACGTTATTGAATTTAGCCTTTATTTCCACAGTGTTCGCAGGGATCGTGTTATTGATCAGGTTCTTCACCTTCACCACGATATGTTCATCCAGCATAGTACAACTATTGGTCACAGGATAAATCAATTCCATAGGTTCCACATCGTAAACCGGCACGTTGTCAGCGATAACCTGTACCGGCACCTTCTCACTCTGGCAATCAGCATCCACGAACTGGAACTTCATCACAAAACGTTTGTTGTAGGTGGAATAGTTACCACTATAGGCGGTCTCTGAATTGTTGACACCTTTGTACAATACACAGTTGGTAGCTGCAGCGGAATTGAATTTCGGATAATTGGACGAACCTGACGCAGTGGCACAGTTGGCTCCACCGCAATAAGTTTCGGTCAAAATCAAGATGCTGTTACCATCGTAATCCATAGGTTCCGGCAAATTGAAAGAAACCCAACCTGTGGTATTGAAGAAATAATTGCCTTCATAAATCAAGGTAGCTTCCGCAATCTCTTCGTCCCAAGTACTTACCGGGCTGGCGCTGAGGCTGGTCAATTCTGAGTTCAACGCATACAGTCTCATCGGAATACCCTGTTCGCCATCAGCGGCATTGCTGACATACAAGCTGATTTGGGTCAATTTGCCATTGGCATTCAGTTCATCAGCCTTGTACAACAGTTTACCACGAGAGAAACCGTTGGTGAAGACGAAAGGCTGAGTGATATTGTTGGCACTTGTCGCATGGGTTTCAGTGCCTACCTGTGGAGTATAAAAATCAGCGGGAGCGGATGCCACATAGTAAGTTGTGTCGTAATATACTGCCGGGGTAATAAACGGATCTCCCACATACTGCAACTGCCATGATTCATAACCGGTATTGGTGTACCAGAAATGAGCATTGCCAGTCGTTGCGTCAGTAGCGGTCAACGTGGCAGTCTCATGATAGTTGGCATGAACCGGGCTGACAACCGTCGGCATCGGAGACTTGCCGTATGACTGGATGGTCACACTCAAAGTATCATTGAAACGGACACGGTCACCAGAAACCACATCAAGCCACATCTTAATAGTATAAGGAACATCCACATTCACCTGGTTGTTGGTGAAATCATACTGTACCGGGAAAGAATAATTCACTGTTTCGTGGCTGCCAATCGTCTGTGTGATAGTAGAGGCCACTGGCGTTCCGCCGTTGATGGTGTAATACACCTGGGTTCCAGGCTGCAAAGCAATGGTACCATTGTTGGTCATCTCCACCACGATATTCTCATGTCCAAGGTCGCAGTTGGTCAGCGGGTGTACCAGCGAAAGCATTGCGATTTCATGTGTCATACAACTTTCAACCATAGTATTGATCATCTGACGACCAACAGTTGAAGCGGACAATGTTCCGTTGACGAGTGTGTAGTAAGCATTGTCTCTCAAAGGAGCCTCTTCCTGAACACCCAGATAAGTACCGCCGTCCAACATCTCGACACCTACATACAGGAAGGTGTTCGTGCTTGTGATGGCGTAGTTATGGATTTCTCCCATCACCCATTGATTCTCCATAGCAGCGGTAACGGTAAATTCGTCTGAGCTTTCAATCACATTACCGTTCTCGTCAGCCACGATGAAGCGGAAATGACGACCGATATTGCTGTTATTGGCAGTGTTGGTGATGAATGCCTTCACATGAGTGGCAATCAAAGTGTCAACCATCTCATATTTATTCACGTAAGCGATACGGTCAGTACCACCCACAGCGATAGAAGAATAAGTGACATGCTGTCCACCGACTATAGAATCGTTGGCATAACCCAGTTCATTAAGGGTTGTCGTCATCAACCAGGTATGTTCGTTGTTGTCGTTGTTCATATCAGATGCGCAATACACTCTCACCACATTATCACCAGGGTTGTTCAAATGAATACCATCAAAAGACACCACCATGCTGCTTCTGGAAGCCAGCGACGGAACGATGATTGTGTCTCTGTAGGTATTAGCACCTGTGATTTCCAGCATCATCTGAAAGTTGGTCTGCGTATTACGACCTTCATTGCTGATATTGGCGTAGATTCTCGGTGAAACCTGATGCTGAGTGGGATTGGCACCCAAAGCCCAGATGTCATTCACGGCCAAGTCGTTGTTATGGAAGTTTCTCACTACCACGCGGTCGATGTTGATATTGTTCTTGGCATTGGATTTGGCGTCAAAAGCGATGTAAATACAGCTTTGGTTGCTGTAACCCGCCAGGTCAACCATATATTTTTCCCAACCCGGAGTGGTGTAAGATGAGTTGTAACGTTTCACAAAGGTGGATGTTGCACCAGCGGTATTCACCGAAGGAACAACGGTGTAAGTGGCACCACCATCGGTAGAGATTTTTACCGAAATACCCTCAGTATTGCTACTACCGGTATTGTCATGAGCGAACCAGTATTCCAGAATCGGAGTGCTTGCGCCCTGCAGGATGGTCACCGGCATAATAGCGCGTGACTCGGTATTGTTGGCAAACACCTTAGAGTTGAAGAACAAACGTCCCAAACCATAGTTGGGTGAAATATTCGGATAGGTACCGGCACCCAACTCTACGGTCCAGTTACCAGCACCGGTTGTACTGATCTGCTCGAAACGCCATGAAGGATGCAAATCATTGGTAGAGAATGCTTCTTCATAATACGGGAAAGCCGCCTGGATTTCGAAAGAGCCTGAAAGTGAGTCATTCTGGGTGTTGGCATCACCATTAATCTGGATATTGAAATTGTAGTTATAAACAGTATTGATAGCCACCGCAAAGTTGGCAATCACCTGTACTTCCTTGGTCTGCAGAGGAGCAATCGTACCTGAATTCACCACGGTGGAACCAGTCGTTGTACCAATTGTATAATAAATGGTGGCCGGTTTGGTGGCGAAATTCAAGTTCGCGCTACCGGTGTTCTTGATTCTGACCTTGATCGGATACTGGTTTGCCGGACATTCATTGCCCAACACCGGTGAAGTCAGCTCTATCATAGCCAAGTCGGTGGCAGGAATGGCACGGGTATAGCAACCCATGAAAGTAATCGTGTTATAACGGGCCATGCCTCTGATATCCGTAGTGATTCCCGCAATCGGCAAGCATTCCATACCTTCATACTGAGAAGGTACCAATGAATCGGTTGCAGATACAAAGTTGACAGGAATACTGATAGAAGTGGTATCATCGCCTCTGGTGGCCAAAGCGCTCTGCCATTCAGCGAAAGTGTTACGCGGAGCCACAAACCAACCAAGTGAATTACCCACTGAATAATACTCATTGTTATTCAGTTTGATGGTATTGGCAAGAGCAGAGGCCGAAGTATAGTTCAAGTAAACAGCATAGTTCTTATTTTCAGCTGATGTACTGGCATTGTAGAAAATGTTGTTATAAATGTTGATGTTGTTGGTGGAAGAAGAAGCACCCGTCAAATAGATTGGAGCAGACTGGGTAACATTCACCAAAGAATAAATGTAACTGCTGTTGTGATAAATGTTGACCTGTTTAGTGTTCTGAAGCATAATGTTGTATCTGGCAGTCACAGTAGCCTTATTGATGATTTCATTGTTAGCCATGCTCATGAAGGTGGTCACACCTGTCGAGTTGGCGTAGGTGCTGAAAGAAATACCAGTACCACCACGTTCGTTCATCTTGATGCTGTTAGCTGAAACGCTCTGGAAGTCAGCGGAGTTCTGCACTGCGATACCCACGAAGTTCAAATCAGAAGCGGTAGCCTGCTGGTTAATACGGTTGCCTTCGATTGTCCATCTCTTGGACTGTATCGCGTTAATACCTGTTACCGTACAGTTGATGGTATTGCCGCTTATCACGAAATTATCTTCCTTATAGGAGGCATTCGTAGTACCCGTGAAATAGAAACCGAAATTCACGCCACTGATGGTATTGTTGGTGAAACTCATATCGTGGTCACCTGAGCCACCTGTGGTGAATGGTGCAGCGGTGCTTGTACGTGCGATAGCCGATGAGTTGTAATAAGGTGTAGCTGTGGAAGTGACACCCTGAATATCACAATTGTCAATGGTAATATCGTGTGAAGCCCTGCCGACAAACTCAACACAACGGCCCACATTGGTATTTCTGATGGTCACATTTCTGATGGTGACATACGCCATCTCTGTGAATTTCACTGGAGGCTCATTGCCCAAATTCGCAATGATAACCGAACTTCTGCTCACACCAGGAGCAGCCTGGAAGGTGATAGTGTTGGTACTGCTCAGTCCCGGATATTGATCATCAAAATCGAAACCTGTATAAGTACCTGGATTAATGTTGATGGTCACAGGGCCGTCAATGCCGCAACGATAAAAACGTTCCTTCATAAACTTCACCGTGGGGAAATCGGCGCCAGGACCGCCCAAGGTATAAGTTCCTGACAAAGCGCTGTCGCAGGCATAACCGTCATATTTGATGGTATCATCCGTGCGGCGGTCCAAGTTCGTCACTCCATTACGAGATACCAGCCATACCTTGATATAGTTGGAGTCGCGTAAGGCGACATGGGTACCCACCACAACGGTATCAGTATAGTCCAAGCACAAGTCACCAGTCCATGTGGCGTTGGGTTTCTGAACTCCATTGACACTCCATCCGAAAGTGGCGGAAGTCATACGGTTGGGGTTGGCATCAGTGGCAAGACCTTTATTGCGGAAAGAAACCTTAATGGGATAGCTCTGACCCGTCACCATGCGGTCAGGATATACCGGCAATTCCATAAAAGACTCCATTTTAGCGTCATTCACTGCCAAAGACTGGGTAGTATTCAAGGTAAAGGTTTTGGTCTCATAACATTTGCTGCCATGAACATCCTTTACAGAGATATGATAGGTAATGGTTGTACCATAGCACTGCATGGGGATTTCCCAGCTGTAAGTCACATAGCTATAGCCAAGTTGGAAAGATTGCATGTGATTGGTAAGAGTGTCCGACTCGCCAGTACTGGTCTCATACCAGCAACGTACGGAGGAGGTGTCAATAGCGTCATTGTCTGTGAGTGTAGCATTGATGACGAAAGGACCTGTGAAGTCGTTAATTGTTCCCGTGAATACTCTGTTCTGGGACTGGCCGTTATTGTTGACATACTGAGTTGGCGTAACGTTGATTTCCGGGGGTACCAATTCCACATTGGAATAAATCACCTTCAAATTGTCAAGATACCAACCTGCGCACACTTCCGTACCGGAACCCGTACCGGAAGAGTGGGTGGTATAAAAACGAATACGGAAATAATCATTAGTCGCACCCACCAAAAATTGCGTCATATCAAACAATTCCGTTTTCCACCACGTATTATTCGGAGTGGCATTATTAACATTCGGCAACCAAACTGAGTACCAGTTCTGGGAAACATTACCCGCTGTGATCGACTCAGCATGTCCATGATAATAAGGGCTAGTGGTCGTGAATGCATTCAAAGTTTGCCACGGACCAAACACAACATCACCCTGAGGAGACATGCCTGTTGACACCTGATAAGAAATATAACTGTTATCGTTGTTGTTCACCTTGCAGATATGATCAAACTGCAAATACACATACGGGTAGGTTCTGTCTACCGCAATAGCTCTCGTCCAGCAAGCCAAGTTACTCATTGTTGCTTGCAACGTAACATGGTAAGATGAGGATGCTGATTGGTACAAACTTGATTCAATGTCCCAATGAGGCACACCCGTACCCTGATTTGTTGTTGATGTCATCTTAATTGTGGGGCCATCAAAATTTTCGTAAAAAACGACGGCGGTATCCATGAGCTGAGCTGACAGGATAAATGGCATCACCATTACGACCAAAAAGAAGAATAATTTTTTCATTTTCAGAATGTTGTATTGATACTTATTTTTAATTTTTCACTTTTAATGAATATATTATATATCAGTTTTTGCAAAAGACAAAAATAATAAAAATTTCCATATAAACACACTTGAATGCGGCTTTTTTCGTATTTTTTTTCATTGAAAAAAATGACAAAAAAAATCCTGCCACAAAAAANNTATATCAATTATTTATGATAGATAAACATCAATCAATCCCTCCGGGGCCTGAATGTAAATCGTCTTGTTCTCCCGGTCCACCTTCTTAAAAATCTCGTCAATGGCAGGAATCAGCACCTCTACCCCATTGTGGTCGATCTGCATAATAGGATGATGACTGATGTCGATGAAATCCTGACAAGTGCCGACTTCTCCTTTTTCCTCGTCAATCACCTTGAAACCGATAACCTCGTGGAAATAGAACTTGTTGCCAGTGAGCGGTGGCAACTCCGACAAAGGAAGGTATAACTCAGCTTTAACCAAGCCTTTAGCCTCTTCCTCGTCCACATCCGCGAACTTGATGACAAATGTATTGGCACCACGATACTGGATATCTTCTATCAGATAAGGGAGCTTTTCATCATCCAAATCGATGAAGACCGCATCCAGATTGGCATATTTTTCCGGCTCGTCGGTATCAAAATAACAGCACAACTGTCCCTTTATCCCAAACGGCTTTGTAATATGCCCCAAGTAGTAATATTCGTTTTTCATCTTTCGTTATTTTTTGCGGTGGGTTATGAGCTGTGAGCCATGGGCTTTGGGCTGTGGGCTTTGGGCTTTGGG
>LXOW01353249.1_pt1 | contig 11526 bp, 8 predicted proteins | sample 1368591 | NCBI WGS metagenome assembly LXOW01 (sample SAMN04884650, study PRJNA319009) | bovine gut metagenome | isolation source: Cow rumen | host: Bos taurus | place: Italy: Legnaro (PD) | collected 2014-07-09
CTATTAATTACCATGACATTATCAACAACCGCCGTATATATCTGTCTGCTCATCGCCTTTTTGGGGCTGCATGTAGGCTTGTGGGGAATTTTCAAAAAAGCAGGCGTCAACCCCTTGTTCTCACTCATCCCCATGGGCGACTACTGGTTCTGGGTACGCAAAGTATTGTCCCGTCCCTGGTGGTGGATGCTGCTGATAGTCTTCCCGTTCATCGGCGTTTTCATGTTTTTCATGATGGTATGGAAAACCATAAGACTCTTTGGCAAAACAAGTTACATACCATTAATCCTTGGCACGGCTTTCTTCTTCATTTATCTGCCGTATTTGGGATTCTCAAAGAAAGAGCAGTTCACACATCTGGAAGACTTGCCAGTATTCCAAAAGAGCAAAGCGAGAGAGTGGGGCGATGCCCTGATTTTCGCAGTGGCCGCCGCCTACATTATCCGCATGTTCCTGGTGGAATTCTATGCTATCCCGACCTCCTCTATGGAGAGCACCCTGATGGTGGGCGATTATCTGGCTGTGGGCAAGATGGACTATGGCGCCCGGGTTCCCATGACGCCCATCGCATTCCCCTTTGTGCACCACACCATGCCCTTGACTCAGAGCACCAAATCCTACACCGAGTGCATCAAGTTGCCGTATATGAAATTCCCGGCTATCCGTCCCCTGCGCCGCAACGACGTGGTGGTGTTCAACTATCCCGACGGCGATACGGTAGCCATTGAACGGCAGAGTGAAAGCTACTATGCCATTGTGCGCGAGTTCGAGGCAATGCTCAATCCGGAGACTCCTCGCAATACCATGGAGAATCTGTATTATCGCTATTCCCCCGACAGAGTGATGTATTACCAGTCCAAATATGGCGGAGCCTATTATCCCGGCAAGGGTAGGGAAGCGGTGAAAAAAGAATACAAGGTGGTAGCCCGCCCTGTGGACAAACGCGAAAACTATGTGAAACGCTGTGTGGCTATGCCCGGTGATGTGCTGCAAGTAATTAACGGAGAGCTGTTTATCAATGACAAACCGGCTTTCAAACCCGAAAAGATGCAGTATTCCTATTTTGTGAGCGACCCAACAGGAATGGGCCTGTCCACGAAAAAACGCAAAGCACTGAATATTAACGAGGAAGATGTTCAGAAAATAGACCAAAACACCACCGTTTACTGGTTGAATGAGGATCAGAAAACTCAAATTGAGAAAATGGGCCTGATTGTGGAAAAGATTGTGGATAAGGAAAATGCGTATGATATGAGTATCTTCCCGCACGATAGCCGCTATCAATGGAACAAGGACAACTTCGGTCCGATTGTCATTCCGCAGAAAGGACAGACTGTTGAAATTAATGACTCTACCATTGTTCTGTATGACAAAATCATCAAGAATTATGAGTTGAATGACTTGCAGGTAAAGGATGGCAAGGTCTATATCAATGGCCAAGTGGCTGACAGTTATACTTTCCAGATGGACTATTACTTCATGATGGGTGACAACCGCCATAACTCAGCCGACTCCCGTTTCTGGGGCTTTGTTCCTGAAAATCATATTGTTGGCAGAACTTTGTTTGTATGGTTGTCCTTGGATAAATTCAAATCCCTTGGAGAAGGTAAAATCCGTTGGAACAAGATGTTCAAGAAAATCAAATAAATGCATAGAATTCAAAATCCAAAGTTCAAATTCCCCTTCTTTAAGAAGGGGTGCCCGAAGGGCGGGGTAGTGTTTTAAACTTTGAACCACAAATTCTATCGTAAGTACGTTGGCAAATTGAATAATTTTTGTATTTTTGCACGCTCAAAATGATAATGTATAACTTAAAATAAGAAAAACTATGAAAAAAGTATGTTTGATTATGGCAGTGGTGATGTTGGGCTTTGTAGCTCTCGTTTCCGCTCAGAAGCCTTTTGCAGGCACCATTAAAACGCACACTCACATCGAAGGTACCGATGATCCTAACATTCTGTCACAAGGCGAGAGTGACGCCAGCATCCAGATTTTTGGCAACTATACCAAAATGGTGAGAACTATTCAGGAAGGTTTTGGCATTACTTCCATTAGCAATGGTGACACCAAAAGCAATATCGTAATTCTGGACATCGTGGGCATGGGAAAATATTATATTGAAACACCTGCCGAAAAAATCCTGGAAGCACAAAAAACGGTCAAATACGACTATAACAAAACTGGCGAGAAGAAAAACATTGCCGGTTATGAATGCGAGAAGGTTGTGATAACTGTGACAGATTTGGAGACAGACGAAAGCAAAAGTTTCGTGGAATATGTCACCACTGCTCTTAACGTTGGCGAAAATATCAATTTCGCAGAGACTCCCGGATTGGCCGGCTATGCATTGAGAAGCGAAGTGAAACAGGATATCGAGGGTACTGAAGTTACCATCATTACTGAAGCAACAGAAATTATCCCCAACAAGAAACTCAAAGCTGTTGACTTCATGATGCCAGCAGACGCTCAGGACATCCACTCCAATCCCCAGCTGATGAAGATGTTAGGTATAGGCGGTGACGATGAAGACGAAGAATAGTTGACAGCTGACAATTGATAACAAAAAAAAGCGCTTTTTCAAGCGCTTTTTTTTGTTTTATAAGTTTAACTTGTGCCCCATCTTCTCTTGCTTGGTCTTCAGGTAATACCGATTGATATCGTTCGGTTCGATGATGATGGGAACCGTTTCCACAATGTCGATGCCATAGCCATTGAGGCCGACCCGTTTGGCGGGATTGTTGGTAATCAAGCGGATTTTCCTCGCTTTCTGATCATTCAAAATCTGTGCGCCAATGCCATAGTCACGCTCATCAGCTTTGAAGCCCAGCTCGAGATTGGCTTCCACGGTGTCGCGGCCTAATTCCTGCAAATGATATGCTTTCAGTTTGTTGACCAAGCCGATGCCACGGCCTTCCTGGCTCATATACAGCACCATGCCTTTGCCTTCTTTATCCACCATCTCCATGGAGCGGTGCAGCTGCGCGCCGCAGTCGCATTTGCAAGAACCGAAAATATCACCGGTAGCGCAGGAGGAGTGTACTCTCACCAAAACAGGCTCGCCTTCTTCCCATTCGCCTTTCTTCAGCACCAGATGGGTACTGTTATTGTTGATCTGGGTGTATGCTATCAGTTTGAAATTACCCCACTGGGTAGGCAGGTTCACTTCCTGTTCCTTGCGGATAAGTTTCTCGTTTTTAATACGATAAGCAATCAAATCCTGGATAGTGATGATTTTGATGTCGTGTTTGGCCGCCACTTCCATCAATTGCGGCAGACGGGCCATGGTGCCGTCGGGATTGATAATCTCGATGAGGGCGCCTACGGGCTGGAGGCCTGCCAGACGGGTAAGGTCAACGGTAGCCTCGGTATGGCCGGCACGAACCAACACACCTCCATCACGCGCACGCAGAGGGTTCACATGTCCCGGGCGACCGAAATGCTCAGCCTTGGAATTTGGGTCTGCCAAAGCTTTGATAGTAAAGGCTCTGTCATGCATCGACACGCCCGTGGTGCAGCCGTTGCCCAGCAAATCCACCGTTACGGTGAAGGGGGTGCCATGCAACGAAGTGTTGAAGGCATTATCGACCTGCATTTCCAGACTCAACTTCTTGCAGCGTTCTTCTGACATAGGGGCACACAAGACACCGCGCCCGTAGCTCAGCATGAAATTGACTTTGTCAGGGGTAATATGTTCAGCGGCAATGATGAAATCGCCTTCATTCTCGCGGTCTTCATCATCTACCACAATGAGGAATTTCCCTTGTTTGAAATCCTCAATAGCTTCTTCAATAGTGTTCAGTTTTATCTCCATTCTGTTCTGTAAAAATTAAGTGCCTTCACGCTCCAACGATGAGATGCAGGCGATGCGTTATTCTTGTTGTATCGGATACCTATTCTGAATGTACCTTGTGGTACAGGAGTCAAGGCATTGCTATTGGCAAATGAAGAAGGGTAGGAGGTGAGGTTGTACAACTGCCAATCTCCCATATTGATGTCGCCACCCTGATAAGTGGTGGAATAATACACCTGGTAATAGTCAGGATTGGTAACATCCGAAATCTGATGTTCGATTTTCAGGAAGCAGTCAGCCTCATTGATAGTGATTTCCGGAGAAATCACCCAGTCATCGCAAGTGCCGTTAACAGGCAGGTGATACAGGAACTCGCTACCATTATAACTCTGATATTTCCATGCGTCGGCAGTGTTTTGGATCCATCCGCCACTGGTCAGCGAACTGGCATCGATAGCCACTCTGTTCACCAGAACCTCGGTCTCCTGAGGACCTTGCGTAGCATCCTTGATGTCTTCAGCGGTACGCAGTGTGAACTGATAATCATTCTTGTAGATAGTCAGGATACCGGTCAAATCGTATTCCTTGGTGGCATCAATGATGATGTTTCTGAATTTGGCATAGTTGGAAGTTCTGATCACAATGGAGAAATTATCCAACTGACGGTCGCAAGTGACATCATCGGTGGCCAGTTGCAAACCATGGCATGCCGAGGCAAAACGGGCTTTCTTAATGGTACACAGACAGTTGACCTTTTCCTCGGACAAATCCGCATCAGAGTTAATCTCGCAAATACCGCCGCAAGGTGACAATTCATTGATGTTGTCCATGCTGGGAAGGCCGTCTTTGCTGAGATAGCGGCCCAGCATCATGTAGTTGATACGGCCAATGCTGTTCTCGTAGATCCAGCCAATCTGGTATTTGTTACGGTAATCGCCCACTACCAAGCCGTCACAATTGAGGTAAACAATCTGTCCCACAGGATATTCATTGAACAAACTGTTTTGTTCGATTGCGATTTCGATACCACCGGTCTGATCCTGCACGGTAAGGTATTTATAGCAGTTGCCGCCTTCATCGGAACTGACAACAACGGCTTTAACGATAAAACGCTCTCCACTATATCTGCAGATGGAATCCAACACATTCTGGCTGAGAACAGTATGTCTTGCCTTGATGTCGGCAATGGTTTTGTTCGCCTTTTTGCCGGTATATTCCGGTGCCTGAAATTCCGGAGCCTCCCATTTCTTGCATGATGACAAGGACAGAATGAGAGCCAACAAAATAATGCTTATATTATATATTTTTTTCATTTCAGAATATTTTTTACTGTTCAACAATAGATACAACTTTAAAATCTTTGATCATCCATGTGCTATTGGAATTGTCATGATATCTGAATGCGAATCTCAGATTGCTTGCCGACAGCAATTCGGCGGGAAGTTCTTGACTGAATGTCACAAAACTGGTGGTGCAATTGATATTCAACGGTGTCCAGTCCGCATTCTGCACATCACCACCGGTATAATTCGTGGAATAATAAACCTCACGATTGCCAGTGCCACTCAAGGAGCGGTGAGCAAAGGACAACTTCATATTGTCGTAGCCGTTTGCGTTGATGGAAGGAGACACCAGCCAGCTGTCGTTAGCGCCTGCGTTGCCCGTTATTTTCATGGCGTTGCCACTCATGTATTCCCAGCTGCTACCCGAAATGACCTGATTCGTCCAGCCATTGTCCAAGGGATTCTGTGACAAATCCATGGCATTCACGATGACTTCAGCATAGGTGGGCGGAACCACAGCTGTGCCAATATCATCCAATGAACGGATAACCAGCTGATTGGTGGTTCTGAAGCGTGACAACAGCGCCACCATGTCGAAAACACCCGCTGGGGTCAGTTCATTGGCAAATTTGGCGTACATGCTGGTGTAAAGAATGATTTTCGTGCCATCCTCAAAAGTGATTTCATTTTCGGTGCCCGAAGAGGTGGTGTTGGCATAAACCTGGCCAGGATCGGTGAACTGGACATTTTTAAGGCGAACCAAACGATTGTACATATTCGCCTGAATCTGATTGGCAGAAGTCAACTCGACAGACGGTTGGGGATTGGGCCCCGGTACACCGTCTTTGAAGATATACTTATACAGCTTGTTAGTGCTAATACCTTGAATGCCATCGTTTTCCCACCATCCCAACTGGTGCAGCATGCCATAGTCGCCTAAAATGAGACCATCGCAATTCACAAATAAATGTTGACCCAGAGGATAGTTGGGGTAGAGTGTGCTGCTGTTAATTTTAATCTGCACAGCGGCGGTACCATCGTCGATAGTGATATACTTGTAACAATTGCCTTCCTTGTCACTCGAAATCACAGTTCCCTCTATGACAATGCCCTGGGGAAGAGTGTCGTAGGTGAAGCCCACCGTCAATGGGTGGAATTCCAGCAACTGGGCGATGGTATGAGTGGCTTTGCCGTCGTAAGTGGCAACGGGAGCCACATCCAATTCGCGACGGCAGGAGGCGAACAAAAACAGGACCACTGCCATCAGCATAACAATGTTGGATTTATTTATTCTTTTCATGATATTGTTTTTTCTGATTGGATGAAACTGAATCGATAACTAGTTGAACTGGAAGTTAATACTGCCAAAGAAGGTAGTACCGAATGCGTAATAGTACTTGTTGGGGAACTTATCGGGATTATATTCAGTATAATCATAACGAGACTGCTCGTAAGCGGTGGTAACCAGGTTCTTGTTATTCGTGATATTGGTCACACCGATATTGAAACCAAGGTTATAACGCTGTTTGATTCTCCATGATTTGCTGATGGAGGCGTCCAGGGTGAACTGACCTTTCATACGGGTCTGGCTGGCCATAGCGATAAAGGCGGGATCATCCACTGACAGACTTCCTCTGGCAAAAGTGGTTCTTCTTTCGGGATTCAAGTCGCAATAAATCTTGTCAAAATAATTGAGATTGACATTCACCCACCAGTACTTGTAGTTGAATTTAAGACCGATGGTTGCCGCAGCCTGCGGTGAACCGGCCACATGGTAGTTCTTCCAATACACCGTACGGTTGATATCTCCTTCAAAGTCAGTACCATTTTCAGCGTTGATGGTTACGTTGGCACGGTCAGAATAGCGGTAGTCGCCATAGTTTCCGGCCAATACCAATGCGAACATGCTACCCAACTTGATTTCGGCTCCAAATTCAATGCCCATGTGACGCTGATCGATGCCTGTCATCGAATAGTTGACCATACACTGCATACCGTCATGGTAGAAACTGATCAGTTTGGTCATGTCGTTCAGTTGGGCGAAATAGGCCGTAAGACGCATGGTGATAATGGGATACTTCAATATGTAAGACAAGTCAACAGAACCAATCTTTTCAGTGGTAAGATTATCTACCGCTTTGTTTCTGATACGGGGAGCAACAAAGGCATTGAGCGCACTTGGAGCATCGGTCTGATATACACCATTCAAAACGAGGTAGTTACGACCGTTGATCTTGTAGGTCAAACCGCCCTTGAAAGCATATTCGAAGAAGGACAGGGTTGCGGACTGACCCTTGGAGTCATCCTGGAAGCGACCGTTTTTCATGTGGCCGACACGACAGAATTCGGTACCGCCGATAAATGCTCCCAAGTTGAAATCCACCTTGTTGTAGTTGAACAGAACCTGAGCCCAAGCTTTCTCAATCATGATATGATAGTCGTAGTCATAACCGAAAACATCGCCCTCGTGCAACTGTTTGTCCATATTATCCATGTCGTTGTACTGCACATTGGCGTCATCCGGAAAGTCGCCTTCGGAATATTTGTCCACATCCAACCAGTACGATCCGCCCAACATGTCGCTGATAGTCTTGTAGTTGCGCTGTTTGATACCACGTATTTCAACACCATAGACAAATTTTACATGCTCGTTAAGGGTGTGTATGGCATTGGTAACACCACCTATCAGCAAATGGTCGTACACACGGTTTTCAAGTATGTACTGAGCACGTTTGCCTTGAATAGCCGCCAACTGGTTCACCTCATATATCTTATCCCAATTGATCTGTCGTGTATTGGCATCGTTCTGCCAAGCGTTCAGCACATCGTAATAAGTGGACGAAGTGTCACCATTCTCTATTTGATAACTAGGAAGATATTTGTAATAGTCCGGTCTTGGATCTGCGGCATCATACCAGTTGAGCGAGGTACTGCTGTTGCGTCCAAAAGAGGCTGCCAGGGTAGTGGTCATTTTCAATTTGGAATCTGGGGTGTAATAGTGGGTCAGCATGATTACCGGCTCGTGCACGGTTCTCATACGCGCATTGCGCTTTTTGCCTTGATACCAGCCCCAGTTGGGATTGTAGTAGTGNNGCTCCCCAAGCGGTCAAGCTCAACGCATGGGTCATGTTGAATTTTTTCTCCACCGACAAGAAATAGCTGAATCCATTGTAGGTTACACCATCCACATAATTCAATCCGTTACCGAAACGGGTTGACAGAGAGGCCGCTACAGCCCAGCCGTTTTTCAATAGACCCGTAGCGTAGGTGAACATGATTCGGTTGGTATAGTTTCTGTTGTTCAGCGAATAGGTCGCGCGTATCTGCTTGCGGTACGAGGAAGCACGGGTGGTGTAGTTGTGGGCACCGCCGATATTGCCGAAGTTGAATGTACTGACATTCATCCCCGTAACGATTTCCGGATAACGCATCACGTGGTTCAGACCGCCCCATTGTGAATAGGTGGCACGACCCGTGACCAGACTGTTGAACTGGAAGTTGTTGATACACAGATTCTGGAAACGGCTGTCGTATCCTCTCGCCTTAAAATAAGCAATGCTGAAGTTAAATGAAGTATTGTTGTCATAGACATCTCGTGACGAGTGTAACAATCCCGGAACATAGGTGTCACCTTCCGAATCATCCAAACCGTCGTCCGACTGATCGTATGTTTCAGCAAAAGGATTGTCATCCGTTACAATTACGGTGTCCCGTTTTTCACGGTGTTTTTTTTGCCTTTTTGTTCCAGACTCTTGCGAAAACACTATCAGACAAGATGTTAGAAACATAGCAATAAAGAATAATTGTTTTTTCATAGATATGATTTTACTCATCAAAAATAAGCGACAAAAATATAAAAAAAGTATTTGATACAGACCAAATAATTTTAGTTTTTCTATGAAAAAATAATGTATATTTGCATTTTAAATGTATAGTTANNGTGTTGTCCACCGTCATGATGGCCTGTGCCCAGGGCGGCAAGAAAGAGGCTGTTATAGCTTTCTATAATCTCGAAAATCTTTTCGACACTGAAGACGACCCGCTTACCAACGACGCGGATTTCCTGCCTGACGGGGCAAATCATTGGACTCCGGAAAGGTACCAGAAGAAGCTGGAGAACATGGCATCTGTTATCTGCTTGATAGGCAAGGAGAACGGTGGGGTAGTAGTCCTCGGAGTTTCTGAGATCGAGAATCGCAAGGTGCTGGAAGATTTGGTGGCCACCGACAAACTGAAACCGCTGAACCTGGGAGTTGCCCATCACGACTCGCCCGACCGCCGTGGCGTGGATGTGGCTTTCCTGTATAGCAAAGACCGCTTCAAAGTGTTGGATACTAGGGCTTTTCCTGTGATTACCAACGACACAAGCTTCCGTACCCGTGATCATTTCCTGATGACCGGCATCATTGACAATACCGACACCATACATTGCATTGTGATGCACTGGCCCTCCAAATCTGGCGGAGAGCAACGCAGTATGCCCAAACGTATCGCCGCCGCCGAAGCAGCTCGCCGCATTGCCGACTCGCTTTTCGCCGCTGATATCAATGCCGACATCATCTTCATGGGTGACTTTAACGACAATCCCACCGCCAAGAGCGTGAAGGAATACCTGCATCCCCAAGTCAAAATGAAGGATGTTCACAAAGGCGAGCTCTTCAACCCAATGTGGAAGATGTTCCAGGATGGTATCGGAACTTACGCATACAGAGACAATTGGGATGTCATTGACCAGATGATTATCTCCTATAATCTGATTGACCATGTACGTGCCGACAGTTATCAATATGTGACCACCAAGGTGTTCCGCAGAAGCTTTATGATCAACCAATCGGGGTCCTATGCGGGTTATCCTTTCAGAACCTTTGCCNNCTTTGCCGGCGGCGCTTTCCAAGGTGGCTACAGCGACCATTTCCCTGTGTATATTATTTTTCAAAAAAACAATTGAAATACAATAAGTTATGGATAAAAAACTGGTAATTATCCCAACCTACAACGAGAAAGAAAACATTGAAAACATCATCAATGCCGTATTTGCATTGAACAATGACTACCATGTGCTGATTATCGAGGATAATTCTCCTGACGGCACTGCCGAAATTGTGAAAAGAATGATAGGGGAGAACCCCGAAAGATTGTTTATTGAGGAAAGAAAAGGCAAATTGGGTCTGGGAACGGCCTATATTCATGGTTTTAAGTGGGCTTTGGCGCACAATTATGACTATGTTTTCGAAATGGACGCCGATTTTTCGCATAATCCCAAGGATTTGGACCGTTTGTATGCCGCTTGTGTGGAACAAAATGCCGATTTGGCTATCGGTTCGCGCTATTGCAAGGGTGTGAACGTCATCAATTGGCCCATGTCGCGTCTGCTGATGTCGTATTATGGCTCGGCTTACGTACGCATCATGTTGGGCATTCCGGTACATGACACCACAGCCGGTTTCAAGTGCTACAAAGCCACCACGCTGAAAGCCATAGATTTTGACAAGATTCACCATGTGGGCTACGGCTTCCAGATTGAGATGAAATACAATGTTTATAAGCTCGGCTTCAAGATTGTGGAAGTTCCGATCATTTTCAAGGACCGTACGGAAGGCACCTCTAAAATGTCTGGTGGCATTTTCAAGGAAGCGATTTTCGGCGTAATCGGTCTGAGAATTCGCTCGTGGTTCAGGAAATGGGAAAGACTGAGCAATTAGCAAATTAGTAAATTAGTTAATTAGCAAATTGATTAGTGTGCTATTTAGAATTCAAAATTCAAAATCCATAAACTCTAAACATTAAACTCTAAACCATAAACTACAAACCGTCCATCCATAAATTTTCAACTGTCAACTGTCTACTGTTAACCATCAACTTATTTGTGGGGAAGAGGAACTATTTAACATAATATAAATTATAAGAAAGAAATACCGCTTGAAATGAACCGTAGATTTGGGGCTATTTTGCTGATTTTCGCATTGTTGTGCATGATTTTTCCACTATATGCACAAGACGATTCCACAACACAAAATTCAGCAGAAAATTCTGCGGAAGTTTCTGTAGAGAATTCTGCGCAAAAAAAATCAGCGACCCAACGTACGGACAATCATCCGCAGAAAATTTTTTATTTCAAAATTGACGACAATATTGCACGGCCATCGCAGCGGAAATTGGACAAAGCCATTGAGCAAGCCTCCGCACAGAACGCTGACATTTTGTTTATGGAACTGAACACGTTTGGCGGCGAGCTGGACGCTGCGGACAAGATGCGTACCGCCTTGCTGGAATGTCCCATGCCGACCATCGTCTTCATCAACAAAAACGCTGCATCAGCTGGCGCGCTGATTTCCATTGCTTGCGATTCCATTTATATGGCTCCTGGAAGTTCCATTGGCGCTGCTTCTGTAGTGGATCAAACTGGCCAGGTGTTGCCCGACAAATACCAGTCCTACATGCGCTCACTGATGC
>LXOW01264167.1_pt1 | contig 11524 bp, 12 predicted proteins | sample 1368591 | NCBI WGS metagenome assembly LXOW01 (sample SAMN04884650, study PRJNA319009) | bovine gut metagenome | isolation source: Cow rumen | host: Bos taurus | place: Italy: Legnaro (PD) | collected 2014-07-09
ACCCGATGCAGACAGGTTGTTTGTGGAACTTTGGAAAGAGGCTAAAATAGGTGAAGTTGATAATAAAAACACTGTAGTATTCAAATAATAAATCATCAAATAGTTTAATTATGGATAAGTTTGTGGCATTTTTAAGTAGTTATAGTTGGCTCTTCTATTTAATGCCTCTCGTACTTCTTGCTGTTCGTTTTTTTCTTATAAAAAAAGAATCTTTCTCAAAGTTGTTGGCTGGGTTTCCTTTAGTGTTCATTATAATTTATTTGGTAATAGATATTCTTGATACGCCAAAAGGTGTCTTTAATCAAGGTGCTTTTCTATTGNNGGGGATAATAGAATACCTTATCGATAAAAACAAAGAAACATTCGCCAGAACAACGTTTCACAAACAGTATTCTCAAATTGAAAATCATTGGAAAAGTATTCAATTGGAAGGAAAAAGTGTTGAAAAAAAGAAGGAATTCATGATAAATAATCTTTCGGCACTTGCAAACAGTATCATGGATAAAGATGTAATAGAAAATGTAATAAGTGTGGATCAACAAGAAATACAAAATTTTTCTCAACAAGCGGGAAATGTTAATGCCGATTATCTTTGGATGTGTTGCAACAAAGAAGAATTTTTTAAAAAAATATTGGCGACATTGTACAACGATTTGTTTTTGCAATTTAAGGATATGGTCTTAAATGGTTTTCAAATATCTTCTTCAGGATCTTCTTCAGGAGGCAACCTCCCCGAGTTTGTGTCAACAGAATTAACTCGGGCGTTATTGGTGAATCCTGAAGTCACCTATCAATACAATACAAGTATGACGAGTATTGCAGATTATGCTAAGGATAATTGTGCGCAAAAATTTGATAATAGAACAAGTTCTAGTATAGAATTAAGACGAATAATAATAACCGATGATCTTATTAATAATAATTATACCCAATCAGACCTGAATAGGATATGTGAGTGGCACATTGAAAACAAAGTGACATTAAAGTTTATCTCAAAAACCAGTGCTAATGACCTTTTTGCAAGTGAAGGTTATCGTGGTCAGAAAGATTTCTCCATAATTGGAATGAACTATAGTGTTGTTTTATTAGAAGCATATAGTACCGGTAACACTAAGACTTTTGGTGGCCGTAATCATGATATGTATAGACTAGATTTTAAAGCCGACCCGGTGTCAGCGCCAAAAGCTAAGAAAATGTTTCTGAAACTTTGGCTTTCAGATAAAGCAAAAGATATCACCCCCAATAAGGATCAGAATAACAATTATTATATAGTACAATAAATGCAAATTGTCTTTTCCATAGTATATTTTTTCCTCATATATGTGATTATAGCAAAAAGCTATCAACTTACATATTTGTCATCTGGATTCTTCCAATTGACTCATGCTGTAGTTATTGCCATTGCTGCTTATTTTGTTTATTGGTTTCATATCCAATTAAGTCTGAATTTACTTTTGTCGATAGTCCTTTCTGTTGTTTTCTCATCGCTTATCGGTTGGGGAACGGATTTCCTAGTGTACCGCCCATTCAGGAGAAATAAAAACAGTAATATGGAAATAATGATTGCTTCATTGGGTGTGTTCGTGATTTTACAAAATATTATTTCTTCATTATGGGGAAACAGAGTGCTGAGCTTTCAAAGTTGGCCCGTTAATCAAACAATTGATATTGGCGTTGTCCATGTTTCTTATATACAGTTCATAACAATTACTGTATGTCTATCCTTTCTAATTGTATTATGGTATTTCTCTGGAAAAACACAGAAAGGGAAAGCAATAAAGATGATATCCGACAACCCTACAATGAGCGAGATATTAGGAGTTAATAAAGACACTGCGATAGGTTGGAGCTATTTTTTAGGAAGTCTTTTTGCCTCATTTACGGGTATATTAATTGCTGCAAATTATAATATTATTCCTAAGATGGGCTTTAACTGGCTGTTTCCCGCCATTGTTGCCATGATCATCGGCGGCANNATATGGTGCTCGGTGCGTTGCTGCTCGCCACAGCACAACATCTGTCGGCCTACTTCTTGGACAGCAAGTGGATGAATGCCACGGCTTACGTTATTCTCATCATCTTCCTCTGTTTCCGCCCTTACGGATTCAGCGGACGCAAACTCAAAAAAACGGAGGTGTAGTATGGAATATTTGTTGCATTTGCTCATCATGATTTGCATATATACCATCTTGGCTCAGTCGCTGAGCCTTGTGGCGGGTTATAGTGGCCAGATTTCGTTGGCACACGCAGGATTTTATGGCATTGGCGCTTATACCACGGCATTGCTTGCGGTTAATTTCGGGATGCCTCCTCTGCTCAATCTTTTGTTGGCCATGCTGTTTTCCGGCCTATTGGCTTTTGTTGTTTCCAAGGTAGCCGTCAAAACCATTGATGATTACTATGTCATCATCACTTTGGGCATCCAAGTGGTAATATACTCCATTATGAACAACTGGCAAAGTGTCACTAACGGGCCGTTAGGCATTGCCGGCATTCCCTCTTTCTCTATTTTTGGAATAACACTGGAAAGCACATGGAGCTTTCTGTTGTTGTCGGCATCACTTGTTGCCATCGTGTGGTTGGTATTGCACAATCTTACCCAATCCCCCTTTGGAAGAATGCTTCGGGCCTTGAGCGAGGATGAGGTTTATACTGGTAGTTTAGGAAAGAATGTAGGTAGTGCCAAGGTTGTGTCGTTTGTCATCAGTGGCATGTTGGCCTCCATCGCAGGCGTACTGTATGCGCATTATGTTTCCTATATTGATCCAACGAGCTTCACCCTCGACGAGTCTATCTTTATCCTCAGCATCGTCATCGTAGGCGGCATGCGCAACCTTCGGGGTATCTTCCTTGCGGCGATGTTCCTTGTATTACTGCCTGAAATATTACGCTTTGTGGGACTGCCTTCGTCGGTGGCAGCCAATATCAGGCAAATCGTATATGGTGTGGCATTGGTGGTGGTGATTTTTAGCAGTAAAAAAAATATAAGATTCCTAAAACAAAAACCGATACAAAAAAGTATTTGTTAGAAACACGGAACAATAAAAACTATGGCAACATGTAAAAACTGCGGAAGACCGCTCATCTTAAATGGAGGGAAATGTGTCTATTGTCACTGGATTCCTTTTATGCAAAACGGCCAAGGAGAGAATCAACCACGGCAGAACGTGAATGGAGGTTGTCCTAATCGTCAGTTGCAACAACAGAGGCCTGAAACAAATTGCCCGATTCAATCCTATCATGATATCATGGTTTTTTATCGGATGGACGGACGGGAGATGGCCCTGCAAATCAACAATGGGTTGCGGGGATTAGGTTATGACTGTGTATTGATGGATATTGACAATTCCTACGCTTCTAAAGACGATGAATACTGTTTGAATTGGAAAATGCAAGTAAATCACTGCAAAGATTTCTTCTTTGTTATTTCTGCCGAAATGGCTAATGCTTTCCTCAATCCAAGGACTGATGTCCATTTTCTATTGCGCTATTTACTCCCTGACAAATACGGTGAACAAAAATTTAAGGACAATGTCCATTTTTTCATAGAACGTCACTATTTGCCTGTTTTGGACGAGAGAATATTTGAACAAATTCAAGACCAACTGGACAGAGATGGCTATTACTCTGATATTTTCTTGTCAACATTCATATATCCTCTGAAAATTCTACATTTTGACAAAAAAACTGGGCAATATGCTGTTCAAGGGCTTGTCCGTAAATTAAATTGTGGCAAAAGTATTTAGCAGCTNNTGTAAAAACTGCGGAAGACCGCTGATCTTAAATAGAGGGAAATGCATCTATTGCGACTCTGTTCCTAACCAAGTGTCTCAATCCAACGTCGGGAAGCAAATTGGTGGAAAGTCTAAACCAATTGTTCAAAGGCGCTCTGTAATAAGTCGTCCAAAATCGATTGAGGAACTTGTCATTAAAGTAACATCACCTCAATTTGATGATATTGGTAAAGTCTTGGATCAACTACGTATCCAGTACATTCCTTTTGATGGAAACTATCAATGTGATATCTTGTTCTTGAATTGTGGTACAAGTGATATGATCGATTCCGAACAACTAAAGTCGTTCGTGCAAAATGGCGGCGTTTTATACGCCTCCGATCTTACTTCTGGGATTTTGTTAAATACGTGGCCCAACTTGATGGAGGTTTACAATTCAACTTCAAGATGCACCATTATTGCTCAAGTGGAGGATGCGGAATTGAGACAATATATTGGCAATAAACTTAGCGTTGAGTTTGATTTGGAAGGTTGGTCGAAAATCATTTCAGCGCTACAAGNNGGACAAGGGAAGGTGTTTTATACGAGTTTCCATAATCACGCCCAAACGGCTGAAGCGGAAGAAAAGCTGCTTAAATTGCTTGTGGTGAAGCAGGTGAGTGCAGCCACAAAGCAGAGTTTCCAGAAAACCATAGGATCACTTTCAGTATCGTTATAAAAATCATTATATGACATTACATATTTGTGCCAAATGCAATAAACTTGTCAAGGGAGAGGGTGTAACCCATGATGGGAAATTATACCATAAGGATTGTATGGTATGCACTTATTGTGGTGCGAAGTTGTCGAGTTCTATTGTAACCTACAAGGGTAATCTGTATCATGCGGAGTGTAATCCAGCTTCAGGGAAAAAAGTATGCGCATGTTGCCGAAAACTTATATCAGGAACTTTTTGTATTTTGAATGGAAAGAATTATCATAACAACTGTTACCATAAATACATAGAAAAGAAATGTTCGGTATGTGGCCAGCCCATAACAGGTACTTATATCTACGATACGTGGGGTAATTGTGCCCATACAATGCATGGTGCGGAGAAAACAAGACACTGTTATTCTTGCGGGCGCATTATATCTGGCGTATCAAAGCAAATTGGCACAGATGCTGTGTTATGCAGTGTTTGTACTTCTTTATCGGTGACAACGTCCATGCAGGTGGAAGTCTGTCGAAAAAAAGTAATTTCGATCTTCAATTTGTTAGGTATTTCAGGGGTGCCAGAAGATATGCCCATTGAATTGAAACCCAAGGATTTGATGGGTGGTGCCTTGGGGCGCATTCATTATAATCGCTCGCGAAATAGATTATTTGCGAATTTTAATATTTTCATGACGTTGGGTTTGCCAGAACTGCATTTCCGTGGTGTATTGGCTCACGAGATGTTGCACTCTTGGTTGGTGCTGTATGGTCGTGAAGTCACTGAAGACGAATGTGAGGGCTTCTGCAATTTGGGAAGTGGTTTTGTTTACCAGAAAGAGAACACAGAATTCTCAAAGTATCTTTTGAAGCGTTTATATGAGAATACAGATAAGATATATGGTGAAGGGTACCGCTTGCAAAAAGAGAGATACGAGAAATTGGGGTGGGCGGGTTTGCTCGATTCATTAAGGTATAAATGATTTCAACAATAATGACAAACAACCATAAAAAATTATGTAAGCCTTATGCAACCCCTTGACATCGTATCTTTTTTCGAAGACAATGAAATTGTCCAATGGGCGGTGTGGGGCATCCTTGCTCTGTTGGGACTGTACTTTGTCCGTTTCCTTCTGCGGAGGTTGGTACCCGTACTGAACAAGTTGTTCTATATTTTCATCAAAGTATTGTGTTTTCCATTCGGTATTCTGAACTGGTTTCAGCGCTTCCTTGCAAAGCCTTGGTACGGATTGTGCAAGAACCATCACGGGGGAGACGGCTTCAACAAGTTTATGCGCGGCTTTTGCTTTCTCCTCAAAATACCACTTTACTTTGCATTGACTCCATTGCGTCTTGTGAATGCCGTATGTTATAATATCATCCTGCACACTGGGTTTGAATTATTCAACTACATCGTGGAAATTTGCGATCCCACATCATCAAAAGAGGGAGGCGCGAACTTTTTCACATGGCTGCTTTTGCTGCCGCTGCGGGTGGTGAAATATGTATGGCATTTCCTGTTGGTAGTCATCGAAAGTGGCATCTGGACCGTGATTGATACCATAGTGCCTACGCTGACGCTTTATCACGGTACGACAAAAGAGGCTTGTGAAAACATCACGCAAAGTCCCGGTCGAATCTGTGGTGGCGGCGACATGATGGGAAAATGGTGGGTGGGCGGTGGTAATTTTGCAGGGGACGGCATCTATTTCGCTCCCGCAAGGTCAACAGCGGAACATTATGCTTATGGATATATGATTGTGTGTAGGGTATCTCTTGGCAGAGTGTTGGATTTGGGAATGGCCCCAACCTGGATTTTCAACGCTTGTGGACACTCCAATGCCCATGAGGTCACAAAATGGGGATTGGACCACAACTATACAACCGGTGAATGGTGGCGTGGCAAAGGCGCCGATTGGTGGGAGTACTGCATGTACGACTGGAATAACCGCTACAATTACAGTTGGCGCATCAGGCCTCTTTATGTGGAAGATTTGCTGAACAAGCGAATATTACGTATTCGTGGCGGCATGGTGCATTGGCTGTTCAGAAAGATGGTGGTGCAGGACATGCTGAAATCACTTTCCCGAAGATAGAACGATATAAACAACCATTAATCAAACAATTGCAAATATGTCAAATTATAACTGCAAAAGTGAAAAACCGAATATAGTGACACAATGTCTATTTTTCCTTATTGTCTTGGCCGTAATCATACCAATAAGCATCGTGGAATGTAAGACCGATAATGGCTTGTGGTGGGGAATCGTTACGGTATATTGCGTTAATGGGTCTATTGTCCTGTGGTCTATCATAACCATTGTCCAGACAGTCCGTGGCAAAAACATCAATAAGGAGAAAACATGGAGGTTGTATTATGAATGGATACATTTCCCCGTTGAAATATTGTTTGCCATTATCGCTTGTCTCGTGCTCTGTTTTTTCCATCAAACCTGGATACTGTTGTTAAATTTGCTAACAGGGGTTTTCCCAAATGTCTGGGCGAGATGTTTGGAAAGTACCATCATTAGTTGAAAAAAAACTGAATAGAAATTATATAGTCATATGAAAATTCATCATCCCAATTTGAAATTCACGGAACAACTGATATTCCGTCCCGAAACCAGGTTTATTGTAATACATCATACGGCTGTGCAAGATAAGCATACAGTTGAGGATGTTCACCAATGGCATTTGAACAGAGGCATGGCAGGATTTGGCTATCATTACTTTATTGACAAGAAGGGGGAGATTTTTGAAGGCCGACCAAGGGATACCAAGGGGGCTCACGTCAACGACAAAATCCATCCATACAATTCTGTCACATTAGGAGTGTGTTTTGAAGGGGATTTCAACACCCAAAAGATGGAGGAGCAACAATTGGAAGCTTCCGTTATGCTCATAAGTGTGCTTAGCTTGGCATACGGAGATATACAGGTTTGCAAACATCATTATCTTCATAACGAAAAATCCTGTCCAGGGAAAAACTTTCCTTTTCAGGAGTTGATAAAAAGGGTTCATGACCAGAAAGAAAGATTCAAGCGTCTGTACGGTGATCCTAAAGAAGTTGATTACAGTTTTTTGTTGAAATGGGAACGTCCACAATATAATTGGCAGGGCTTGAAAAATGCTCCTGTTAAAAAATAAAAGGCGTGACCTCTACAACCGCTGCGGCAACAGCACGCTGGATTAAAAAATCACATTATACAAATTCTATGGAAAAAAATACTGTAAACCACAATCGTCCAATATTGTTACCGATTATTCTTTCAATGGTCGGTATTTCCTTATTGGTCCTCAATTCCTGCTCAACATCATTGGAACAGATGGACTCATTTCAAAAGTCCTTTAACGATCATGCGGAAGGATGGTTGAATCTTATAGGACTTTTAACTTTGCTGAGCGGTTGGCTTGTTACTGGTGTGAGTTGGATAAGCAAGCATTTTGAGTTCATGAGCAAAAATGGCGATGATGTGAAAAACAAACGCCCTGTCTGGTCTTTTTTCTCCATTAATGGAAAATATCTTTTCAGACAATTTCCGTGGAGTAAAGCCCTTGAAACAGCGGATGCCATTGCCGAAGAACTTCTTGATGTAAATAGTAATACGTTCTATGATCCCACTATGATTGTGGGCATTGGCCGTGGAGGCGCCATTTATGGCTCATTGATCTCATATCGACTTGGCGAATTGCCCATTCTGGCTCTTGACAGAACCTATAACCATCTTGATGATGGCAGAGAAACCAAAACTATGTATCCCTTTCGTATTCCCAAAGCTTATCTGAAACGTGTTCTTTTGGTGGCAGGTGAGTCCCATACTAAGAAAACCTTGAAGATTTTTACGAAGAAATTGGAGGAACTGGGAGCTGGAGAGATTCGCAACTGCGTGTTTTACAAACAAATACTCCAGGAAAGTCCAGAGGCCGCAGATGTTAAGATTCACTATTTCGGGGTATGCCGGAAAAAGGACTATTTATTGCCATGGCAGACGGACCAGTCGCTGCACCCTTCCGAAAACAAGGAGGACGCAGAAGCGCAAAATTCCAAAATCGGACGTTATGTCACAGAGTCGGAAAACCATTTCGACCCTGAAGAGTCCGGATTTTACTGCATGCGCCACGCAGAGACAGAGGCGAATGAGAAGGATGTTTTTATTGGTAGCGGAACGGATATCTCTTTGACCGAGAAGGGAAAGCAACAGGCTCGAAAAGTAGGAAACTATTTCAAAAGTATTGGTGTAACCTTTGATGTCATCTATTACAGTCCAATGGTTCGCTGTTTTGAGACTGCCCGTGAAATAAGTTCCATCGCCGGAGGACAGATGATACCAGATGAAAGAATCAAGGAATTGGACTACGGAGCGTGGGAAGGTATTTCTCGTACGGAAATTGAAAGCAAGTATGCGGAAGACTATCAACGATACTGTTCTGACATGTCTTGCGCACCGACGGGAAGCAGTGAGAATGCAAATGACGTGTCCGTGAGAGTTTCGCAATTTATTCAGGAACTTAAAAATTCCAATGCCACTGTGGGGAAAAACGTTCTTGTGGTGACACACAAAACCGCTGGCCGTATTTTGTTGCAGGTGGCTGGACATAATCCTGGCGGACATTTCCGCGACATTCCATTCAATAACGCTGCCATTGGTTATGTGTCGATAAAGCCTGATAGAACATCTGTGATTCTTGATAACAAACAGTGCTAAATAAAAAACGATAGATACGAAAACTCAATAAATATGAATAATAAACCGCTTTCTTTCGCATCTCAAACACAAAGCGAAATCTCGGATCTTCGGAATATGATTTTCATTGATCTTGATATTCCCATAGATAAGGCTCAGCAATATCTCCGGGACATGGAGGAAAATCCTGACAAGATTCCGCAATACCGGAAGTTGCTGACCAAACATCTTGATAAAACCGTCGAAAGCTACCAAGGAAAAAATATTGTTGATAAGATTGAGAATGTTCTGAATAGGATGTCTCTCTGGAAGAGTGACATAGGTCCGTTGTCCCTTGCGGCACTGGTGTCGATGGGCAAGCGTTGGGATATCTCCATTGACAAACTCTATGATGGCAAAATCACTCCCGAAGTTATCAAACAGATGCTTGATATCTTTTTATTAGGCCAAGAAGATTACAAAACACATCTGGCAACAGCTTTCTACACATATTTGATGAAGAAAAACCTGTATGGAGCCTTACCTAAAAGCAACCTTTTGGTCATGGGACCAAGTGGGTCGGGTAAAACCTATGGTGCGCAGGTTCTTAGTAACCTGTTCCACGTTCCTTTTGTCGTCCTGCATTGCAACAACCTTGTTCAAAAGGGAATAGAGGGATCCTCTCCCACGGATCCTTTTACCGCACAGCTGTCAAAATGGACAGCAAAAGAGTTGGAACATTCCGTTGTTTGTCTTGACGAATTTGACAAACTTTTCGAGAAGGACAAAAAAGGTGCGGATACAGGAGCCTACAATGCCCGTGTTGTCAATGAATTGTTGAACATCATTGATGACAAAGGGGAAGTGGTTTGTAGAGAGTCGCAGGATATTCACAATCATAAGCGCATCACGATCCCAAGTCAGAAGATGATGTTTGTTTTCACCGGTGTTTTCGAAGGCCTTTTAAGCCAAGATAATACGGAAACCAGACCCATTGGTTTTGTTCGCCAGAATACCAGCGAAAAAAAGACAGCTAAACCTATCACTACTGAAGATTTTATCCGCTATGGCATCAAACCGGAGATTATGGGGCGTATCCAGAACTTCACTGTCATTGAAGCTTTGACAGAGGACGATTTGGTCAGGCTTTTTGATATGGGTTCGAATTCACCCTTTGCTGAATTCGAACAGTATTTCGCATACAATGACATTAGCACCATCCTCACAGAAGAAGGCAAACGCACTCTCGCCCAAATTGCCTGTAAACAGAATCTTGGCGTGCGTGGCCTTAAAAGCTTACTCCAAAAAGTTTTGTCAGAGGATATGTTCGATTTGGAAGTCGGTGAGGATAATATTTTGAGAATAACCAAACAATACATTTTCGATAATTTGAACGAGTAAAATATTTCACCACATAGCGACGGGCCGTATGCTATATAACCAGGCAACACTTCTTATGTCTGATCAAAACGATGGAACACTTTTGACGAAATTTTTATCGAATAAAATTATTTCTGTCCCCGATAATCAGACCCCTGATACAGAAATGGGGCTCGTTATCAAAAATTGCATTGTTGAAATTGCCAATGAGAGTTTGGAAAAAGTGGTAAATGAGGCAAATTTATCCCAAGACTTGCATTTTGATTTTCCGAAATTCAAGCAATTGTTTGTGAGACTGAAGGAAATATTCCAACTTGAAAGCGAGGTGTTGGACCTTAAAATGAAACAAATTGAGAGAAATTTTGAACTGGAAGGACCAGATTATCCCTTTGTGTTGCCAACTGTTGGAGAAATGATTGCATTGTATGAATGGATGGCAAAACCGTGCAAAGGATACTTGTGTTTCGATATGAGAGAGGTGCTCAGTGAGATTCGTGTAACGAGTGCAAAAGTTTCAGATGATAAGCCGGGTAGTTTCCTCTCGTACCTTAAAAATATACCTGACGATATAGCCGTTGAAGAGTTGCCTATTTATAGGGATTATCTTTCAAAATTCAACTTAAGTCCCTTTTTGCGTGACAAACGCATACTGACCGCTGCCGATGACAAGATTTCCAAAGAAGATTGTGATTTGTTTATTAAGTTGGTTTGCGGTTCGCTTTCCAGCAGTTTTGATTTTTTGCTTAACGAGGAGAAAAATGGCATAGAACTTATCATACATGTCATGAATGGAGAAACGCCTATCACAAAAAAAACTCAGTGATTTGCGTAAGTTTCAGGTGCATAAATTATTTGTGATATATTTGAATGAGCAATTGTCATTGGAACATTTATTCAATTATAGTGAAGACAGCGAGAGCTATTATGAGCGAAGAAAGAATATACTATTGGATTTCAGGCAAAAGATGAGAGAATTAGAGAGAAAAAAACTGCCTGAAGGTAGCAATGAAGAGGACATTGACGCTGAACTGGATCTGTCTCTTATACACATCT
>LXOW01335532.1_pt1 | contig 11508 bp, 12 predicted proteins | sample 1368591 | NCBI WGS metagenome assembly LXOW01 (sample SAMN04884650, study PRJNA319009) | bovine gut metagenome | isolation source: Cow rumen | host: Bos taurus | place: Italy: Legnaro (PD) | collected 2014-07-09
GTTGGTGCGAAAAATATAACGTTCATGTTTCTTTCAACAAAAAGGAGCGGCAGTATATCGCTCGTTTCATTGATGTTGCGAATAGCGTTTTTGGAAGAACACCAGTCATTGGTCATGAGCGAGGGAATTGTGTCGAATATCAATTTTCTTGCATGCAATTTTGTGAATTTTTTACAGAATGGTTTGGGAAATACGCCAAAAACAAACATATACCGGAATGGGTTAAATATATTCCGAAGCGATTACGCGTCGCGCTTTTGACGGGATATCTTGATTCCGATGGATGTTGCTGCAAGAATTCAATAGAATTCGTGAGTGTCAGTAAGCAACTGTTACTTGACGTTCAGGACATCCTTCTTTCGATTGGAATAGTTTCTGGTGTTAAATGTCTAAGGAAGGCGTCTTGCCATATAATAAATGGAAGGCGCTGTAATACGGAGGAGACATATTTGCTTGCAATTGCGCGTTCAGGAGCCAAGCGCCTCGCTGATATGATACAATGGAAAGACCTTAAATTGGCGAATTTTGACAACAGGGATGATGTGGTTAGGGCGAATACGAGATGCTGGTTGTCCGAGGATGGAAAATACGTCTTTTACAAGATTCGCTCAATAACAACAAGGGAATATTCTGGCCTTGTTTACAATTTCGAATGCGATACGCACACTTACATGTGCCATCACCTCCCCGTACACAATTGCGACCCCATCAATCAGGATCAGGCGGAATCGCGTTCGTTGTTCTCCTTCTTCGTATTCGACCTCGTTCAGGACGACATCGTCGCGGAATACACGGGCCGAAAACGCCTTGCCGAGGATGCGTTCGAGACTGTGCGTCTTGCCGCTCTTTTCTGGAATGCGACAATCATGTACGAATCGAACTCGAAGATGATGTTCGCCTACTTCGCCAAGAAACGTTGTACCTGGATGCTCGCCGACTGTCCCGAATATCTCCGTGCGAGGGGCGTCGTCAAGTACAACATGTTCGGCTCATCCGCAAAGGGTATCACATCGAACGCCGGGACCATCATGACCGGCAACGAGCAGCTTCGCGACTGGCTCCTGAAGACGTATCCCGTTGAGGTGAAGGACGAAAAGGGTGAAGTCCATATAGAACAGGTTCCGCAATTGTATCGTCTTCGTACGCGCGCGCTCATAGACGAGCTCATCGGATATGGTCCCGAGGTAAATACCGACCGCGTCAGTGCGATGCAGCAGGTGATGATGTACAGGGAGCAGTTCGTCATCCTGTACGGAGGTTCTCCGGACCAAGCCGACACCGGGGCGGATGCTGCCGACGACGATTTCTTCAGCAAGGACTGGAACCGGCATCTCGAGAAGCTTGGCCCCCAATACAAATCTTCTTTCGAGGAGTAAGCGTTTCGCTTAACTGCGTAGTTCGTGGCGGATTATAGGATATATTCGCCGTGTAAACTGTGCAGTATATGGATTTTGGAACGACATTCCCCAACCAGAAGTTGCCCTTCAAGTCGAAGGGCGACAAATGGAGGCGTCAATGCGTTGACTTCGGATCGGTTCGTACATATTTCAATTATTCTCCGGTAAGGCAGAGCGCCGTAAAGCTCAAGATAAACTATGACCTTCTGAACGGCGTCATCCACATGGAGGATATCGCCGCCGTGCTTAATCCCGGGAACCTCGCCTCGGCGTTCGTGCCGGACAAGATCCAGCATTACCCCATCATCAATTCGAAGATCAACACGCTGCGTGGCGAGGAGGCGGCGAGGGTGTTCGACTGGAAGGTCATCGTCACCAATCCCTACGCCGTCTCCGAGATAGAGGAGAACAAGAAGCAGGAGTTCTTCCAGATGGTGCAGGGCGTGGTTGAGGACCAGACGATAGACGACCAGCAGGCCCAGCAGCAGATACGGGAGGGGCAGGAGTACTTCGACTACAGCTGGCAGGATCTCCGCGAGATAAGGGCGAACGAGCTCATCCATCATTATTCGAAGGAGCTCAACTTCAAGCAGATGTTCAACGACGGCTTCGTTGATGCCTGCCTCGGGAGCGAGATCTACCAGTGCGGAATAGCTGGCGGTGAGCCCTTCCTGAAGAGGCTCAACCCAATCAAGCTCCGTGTCTTCGGAAGCGGATACTCCAATCGCATAGAGGACGCGGACGTCATCATCTACGAGGACTACTGGTCCCGTGGTCACATAGTCGACGTGTACTACGACGAGCTGACCGCGAAGGACATCAAGTGGCTGTCGGATGACATCCCCGAGTTCGGCGGATCCTCCCCGACCACCCCGGAGGGCGCCTACAATGACGCCTATCCGTTCATCAGCTCCGGCATCATCGGCGAGAATGGCATATGGGTCGAGGGCAACAACGTCGACTTCGTCTATGACGCCTTCCCCGAGATGGCTGGCGGGATCGGCAGCAACCTCCTTCCTTACGACCTTGCTGGCAATGTCCGCGTCATCCATGTCTGGTGGAAGTCCAAGCGGAAGATATTCAAGGTGAAGTCCTACGACCCGGTCACCGGCGAGGAGGTTTTCGACTTCTATCCCGAGACCTATGTCGCGGACAAGGCCGCCGGTGAGGAGGCTACTCCGCTCTGGATCAACGAGGCGTGGGAGGGCACGAAGATCGGCGACCACATCTACGTCGGGATGCGCCCCTGCCTTGTCCAGCACAACTCCATGTCCAATCCTTCCCGCTGCCATTTCGGCATCGTCGGGACGATATACAACCTCAACGAGTCCCGCCCCTACTCCCTGATCGACATGATGAAGCCGTACAACTACCTGTACGACGCCATCCACGCGAAGCTCGTGGACATGATCGCGACCAACTGGGGCAAGCTTCTCGAACTCGACCTTGCGATGAAGCCGAAGAACTGGGAGGTCGACAAGTGGATATACTTCGCCCGCTCCAACAAGGCCCTCATCAAGGACTCGTTCAACGAGGGCAACAAGGGGGCTGCTACCGGCAAGCTCGCAGGCGGCCTCAACAACGCATCCAAGGGATACATCGACGCCGACTGGGGGCAGTCCATCCAGAACTACATGGAGCTTCTCCAATGGACGAAGGATTCCATGTCCGACCTGGTCGGCATCAACCGCCAGCGCGAGGGAAACACCTACAACCGCGAGACTGTCGGAGGCATCGAGCGCGCCGTCCTACAGTCCTCCTACATCACCGACTGGCTCTTCCAGAAGCACGATGAGACCAAGAAGCGTGTCATCGAGTGCTTCATCGAGTATGCGAAGGCCGCGCTGAGGGGAAGGAGCAAGAAGTTCCAGTATATCCTCTCCGACTATTCCCGCAAGATAATGGAGATAGACGGCGACGAGTTCTGCGAGTGCGACTACGGCCTTGTCGTTGACAGCTCGCAGGACACGCAGAAGCTGAGCAGCCAGATGGAGACCATTGGCCAGGCCATGGCCCAGAACGGGATGCCGTTCTCCACGCTTCTCAAGATGTACTCCTCCATGTCCATGCAGGAGAAGATCCGCACCATCGAGAGGTCCGAGAAGCAGATCCAGGAGCAGAACCAGCAGGCACAGCAGCAGCAGATGCAGCTCGAGCAGCAGAAGATCCAGGCCGAGCAGCAGGCGAAGATGGCTGAGATGCAGCAGAAGGACGCCATCAACATCCGCGACAACGAGACCAAGATCGAGGTCGCCCGCATCAACTCCCAGGCCGAGTACCTCCGCCTTGGCATCTACGCCGAGGAGAACGACGAGCAGCTTGTCCATGACAAGCTCGAGGTCGAGAGGGAGAAGCTCCGCAACGAGATGCTTATGCTTGACAAGGAGCTCCGCCAGAAGGACAAGGAGCTTGACCAGAAGAAGGAGATTGAGCTCAAGAAGATCGAGGCCCAGAAGCAGATCGCCAAGATGAAACCAACAAGTACAGGAACAAAGAAATAGATAAGATATGAAGTATTTTACCAAAGCACAGATCGAGGAGATCAGAAAGGCTCTCGCCACTCTGGGGGTCAAGGATACCGACCTCGACAATGCACACGAGCTGTCCGGCGACGAGCTTGTTGCCATCATCCAGGACGGCGTAAACAAGAAGGTCGGCATCCGAAAGCTGATTCATGACTATCTTCCTGACGACATCGCCGACGGGGCTGATGGAAAGTCCGCTTATGAGATTTGGCTCGAGCAGGGGAATACCGGTACTGAAGCTGACTTCATTGCGTCTCTGAAAGGCGATAAGGGCGACAAGGGCGCGACTGGTCAGCGTGGTATGGATGGTGCACGCGGGCCTCAGGGTGCTACTGGTCCTCAAGGGCCTCAGGGTCCTGCGGGCGAAAGCGGTTCTACCGTTGCATGGAACCAGATAAACTCTACCGGTACGAAGATCGCCGAGATAACTATCGACGGCGTAAAGACCAACGTCATTGCTCCCGAAGGTGGCGGCGGTGGTGGCGATGTCGATTTCGACGACTATATCCAATATAAATATTCTGCGGTAGCGTCGAATCCGGGCACTCCTACAACCAAGCCGTCCTATTGGCATGATGCCAAGTCGAGTTCCGATGTTTGGATGGCGATCCGTTTCTACAACAGCAGTACGAGTTCTTGGGATAATTGGTCCATCATAGATATCAGTCGCGACGTTCCTGCTTACGCTACGCTCGAGTCATTCATATTCACCAGAAGCAACGCGGCTTCCGTTTCCGCTCCTACCGGCGGTAGTTTCAACGCTCCTCATTCCGTGACGAGCACCGATGGAAGCGTATGGAGCGACGGCGTCCCTTCCGGCACCGGCAAGATCTGGATGACTTCCAGAACATTCGCGTCCATCAGTGACTATAGTGATCCGCTTTGGAAGACTCCGAGCGTTCTTGCCGATAGCGAATATATGGATTACGAGTTCTCAGAGACCGCGAATCCCGGAACCCGTGGAGCCCCTCAGAAGTCTTCTCCTTCCGCGAACGAGACGAATCCGTACTGGAGCAATACGGCTACGGAGAATACGATATGGATGGCGATGCGTGAAGTCAGCAACGGAGCGTACAAGTCGAACAGCAGCTGGATGATCGTGAAGATCAAGGGCGAGAAAGGAAGCGATGGTACTAGCGTCACTCCTCTTGGCTCCATCTTCGGTGCGTTCGGTAGCGTCAGCGATGCTCAAAGCTATTACAATTCGCATTCCGAATTGAAGGCTACCGACTACGCCGTCTGTAAGGATAGCGGAAGTGACGTTTACGACCTGTTGATCAAGTTTGTCCGTTCTGGAACCTCTTCTACATATACCGACGAAACCAGCAATGTCACTACTGGAGATTTCTATCTCGATCCCGATGGAAACATGTGGGTCTGGGATGGAGACAACTTTGTGAATGCTGGCGAGATTAAGGGACCTCAGGGAGAAGATGGTGAATCTCCGTATCTCCACATCAAATATGCGAATTACGATGCGGAAAATGACGTTTATGTTCTTACGGAAGGCGGCTCTGGTTCCGATGATGATGGCGAGGAGCCCGGAGACTACATCGGAATGTATTGGGATTATGATCCCAACGATAGCAATGATCCAGATGATTATATTCCATGGAAGTACTGCAAGGGTCAGGATGGTTTCGGATATGAGTATATCTTCTATCTCGAAAATACAGGAGTCGCTCCGCTTCTTCCTGCGCTTTCTCCAAATCAGGACAATTACGTTCCTACAGCAGATGGTTGGACTGATGATCCCGGTGGGGTTTCCGCATTGAATAGGTTCTGCTGGGAAGCGTGGAGAAAGAAGATAAATGGAGTTTGGAGCGAATGGAAGGGCACCACGAACGGATATGCTCGTCTTTATTCTCATTACGGTCAGGATGGCGTTGATGGAAATGACGGCGCGAACGGCGTGGATGGTAAGGATGCTGTTCCGATCCGTATCCGCAACTGGTCCGAGATTGCCGGTGTAACGCTTTCTGGCGACAACAAGATATTCTCCGGATTCGAGGAGTGGACCGAAAGCAATGTTGCGAAGAGGGCTCCGTTCAAGGACGTCATTGTCGTGTCTCCAAGGGACTATCCTTCTGTCGCCAACTGTCCGTTCGTTTACGGAACCGGAGCCAGCGAGCAGAAGACACCCGTTCTTCTTATCGTCAACTATGATCCAGTCGGTCATCCCAGCGGCTTCTCTGGCAACGATCCGATCATAACTCTTCCGGATTCTTCTCATTTCACTACGAGCGTCGCTCCTAATGCAGCCACGTCGACGAGTTATTATAATGCACAGAAATATTACAGTGTGTTCCAGAATATGGGAGCTCTGTACGTGCAGATTCTCGTCGCAACGCAGGGATATATCGGAGACCTTGTTGTAAGTCACCTGTCGACGTCGAACGGCATCGGATCGAGCGTACAAATCGAAAACGGTCTTATTACAATCAAAGATTCCAACGGACTTACGCGNNGGACTTACGCGTATTGTCATCGGTCAAGAATCCGGAGATTCTACTCCCGTACTGAAATTTTATGATGATGACGGCACTTCCTCCACTCTTGGCACGCTTCTTTACGACCTTGGTCCTGCTGGCATTCGTAATAGTTCAAGCCAGATAGAGCCGCCAGAGTGGGATACCGAATTGCCCGCGTGGTATAGTTCAAGAATTTGGAATTCCGGTGAAAACGTTGACACGGGTACTCTGAAGTCCATATATATTTATCATGATGGACATAAATACATTACGTCTCCTGGCGATCCCAGCGTGTATGTGTATGTGTACATAGATCCGTTTGACTGGTCTCAGTTCTCGAATCAGGCCTCATTCTTGGACGGCAAATATTTCAAGAGCATGGTATCTGGGACCTTCCCTTACACCGGGAGTGCTTATGCAAGCTATTATCTGGATTCCGGCTATTATATTTATCCGCCTACTGGTGAGGAACCCGACCAGCCCGATGGATACACTCCTGTTTCTGGCCACTTGCTTACGTTCGCATTTCAGATAACCACGTCCGTGGTAGACGGGGAAACAATCGAGACCGTAACGCAATTGATTGCCGAGCTTAATGACAATCCACAGCAGGGAAGTCCCGACCGATATGAATTTGTTAGATTCTGGAACGTTTAATTATGATTGACAAAACCAACTACAAGAATTTTCTGATGTTTATCCTGGGGTGCCTCCTTGGTGCCCTGGGAGTCATCGCCGGTGCAGGATCCATCAATTATGGTGTTGATATCGGCAAGGGCTTTTATGTCTTCGCTGGTGTTGTCGCCATTATCGATGCCGTCCTCGTCATTGCAACATTCTATAGGAAGTACATGAAACCAATAGGAGAGTAATGCCATGGAAATCTTTTGGAGAATACTCGAATTCGTCGGTGTAGCCATAGCCGGTGGCTGGCTATACCACATCCTCACGCTGAAGTCACGAGTCAAACAGCAGAACGCCGAGACGACGAAGACCGAGGAGGAGGCCAAGTCCAGCCAGATTGACAACATCAAGAAGATCATGGACGACCTCTACCAGCCGATGATCGACGACTTGAAGGTCCAGGTCAGGGAACTGAAGGGTGATGTCGCCGAGGTGAAGGAGGAGAACGAGTCGTTAAAAAAAGAGGTGGCGGACCTCAAGGACGAAAACGCACGGCTGAAGAAGGAGAACGAGGAGCTTCGAGACGCTCTTCGTGAGATCCGCCCCGACGTCGTTCCGAGCCGGAGAAGCATCAACGCCCAGAACCAGCACCGAAACGAGAAGGGGCAGTTCTCGAAGGAATGCAACGAGGTCGAGCAGGACATCGACGAGGAAACTGAAGACCCTGCTGAGTAATGGCAAGTTTCGTCTATTTCTCATTGAAGGAGCTATGCGCTTCCGACGTGGCCACAAAGAAGAAGATTGACAATTGGCCATCGTTCACCGTCGTAGAGCATCTTTCCGAGCTGACAGAGAAGATCCTCGAGCCCCTCCGCTCCGCATGGGGTAGCGGCATCAAGGTGAATTCCGGCTACAGATGCGACGCCCTGAACCGTGCCGTGGGCGGTGTTTCCACCTCCGCTCATAAGCAGGGGTACGCCGCAGACCTCGTCCCCTCCAACGGGAAGATCGACGAGTTCGGAAAGTTCGTCAAGGACTGGCTCGTAAGGAACAAGGTTAAGTTTGATCAGGTATTGTTCGAGTCCAGCAGGAGCGCGAGATGGGTGCATATTTCTTTGAGGTCTTCAACTGGATCACAGAGATGCGAAACGAAGAATCTGATTGTGAAATGAACTGGTGGGTGATAACCGCATCGGAGGAGGCCCTCGGTCCGTACGAGGACTACGCCTCCGCGTATATGGCAGCAACGATAAACTTCGGGCTTGAAGGATGGACAATCACGAAAACATAGGGAGAAGGCTGGGGAGGTTGCAAAGGGTTATTATTTGCATGTTCCTAAGTTACGTTTCATTTCAGACCCTCCCCGGCTGTTCTCCGAAGGTGATCGAGCGCGTGGTCTATCAGCACGATACGACCACGGTCCATCATCGCGATTCCATATTCTACCGTGATTCCATTTATGTAAAGGAATGGCTTAAGGGTGACACTGTATACATTGAGAAGTACAAGGACAGGTACATCTACAAGGACCGGTGGCGTGACAGCGTTTCTATCAAGGAAGTTCACGACACTACTCTCGTGGAGAAGAAGGTGGAGAAGGAGCTTACTCCGATCCAGAAGGCGAAGATGAACTCATTCTGGTTTCTGCTTGCAGGATTGATTGCTTCGCTCGGATGGATATTCAGAAAACCGATCATTAATTTAATAAAGACATTGATATGAAAAAAGTAATTGAACGGATAGTCGAAGGCCCCGGGGCCCCGAATGAAAACGACCTTTGGTTGAACGGCACTACGCTGAAGAAGTTCCAGAATGGCGAATGGGTAGCCATATCTGGCGGTGGGGAAGGTTCCGCTTCCTCGCTTTCAGATATGACGGATGTTGGCATTTCGTCTCCTTCCGACGGGGATACGCTTGTATATAATGCGACTACCCATAAGTGGGAAAATGGTTCCGGTAGTGGAGGGTCTGTTCCTCCGGTTATGGTTGTAGAGGGGAATGTTGTTTTCGCTCCTGTAGAAAGCTCTGGTCATTATGGTTTTTCTCCAAAACCCGGAGAGGCTACATTCCAAGAGGCTATAGCCCAGCTTGATGCTGGCGGCATTTTATATTTGAAAGCCGATATTTCAGGAATGTCTTCTGGAGCAAATAATTATCCTGTATATAATGGAAGATTTTCTATTGTGAATTATAACAATAGAACAATGTATTCTATCGTTCAGAGTGATTTTGCGGGTGGATCGTATGCCCTTGTCTGGGAAAATACTATATCATTTGATATAGATTTTGAATCGCCAGATGCGCAGGTCGAATACGGCCCAGTATGGTTTATTGATTATGACAACGATATTTTTGATGAAAATAAAATCGCGTTGAGAATTAGTAATGCGCCGGTGCAAGATGGTGAAGCATTTATCGCCCTTTATTTTAGTGATGATGACGGCCAATATTTTTACGGCTATTTAGATGGCGACGATAGCAATTCGTATGAAGTTTCAATTACTGATTCAACAACCTTTAAGGACTGGTACGACGAAGATATTCCGGATGGCTACGATTATGCAGTAGTAATCACTACTCATTCCGAAGGCGGCGATGATTATGAACCGCAGACATATACTATTCAAGGAACGGTAAATTCCAACATGGAATTTACAGCGAACGCCGGGCAGATGTCATATTCTGAAGCGTTTCTCCATTACGATAATGGAGATACAATCATACTTCAATTTGCGTCTCCCGCTACCGGGATGACTATGAATGAAACGGTCGTGTCGTGGACCAACGGAGCTAATACGACGAATGGAATCAAGTGGTTTGGTGATATACAATAATAATGTCAAAGTACCACAACAAGCCGGTCGTCCACGACGGAATCAAGTTTGACTCCACAAAGGAAGGCAATTACTATTTGTATCTGAAACAGTTGCAGGAGAACGGAGAGATATCCAATCTTCGCATGCAGGTGCCGTATGAAGTGATACCGCCTGTTTATGTAGAAGAGGTCAGGCATCTGAAGACGAAGGACAAGACTGTCAGGAGATGTATTCAGAGGGCGACGAATTATCTTGCGGACTTCGTGTATATCGTTACTGCTACCGGAGAGAAGGAGGTTGTCGATGTAAAGGGCAAGACAGCTCCGCTCACCGAGGGATTTCGTCTGAAGCAGAAACTGATGCTTGCCCGTCATGGTATAACCGTAAAGATCGTCCGACTATAAAAACGATTCCTTTTTATCCTATAACAGAATCATTTGTCTCCGTCATTCGAGTTTCCCTTTTGTTTATGTTTGTTCAGCATAACAAAAGGGAACTTTTATGTCCAATACAGCATATCATCTGTACGTCATCTCGTTCACGGTCGGAGCAGAATCCGGTCTGGCGATGGTAGCCGCGCAGGACGAAAAGAGCGCGTTCCAGATACTGAAGAACGGCGGAAGCAGGCATTGTGATGGATACAGCCTGATACAGTGTCGTGATATTGGCATGTCCACTTCTTGCTCTTATGGCCTTCTTCTTGAGTCTTTCGTAAATGCAAAGGAGGCATACGACGCACTTGTTCGGTTTGGCAGAACGATCACTGGCCCTCCCGGAGAACCTGGTGAAAAAGGCGATAAGGGCGATGAAGGAAAGCCTCCGTTCGATACTGTTAGCGTATCAGTAGACAATGCTTCCGGAGCGCCTTCTGCCACCTCCTCGATCACTACGACCCCTTCGGGTGTCAAGTCGCTTAACATCGATCTTCACGCCCTGAAAGGAAATCCTGGAACCTCCATCAGCACTATTACACAGACCGTTGTTTCTGCCAGCGACGAGGGGAATAACGAGATAACGATTACGCTCAGTGACGGGCGTTCATCCAGAGTGTATGTCAAGAACGGAAGTACCGGCGTCAAGGATGTCCAGGTATATGTTGACCCGAATCCTGGAATCCCAAGGGTCGTCAAGGATTTTGACGAAGGAGTCCTTACGATGACATTGTACGGTCTGAAGGGAGCAAATGGTGAGCCCGGTATAAACAACACTACAATAGAAGTATTGGAAGACATATCCGAAATGCCAGTTGCGTCCGCTGAGACTGCCAGTATCATCTATTTCGTCTACAACGATGAAACCGAGGAATATGACAGATACTTCACGACATATGATGGGGCCCATTATGATTATGTACAAGCTGGAAGTGCCACGATAGATCTTTCGGATTATCGCAGGAAAGATGAGGATGTATGGCTTACGCGTGCAGAGTTTGACGCTCTGGAAATAAAGGATAATACGAAGACATACAATATCTACGAGGAAGAGTACTCCTCCATCGAATCAAACGAGGGATCCGAATGATTTACCGTGAAGGGAAAGGCGCGCTGGTTGACAGGCGCAAATATGCCGAAGGAGGGAGGTGGCTTGTCGTTACGGAAGTTTACCGTGGAGACAGGCTTGTCTGGGGAGGGTGCCTCGTCCTGCTTTGGTTCCGGAATATGGCTTGCTGACAAGC
>LXOW01194761.1_pt1 | contig 11505 bp, 11 predicted proteins | sample 1368591 | NCBI WGS metagenome assembly LXOW01 (sample SAMN04884650, study PRJNA319009) | bovine gut metagenome | isolation source: Cow rumen | host: Bos taurus | place: Italy: Legnaro (PD) | collected 2014-07-09
CGCACAGTCGAGGCCTTCGCAGGCGCGTTCGATTTCGGCCTCGGTCACTCTCGCAGGAAAGCTTCCGGTGAAGATCTCGGTGGAGCCGGTCCGCGTTTTGTCGAGCGGTATCTCGAGATCGATCCATGGCGCGAGCGCCGCTTTGCTCGACTCGATGTCGGATACCGAGCGGTTGAGTCCGGACAGTTTTTCGTCGTCGGCAATTATCGCGTCGACGATTTTACGCGCCTTCTCCGCTTCTCCGCTTTCAACGAAGCCGTCGGCGTCGGCTCCGCGCAGATCCCGCTTTTTCCCCGTCATGTAGGGGGCGAGGATTCCGAGGGCCGCCTCTATGCGTTCGCATGAGCGCTGAGCGTCACGCGCGTCGGCCGAACTGTCGTACCTTTCGGTGATTCCTTCGGTAAGCGGAACGGTATCTACGTCGAGACACTTCTGGCGCAAAAGTCTGCCCGAGAGCCGGCCGGCGTCTTCAGAACACGCCCAGATCTCGACTCTCGTCATCTTTTTTACTGACATTTTTCCCGAATCTCCCGGCAGATGTACCTGACCGCGGCCGGCATATGCTTCGACGCGCGGTTGGCGAGGCGCTGTGCCTCGAAATCGGCGTCAAGGCATTCCTCCCTGACGCGTCTGTCGGCTTCCTCTCCTATCTTTTCAAGGGCGTCCTTCTTCGACGCGGCAATTTTCGCCGCGGCTTCGGATATCCTTTTTTCGTTTTTTTCAGTCGCGTCGGAGACAAGGCCGCGCGCCGCGCCCAAGGCGCCCTCCCTGACCGACGCCGCCTTCGTTTCGGCGTCTTTAATGACCGACAGGGNNAATTTTCCAAATTATAATTATTATATCATTAATTTTCGTCTTTGGCAAGAGAAATCGTTTCTTCCCCGACAATCTCCCGCGAAGAATTCACGAATTTCACGTCGGCGGCTCCGGGCGAGAGCGTCACAGCTCCGCCTTCGAAGTATCCCTTGTCGTTCTTGTCGATCCGCGACGAGACGACGACGGGGCACGGCGCGCCTTTGGCGTCGCGTCCGGTTCCGGGCATAGTCACGTAACATCTGTGGATATGTCCGCAGAGCATAAGGTCGGGACCGACCTTCTCTTTCAGGATCGAGCACCACTCTGAATAGATGTCCTGCTCGATGTCAAACGGCGGGTTCAGCGTCTCGTTGAAGGGATTGTGCGCGATGACGAGCCTGTATCTGACGCCCGGAGCCGCGTATTCGCTGTCGGGCGACTCCGCGACGCGTTTCAGAAACTCGGTCTCCCGGACTCTGAAATCGTGGCAGCAGATCGTATGTCCGTATTCGGCATTGCCGTCGGGTTTGTCCTCGGCGCAATCGAGCACGACCGCCCAGACCGGGCCGCATCTGACGGTGAAGTAGGACCTTCCGCAGTCGGTAGGCGTGTGCTCCGAAAGCTTCTCGGCGAAGATTCCGCGCGTGTCGTGGTTGCCGCGGGCGAATATCACCGGCAGTCCGCCGTGCGTGATCTCACCGGCGATTCTGTGAATCGCGGCGAAATTCGCGATATCTCCCGAATGATTCGGTATGTCGCCGTTGAGCACGAGAAGATCGAGATCGTCGCCGAACCATTTTCCTGCGGCAACGGGACCGTCTACGCGGTTGTGCGCGTCGGCAAGGTTGAACAGATTGATTGTTTCCTTCTCCGGAGGTATCGGCTTCCAGTCGAACTCCCTGCTCTCGGGCTCGCCGAGATCAGAAAAATAGGGCTTGCGTTCGTTCACGCGTCTCCATAAAATCGTATACTTCTTTTCCCTGTCAAGAAGTTCTCCCGGAACTTCGATAATATGAGTCGGGCTGCCCGAGCGGAGGATTCCGTTCGAGTCGTCGTAGAATTCTCTTTCTCCTATGCGCACCCACATCACCGATTCTTCGTTGACGGGCAGAATAATCCGGTATCCGCGGCCTACGGCGTATACCGCCGGGTATGAAGCAAACAGCGAGGGAATTTCAAAATCGTTCATTGTTCTTATCCTCCGATTTTCTCAGCAGAGAATCTTACGAGCGCGAGAATGTTGTTCGTCATTATCGATCTCAGCCCTGTCGAATACATCTTCTCCCAGGTCTCGGGAGCGTCGTATCCGTCGGTGTCTATCGTCCAGCCGCCGAACATCGTTCCCGGGTAATCACGGACGAGATTCTTGATCGAATTGACGACCGAAAGGTTCGTCGGATCGAAAGCGCCGTTGACGATTATCGCAGAGTTCGTAAGCGACCCCTTCTCAAGAGCCGCAGCGTATGGCGCCGCGGTGCTTCTCGCCGTCCATCCGCGAAGGAAGAAATAGGGCTTGACTCCGCTGTCGTTGAATATGTATTTCTGGACCTGAAGCGCCTGTGATGCAGAGAAGGTATCCGCGGCGGAGGTGCCGAGTGTGCCGTATGAGATGAGGATCGACTCGAAGTTGCCCGTCTTCTTCATAAGCGGGTAGAGATAGTTCGGAGCTGAGTTCTGCTGGATTCCCGGAATTTCGCAATAGCGCCATAGCGCCTGCTTGTCGGGAATCAGGAAGAATCGTCCTTTCGACGCGATCAGCGCCTCCTCGAGCGTCGGTATCACGTACCTCGTAAGCGCGGCAGACGAGCCGCCCTTGCCCGCTTTCAGATTCAGCGCGCGGAGCTGTTCGAAAGTCCATTCGGAAACCGCCGCCGACGAAGGATAGCCGGCTTTGCCTATGAATTCGTCGCAGTTGGTCGTGCGGGACAGCGTATCGTCGTGCAGCAGCACCGCGACGCCGTCCTTTGTAAAGTGAATATCTATTTCAACGCAGTCGCCGCCCATCTTCCAGACGGATATCAGGGCTTCTATCGAGTTTTCGGGATAGCGCAGATAATCGCCCCTGTGCGAAACGGTGAAGACGTGATTCTTGTCTGTTGCGGAAAGACTCGCGATCTTTGCGTCGTAATCGATAAGCTCGGCGGAAGGCCTCCAGGATGTCGACCACTTTGTCGGGAAAAGAGACGGGTCGGCAATATAATCGTCGCGCGTCGTCAGCGGCGCGTCGACAAGTTTGACTCCGGTCGGGAGATCGCAGACAACGTCCCCTGTGCCTAAGAGATATTTCGACGCGAACTGCAAAAAGGCCTCAAGCGTCGATTCGGGGAGTTTGCCGGTGAAGCATACGCCGCCGTCGACCGCCGTCGCGCAGTAGCCGTCGGTGCCGTATGCGGATACGTCCTCTTCGCCGAGTCCGCAGACGCCGAGTATAAGTTTCGGCGCTCCGGTGGCGTTTTTCGCCGTTCTGACCGGAAGTTCGGCTCCCGTTTTGTCGGCAAGATAGGCGTTTATCGCCGAGGCGGCGTCGGCCATCGAAAGACTCTGATATACAATTTCGAACTCTTCAATCTTTTTTCCATTCAGGGTGATTGAAGTCACCGGGCGTTCGGATCTGCCCGCGACTCCCTCTTCGGGGATGCCGCCGTCTTCCGAAATGATTTCTGCAAATCTGTTCAGCGCGTCGAGAAGGATCGCCTTGCTTCTCGCGCAGACGACGATTTTCTCTCCCTGCGGCAGTATGGAATATCCGTTCAGAGGAAGCGCCGACGTGCCGCTTTCGGATTCGGGTCGGTTGGTAAGACCTATGAGTATCTCCTTTGCGCCCGGCTCGTCGCCCGGCTTGAGCCAGTCGTCGGATATCGTCAGCTCGAGGCCGCACTTTTCGGCGATCCTGCCGCGCAGTTCGACGACCGCGCTGATAACGTCCTTGTCGGCGCCGTCGGGGCGTATGATGCGGTATTCACCGTCGATAATAAATCCGGAGGGCGCCGCCTCCGACGTCGCGTCCTCAATCGTTCCGGTGACGTCTCCGCCCCCGCCGTTGCAGGATGAAAGAAACAGTACCGCCGCGCAGAGCAGCGCGGAAAGGATCAGTATTGTCGCGCGTTTCAGGTTTGTCATTTCGCAACCGCCGTCTTCAGCCCGGGGACTCTACCGCCGGACAAATAGTAAATGGATATATATAGTATATCATTTTTTTACGCCTAAATCAAGACGCGCGCACTTGATTTAAGGGCGATTTTGTATTATAATTATTGCCGGACGGTCGAAGCGGCTGAAAAACGCCGCACGCGGACGGCGGAGGGAGATTATATGGACGGAACGAGTCTTGTTGCCACATGTCTTTTCGGGCTTGAAAAGCTTCTCGGAGAAGAGATCGACGCGCTCGGATGCGAGAGAGTATATACGATGGACGGACGCGTCAGATTCCGCGGAAACGCGGCCGACGCTGCGCGCGCAAACGTCTTTCTGCGCACCGCCGAACGCGTCTTCCTGCTCTGCGGCGAAGAGTTCGACGCGCCCGATTTCGACTCGCTCTTCGAGGGAGCTCGCGCGATTCCCTGGGAGGATTACATTCCCGCCGACGGCGTCTTTCCGGTCACCGGACACTCGATAAAGAGCCGGCTGACCTCTATCCCCGCCTGCCAGAAAATACTGAAAAAAGCGCTGTCGGTCAGACTCGGAAGCGCCTACGGATTGCAGACTCTGCCCGAAACCGGCAGTCTCTACCCCGTAGAATTCTTCCTGTTCAAGGACAGATGCGCGCTGATGATCGACACGTCCGGCACGGCGCTTCACAAGCGCGGATACCGTCCGGCAGCGAACGCCGCTCCCCTGCGCGAGACGCTTGCGGCCGCTCTCTGCATGACGGCGAGAACGGGCGAGCATGAGGACATACTCCTCTGGGACCCTTTTTGCGGCTCGGGAACAATACCGATTGAAGCGGCGATGATCGCGTCGAAAACCGCTCCGGGCGCCGCCCGTTCCTTCGCCGGAGAGCAGCAGATAACGACGCCCGAAAAGTTTTGGCGGGAAGCGAGAGAGGAAGCCGCGGCTCTGCGGCGACAGACCTCATTCCGCGCCGTCGGAACCGATATAGACCCGCGCTGCATTGAGACGGCGAAGGCCAACGCCCTGCGTGCGGGGATCGGCAATATGATCGAATTCCGGACTTCGGACGTCAGGGATATAAAGAGGCCGGAAGGCGTCAGGGGGACCTTCATCTGCAACCCGCCCTACGGCGAGAGAATGATGACCCGCGCAGACGCAGAGCAGCTCTACCGGGACATGAAAACCGCCTTCGCACCCTTCGACAGATGGGCGGTATACGTGCTGACCTCCTGCGAGTATTTCGAGCGGCTTTTCGGCCGCAAAGCCGACCGCCGCCGCAAGCTGTACAACGGCACGATTCCCTGTACCTATTACCAGTTTTTCAAACCCGTTGATGCAGCGAAATAAGCTCCGCATTGCTTGCAAACAAAGGCAATACCGCACAATTCGACCAACGCGAATTATGCGGTATTGCCATTATTTATTCCTAATATCAATATGTTTCGGTTACTATCGGATCGCCGTTTGCGAACGGCAGCGTGATCGTCCTGACCTTGTCGGCTACGATGATTTTGCTTTTGTCGCTTCCGACCGACTCGAAGAGATATTTGTCGACGGCGTAGGTCTTTCCGGTAATCTGGCTTTCGAAATTCGCAAGGCTCGTCGGCCAGAGCAGCGTCCTGCCTTTCATAAGCACGTATGCGCTCTGCTGTATGCCGTCGTAACCGTGGTGAGCGACCTGAACGATATCCGATTCGATATATCTGCCGTATCTGTTGGTCATTACTTTAGACGCGGTGTTCTTGGCGTCTCCGAGCCACATGACGGTATTGCCGCCGAGTTTCATTCTCGTGACGGTCGTCGTCTCGTTGAAGTAGTTGCATCTGTTCGGGAAGATGTCCTCCTGAGTGGACAGCACCTCGAATTCGGCGTCGCGGATGCAGAAGGTCATTCCGGTGTGGAGTTTTACCGTCGGGATTCCTCCGAAGGCGACCGAGAGCGCCGGGAAATTCTTCGTATAATAGTAGTTCGGGTTGTTCGAGTTCGTCACGCCGGCGGCGGCCGGGAAGTTGAAGTAGGCCTTCTCGATCACGATTTTCGCCGAGTGCGCAGTCGCCATATTGCAGAAATTGAGGAAGTGGTCCCAGTGCTCGTGCGTGACGATCCAGGCGGCGATCACGATCTTGCCGTCGGTCCGCTTGTTGAGGCCTTCAAGCGCGTTGTAAAGCCGCGCGTCGTCGCCGTAGCTCGTATTGTATCCGCCGCTGTCGAATACGATGAATGAACCGTCGGACAGCGTGATTATGTAGCACATTCCGAAGTTTCCGGCGTCGTAATTGAAGGACATCTGCGTAATCTTCGGCTCGGTGATCATTGTGAACGCGGGCACCTGATCTGCCGTCGCATACTCGGGAAGCAGATATTTTCCGTCCGGAGCCGAGATTATTCTTACCGCCTTTTCGGTCGGCACGAACATCACGTGGAGCATTCCCTTCTCTCCGACGTACGTCGCAGACTTGTTGCCTGCTATGTCGTTGCTCTGGTTGAGCTTGAAGCCCGCATTCTCAAGAGTCTTGAGATAATCGGTGTACGCAGACAGACTCGTGTTCTTGTACATGAACTCGATCTGGCTGTCGTTGCAGTCGTAGGTACCGTCCAGATCGCCGTCGGGGTACTGCGGGAAATCGGTGAAGTATCCCGAAACGCTCTTGACGAGGCGGTATCCGGGCGTCATCGCAACCGTTTTCGACGTCTTGGCGGCCGAACTCATGAAGTTATAGAACTCATTGAACGCGGCTTCCGTGGTCGTGAGGTTCCAGCCGGCGACGACGACCTTGTTGCCGATCACGGCGTAGCCGTATTCGTCGTAGCCGATCGACGAAAGGAACTGCGACGTCTCTTCCCTGTTGACGTTGAAGCCGATGAGTATCTCCTTGAGCCCGGACGTGTCTTCGCCCGGCTTTACCCAGTCGTCGGAGAGCAGTATCGTCGTGCCCGAAGCGGACTTGATGATATCTCTCAGGTCCTTCGCTGCCTGAACCTCAAGGTCGCACTTGTCCTTCTCGCTCGTCTGTCCGGCAGTCGTGTCGAGACCTTCGTGATAGACGATCTTGAATTCGGATTCGCCGTTTTCGATAATCTTCAATACCGGAACGGGATCGCTCGCCATGAGGTAGTTCGCCGGGAGTTTGAGCGTCTTTCCGTCGACCATCGCGAGGAAGGCGCTGATCGCGTCTCCGAGCAGATCGTCTGTAGAGGCGCTGACAATGATCTTCGGACCCCTGACCGCAATGACGTAGAATGCGCCGTCTCCCCCGGCCTCGTCGAGTGCCTGCTGCGACTGCGGACGGTTCGTCCTGCCGACGAGTATTTCCTTCTCGGCGAGGATTTCATCGGTGAGTTCGTTGTTTTTCACCCAGTCGTCGAAAATCGGGACTGCTGATCCGAGAATATCTCCGAGCGATTTGCGGAGACGGACGACTTCGCTGAGCGGACCCGATCCGATTACGTTCGGACGGATGATTCTGTATTCGGACAGATCGATCTCTACCTGACCAACGGTCGTTTCGGCGGGCGTCGTTTCGCCCGATTCGCCCTGTCCGCCGCAGGCGGAGAGCAGTATGAGCGCCGACGCCGATAACAGCGCGGCAATGATAAGAGACAGTATACGTTTGCGCATAGGTTGACTCCTGTGATAAATCTTTACGGCTATATTTTAATACAAAAGAGTTGTTTTGTCAATCATAAAAAAATATTATGAAAAATATTGACACGCCGGAACAAAAGTGATATAATATTGAACAGGTGCGGGAAAAATCGTATCCCGTCTCCTTACCGCGCGATTATGCGGCGCGGTCTTACGTCCATAAGGAGGAAAAAATGGATAACACGAAACAGAAAAACGCCTACGAACTTCTTTTCGTAACGGACGTTTCCGGTCTCCCTGAGGAGACGGAGGCAACCGTCGGAAAATTCGTAGGTCTCGTCGAATCGAACGGCGAGATCATCGACAGGACCGAGTGGGGCAGACGCCGCCTCGAGTACCCGATCAACGACAAAAAGGAAGGCTACTACACGATAGTGACCTTCAGAGCGGATCCGGACTTCCCGGCAGAGCTCGAAAGACTGCTTAACATCGACGAAAAGGTCATGCGCACGCTCATCCTCAAGCTTGACGAGGAAGTAGCGGAGAAAGTCGCGCGCCGCGCCGCCGACAGAGCCGAAGCCGCGAAGAGAGCGGCCGAAGAGGCAGCCGCCGCCGAAGCTGAGGCCGAGGCAGAACCCGAAGCCGCCCCCGAGACGGCCGAGGAAACCGCAGAACCCGAAGAGGCAGCCGCCGAGAAGGAAGAAGCCAAAGAGGAAGAAACCGCATCCGCCGAATAATTACCCAAACGTGATTTTTCAGAGGTATCAAAATGTCTAATCTTAATCTTAACAAAGTCATTCTTTGCGGAAGACTTACCAGCGATCCCGAGCTGAAGACTACACAGACTCAGCTTTCGGTCGTTTCCTTCACCATTGCCGTCAACCGGCGCACCCGTTCGACCGAAGGTCAGGACAACAGACAGACCGATTTCATCAACTGCGTTGCCTGGCGCCAGACGGCCGAGTTCATCACCAAATATTTCAAAAAGGGATCGGCCATCTGCATCACCGGATCAATTCAGGTGAGAAAGTGGACCGACCAGCAGAACCAGCCCCGGTATGCCACCGAGGTCATAGTCGACGAAGCGATGTTCGTCGACGCAAAGTCTGATTCTCCCGCGCGCGACGGCTCGTTCGGAGGTTCGGATTCATATTCCACGCCCGGAGCCCAGGAGTCCTTCAACTCGATCAAGGACAGCGACGAGCTTCCATTCTGACAGGGCGGGAAACTAACAGATTTTAAGGAGTATCTATAATGGACAGACAGCCCGAAAAGGAGCGCGCGCCGCGTGCGGCCCGCCCCGTCAATCCCAACCGCCGCAGAAGAAAGGTTTGCATCTTCTGTGAAGACAAGATCACCTATATCGACTACAAGGACGCCGGCAAGCTCCGCAAGTTCATCAGCGAGCACGGAAAGATTCTTCCCCGCCGCGTTTCCGGAACCTGCGCGAAGCACCAGAGAGAACTTCAGACGGCCATCAAACGCGCCCGTCACGTCGCTCTTCTTCCCTACGTAGGCGAATAATCGTATAGCGCAAAACAAGACCGCGCCGGACACTTTCAGGAGTCCGGCGCGGTCTTGTCTCGAGGCTGTTAAATAAATACAAATTCTTCCTGACTTCTCTTGCCATATTGGATATTGACGAAACTCTCGAATACATTTCCGAGGAACCGGACAATCCGATTGCATGATATATCGCCCGGCGGCGATATGATATACTTGCTTCGCAAGTGTGATATACGGCAAGCCGTATGATATATTGCTCCTGCGGAGCAATATGAAATATGATATCCGTTCCCTCTTATACGCCCGCAGGCGTATATCATCCGCGTCAGCGGATATCATATGCGAAGCATATATCATCCGTTCCGCAAGGAACGGATATCATTACATCCACGGCTGCTCCGTCATGAATTGAAGCCTTCGGCTTCATGATTTCTCGCTTCGCTCCATGAATTGAATTGCGTCTTTATGCCCTGCAGGGCAAATCATGCCGTTAGGCAATTCATGCAACGAAGTTGCAATTCATGCCGCGTCAGCGGCAAATCATGCGCGAAGCGCAATTCATGCCGCGTCAGCGGCAAATCATGCGCGAAGCGCAATTCATGTGCCGACAGGCACAATTCATGCCGTCAGGCAATTCACGCGCCGAAGGCGCAATTCATACGGCGATGTTTTGATGCACGCTTCGCGTGCTCGAGATGCATGCTTCGCATGCTCGATATATACCGCTACGCGGTATTCGATATGCGCCTCTGCGAGTCGCTCGATATACGCGCGCAAAGCGCGCGTGAGATTTGTCCGGCTCCGCCGGACAAAAAATTACTCTATTATCCGAAATCCCTCACAAACCATATCTCCCCCGGATCGACCTGCACTGCCCTTCCCGCGAGATAGTCGAGCGTGCTTCCCTTCTTTTCGAAATTGAAGACTGCTTTGTATGAGTAAAGCGCCTGAAATTTGTACCCGAGTTTTCTGTCGTCGCGGTTGACGCCGTACTTGCCGTCCCCGAGCAAAGGATGGCCGAGGTAAGACATATGAGCCCTGATCTGGTGCGTCCGTCCGGTGTAGAGCCGTATTTCGAGCAGGGAGAACCCATCTCTTTCCGCGACGACCCGCCAGCCCGTCTTTATCGGCCTGTACCCGGGCTTCGCGGTTTCGGATATTGTCACCTGATTCGTCTTTTCGTCCTTGCGCAGAAAGCCCGTCGCGACGCCTCCGGAAGAAGGCATTTTTCCATGTACGGCGCAGAGATAGTACTTTTCGACCTCGCCGTTTCTTATCCGCTCGTTCATGTCGCGGAGCGCCGCGGCGTTTTTCGCGGCGATGACGATGCCTCCGGTGTTCCGGTCGATTCTGTTGCAGAATGCCGGAGCGAAAGACGCCTCGGACGCGGGGTCGTATTCGCCTTTCTTCAAAAGATATGCCTGCATATGCATAAGCAGCGTGTTGTCGCGGCCCTCGTCGTCCTCGTGAACAAGCACGCCCGGACGTTTGTTCAGCAGCAGTATATTGTCGTCCTCAAAAACGACGTCGATTTTCGGTTCGATCGTATAAATCGCCGAGCGGTCCTTTTCGGGGCTTTCGAAGAATTCGTCCCTTATATAAAGCTCAATCTCGTCGCCGGTGCGGAGCATCTCCCCGCCCTGCGTACGCTTTCCGTTGAGCTTGATTTTTTTCAACCTTAAGTACTTGTACAGAAGCGACTGCGGAAGCCCGCGCACCGCTTTTGTCAGATATTTGTCGACGCGCTGACCGGCGTCGTTTTCGCCTATCGTCAGTTTTCTCAAGGCGCTCACCTCCGAATAAAGGCGGACCGGGGACGTGACTCGCAAGCGAGTTTATCCCCGGCCTGTTATGTTGCTTTTCGATTACTTAGTTCCGAAAATTCTGTCTCCGGCGTCGCCGAGTCCGGGTACGATGTAGGCGTGCTCGTTCAGTCTTTCATCCATCGCGGCGACGTAGATGTCGACGTCGGGATGCTCGGCCTGAACCTTCGCAACTCCTTCGGGAGCTCCGACGAGAGCCATGAACCTGATGTTGTTGCACCCGTGTTTCTTGAGCATTGCGAGCGCGTCGCAGGCGGATCCGCCGGTGGCGAGCATCGGGTCGACGAGAATGACGATTCTGTCCTCGATGTCGGGCGGCAGTTTGCAGTAGTATTCGACGGGATTGTGCGTCTCGGGATCTCTGTATAGGCCGATGTGTCCGCACTTTGCGACGGGGACGAGCTGGAGAAGTCCGTCCACCATTCCGAGACCGGCGCGAAGGATCGGTACGATGGCAAGCTTCTTGCCCGAGATCGATTTGGCGCGCATTTTGCAGATAGGCGTCTCGATGGTGATGTCCTCAAGCGGAAGATCGCGGGTAAGCTCATATCCCATGAGCATCGCGATTTCGTTGAGCAGCTCTCTGAAATCCTTGGAACCCGTCTTCTTGTTCCTCATGATCGAGAGCTTGTGCTGGATAAGGGGGTGGTCGACAACGTGAAGGGCTGTCTCTTATACACATCT
>LXOW01123642.1_pt1 | contig 11504 bp, 8 predicted proteins | sample 1368591 | NCBI WGS metagenome assembly LXOW01 (sample SAMN04884650, study PRJNA319009) | bovine gut metagenome | isolation source: Cow rumen | host: Bos taurus | place: Italy: Legnaro (PD) | collected 2014-07-09
GTGCCATACATCGTTGTCGTCCTTGCCGGGCGTCAAGCCCGCCTGCGTCCTCCGCCTCGTCTGGCGCAATTCCTACTCGGAACATTTTTCAATCTTTCTATGGGAGTTCAGTATAAATGTTGTTCATGGTTTGCGTGCGGGCCGTCCGGGCCAAGGAGTGGGGCATTTGGGGGGGCTGCGCGGCGTCCGGTTGTCAGGTTTGATTGCTAAAAAAAGTAGCAAGCTAAATATTTTTGCTTGCAATCAGGCCAATACCGAGGTATAATAGCGGAGAAGGTGATTCCCCGCGATGAATGCCTCGGAAACTGCCGGACTGCGGAAAATGAAAACGAAAAGGAGAAGGCAAAATGGATCAGAAGGAAATCGAGAAGAGAATCCGGCTTGGCCGTTCGTTTGTCGTCAAATTTGGCGACGAGGAGGGTGCGTATGAGGACTACGCCTCCGACCAGGAACTGAAAAAGCCCCAACCGCCGCTGGTCAAAGCCCCCATGACCGACCAGAGCATCGGCCTTCCCACGGATTTCTCCGGCCTTGCCATTGACGGAGATTTCCTGCATATCATCAACAGCCGCAAGAGCCACCGGGTCTATACCCAGGAGCCCATGTCCCTGTTGGAGCTGTCCTATCTGCTCTGGTGTACGCAGGGCGTGAAGGCCGTTCGCGGCAAGGCCTACGCCACCCTTCGCACTGTTCCCTGCGGCGGAGCCCGGCATGAGTTCGAGTGCTATCTCGCTCTTCGGAACGTCACCGGCCTGGAGGACGGGCTCTATCACTATTTGCCCATGAAGCACCAGATCGAGTACCTTGGACCCAAGGAGGACCTGGAACAGTTTATCTCGGCCTCCCTGTGCGAACAGAGGTGGGCGGCCAAGGCTAACGCTGTCTTTTATTATAGCTGTGTCTTCTACCGGGCGGAGTGGCGCTATGGCATTTGGGCCCATGCGCCGATCCTTATGGACAGCGGCCACGTGACGGAAAATCTCTATCTGGCCGCGACCTCCATCGGCCTGGGGGGCTGCGCCATCGCGGCGGTCGATCCGCCCCTGGCCAACGAGGCCTTTGGACTGGACGGCGTGGAGGAAACGGTGTTTTACGCCATGCCGGTGGGCAGGATTCGCCCGGAGAACCAGGCCGCGGAGGATGCGTTCTACGCCTTTGTGCGGGAATTGTAAATGCATATGTCCAAAGAATGCTCAGCGAACAAGCTGCGTCTGCTTCCCCTGGGGGAGAACAGAGCCTGGTCGGAACGACCGGAGACGCGGAGGGGCTGAGAATAATCCGCCCACAACCAGCAAGGAGGAAATGATCCAATGAAAGGGATGCGAGTGGCAATCATCCAGGCGTTTTTACAGGGGTCCGGGGAGAAACGGCGGGCGCATATTCGGGATTTGGTGAAACAGGCCGCACAGCAAAGGGTAGACTTGGTGACGCTGCCGGAAATCTGGAACGGCCCCTATCAGCAGGATCTGTTTCCCACCTTTGCCGAGCCTCGGTTTGGCCCCTCCTGGCAGTTTCTTTCGGCCCTTGCTGCCGAGCATGGAATCTGGCTGTCCGGCGGCTCTATCGCGGAACGGGAGAACGGCAAGGTATATAACACTGCCTATGTGTTTGACCGCGCCGGAAAGGAAGCAGCGCGGCATTGCAAGATGCACCTGTTTGACATCAACATATCCGGCGGCCAGCATTTTATGGAATCCCAAACCCTGACGGCGGGGGATGCGGTAACGGTGTTTGAGACGGAGTTTTGCGGCATGGGGCTCTGTATCTGCTACGACATGCGCTTTCCGGAGCTGTCCCGGCTGATGGTGGACCGGGGCGCGAAGCTGATTTTGGTGCCGGCCGCATTTAATATGACCACTGGCCCTGCCCACTGGGAACTGCTGTTCCGCCAACGGGCGGTGGACAACCAGGTGTTCTGCGTCGGAACCTCTCCGGCCAGGGACTGGTCGGCCAGCTATCACGCCTGGGGCCACTCCATTGTAACGGACCCTTGGGGCCGGGTTGTGACGGAGATGGAGGCGGAGGAAGAGATTCGGGTGGTAGAACTGGACCTGGACCTGGTTGATCAGATTCGGGCAGAGCTTCCCCTCCTGGCCCATCGAAGAAGGGACGTCTACCGCCTGACGCAGGTGGGGAGTTCCATCCAATAAGAAACAAAAGCTGCGGGGCAGCGATGCATACAATGCGTCGCTGCCCCGCAATGATGCGGTATGGTCAAACAGAGCCGGTAATCTTGAGGTTTTTCAGCAGGGTTACCCGGGGAATTACGCAGGTGTCATACTGTTCCGTTTCCCGGGAGAACACCAGGGCGGGGATTGCCTCGCCCATCTTGCCGCTGACGGAACCGCCGCTGACAACCCGGACCGTGCCGTTCTGATGCAGATAGCCCAAACGAATTTCGCCCGCAATGTCGCCGCCAACAGGGTCCACCTGGAAGTCGGAGAATTCCACCACTTCCAGATAGTCCCCCTGGCGAATCTCCTCTTCGGAGCGGGAGCCGCCCTCGGCTACGAAGTTGGCCGCAAGGGCGCTGTCTTCGATCCCCAGGTACTGGCTGAAGCGGCGGGGCCCCCAGAGATTTTCCACCATGCCCGCCCGGATCAAGGTGCGGTCATGGATTTCCGCGCCCTCTCCGTCGATGGGGAAGTCCTTGGAGGAGTTTTGCAGGGAAGAGACGGCTTTCAGGGTGATGGGGTCGCCTGTTACGTTCTCCGCCACGGCCTTGCCCGGCATCCAGTCGGAGAGCTTCCGGTGGATCATGGCGGTCATGGTCTTGGTGGCGAAATACCGCCAAACCTGCAAAGCGTCGTCCGTGGAGAGCAGGACGTCGAATTTGCCCAGCATGGGCGTGGGCTCCGTGGTCAGCCGGTCCTTGCCGTAGCGCAGGGCCTTTTCCACGTCGCGGCAGAGCTTCTCTCCGTCACAGGTGCCGGAGGTGAAGTCTCGGTAGAGCTCGATCTCGTGGTCACCTTTGCGGGCATTGACCACAACCTCGATCTCGGAGCTGGGATAGACGACGGTGTAGGCAACGCCGTTGGAGTTGCGGAAGTTGCGGGTAATCTCCCGGACGAAAATCTCGTAGGAATTGACGTACTCCGTCTCCGTTTCCCGGACCTTAGCCATGGCGGTGATGAAATCCTGGGCAATGGCGGCCACGTCCAGCTTTCGCGGTTCGGGAGCGGTCACGGGCTTGTCGTTGAGCTTGTAGGCGGGGTTTTTGACCAGAGAGGCCTGAAAATAGATGTCGGAGAGGTTTTTTTCCATCTCTGCCTCAGAGGCGGTGGGAGCGATTTCACCGGAGGCGGAGCCCAGCATTCCGCCCTCCAGAGGACGGTAGAGGGTTACGGGGTAGGTCTGAACCTCCACTACCCGGTTTTGATCCAGGGCGTGGCGAATGAAATAGAATTCCCAGGACCGGGTGGTTTCCTCACACAGCTCCCAGACGGTGCAGCCCAGGGCCTTGATCTTTTCTTCAATTCGTTTCAGCATTATCCCAGCCTCGCTTTCATTTTCAGATAGGGACCGCCGTCGGCCACCTTGACCCATTCCTTGTGGCCCTTGCCGCAGGCGCCGTTGCCCTCCACTTCCCGGTCCTTGGAGGCCATGCTGATGCTGCCCAGCAGATCGGGAACATAGCCGGTCATAACCACCGGGGAGACGACCTTGCCTGTGAGAACGCCATCCTTGATCTCGTAGCCCCGGGAAATGATGCACTGGATGCCCCAGTGCTTCGGGTCCTCCATGCCGCTCTGGGTGCCGCTGAGCAGATAGCCGTGCTTAATGGAGGCAATCATCTCATCCAGGGTGCTGTCGCCGGAGTCGAAGATGGTGTTGGTCATGCGGGTGTAGGCCTTGTGGGCAAAATTCTGGCGTTTGCCGTTGCCGGTGGGAGCGATGCCCAGCCGCAGGGCTGCCAGCGCGTCACAGATACCGGTTTTGAGAATGCCGTGGTCGATCTCGGTCACGTCGCCGGCGAGGGTTCCCTCATCGTCAAAAATGTAGGCGGTTACGCTGTTGTCGCACAGAGCCCCCTCGTGCATGGAGCACAGGTCAGAGCCCACCCGCTTGTCGATGTAGTCCGCGCCAATGGCGCGGTTCTTGACGAACATATCCATCTCGACCCCGTGGCCGAAGGCCTCGTGGGCAATCAGACCGCTGATGCCGGGGTCGGAAATGATTTCGTACTCGCCGGGCTCGATCTCCACGGAGGCAAGCATTTCCTCCATGAGCTTTGGCAGGCCCTCCAGGGCCTTGCCCAGGCCGTCCAGAATCTCAGGACCGCCGCAGCCGGAAACGCCCTTGTGGGCGATTTTCATCTCTCCTGCGTCGTTGGGCGCGAAGGCAAAGCAGGCCCCCTCGGTGTAGACATAGCTTTGGCGCAGGAAACGGTTTTTCGTCAGGAACATCTTGGAAATGTGGGTGGAAATGCCGCTGACGCCGCAGTCCAGAGCCCGGGGAATGGTCTGCATGCCCTGATTGGACAGGGCAGTGAGAGTCTCCACCAGGGTTTCCATGTCCACCTGCTCCGGCAGACGCTCGGTATCCTTTTCCTGGAACAGCTCCAGAGGCTCGTCAGGGAGGATGGGCGTGGAATAGGCCTTGGTTCCGGTGAGCTTGAGAACCGCAAACTCGCTTTCCAACTGCCGCAAAATCTCATCGGCCAGGTCCTCCACGTGGGCAGGCAGCTTGTTGAAGGCGTACTCGCTGTATTGCCCGTCCCGCCAGACGCGGACTACGTTGCCCCGCTCGGTGGTCATGTTTTTGCCGGAAACGCTCTTGTTTCTCTGAGAAATGGACGCCTGAAAGCCCACGGAATCGGTGGACAGAATGCTGACATAGTCGAAGGACTTGCCCAGCAGCTCCACCAGCTTCTTCATCTTGGGGGCCAGCGCATCCAGATAGGGAGAAAAGGGTGCTTTCATATCAGATGGTTCCTTCCTTTCGTGTGATTGCGACTTGATGATATCACAGAATCCCGGGGAATGCAAGTGCTTGGATGAGTAAACATGAAGTCAAACTGATAAAAAGTCAACGGAAATCCGTGACTTTTGGCGGGAGGTATGATATAATTATGATGTTGGAACTGGGATTGCGGAAACAGGCGTCATGCACTGCTCCCCCCCGCCCCCTCGGACAGACAGGAGAATCAGTATGCTTGAAGTATCACACTACACCAAACGCTACGGCAAAACGGTTGCCTGCAACGATATATGCTTTACCCTGCCGGATGGCAGCATTACGGTACTGCTGGGACCCAACGGCGCCGGGAAATCCACCTTGATGAAGGGAATCACCGGATTTCTGCGCTACGAGGGGAGCATCCTGATCAACGGGATACCGAACTCGGAGTTGGACAGCCGTCGGACCCTGGGATACATTCCGGAAATTCCGTCCTTTTACCCGAACCTCACGGTGGCGGAGCACATGGAGTTTGTTGCCCGGGCCTATCGTATGCGGGATTATTCGGCCAGGGCGGAGGCACTGTTGGAGCGCTTTTCCCTGACAGAGCACAAAAAGAAGCTGGGCTCCGCCCTGTCCAAGGGTATGGCCCAGAAACTGAGCATCTGTGTGGGGCTGTTTACCCAGCCCACCGTGCTGCTTCTGGATGAGCCCTTTATCGGCCTGGACCCCCACGCCATCAAGGAGCTGAAGCACGTGATGGAGGAGCTGCGGGACCAGGGGGCTACCCTTCTGGTCAGCACCCACATCATCGAATCTGTGGACATGCTGTGGGACAGGGCGATTATCATGCAGAAGGGCTCCATTCGCAGAACTCTGACGCGGGAGGAGCTGGACTGCGGCGGCGCATCCCTGGAGGAGTTGTTTTTTGCGACGACGGAAGGGGAGACACCCAAGACGGAAGGATAGGAGGTGCGGGCAATGCGCATGTTTTTCTACTTCTTTTTCCATTCCGCCTGGAATCAATTGCGCTCATTTATCCGGACCTGGGCATTTTATCTGCTGGCCGGTCTTGTAGCCATTGGGGGCGTTCTTTGGTACGGCCTCAGGTGGTATTACCGCCGCCTTGCCGCCACAAACAGCGAGCTGCCCACGGAGATTTCGGAGATTTTTGAAGCCACCGGCATGACCGGCCTGGATATTTTGGAGCTTGTGGTGGGTCTGCTGTTTCTGGGCCTGCTGGTGATCCAGATCATTGGCGCGGAACGGAGCGTCTCATCCATGTTCAAGCACGCGGACGTGAATCTGCTCTTTGCCAGTGACCTGCCGCCCCAGAAGGTGCTGGCGTTTCGGGTGGCCAATACCTTGGAGCTGCCCATCCTGGCGGCCCTGATCCTGGCAATCCGGCTGCCCTTCCTGGCTGCAAAGTATGATTTGAACCTCTGGGGGACGGCGTCGATTTTTCTGGCCTGGTGCCTGATGCTGGCCTTCTGCGTGCTTTTAAAGATTTTGATTTACGAGCTGGGCAGCCGGCATCCCTTCTTCCACAGGAATGTGCGCTGGCTGGTTTTTGCGCTGTTGGCGGTGGTTGGATATGCCTTCTACCGGATGTTTGCCGCCAGTGCGGAAAAGGACATGTTTCTTACGGCGCAGCAGTTCTTTAATGCGCCCGTAACCAGATGGATTCCCATCTGGGGGTGGATCAAAGGCATGATGCTCTATGCTCTGGAAGGAAATCTGTCCCCCTCCCTGGTCCTGCTGGGCCTATGCCTTGCCCTGATCGGGGTGCTGATTGTTGTGGTCCGGAGACTGCCTGCGGACTATTATGAGGATACCCTGCGCTCCGCCCAGGAGGCGTCGCTGCTGTATGAGGCGGTAAACAGCGAGGGGGCGCAGCTCCTGATTATGCGGACCCGGGAGAAGACGGTGACGTGGAACGGGTTCAGTCATGGAACGGGAAGCAGCGTTTATTTCTTCCGGGTTTTTCACAACCGGCTCCGATCCTCCCGGTATTTCCTCTCCAAAACCATGCTCACCTACAGCTTTGCTGCCATGGCCGGAGGCCTCTACGTCCGGTTCTTCCTGGACAAGCCCATCCAATATATCCCGGTCCTGGTGCTGGCGATGTTGGTGTTTTTCCACACCATCCTTTCGCCGGTTACGGAGGATATCCGCAAGGACACCTTCCTGCTGCAGCCGGAGCCAATCTGGTCCAAGCTGTTTTACTCCCTCCTGGGAGGAAGCTGCAACTGCGGTCTGGATGTGTTTTTCCCCCTGATGATCGGCAGCGCGGCTGCGGGCTTTTCGCCTCTGCGGGGTCTGCTGTATCTGCCGGTTTTGATGTCGCTGGATTTCTTTGCCAGTGCCTCCGGCGTGTTCACGGACGTGTCGATCCCCGGGTCCATCGGCGTGAACTTCAAGCAGGTGATTCAGATCGTCCTGCTGTATGTGGGGATTATCTTTGACGGCCTGGTGCTGAGCTACGGCCTGAACCGGGGCTACAGCACAATCGGCTTTTCGCTGGTGAGCGGAATGAACCTCCTGTTTGGCGGAACCTTCCTGGGGCTGACCGGCGTCTGGCTCTATCCCTGCAAGGGAAAACCCATCCGGCGCACGGAGGGCGAACTGGACAAGAAGTCTGTCGGAAGGGCCTATACAAGGGTGGGTCTGGCTATGACGGCCATGTTCCTGGCCATTCGGCTTGTCCAGGTGTTCCTGTCCCAGCGGGGGCTGAATCAGTTCGTTTCCCTCTATCTGCCTATCTACGGGATTGGCCTGCCGGTGTTCCTGCTGACGGTGGGAAAACGAGAGCAGACGGCAATCCGGGAAATGCATTCCCTGCGGCCCCGGCGTTTTCTGCTGCTGATTCCCGCCTGCTTCTTTGTGATGTATCTGGGCAATCTGGCGGGCCTGTTTTTGCAGTATGTGCTCCATGTGTACGGCTTTGGAAGCTTGCGGCTGCTGGAAGCGTCTTCCCGCGGCGGAGAGGCAAACCCGATTCTCCAGGCGCTGACTGTTGCGGTGGCGGCCCCGGTGATGGAGGAATTCGTCTTCCGCCGCTGTACGCTGGATCGACTGCTGCCCTACGGCGAGAAGGCGGCGCTGCTTGTGTCGGCCCTGTTGTTTGCCCTGTTTCACACGGCGGTAAACCAGGTCTGCTATGCCTTCCTGCTGGGGCTGGTGTTTGGCTGGGTGTATATCAAAACGGGGAAGCTTCGGTATTCCGTCATCCTCCACACGCTCATTAACACCATGTCCTCCGTTATCTTGCCCCTGCTGCTGCGGGAGGCAGGCTCGGTGGCCCAGGAGGACCTGCGAAAGACCCGATTGATGGAAGTCATTACCCAACCGGGGGTGCTGGCCCTGCTGCTGTATGTGGTCCTGCTGCTGGTGCTTTCTCTGCTGGGGTCCATTGTATTCTTCTTCGGCCTACGGCAGGAGAACCTTTCGCCGGATGGAACCCGCTCCAAGACAGCCCTTTCCGCCTGGGGAATTCTTCTGTTCCTGGGGATCAGCGTGTTATTGAAGCTATAGCTATAGACAGAGGGAAGGCAGCGAGCATTCCCTCATTTTTGAGTTGAAAAAGTTGAGAGTTGTGAAAACATTTGATACTGAACTCCCATAGAAAGATTGAAAAATGTTCCGAGCAGGAATTGCGCCAGACGNNACGCAGGCGGGCTTGACGCCCGGCAAGGACGACAACGAAGTACGGCACAATTCCTGCCGGAATAGGTTAAAGATTTTTATGGGAGTTCAGTATGAAATAGGACGGGGGACGCGGACGGCAGAGTGCCGTCCCTACAGCCGCTGAACTCTGAACTACATAATTCTCATCTCTCAGCTATTTCGGCCTACTGCCTTCCCTCTGCAATTTGAAATTCTGCTTTGATTTCCCGTTTTTGCTGATACATGGACTGGTCTGCCCGCTGGAGGACGTCGTCCACGTTCCGGTCTGTTTTCGGGTTGAAGATTGCGCATCCTACGGCGGCTGTAACCCGCTCCCAGGGCGGCAGCTCCCGGTTGGCGGCGTTCTGCCGGAAGGTCTCCCGGATGGCTTGAATCAAGGTGTCTCGCTCCTTGTAGTCGTCGTTTTCCAAAAGCACGATGAACTCGTCTCCACCCACGCGGTACACGGGGGAATGGGGGAAGGACTGGCAGATAATCTGGCAAAGGGTTTGGATGCAGATATCCCCCTTCTCGTGGCCGCAGGTGTCGTTGACCAGCTTCAGGTTGTTCATGTCAATCATCACCAGGCCGTAGGGCTGGGTGCTCTGGCTGAGTCTGGCCGCTGCCGTGTTGTAGGCTCGCTTGTTGCTGACCTTGGTCATGGGGTCGATGTTGGCCACGGTGTTGAGCTGCTTTGCGTGCTCCCGGGCGGAAATCAGGTCACTGGTGATTTTTTCCAGGTTTTCGATGTATCCGCTGATTTCCGACTCCATGTGGGACATGGAGTCGGCCAGAATGCCGATTTCATCCCCCTTGGAAATGTCCAGCTCCGAGAAGGATTTCCGGTTGCTGGTATACAGCTCCGCCGCGTGGGACAGCTTGTTGATGGGCTTGATGATAAACTTGGAAATCAGCCGGATGCCAATGAAGCAGACGATGGTATTCATGATCACCTGGCCCAAGGCGGCAATAATCAGGAAAATCCGCCGCTGCTCCGCCACGGAGTCTGTGGAGACCTCCACCGTCGTATAGGCAATCACGTTTCCCTGCCTGTCAAGGACGGGGTTCCCGGTGGATACAAGCTTTTTGCCTGCCGGACCGACGATGGTTGTGGGGGAGAAGCTTTCCTTGGGATCGGTCAGGGCGCTGTCGTTTGCCCTTGTCACCGGCTCGATGCTGCCGGGCGGAAGGGGATTCTCTTGGGCGGCGTCCACCAGGCTGACGAAGCACTGGTTCTTCCGATCCAGCCAGATGAGATTGAGGCTGGACACGTTCAGCGCGGACCGCATCCGCTGCAAATCGGCGCGAAGGGTCTGGTAGTCCTCCATGGCTTCCACCGCAGCGAATGGGGAGGGATCGGCCTCTGCATGGTCATAGATTTCCAGAACGGCCTCCTGTACCCGGCCAACCCGTTCTGAATCGATTTCCGATGATACCAGATTCACGATACCGGTGGCGTTTTTCCAGAACAGGACCTCAATCACGTCGCTGATGCCCTTGTTGATAACAATCAGGGTGAACAAACTGGTCATGATCGAAATGCAGACCATGACGATAATCGCTTTTTTTCGCAACGAGAACTTCATGTTCTTCACCCTCCTCAATCTGAAAGCCAGCGGTATTATTATTTCTTTTACTTCTAATTATCCCCACTGTCAAGTTGAAATAGTGAAAATATTTTCAGTATTCAAGAGACTTTCTGAATTTTATTCCAATGCGATTAAAGTGGCCGACTGCCCGGAATCCCGGACAGTCGGCCGATTGGAAAAGGAGATTTATTTGACAATTTGGCCCCAAAACAGCAGTTCGGGCGTTTCGCCGTTCTTTACCACGTAGAAGCTGAAGGGACGGTCAGCGCAGAAAATTTTGGGGGTCTCCGGCTCGGCAATGCAGCCTTCCGCCATCATGNNCCGCCGCAGCCTCCAGGCCCTCCTCGTCGGTATGGACCTTGGCCTTCTGGATGATGTCCGCCACGCAGAGAGAATCCGTGTACATGGGGTCAAATTCCGCGGCCTCCGTAAACATCTTCTCGCAGCCCATGAGCTTCAGGTAGTTCACCAGCTCCTTCTGATCCAGGGTGGTCTCCACGTCGATCATGGGAACGGTGACGTCCACCAGCTTGTATTCCGCCTTGCTGAGCTTGTCGGCCAGGCCGGTATCGTCGCCCAGGACAAAGACCATGGACACGCCGCCCTGGAGGGGGACGGAGACCAGCTGGGTCTGATCGTCCTTGTAATAGTTCAGATGGTCTTGCTGCTGCATAAAGGGCTTTTGGACCTTCTCGCCGGAACGGGTCGTGAAGTCCTGATCGCCCAGCTTGCAGAAGCTGTTTTCCCAGCCGGATTTGAGATACATGGCGTTGACCAGAATGGCGGAGGCTTCAGCGGCGGAGTCGCCCAGAATGCTGGGAATCAGGCCGCTGGTCTGCTCGTTGACCCAGGCGTTTACAACCCTGACCAGATCCTTGGCCTCGGCGGAGTGGGCTTCGGCCTGGCAGGTCTTGGCGATGTCGTCCAGGAAGTCCTTCCGGAATTCGCCTCCCTTATCCAGATTGGCCCAGACAGAGTTGACCACCCGGTAGGCTGCGGTTCTGGCGGCATTGCTGCCAGGGGTCCCGGACTGATCCATGTTGTACAGATACGCATCAGCCATCAGCGCATCGATCCGGTTTTCAAAGTCGGTTACACCGTTCAGAACCGTGGCGTACCAGGCTCGGAGCTCGTCGGCGTTCTGAAAGCCCATGGCTTTCAGAAGCTGGCGCTGGGTTTCCCCCTCCGCACCCAGGGCTACCATAGCCAGAGCTGCCTTGAAGGAGAGCGGAGAGACGGTGAAGTTTTCGCCGTCCCGGCCTGCCTGCTTCAAATACTCCACAAGCTGATTGTCAAAGTCGGTGAAGCCCAGGTTTTTTGCCTCGGTGATGGCGGACAGGGGGACAGCTG
>LXOW01395862.1_pt1 | contig 11496 bp, 10 predicted proteins | sample 1368591 | NCBI WGS metagenome assembly LXOW01 (sample SAMN04884650, study PRJNA319009) | bovine gut metagenome | isolation source: Cow rumen | host: Bos taurus | place: Italy: Legnaro (PD) | collected 2014-07-09
TACTGCCAGTTGACGGCGACCTTCTCCAGCGCCGTGTCGACGGCGGTGTAGCTGCCGTCCTCCTTCGTGAAGGTGAACGTGCCGGTCTGCGCGTCGAAGCTCACGCTCTTCACATGCAGGTCGGTGACGGACTTGTCGCTCTTGAGCGCGAGCGACGCCGCCACGTCCGCGCTGGCGCTCTTGGTGTCCAGCAGCGCCTTGAGGCTGCCGAGCACGGTCTGCACGTCGTTCCCCGTGACGCCGGTGATCGCCGTGGTCCCGATCTCCGCCGCGCCGTCTTCGGACGCAAGCGTGTCGATCAGGCTGTTGAACAGCGTCTTCACTGCCTCGCGGATCAGCCGGTCGAAGACCGCCTTGTTCTGCGCCGCCGTGCCGCTGAGCTTGTCCGGCGCCGCGATCACGCCCTTCTGCGCGATCGCCGCATCCGTGATTTTGTAGTTTGATAAACTCATGATTTTTGTCCTTTCCTGATGCCGTCGGAGGGGTGTTCCGCGCTCCGGCGCGAGAGAGGGTATTCCGCGCCACAGGGCGCGCCCCGCATTTCATCGTGCGAAGGCTTGTACGTCGTTCGTTTTGAGAAAACGTTCGTGGCAGGCATTTCAAATTGCAGAAACGTCGTGCCGGCGAGCAGCCGGCGCATTGCAGNNCCCCCCTACTTCCGCATCACCCCGCCGACGGCGAAGTGCTTCACGATGGCGTACACGCCGAAGCCCTCGTTCACGGCGTCGTTCTTCACGGCGATCTGCAGCCTCCGGTAGCGCCGGAGCCTGCGCCCGAACGGGATCTCCGACGGGCCGTCGTTCGCGTTGAAGGTGAAACGGGAGAAGTCGACGTCCTCCCAGTTGAAGATGTCCATCGTCCCCTCCGCCGCCTGCCACGCCGCCGCGTCGCGCTCGGTGCGGAACAGGATCTTCACGCCGCTGCGGGCGTAGGGCTTGATGGTCACGGCGTTCCCGCGGCGCAGCAGCGTCTTGTACGCCATCGGGTCGCCGTCGTCGTCCGCGCGTGTGGTCCAGACCGCCGTGATCGCCGCGCCGTCGTCGCTGTAGCGCGCCATGCCGTCGACGTCCGTGTTGAAGCGGCAGACGCGCCCGTCCTCCGTTCCGAAGTACAGCGTCTCCGCGCCGTCCTCCACCCAGCGCAGCACGCTGCGCGCGGGCACGTTCTCCCAGTAGAAGCACTCGCAGACGGCGCCCGTGTCGGCGCGTCCCGCCCAGGCGTGCGGTTGGCGGCCGTCCAGACCGTAGACGCGCCCGCCGACGAAAACGAGGAACGCCCCGTTCCAGCCGCAGCACACGGCGTTGCTCAGATCCTCCGCCGTGAGCCGCGGATCGACGCGGAAGCTGCGGTTCTGCGCGATGCGCTCCGCCGTCAGGCTGTTGGTCGTCAGCGCGTACACGCCGCGGCGCGTCAGAACGAGCTGCTCGTCGCCGACGCTGCCGAAGCCGAAGCGCGTCACAGCGCCCGCGCCGGCAAGGCAGGGCTTGACGAAGAAGCCCGCTTCGCCGTACTCATCCAGCGCGCTCGTGCGCAGGAAGACCGTGGAATCCTGCCCGTTGTCCTCCTTCACGACGGCGAGATGCTCGCCCAGGCGGCAGTAGCCGAGGATCGCCGTCTCGTCCGTGCCGATCTCGGCGTAGCCCGTGTCGGGCCAGTACGTCCCGTCGGCAAAGCCGCAGATGAAGTCGCGGTTCGGGAAATCCGGGTTGCCCGTCGCCACGATGCGGTCGCGCGCCGCGCCGTAGCCCCAGACAACGGCGGCGCGGCACTTGTGGATGCGGTCGGCATAGCCCTCGACCGTCTTCGTGAACGTGATGAACACGTTGTCCGCCGCGCCCGCCGCCGGCGCGGGCGGCGCGCTGGTAAACGTCACCGTCCCCGCCGCGAGATCCGCGCTGTATCCGCTCGTCACCGCCGTTCCGTCGACCACCACGGCGTCCACGCTGTCGAGCCCCGTGTACGGTAAATAATAGACCCTGCTCGTCCCGTCGGCGAGGAAGCCGACGCGCCGGCAGCCCGTCAGCAGATTGACCGGCTCATAGCTCACGCCGCCGCCCGCAGGCGTCCGCGCGATGACCGTCAGCGGCGCGTAGGCGACGTCGGACGCGTTCTCGCAGTCCGTCCCGTCGTAGCGGTAGAGCCCGCTGCCGGTGAAGATCCACAGGCAGCCGCCCATCCAGACCGCCGTGCTGCGTGTGTCCGGCAGGTCCTCCGCCAGCGTCTCCGGCTCCGTCTCGCCGTCGCCGTACCAGCGCAGGAGCGTATCCCCCGCGTGCGCGAGGCGGTGCGTCACGCCGTCGAACACAGCGCAGAACAGGCCGTTGATCCGCCCGTCGAACTCCTCCAGCGTGCGCCAGCCGGGGCGCTTCTCCGGCATGCCGCCCGCGTCCGCGACCATGTTGGGCGCCCAGGGCGAGCGCGTGTCGTCCACCAGCGCGGGATCGGTCGAGAAGTCCACGCCGCGGAAGCGGTCGTACCGTTTGGTGCGGATGACCGCGCCTCTTCTTCCCGGCACGTCCTCCACCCCCTCAGCGGTACAGCGCCTGGCGCAGCCCGGCGCCGGCGCGCAGCTCCGTGCGCGGCAGCGCCGCGCGCATCTGGAGGTACAGGCTGTAGAACGCGCCGTAGTCGATCGCGAGATCAGCGACCAGCTGCTGCGCCGCCACGAAGAACGGCAGGCAGTTCGCCGCCGCCTCGCTGACCTCGAACTCGTAGCTGTCGGCGGTCTCCGGGTCGATCGTCTGCGGCGCGGCGATGTAGTCCGCCGTCAGGCCGGTCGCGCCGCCGCGGACGGACAGCTTGCCGTCCGCGATCTCCCAGTCGGGGACGCGCACGCCGTTTTTCTGCACGGCGAGCACGCGCCGCACGTCCGGCGGCAGCGGACAGGCGCCCGTCTCGTCCGGGGTGAGCCGCGCGCGGCGCACGATGGGCTGCCAGGCGGCCGCGTCCCGCTGCGCCATGTCAAAAAAGTCGTTCATCCGGTGCGCGAGATCCTCGTCGAGCGTGAGCTCGCCGCCGCTCGAATACTCGTCGAGCAGCATCAGCACCTTTCGCTTGCCTTCTCCCAAAGTCATCGTGTCATCTCCTTCTTGTTCCGCGCTCCGGCGCGGGGGCGGGGAAGTTCCGCGCCGTCGGGCGCGGGAGTGAGGGTGTTCCGCGCCCCGGCGCGGGTGACTTTCTTCACGCGAAGAAAGTCACCAAGACGCGCCAAAACCAAGGTTTTGGAATCCTTTATTGATTGCAGGCTATCGTAGAATTTGTTTTTGCGATGAAAAGGCGAACGCTGTTTTCCGTGTCGAGATATTTCGCCTCGCTTGCCCGCCACCGGGCGGGCCCCGCGTTTCATCGTGCGGAAGCTCGTGCGTCGTTCGTTTATCCCAAGCGCCGTGGCAGGCATTCCAAATTGAGGAAATGTCGTGCCGGCGAGTAGCCGGCGCATTGCACAGGCAATGCAAATTGCGGGTTCTTGCTGCACAAGGTTCCCCGTAAGCGGCTTTCTCTTCTTTGGAAGCGCGAAACCGTTTCTTCTCTTTCCCCAAGAGGAAAGAGAAGAAATGGTGTCGGCCGATCCTTTACGCGGGATTGCTGAAAATGATCTGCCTTGCGTCGCCCCTCGTCGACGCAAGCTCCGTATCGCTCGCCCTCCCGCACGCGGAAGGTCTCGTTCACTTCACTGCGTCTCCTCTTCCCGCGCGACCCACTCCGTTGGGCTCGCGCGGGATCCCTTTTGGCGGCTGGGGCTCCGCTGCGGCATCTTCTCGCCCCGCTTACGCCGGGTTCGAGAAAATGATCTGCCTTGCGTCGCCCCAGCCGCAGCCGAAATCGACGTAGCCGGTGTAAAGGTCCTTGAGCGGGTTGTCCAGCGCGGTCTGCATGACGGTGGGCTTGGTGACGTACACCAGCTTGGTCGTCTCGCGCATCAGCGCGGGATCGCAGATCGCCCACTGCTTGGCGGTGAAGCCGTCGTTGCCGCCGCCGACGACCATGTACTGCAGGTCGGCGACCGGGTTTGCGGCGTTCGAGGCGTCCGCCGGGTTGTTGGTCGGGCGGAACTTGCCGTTGTCGCCGCAGATCTCCTTGGCCTTGGCCTCAAGCTCCGGCGAGACGAGCAGCAGGTTCATCTCCGCCAGCAGCGGCAGGCCGTCGGGCGTGGTGAAGCGTCCCGCCATGCTCTGCGCGGCGGTGATGGCGGCCACGGACAGCTCCTCGGTGATGAGATTGGAATAGGTGCCGGCGTCCGGGTCCGCGACGAAGGTGCGGCCGTTGGAGCCGATGGACGCGACGGGGTGGTCGGTCGCGGCCCAGGGCTTGCCGTCGCCGCCCTTGTAGTTGCTGTCGAACGCGTTGGCGAACATGCGCAGCGCGTGCATATACACGGTCATCGCGGCGCTGTCGCCGAGCATCTTGCCGACGCGGGAGCACTCGCCGCTCTTGTCGATCTTCGCCTGCTTGAAGCCGACGGACTCGGAGAGCGAGAACTCCTCCGGCGTGATGATGGTCTTGAAGCCGCGCTTCTTCACGCCCTCGTTGAGGTTGTCGCCGTCGTAGGCGGGCATCTCGCCGTAGCCGCCGCTGCCGGTCAGCTCGTAGTCGATGCTGTTGCTGCCGGCGACGCCGAGGACGGCGAGCAGCTTGTTGAGGCGGTTGGCGTAGGCGTAGTCGAACGCCTTGCCGACGAACTTGTAGTTGTCGGTCTTCCATGCGGTCATGTTGGGCATAGTATCGTTCCTTTCTTATATCTTGTTTCTGCAGGTGTTTCCGCCTGCGGGCGGAGTGAAAGGGGTATTCCGCGCTCCGGCGCGGGTTACTTTTCGCACGAACGAAAAGTAACCAAAAGTTCGCCAAAACCTGCGGTTTTGGAATCCCTTATTGCTGCAAGCGTTTGTTGAATTTGCTTTGTTTCTTTTTTGTGTTTACGCTGTTTTCGGGTTTCGTATTGCTTTCGCCTCGACCGCGCGCACAGGCGCGCTCCGCTGTGATCGTGTCGGAAGCTTGTGCGTCGTTCGGCAGGGTCGCGGGCCAAAGGCTCCCCTGAAAGGGGAGCTGGCAGCCCGAAGGTCTGTCTGAGGGGTGTTTGCCGTCCGCAGACGGCAAATGAACCTGATGTTTTTTCTGACGACACGCGCGTCAGAAAAAACACCTCTCGCGGAGCGTGCGCCGCAGCCGCCGCGAGGCGGCGAGGCGCGAAGCGAAGCGCTTCCCCTCGATTGAGAGCCCAGCGAAGCGGGTCTCAATCGAAATGCTTTACGCGTCCACACCGAAGGCGTGCTTCCTGATCATGACGTTGATCGCGTCGCGATCGAGATCGCGGCCGATCACGCGGATCGGAAGGCTCGCGCTCGCGCTGAGCACGATGCCGGTGCGCGCGGCGTTCAGATTGCCCTTGGCAAAGCCGACGGGCGGGAACACGGCGTACACGTCGCCGCTCGCCGGCGCGCCGCCGGCTGCGATGGTGAACGTGCCCTTGGTCGAGGCGGTCACGGCGTAGTCGCTGATCGCGCGCACCGTGCCGATCTGATCGGTGTTGGTGCTGTCCGCGCCCTTGCTGACCAGCTTCACATAGCCGCCGTTGAAGTCGTCGTTGGCGAAGTACTGGCCCGCCGTGAACTCCAGCGTGGTGGCGCTGCCGCCGGAGGCGGTGAGCTGCGGCGCGGCGCACTGGTACACGGCGTCGGGATCGTCGATGACCAGCAGCTTCGTGCCGTTGGCGCGCGGATCGAGCGCGTCCGCCGTGCCGCTGTGGGTCTCGGCCGCCACGCCCAGCAGCGCGCCGGTCTCCGCGGCGACGGCGGAGACCGCCTTGCCCCCGCTCAGCTTGACGAGCTGTCCCCTCTTGATGTCGGCGTTGTACGCGACGTCGTACTCGCGGGCGGACATGTGCACGCCGCCGTCGAGCTTCTGATAGAATTTCATGCTGTCTTTCTCCTTTCGTAATTGCCCTCCCTGAAAGGGAGGGTGGCACGAGCAAAACGAGTGACGGGTGAGTTTCTACTCCTCCACCGCGCTTCGCGCGGTCCCCCTCCCCTTTCAGGGGAGGCGCTTTTGCTTATCGACCAATGAATTCCTTTGCCGTCATGGCCATCTCGGGGTGCTCGGCGTTCCACGCGTCGAGCACGTACTTCTGCGCCGGGGTGAGCAGCGCGCCGCCCGCGGTGCCGCCGCCGGTGGAACGGCCGCTGCGGCTCTGCGCCCGCGCGACCGCCGCCGCGCCCGCCTCGCTGACGAGCGCCGTGAAGTCGTCGTACAGGTCCGCAAGGCGCTCCCTTCCGATGCGCGAACCGCAGAAACGCACGAAGCTCTCGTTGCCCAGCAGCTTCTCCACGTCCACGTCCGCGTGGCGCGCGAGGAACTCGTCGAGATCGCGCATGGCGAAGTCGAGCCGCGCCTTCTTCTCCGCCGCGATCTCCTCCGCCGCGGCGTCCTCCGCGCTCTGCTCCGGCTCGAGCGCGGCGGCCGTATTCTCCTGATCCATCTCCGTTCTCCTTTCGTTCACAGATTTATCTCCTCGTCCGGCACGGGCGTCATTTCCGCGCCGGGCGATTCAAACCGCTGTTTCCACTCCGCGATGATCTCCTGCTTCTGCGGGATGTCCAGATACTCCAGCTCCGCTGCGAACAGACGCCAGTTGTCCGCCGTCACCGTCGCGGCGATCAGCTTCTCCAGCGTCGCCGCCGTCGCTGCCGGGCTGCGCTCCAGCGCGTTGCCCACGCTCACCGTCACGTCCACGCGGGGATAGTAGATCCTGCGCTCGCTGACGAGCTCGCCCGTCAGCGGGTCGCGCAGCTCCGGCGTCTCCCGCGCGTAATTCGCGCCGTTGTAGACCACGCTCTCCCCGCCGTCGCCGCCGCGCGCGCCGAGGAACAGCAGGCGGTCGTCGTCGAAGTACTCCAGCGCCAGCCAGTCGAGCAGCTCGTACAGGCGGCAGAAGCCCGCGTTCCGGTCGGCGGATTTGATCCTCTGCTGCGTCTGCGCGTCGGCGCGCAGCTGCATGAGCCCGCTCGCCGTCGTGACACGCGCCGTCTCCTGGCCGTTGTTGGAGTCGTAGTTGCGGTTCGCGCGCTGGATCTGGTTCTGCAGCCAGCCCACCATGCCGAGGCTCTTCACGCCGTCGGAAAGCCCGCCGAGACGCGCGATCGCGCCGCCGCGCCCCTGATTGACGCGCACCACCGCGCCGGGGACGTTCGTGAACTCCTCCCCCGGGGCGAGCGCGCCCTCCTCCAGAACGACCACGTCGTTCGCGGTCATCGCGTCGTTGAACAGGCCCGTCGCCAGCTCGCGGTCCGCCGCGTCCACCAGCGGCAGGATCGGCTCCAGCTCGCTCTTGTTCCAGAACTGCGTCTCGTCCCGGATGCACCAGTAGTGCACGAAGGGGAACAGGTCGCACTGCGCGCCAAGCTTCACCCAGTAGTTCGGGATGTGCCGCAGCTCCACGCCGCCCGCCTGCACGCTGCAGCCGACGCTGCCCGCCTTCGCCTCCTTCGTGTCGAAGGGCTGGCGGTACCAGAACTCCATCACCTGCACGAGGTCGTCGCGCGCCGCGGTGGACTGCGTGTAGGGCTCCAGAACGTCGTCCGCCGCGCGGTACTGCGCCGCGCCGACCACGTCGTCGAGCGCCCTGTCCTGCTTTTTCAGCACGTCGTGGTACAGCCGCCAGAACCGGAGCTTGTGCATCGTGTAGACGTAGAACACGTACTCGCCCGCCTGCAGGCCCTCCGGCCCCGCGGTGGGATCGGGGTAGACGTCCTGCACCGCCACGTCGCGGATGCGGATGTTGCCGCGGCGGTCGCCGCAGGGCATCGTCTCGTCCCAGTACGCCTTCCAAAACGCGTCGCCGAGCTTGCGCAGGCGGCGCTCGTTGGCGGTGTTGAGATCGTTCAGGCGGTTTTCCTCGATAAGGTAGCGCACGGCGAGCTCGCGCTCCTTCGCCTTCACGCCGTCGAGATCGCCGTCGCGCCCGTGGAACTCCGGCACGGGGATCTCCGGCTCGATCTGGCTCTCCACCATGATGTACGGGTCGGGCACGCAGGCGGGCGTCCACGGCATGCCGCTCTCGCCGAGCGCCTCCGCCATTTCGCGCGCCGCCTCGTGCGCGTTGTTGTAGTAGTCGTTGAAGCGGCGCCACTCCGCCTCGCGGACGGCGCGCTCGTCCTTCGCCTGCTGGAACAGCCACTCCGCCGTGGCGACGCGCCCCTCGGGGGTGGAATAGTCGTAGACGCGGCCCTTTTCATACCCCTCCGGGGTGGGCGTCCGTTTGAACCATCGCATCGTTTTTCCTCCTTAGATAACTTGCTGCGTTACTTTTTGGGTATTTTGCCGCTTCGGCGGCAGGATCGGGGTGTTCCGCGCTCCGGCGCGGGTGGCTTTTTCGCCGCCGAAAAAGTCACCAAAAAGCCGCCAAAACCTGCGGTTTTGGAATCCCTTTTTGCTGCAAGCGTTTATATGACTTGCGTTGTTTCTTTTTGTGTTTACGCTGTTTTCCAATTTGGACCGCCTTCGCCTCGACCGCGCGCCACTGGGCGCGCCCCGCCGTGATCGTGTCGGTGGCTCGTGCGTCGTTCGTTGAGAAAACGTTCGCGGCAGTCATTGCGAATCACAGAAACGTCATGCCGCCAGCGGCGGCAACTTGCAGAGGCAATGCAAATTACGGGTTTTCATGGTACAGAGTTCTCCGTAAGCGGNNTGGAAGCGCGAAACCGTTTTTTCTCTTTCCCCAAGAGGAAAGAGAAAAAATGGTGTCGAAAATGGCCCCTCCCTGCCGCGGGAGCGGCGAGAACTACCCCCGGCGCCGGGGCGCAGCTCCTTCCGCTCCCAGCCGGTCGATCAGCTTCACGCGCCGCGGCGCCGGCTCCCCCTCCGCCGCGCTCGTCCGGTAGACGCAGAAGCCGCGCAGCGCGTCCGGCGCGTGCGACAGCTCGTGCGGCGTGTTCGCCACGTCGTTCGCGCGGTGCTCGTCGTACTGCAGCAGCGGGAGACAGCGGATGACGTTCCGGCAGCAGGAGAAGAAGCGGATGCGCGCGCGGCGCACGCCGTTCTCCTCGCGCACCTTCAGCCACTCCTTGACGGCGAGCCAGCCGTCCACGCGGTCGTTGCCCGTCTTAGTCAGATACACGCCGTGCTCCGCGAAGATATCGGCGACGCTTTTGCCCGTCTCCTGCCGCGCGTTCCAGAGGTCGGGCGGCGCGAGATACGCCGTGACGGTCTTCCCCTCCGCCAGCTTTTTGACGGCCTCCGCCGCCTCGGACACGATCAGTCCCTCGTGTCCGGCGCCGCAGTCGCGCCCCTCGTAAAACTCGTCCGCGACGCAGGCGCGTCCCTCGTCGTCCACGCCGATCAGCAGCGCCGCCAGCATGTCGAGCCCGTAGTCCAGCGTGACGTACCAGCGCCACCAGGCGGGCGGTCGGAACGGCTCGCAGACGTGGACGTCGCGGTCCCACTCGGTGAAATACTGCCCCGCGAACACGTCCCAGCTCCCGTCGCGCCACGCCTCGCGCAGCCCGTGCGGCAGGTTGTCGAGCCGCCGGACGTATTCGGGGTCCTTCTCCATCAGCACGCGGTTGTCCGTCACCTTCGCGGGGATGAACACGTAGTCCTCCGGCCGCTCGCCGGCGCGGAATTCGCGGTCGATGAACAGCCGCTTCACCCATGCGTGGCCGACGCCGCCGGGGTTGCAGGTCAGATACATCCGCTTCGGAAAGTCGTTCGCGCCGCGCAGGCACACCGTCAGCGTCGCGTACTGGTACTCCGTGAAGTGCGTCGCCTCGTCCATAAAGATGACGTCGTACTCCTGTCCCTGGTACTGGTCGACGTCGCTCTCGCCGTCGCAGTAGCCGAAGACGATCAGGCTGCCGTTCGGGAACTCGAAGGTCTTGTCCGTCGCGCGGTACTCCGCCGCGCCGCGCAGCAGGCGCCGCAGCGGGCGGATGTGGTTCTCCCGCAGCTCGACCAGCGTGCGCCGCAGGATCAGCAGGCGGATCCCCGGGTAGCGCGCCGCCATCAGCACCGCCTTGTGCTGCACGCACCAGCTCTTGCCGCCGCCCCGCGCCCCGCCGTAGCAGACGTAGCGCGCACGGGCGGCGAAGAACAGCTCCTGCTTCGGCTGCGGCGGCGGGATCGCGATCTCAATCGCCACGGTCTCCCACCGCGTCCGCCAGCGTCAGGATCACGCGGTTGCCGTCCACGTCCGCCGAGCGGATGGGCGTGTCGAGCCCGAGCAGCCTGCTGATCTGATCCAGCGCGTTCAGCGCGCCCTTTGCGTCGAAGGACTTGGGATCCTCCTGCATACAGCGGTGGTAGACCGCCAGATACTCGCGGATCAGATCGTCCTGCGTCAGCTGCGTCTCACTCCGTTTCTTTCTTGCCGCCATTTCGTCCCCTCTCTTGTTGCCGACCGCTCCGCGCAGCCCCTCAACGTAACTTTACAAGTTATTATTGGCGCAAAAAGAATTGCGCCGCCCCATGGGCCCGCATCCAGTCCTGTTCTGCCTGTTGGTAACTTTCTAAGTTACTTCAAGTATAGCACGCATTGAATAACTTGTCAAGTTATTTTTACTTGATTTTTCAAAAACTATATGATATGCTTGCGTTACCGATCACAAAGGAGGCTGCCGACATGACGCTGGGAGACCGCATCAAAGTCACGCGCGAGGCGCTGAAGCTGACACAGGAGGAACTCGGCGCGCTTTGCGGCACGACGAAGCAGACCATCTTCAAATACGAGACCGGCATCGTGACCAACATCCCGCTCGACCGGCTGGAGCTGCTGGCGGAGCAGCTGGAGGTCACGCCGGCGTACCTGCTCGGCTGGGAGGAGGAATCGCCCGCCCTGCCGGAGAAGCTCTCGCAGCTCGCGGAGCCCTTCAGCCGGCTGAACGACGCCGGGCAGGACAAGGTCGTGGACTACACCGCCGACCTCGCGGCCTCCGGCAAGTACCTGCGCACGGAGCCGGCGGTCGTCGTCCCCTTCCCCCGCGCGCGGAAGCGGCGCGACGGCTTCGTGGAGCTGCGCGTCTACGACCAGCCCGCCGCCGCCGGCCTCGGCAACTACATCGACGCGCCGGACTTCTCCGTGGAGCAGTATCCCGCGGCGCTCGCGCCCGAGGGCGCGGAGTTCGGCGTACGCATCTCCGGCCGCTCGATGGAGCCGGAGATCCCGGACGGCTGCACGGTGTTCGTGCGCCCGACGCCCGCCGTCGAGCCGGGCGAGATCGGCATTTTCGTCTATGACGGTCAGGCGTACTGCAAGCGGCTGATCGCCGACCGCGCCGAGCGCCGGACGCTGCTGCGCTCGCTGAACCCGGAGTACGCGGACATTGTCGTTGCGGACGAGAGCCGGCTGCGCACGCTCGGCAAGGTGCTGGGACACTACCCGGAATGAGGAAAGTATAACGAAGAAGCCCGCCTCCCGGCGGGCTTCTTTTCTGCGCTGTATGAGAGACGTTCCGCGCCGCCCGGCGCGGGAGTATCTCGCCCTGCGGGGCGAGTGACTTTGCTATGCAC
>LXOW01450772.1_pt2 | contig 11495 bp, 6 predicted proteins | sample 1368591 | NCBI WGS metagenome assembly LXOW01 (sample SAMN04884650, study PRJNA319009) | bovine gut metagenome | isolation source: Cow rumen | host: Bos taurus | place: Italy: Legnaro (PD) | collected 2014-07-09
CCCGTCGCGTCGACAACCGTACCCTTGGCAGTAGTCTGGGCCATGGCCTGACCGCACACCAAGAGCAGACACAATAAGAGTGTCGTTCGGAAAATACTCTTCATTTTAACAGACATAAATTAGTAGTTTTTAATTTGATTTAGTATAAACTGCTGCAAAAGTACGAAATAATATTAATATTACCAAAAGAAGTTAACGCTTTTTTTCGCAAACGATTACGGTTATTTCCAAAAAATGAGGGGCTACCGCCAGAACGGTACCCCCTCATCCTTGTGCTATACTTAGCTGGTAGTGTCAGCAGCTTATTTGTTGGTAAATCCGTAGCCATTGGTGAATCCACCTGTTGCCATGGTGTTCGGAGTGAACGGGAACAGATAGATAGGAGCCTTGTTGTAGTCGAACTGATAGAACAGGTAGGTGTAGTACTCGTCATAGTTGTCTACCAGCACAGAACCCCAGGCCACCTTCGAGTAGCCGTCAGCCTCGAGGGCGGCAGCCTCCTCGGCAGTGACGGGCTTGAAGAGACCCTTGATAGCCAGATTGGTTTTGGTGTTGCCCTTGTAGTCGAAACCGTATGCCGACCAGTCGTTGTTGACGCCGCGCCATCCGGGAGCAAGCACGGGGTCATCCTCCTTACCGGCAGGAGTGGCCTCTGTGAGACGCTTGCTATACTGGTCTTTGCCGTCAACCATCTTGGTGTAGATGCTGGCAGAGATGGTGTTGCCATTGGCAAAGGTGTAGGAGCCGTTGGCTTTCAGACCGTCGAGCATGGCCTTGGTCAAGTCCTTGATATCCTTGATTTTCTCGTGGAGCAGACCCGTGCGGATGAGTGTCCAGCGACGGTCACCCTCACCGGCAAACTCGAAGCCGCGCTCATCGATGACAGCCTTCAGCACGGAACCCTCGCTGGCAATGAAGGCATCCACATTGCCATTGCCGCCGAATGCACGGTCGCGGATGACTTTCAGGTTCTGCTTGGCCGTCACGTCGTCGCCGAGTGCAGCAGCAGCCTCAGCCAGTCCCAGATAAACCTCAGCGAGTCGCATGTACGGGGCATTGATACCCGAGCGGCGCTGGTTCTTGGTCCATACGGTCGTCTGGCGGTTCTCGTCGAACTTGTTGCAGGCAATACCGCCACCGTTGGCCTGTGAGCCGGGAGCAAAGGGCAGCAGCTTCTCAAAGCCCTTGTTGCCGCCCGTGACGGTACAGCTCAGGTCGCGGCGCAGGTCCTTCGGGTCGAAGACACCATAGTAGAAGGCAGGATTGATACGTCCCTGACCGTAGTTCTTACAGGGGTAGTCGTTGCTACCGGCACCTGTCGACGGACGACCGAGCGAGTAGGGTCGGGGGTCGTTGCCGCTGGCACCCTGCTGGAAGGGTTCCTCGTAGATGCTCTCGTCGGCAAAGCTGGCATCGTCGCCGTGCAGCTGCACGAAGAAGTCAGCATAGTTGGCAGACAGCTTGGCAGCACCCTGGTGGTCGAGCGCTTTCTGGAAATACTCCTTGGCTGTGGTGTAGAGCTTCTGCCAGTCCGAGCGGCGTCCGTAGGTGGCACCATTGGTCTCCGTACCCTTGTTCTCGAAAGTCAGTGCATTGCCGGCACCGTCTACACGGGTGATGTCGCCGCGGCGGGTCTGGTAGCCGCCAGCCTCCAGGGCCATACGGCCAATCAGAGCGTCGACGTAGGTCTGTGACAGGTAGTTCTTGGTCTTGGCAGCCACGGGGTTCATCAGCGGCTCGACAGCCTTCAGCTGCTCAATGATGACGTCGTAGATGGAGTCGCGTCCCGACAGTCCAGTAGCGGCCTCGCCCATCTTGGTCTGGAAGGGAACGTCGCCATAGTACTTGATGAGCTCACGATAGGCGGTAGCGCGCAGGGCGACAGCCTCGCCGTAGAGCTGGCTCAGGTCCGATGCCTTGCCCTGCTTCATCATCTCTTCAAAGCCGCTGGTGCTCTCGATGGCCGAGGTGATGGCATTACACTTACCGATGACAGAGAATAGCACACTGTAGGGGCTGTTGGGAGCTTCCTTACCGTAGGTGACGGGATTGTAGTCAGCAGCCTCCGTGCCGTTCACGTAGAATGCCTCTGGGATGTGACGGGCAGGCTGTGCAGCATACTTCTCAGGGTGGCGCATGATGTCGGAGCCTGCAATGTCGAGTGCATAGAACAATCCGTCGCCAAAGATTTGCGAACTGATGGCGCCGTGCCATTCGCTGTAGGCACCGTCCATGGCAGCGCGTGCCGTCGTCATGTTCGAGAACACGAAGTCGGCGTTGGCCTCAGAATACGACTTTGTATCCAGGTAGTCGCTGCAGGCCGTGAAGCCCAGTGCTCCTGTTGCGCAAAGTGCAATAGATAATATCTTATTTTTCATTGTTATACTTCTTTGAATGATGATGAATTAGAATGCAACGTTAAGACCGAAGGTGAAAGTGCGTGACTTCGGGTACGAGCGGTAGTCGTAGGCGGGAGTCGGGAAGCCTGCGTATGAGCTGTCGGCACTGGGGCTGACGTTCACGTCAGGATCCAGTCCGCTGTACTTCTTCAGGCAGAACAGGTTACCTGCGGTAAAGTAGACGCGGGCATTGCTGATGCCGACCTTCTTGGTCCATACCTTCGGGAAGGTGTAGCCGACGGTCAGCGTCTGCATGCGGAGATAAGAAGCATCCTCGATGAACTCAGAGGCGCAGATACCGTATTCGGGCAGGAAGCCGTACTTGGCATTGGCGTTGAGTGCGCGGACGGCGGCGGGTTCAGTCACTGCCACTAGGTTGCCACTGGCATCGATGTCGTAGAAGCGCCAGGTGTCGCTGACTTCAACCAGACGGTTGTAGCCCAGGCTGGTATCCTTGTCACCCTTCATGTCGGACATGACGTTGGCGTTGTAGACGTCACCACCAATTTGGTAGGTGAAGTTAGCCGTGAAGTCGAGGCTCTTCCAGTGACCGGAGAGGTTGAAGCCACCCGTATGATGAGGCATCGTATGGCCGATGATGGTAGCGTCGTCGGCAGTAATCTTGCCGTCCTTGTCGGTATCGACATACTTCACCATGCCGGGGAATGCCTTCTGGTCCTCAGCCAGCTTGTAGGGGCTGGTGTAGACACCCATGCCGAGCGTGTTGTCGGGCACGCCGGGCTTCAGCGTATAGACGCCGTCCACCACGTCGAAGTCGTCAACGGTATAGAATCCGTCGCTCTGCATACCCTGTACCAGACCGACAGGCTCACCCTCCTTCACGATGTAGTCGTAGGTGGGAATACGCATGGACGAACCCCAGTTGGTGTGGGCGCTGGCCAGCACGCCTTCCTGCAGCTTGTCAACCTTGTTCTTGTTGTAGTTGTAGGTCATGCCGAAGCTCAGGCCCCAGTCCTTCTGACGTACAATCTCGTAGTTCAGTGAGATTTCGACACCACGGTTGGAGGTCTGTGCAATGTTCTGCATCTGGAAGCTGAAGCCTGACGTCGGGTCGCACGGCACGAGCATCAGAACGTCCTTCGTGGTGTTCCAGTAGTAGTCGATGCCACCGCGCAGCTTGCCGTTCCAGAAGCTGAAGTCGAGACCGACGTTGCGGCTGATGGTGGTTTCCCACTTCAGGTCGGGGTTACCCAGCGTTGAAGCAGGGACGTAGGTAGTGATGCTCTCGCCGTTGACGGTAGTGCTACCGGTGGTCCAGAGGGTCTCTGTCAGACCGGAGGCAATCTGGTCGTTACCAGAGGTACCGAACGACAGACGCAGCTTCAAGTTGTCCAGCCAGTCCTTGCTGTTGGCCAGGAAGGGCTCGTCGCTGATGCGCCATGCTACGGCTGCTGCGGGGAAGTAGCCCCAGCGGTTGTCCTTGTTGAACTTCGAGCTGCCATCAGCACGCATGGTGGCTGTCAGCATGTAGCGACCCAGGAAGTTGTAGTTGACACGACCGAACCACGACAGCGTGTGGGTGGGGTGTCCGTCCGTATAGGTATAGGTGTCGTTACCCTTGTAGTTGGTGGCACCGATGTTGCCGAAGGCCCAGTTGAAGTCCCACTCGTCAGGGTAGGTGGTACCATAGATCCTGGCCGAGTTCGAACGGCTCGACAGCACCTCGTTACCGGCCATGACGCTCAGTTGGTGGTCTTCACCCAGTCCCTGCACTTCATAGCTCAGCGTGGTGTCCCAGCGGGTGTTGTAGCCGTCGCCCTCGGTCAGGGTTGCCGAGTTGTAGCTCTGTCCGTTGGTCTTACCGCCAGCCCACTGCTGTGACTTGCTCCAGTTGCGGCTCAGGTAGAGNNGTAGCGGTTGCGCAGGTTCTCGTAGTCGTTGACAATGTTGACGGGATTGTACTCCTGCTCGGCACTTGCACTACCCATGCCTAAGTCAGAGGGGTCGCCGCTGCCTAAGGGGTTGTCGATGGGCTTCCAGCGGTAGGCCTGTGTGGCAAACTCGTAGCGGTTGCCCTTGAACTGCATCTCGGTATAGCGGGCATCGACGTCCAGACGGAGGGTCTTGGTGATGTCCTGGGTGAGCTTGATGTTGGCACCCCAGCGCTTGAAACCGGAGTTGATGAGTGCGCCCTCGTTGTCGGTGTAGTTGACCGAAGCGTAGATCTTGGTAGCCTTCGAACCGCCGCTGACCGATACGTCGTGGTTCCAGGCGTGGGTGGTGCGCAGCACGTCGTCCATGTAGTTGTGGACACTCTGGTTCTTGTACTCGTTCAGGTGGTTGCCGTTGGCAGCGCCCAAGCCGTAGTACTTGGCCACACCGTCAGCGTATGTGTCACCCTGTGACTTGGCATAGCTCCAGGTATGCAGCACGTGGTCGTAGGCGTTCATGACGTCGAGCTTGCTGGGCTTGGCCTTGATCTGGTAGTACATGTTGTACTTCACCTGCACCTTGCCCTCCTTACCACTCTTGGTGGTGACCAGGATGACACCGTTGGCACCGCGGGCACCGTAGATGGCCGTAGAGGCTGCATCCTTCAGCACGTCGATGCTCTCGATGTTGTCGGCAGCAATGTCGTCAATGCTGCTGACCTGTACGCCGTCGACGATGAACAGCGGGTCGTTCGACTGGGTGATAGAGCCACCGCCACGGACGCGGATAGACATAGAGCCGCCGGGACGTCCGTCCTGACTGGTGACGTTCACGCCGGGCAGCTGTCCCTGCAGGGCCTCAGACACGGTAGCCACAGGGTTGGAGGCCAGCTTGTCGCCGCTCACTGATGCTACGGCACCAGTCAGGTCGCGGCGCTTCATCGTGCCGTAACCCACCACGACGACGTCTTCCAGCGTGGTGTTGTCTTCTTCGAGGGTGATGTCCATGTTGCCTGAGCCCTTCACGGTCTGGGCCTTGTAGCCAACATACGAAAATTTAATGGCCGTTCCGGCGGGGGCATTGACGCTGAAGTTACCGTCAATGTCGGTCACCGTACCCTGGCCGTTACCATAGGTAACGCTCACACCAATCAGAGGTTCTCCCGTCTTGTCCTTGACGGTACCCTTGATTGCATTCTGGGCGAAGCCCATTAGCCAAAATGCACATAGCATCATGGCTAAGAGTAGTCTTCTCTTTTGCATGTTAATAATTGTTTTGATGATGATTATGTTTTAAATAATAAGTAGCTTTTTTGTTCTTTCGTGCAAAGGTACGCAGAATCACTAAAATATCCAAAACTTTTCAAATAAAAATTTCGTAAACGATTGCGGGTAAAGCACAGAAAAAGCGGGAAGCTTGTTGGACTTCCCGCTCGCTGTTTTTGACTCTCTGTCTTACTTCATCACGACCTTGAGCTAAAGCTCGAGCTCGTTCATACATCATCGAACGTGAATGAGCTCTGCATTATTCTCACTTAATCACGACCTTGCGGCCATTGATGATGTAGATACCCTTCTGATAGATACCCTTCTGAGCCTTGCTGACGCGGACGCCCTGCAGGGTGTAGATGGTGCCGTCCTGTCTGCTGTCAGCATTGGCGACGCTCTTGATGCCGTCGGTGCTGCCGGCAGCCACGGCGTCGCTCAGTCCGCCCATGTCGTTGGCGGCACGTACCGACCAGACGTCAGTATCGGTCCCGCTGACCTCATAGGTGGTCTCAGTGGTAAAGCCTTCGACACTGCCATTCTTGCAGACGGCATAGAGCAGGGCGTAGTCGCTGCCCTGCCACGAGAGGGTAGAGCCTTCCAGCTTCACGCCGTTGACCAGCGGAGCCTGCTCGGTGGCCAGCGTGGGCTGCCAGTCGCCGTACATCTTCGACATGTCGCTGTACTCGGCAGCCTCCTCGGCCGTCAGCACGGGATTGTTGGCATGGCCGTCGCCGAAGGTCTTCTTGCGGCCCGACAGGTCTATCTGCGATCCCGTCTTCGTCATGGAGTTGTACTCGGCGAAGCGCTTGGGCCAGCCGGTGCCCATCTCGCTCCAGCCGATGGCCGACGGTACGACGTTCATCTTCGTGTCAATCCAGAGGGCCACAGGCGTGCCGCTGCCCCACGGACGTCCGAGGGTGTAGTTGCCATCGACGTCGTTGCCGTCGCCGTTAATCTGGCAGTCCTTCATGACCCAGCCCACCTTGGCAGGCTTGGAGGGCACGGCCAGGTAGCCGCCGGCAATCTGGTGGAAGTCCACCTGGTTGAAGTAGATGTCGCCCTTGCCGCAGATGTAGTCGGTGCGTCCGCGGATGATGCCGCCCTCGAAGTAGTACAGGCCGTTGTCGTTGTTCGACGTCCACGTGTCCTGATAGCCGTGCAGGCAGACGTTCTTGTAGATGTTCTTCGTGCCCTTGTCCTGGATGGCGAGGTCGCGGCCGCGGGCGTCCTCCATACCGGTCGATATGGTCAGGTCCTGCCAGTAGAGGCCGGAGACGCTGCTTGAAATCTGGAACACGTCGCTGTTGCCGATACCGTCGTACTTGCTGGTCGTTCCATACTGTCCGGCGAAGGTGGCGTCTGCAGGAATGGCGTTGGTGATGACGGTGGCGTCACGGTCTTCACCGATGAACGAGATGTTCTTGCCGGTGATGAAGGTGATGCACTCGGGAACCTGGTGTCCTTCTGCCTTGGCCACCATGACGTCCTGCTTGAGCGGAATGGTGTACGTCCCCTTCTTGATGAAGATGCGGAAGCGGACGTTCTGGTCAGCGCGGCTGTTGGCGGTGTTGATGGCGGCCAGCAGTTCTTCGACGTTGCTGACGATGACGTCATAGTCGCCCTTGGTCACGGTCGGACGCTCCATGGTGGTGAATGACAGTGTGATAGGCTTGTCTATCATGTTGTCCGTCAGGTCTGAGATGCTGTTGGCAGGCAGAATGAAATTGTATTCCGTGCCGTATTCCAGCCCCTTGTAGTCAAAGGTGACCGTTTTGCCGCTGACATTACCCTTGGTGGGGTTCTGCGTGTTGCTTTTGACGGTGGTGTTGTTGATGTATGCCACTGCATCGTCACTCAGCTTGATGCGCTCGTCGAAGGTCAGCACAATCTTACCGCTGGCAGAAGCGCCGGTGGCACCGTCGGCAGGAACTGTCGAAACAAGCACGGGAGCCTTGCCGTCATTGACGAGCTTCGGCGTGCCGGTGATGAAGAACATGGCCAGCGTGTTGCCGTCGTTGGCCGATGCGGCGCCGTCAACCTTAGAGTTCTTGTCGGCCTTCATGCGGATGTAGAGTTCCTGCTGGTTGTTGCAGGCTTCGGGCAGCTGTTCGCTGAACGCAGCCGGGTTCTTGGCACCCTCCATGGTGATGGAGCCGACCTTGGTCCACTCGGTGCCGTCGAGTGAGTACTCTACATCGTAAGTCTGGTAGGCGTTGTAGTTGTAGAGCATCTGGAACTGTACGTTGATGTCGGTGAATGCCCCGGCATTGACCTTGGTCTGCCAGTGCCAGTTGCCCACGTCGCCGTTCTGGGTGCCGGTGCGCCAGTTGACGGCAGCCCCCTTGAAGCTCTCGTAGCCGCCTCCGCCCAGGTACGACTTGTCGAGCCAGCCGCTGGTCTCGCCGGTCTCGGTGTTCACCAGGCTCAGTGCGTCGGCATCATTGTCCTCGGCGGCAAAGTCAGCCTTGCGGCCCTCGCTGCCCTTGGTGTAGAAGTCCCAGCCGGCAATGATGTCGGCCTCGGAATAGACGGCGGTGACGGGCTTGTCGCCATCCATGATGATGTTCAGCTCGCTGCTGGTTGTGCCGTCGCTCCAGTTGGTGAAGGTGACCAGACCCTCGTACTGGCTGGCGGTGAGCACCACGCCGTCACCCTCTTCGTACATCCACTTGCCGTCGATGACGGTGGGGGCGGGGTTGACGGTCACCATGTAGTCGTTGGTGCCATCGACGGTCAGTGCCAGCTCGTAGGTGTTCACCTGCTTGAAGTTGGCAGTCAGCGTCTCGTTGCCGTTGACGGTGTACTTGAACTTAGCCTCCTGCGACACTTCCTCGCCGTCAGCATTCGTCCAGTTCACAAAGTCGTAGCCGAAGTTCTCGGTGGCCGTCAGCGTTACCTCGCTGCCAGCCTCGTATTCGTCGGCATTCGGGTATTTCGATACCGAACCGCCCTCCTCGGGACTGGCTGCAACGGCCAGGCTGAACATATCGACAGCTACGGTCTGGCCGTTCACCGTACCGGAAATGGTGACATTGCCGATACAGATGTTCTTGTTGTTGGCTGTCTTGGAGATGTAGAAACGGAAGGTGAACTCGTCGCATTCGCCTACACTCTCGAAGATTTCCGTATGCATCAGCGTGGCCGTGCCCGACCCTCCATATTCGGCAGTACCGTTGGAACCGTTGTTGCGCAGCAGGTTGGCCTTTGGCTCTATCTCGGTGATGCTGCTCTCTACGCCGTCCACGGTGTAGCTCCATGAGTAGGTGGCGCCGTCGGTGCCTACCTTCACGGCAGCATAGTCAATCTTGGCGGGCTTGAACTTCACGCCAGCTGTGGGCTTAACCCGGTATTCAATCATGACACCCTCCGTGTTGCCGGCATTGGAGACACTGGGGGTGTACTTCACCATGTCTGTATCGAAGTATCGTGCCATGTCAACCTTCAACCCATTGCCTACGCTGACGCTGGCATTCGCAATGGCATCCTTGATGGCGTCGGAAACAGCAGGGCTCGTCTCGTTGCCGACCGTCCAGTGGATGTCGCCATTCACATTGTCGAACGACTCACCGCCTGCGCTCTGCACCACGGGCAGCACAACCTGGATATAGCGGTAGTACGAGCCGTCGCCAATCACGACGTCTATGGTTTCAGCCGTGTTGGCAATCTCATAGCTGACGGCAGTGCCCTGTGCGTAGTCGCTCTGGCCGTCGATGGTCGTGGTGGTGATGTTGCCGTATGCCTCCATCGACACGGTAGCACCCTTGCAGGAGGGCACGTGGAAGGTGGTGCCAGCGTTCATTTGTGCCCAGTCGTTCCAGTTGCCGTTGGCCAGCTTGCCGGGGTTAGTGGAGAAGGGCAGTGCTACGTCGATCGTCTTGCCGTTGACCTCGGCCTGTGTCACCCATATCAGGCCGTCCTGGTTCTGGTAGGCCACGGTGGGGGCACCCTGGTCGCGGCGGAAGGTCCACTTGGCGGTGACGGGCTCCGTTCGGTCGCCGAGGCTCACCTCGTTGGCGGTGAACTTAGCCGTCAGGGTGATGTCTTTGTCAGGAACAATAAATTCTGTACCGGGGGCATAGTCGTTGGTGCCGTCCGTCCAGGCTGTCAGGGTTTTGCCTTCTACGTAAAGCGTGAAGTTTTTGGGCAGTGTCAGCTTGCTGCCTACCTCCTGCTTGACGGCGGCGGGCACGGCACCCGTGGCTTCGCCCGAGGCGAAGGTGACGGTGGCGTCGCTGGCTAATTGCGAGGGGTCTACACTCTCGACCGAGATGAACGGGCAGTAGCCGTTGTATTTCACGGTGAGCGTTGTGGCAGCAGTACCCTTGTAGATGGTGTAGCTGATGTTCTCCTCCATGTTGTTATGCCAGCAGTTGGCATTGCCGACGGTCAGAGCCGTCGTGCTGCCTGCGGCATCGGTGATGGTACCGTCCTGTGAGCCGAACTGGCAGTTGCCAAGGCCAATCTTCACAGGTCCCTCTACGGGAATGGTGAACTCGCAGTTTACCCAACCGTGCTGGGCATCGTTGAAGCGAGCAGCCTTGACGGTGAACGTTGCCGTAGCGTCGTCGAAAACCGTAGCGCTGTAGGTGCCGTCGGCTGCTACTTTTACACCAAACTGATTGACTGATGTGCTGAAGACGTCGGCGTTCGTCAGCTGCACCTTGAAGTCGGTGAAGGCTGCGGCACTTGGTGTCATTCCCAACATGGTCAGGATGGCACACACAAAAAGTCTAAAGTACTTGTGTCTCATCTTGTTTTGTTAGTTTGTTTTGTTAGTTAATGATTATTTTAAGTTTTCACTGGTCGTTATTGAGCCACAAAGATACGAAATATCTTCGAATGTGNNCCTATATAGGGGGACTTAGATATGAGGGGGAGGCTCCACCAAGGGGGGGTATTCACCCACGTAACACCATGCCAGGCCCCTTGTGACCTTTGTATTGGCTGGGCGTTGTTTGCATTTGAGGGAAGGATATTAACGATTGTCTCTAACTAGTTCTATGAGATCGAAATACATCAGTCGGCTATTGAGGGACCGATCGGACTTCAAGCCTCGAAACTCGCGTTCCTGCTCCTCGGTGCTGAAAAGATAGTTGAAACCGTTGCGTTCGTAGAAAGCAAGATTGCGATCTTTATTGTAGGAATCTACAAGCAGGAAACGACAGCCAGTTTTATTGAGCGGATCGACAAACCATGCTTTGATGAAACTGAGCACGTCGCTGCCAAGATGCTGGCTCTGGAAGTCGGTGCTGATGCCGAGGCGACCAATCATCACGGCGGGATAGCTGCTGTATAGTTTTTCGCGGGGGATGTTACGTTCTACTTTCTTCTTGCGCGAGCCAGGAATTTTCTTGATGCTGTCATTGGAGAGAGTGAAAGCGGCTACGACGGCAGTGGGGTCTTCATCGAGCGTAAAACAATAGTTCTTACAGAGTAACTCGTCACTCTGCAAGAAGGCGTCGCGGAGGAAAAACTCGTCAAGGTCGTCGTCTCCGCAATGAAACGGTTTACACTCGTCAGACTTCTGGCGTGTGAAGAGACCGAAGCTGCACTTCTCTTGTAGGAAACTCATGCGTCTGCGACAATTAGAGGTTTGCCTTAGAGAGAATGGCACGTGCCTCGGCTATCTCGCGGCTGAAGTCGATGGAGCCGCGACGCTTCTCGCTCTGCTCCATCATCTGGTCAAAGCGGTCGGAAGCTTCGCCTGTGAGTACTGGTACTGCTGCTATTTCCAATGCCATAGTCCTATTCCTTTCTATTGCTTTATGTTATTCCGCTGCAAAGTTACGAAAAAAAGAGAGCAGAACAAAAAGAATTCATTCTTTTTTTATGCCGAGTGCCGAGTAAGTTCGCGACTTTGTCGCAAAGTTACGAAAAAACGAGCAAATTGCAAAATAGATACTTTGAGCAAGAGTTAGCCATAAAATCCTGCATG
>LXOW01221646.1_pt1 | contig 11493 bp, 9 predicted proteins | sample 1368591 | NCBI WGS metagenome assembly LXOW01 (sample SAMN04884650, study PRJNA319009) | bovine gut metagenome | isolation source: Cow rumen | host: Bos taurus | place: Italy: Legnaro (PD) | collected 2014-07-09
CTGCGACGTGGATGTACATTCGTCAACAGCCCCAGGAAAAACATTCCGAGTAACGGACCATAGGTGTAGGATACGATAACATAAATGGCATTGATTACCGAACCTGAGCCTACGATATGGAATACATACATCCCTACGCCGACGAGCACGCAGTTGAGCAGATGGACCACGAATCGGTTATGTGCACGAAAATCCACCATCACGGCTGTGGTGAGGGATGTTACGGCACTACCCACCGAGGAGAATGCCGCAGCTATGAGTCCTATCACGAACAACACAGTTACCGCCAATGGCAGAACATTCTGTCCGCTTATGGGGTTTACCGCTGTGGCGAGATAGGGAAACAGCTCATCGGCTTTCAGCGTCGTNNACCATATTCTTCTGCGCATCATGAAGCGTCTTGCACGACAGGTTCTTCTGCATCATGTCCTGATCAAGGCCCGTCATAGCAATGGTGACGAACATTCCACCGAGAAACTGCTTCCAGAAATAGTGCTTGCTGTTGACATCGTCGAAGAACCAAATGCGGCTCATGTCGGAGTCGGTGATAGTGCGGTATAGCGCCCCAGCATCAAGCCCCATAGCATAGCTGACACAGGCCACTATGCCGACCATTCCGCATACAAGGCATAGCGTCTGGAGCATATCTATCCACACCAGCGTCTTCACACCACCCTTGAAGGAGTAGAGCCACACGATGAACATCATGATAAGTGAAGAGTGGAGAGTGAAGAGTGAAGAATCGGCCTGCGCATGCGGGAAGAGCACTACCAGCAGTACTGTGGCTGTAAGATACATCCTCACGGAACAGCTCAGGAACTTGCTCAAGAGGAAGAATGCCGTTCCTGTGATATGGGCATAGGTGCCATAGCGCTGTTCCAGCCACACATAGATGCTCGTGAGGTTCAGACGGTAATACAGCGGCAACAACACAAAGGCAATGACGAAATATCCCGCCCAGAAGCCCAGCGCCATCTGCAGGTATGCCATCTGACTCTCGCCCACCATACCCGGCACACTGATATAGGTAACGCCGGTTATTGACGTTCCCACCATAGCTATCGCCACTACCCACCACGGGCTCTTCCTGTCTCCACGATAGAAAGAAAGGGCATCACGCTCGATGCCCCGTGTGGTATACCAGCTGACGAGAAAGACAACCAGGAAATAGAAGGCTATGATGCCTAAGACAAGTGCGCGATACATGAGTGACTGTCTGCGATGGTATCGCAGACTCTTCGACAAAAGTGATAGGGGTTAATTGAAATCATCGAAAAGGTTGAGNNTCGTTCCCGTTATCGTTCCCGTTATCATCAGTCTCAGGCTGTCGCAGAGGCTCCAGTTCCTCCACAGCCTCGATATTGAAGGTACTGATACGCTTACCCTTAGCCTTGAATCCCTTGACGGCCACAAACTCCTCACAGTCTATCTCCATCGGCTCACGGAAAGAATCATTGCCGCCAAAGGTGACCCTGATGTACGGATAAGGCACATCAGAGAGCATCAGCAGACGGCTCTTGTCGTTCTCGCCAAGGAAGTTGCGGTGGTTCTTGATGGCCTCCATCTCGAAGCGTTTCACGTATCCGAAACCGTTATTGTCGGCATCCAGCAGCACAGCCGTCCACACCTTATGCATGTCCCACTTCTCTATGCGCAGGATATTCTGCTCGAAATGGTTGTTCGGATCGGCTGAGGTGATATAGAAATCGCCATTGGCCAGCACTACAAGTATGCTCTCCTCCTCCAGGAATTTCCCGAGATAGCGCCCGTGACCGTCAGCATTGAGACGGTTAACGTCGTTATCCCACCATATATCACGCCCTCCGAGGGTAGAATGCCCGTGACTCTTCAGACCTATCTTGTGTACAGGCAGCTTGGTAAGCACGTACCCCTTGGACCCGCGACGCCTTACCTCAAGAGAAGAGAAGTCGAAGTCGAAGAATACTTTCTTCACCTTTGCTCCTGGCACATGGGTTATCTTTATCACCTCTGCCTCACCATTGGGGTTAGCGGTGAAATAAACCACCCTGCTACCAGGTGTACCGCGAGTGATGTCATACTCCTTGTCGCGCGTTACGGCATCAACGCAGAAGCGATTGACGAAATAGCGTCCAGCCTTTCCGTCACGATATACATAATTGTAGATGGTGCGCTTGTCGCCGCGCTTCCATACCTGCACATGCATTACGTTCTTGCCCACGTCAATCTTGTCGGCAATACGTATCACCTTAAAGCGTCCGTCGCGATAGAATATTATAACATCGTCAATATCAGAGCAGTTACATACAAACTCAGCCTTCTTCAGTCCTGTACCGATAAAGCCTTCCTGACGGTCTATGTACAGTTTCTGATTGGCCTCAACAACCTTCGTGGCCTCTATGGTGTCAAACTTCAGTATCTCAGTGAGTCGTGGATGTTCTGCTCCGTATTTCGTCTTCAGGTGCTCAAACCACTCACAGGTAATATCCACCATTCTACCCAAGTCGCGCTCTATCTCGGCAATCTCACCCTGTATGCGTGCTATCAACTCGTCGGCCTGATCTTTCGAGAATTTCAGGATGCGCTTCATCTTTATCTCCATGAGGCGCAGAATGTCTTCCTTCCGAACCTCACGCACCATCCGAGGATAGTATGGTGTGAGTCGTTCATCAATATGCTCGCAGGCTGCATCCATGCTTGCGGCATTCTCGTATTTCTTGTCCTTATAAATGCGCTCCTCTATGAATATCTTTTCCAGTGAGCAGAAGAAGAGCTGTTCCAGCAACTCCTCACGCCGTATCTCCAGCTCACGTTTTAGCAATTGTAATGTCTGGTCGGCACTGTATCGCAGCACGTCGCTTACGGTAAGGAACTGCGGCTTACGGTCCTTGATGACGCAGCAGTTAGGCGAGATGCTTATCTCACAGTCGGTGAAGGCATAGAGGGCATCGAGGGTTTTGTCTGATGACACCCCCGGTGCGAGATGTACGAGTATCTCCACGTTGGCAGAGGTGAGATCTTCAACTTTGCGCACCTTTATCTTGCCTCGGTCAACAGCCTTGGTGATGGAGTCGATGANNAGATGTGTATAAGAGACAGCCTTTATCTTGCCTCGGTCAACAGCCTTGGTGATGGAGTCGATGACTGTCTCTGACGTCTTCGAGAACGGAATGTCGCGTATTACGAGCGTCTTGTTGTCTACCTTCTCTATCTTTGCCCTCACCTTGATGGTGCCGCCGCGCTGACCGTCATTATACTTGGACACGTCAATAGAGCCGCCTGTCGGGAAGTCCGGATAGAGATGGAACTCCTCTCCACGAAGGTAGCTAATGGCTGCGTCGCATATCTCGCAGAAGTTATGGGGCATGATTTTCGAGTTCAGGCCCACAGCAATACCTTCCACTCCCTGCGCAAGCAGGAGCGGATACTTCACTGGCAGCGTGACGGGCTCTTTGTTTCTGCCGTCGTATGACATCTGCCATTGCGTCGTCTTGGGATTGAATACCGTCTCAAGGGCGAACTTACTCAGTCGCGCCTCGATGTAACGCGGGGCAGCAGCGCTGGAACCTGTCAGGATGTTTCCCCAGTTTCCCTGAGTATCGATGAGCAGGTCTTTCTGTCCCAGCTGCACGAGGGCATCGCCGATGGAAGCATCGCCATGTGGGTGGAACTGCATGGTGTGGCCTACGATATTCGCCACCTTGTTATAGCGCCCGTCATCCATTCTTTTCATCGAGTGAAGGATGCGTCGCTGCACAGGCTTCAGACCGTCTTCTATATGCGGCACGGCACGTTCCAGTATGACGTATGAAGCATAGTCAAGGAACCAGTTCTGATACATCCCGCTCAGGTGATGTACCGCTGAGGCATCGAAACGGTTGATAGGACGGGAAGCCGTGCTCTCAACGGGCTCCTGTCCCTCCTGTTCCGTGGTCAATGTGATATTATCGTTGTCTATCGTGTCCATAATGATTTAGGTAGGGATATATAAAGGTGGATTGTGAGGAGACAATGGTCTTGTCACCTCACAACAGGTAGTGCTTTTCCCGGCTTTCCTATTGCCATTAGCGTTACGTCGAAATTCAGCGTGCTATATGCCGGCACGTTGGTGGTGGAAGATGTGTTGTATCCCAGCTTGTAGGGTATGCAGAGCTGCCAGCGGTCTCCCACATGCATCTGCATCAGCGATGACGACATGCCGACAATGAAACTTGACAACTTCATGTTGGCGGGTATCATCGTCTGAAGGTTATAGTCGCCTATCCATGAGGAGTCAAACTGGAACCCGTCGGCGTAAGAGGCTGAGGGCATGAGTCTTCCTCGATAGTGTATCTGCACAGAGTCGGTGTATTCCGGGTTCTCCGATGCATAGCTGCCGTCCCATTCATCATGAGGCGTAGCCTGACTGATGACATGGGCGATGACATAGTCCGTCGGGCTACATATATCGTCGCTCACCTTTGAGTAAACACGTATCAGCTTCCAGTTGCGGTTGCCGGCAGCGATGCTGTCCTGGGCTTCCTTGTAGCGCTGAGTGAAGTAGGTCTCATTGCGCGACTGCCAGTTCTCATACTCATTGGCGGTATCGTCCTCCTCCGTGCATGATGTCAGCATACAGGCGAAGAAGCAGAAAAGTCCCCACGCCACCATAGCAGCGCGGGAACTCTTGATTATTTGTCTTGTTTCTATCATTGCAGTTTCTTCAGCAGTGAGGTAATCGTTACCTGGTCTTCAATAATACCTCGCAGGTCAGCTATCTTCACTCGCTCCTGCTTCATAGAGTCGCGGTATCTCAGCGTAACGGTCTCGTCTTCCAGAGTCTGATGGTCCACGGTGACGCAGAATGGAGTGCCTATGGCATCCTGTCGACGATAGCGCTTGCCGATCTGGTCCTTCTCCTCGTATTTGCAGTTGAAATGGAACTTCAGGTCGTCGATGATGGCGCGTGCCTTCTCTGGCAGGCCGTCCTTCTTGGTCAGCGGGAAGACAGCCAGCTTGACGGGTGCTATGGCAGCAGGCAGATGGAGCACCGTGCGTGTCTCGCCGTTCTCCAGCTTCTCCTCTTCGTATGCATGACACATGATGGAGAGGAACATACGGTCAACGCCGATGGAGGTCTCGATGACATACGGTGTGTACGACTCATTCAGCTCTGGGTCGAAGTACTTTATCTGCTTACCAGAGAATTTCTCATGCTGCGAGAGGTCGAAGTTGGTGCGGGAGTGTATTCCCTCCACTTCCTTGAATCCGAATGGCATGTGGAACTCTATGTCGGTAGCGGCATTGGCATAGTGTGCCAGCTTGTCGTGGTCGTGGAAACGATAGTTCTCAGCACCGAAGCCAAGGTTCTGATGCCACTTCATGCGCGTCTCCTTCCACTTGGCAAACCAGTCAAGCTCCGTGCCGGGCTTGATGAAGAACTGCATCTCCATCTGCTCAAACTCACGCATACGGAAGATGAACTGGCGCGCTACAATCTCATTACGGAAGGCCTTGCCTATCTGTGCTATGCCGAAAGGTATCTTCATGCGACCGGTCTTCTGAACGTTGAGGTAGTTTACGAAGATGCCCTGGGCCGTCTCCGGACGAAGGTATATCTTCATGGCATTGTCGGCGCTGGCACCCATCTCCGTAGAGAACATCAGGTTGAACTGACGCACGTCGGTCCAGTTGCGTGTGCCGCTGATAGGACATACTATCTCCTCGTCAAGGATAATCTGCTTCAGCATCTCAAGGTCCATCTTGTTCATGGCCTCGGAATAGCGGGCATGGAGGTCGTCAAACTTCTTCTGGTTCTCAAGCACGCGGGGATTGGTCTGACGGAACTGTGCCTCGTCAAAGGCATCGCCGAATTTCTTCTGGGCCTTGGCTATCTCCTTGGCTATCTTCTCCTCATACTTCGCCATCTGCTCCTCTATGAGCACGTCGGCGCGATAGCGCTTCTTGGAGTCGCGGTTGTCTATCAGAGGGTCATTGAAAGCATCCACGTGGCCGGAAGCCTTCCATATCGTAGGATGCATGAAGATGCTGGAATCGATGCCGACGATATTGTCGTGCAGCAGCACCATTGACTGCCACCAGTACTGCTTGATGTTGTTCTTCATCTCTACGCCGTTCTGGCCATAGTCGTATACGGCTCCAAGGCCGTCATAAATCTCACTTGAAGGAAAGACGAAACCGTATTCCTTACAATGACTGACAATCTTCTTAAATACGTCTTCTTGCTGTGCCATTATCTTTGTTTGCTTAATATTTTTTCTTTGTATAACGATGGAATCGCTCCATGTTTTTTCTAACGAAAGGCAAAGTTACTAAAAAAAAACGAAACGGCCAAACACCGACTTCAAGAATTATACACCTTTAACAACTTCTGCCCTGCTTCTCCCCCACCCTTGCGGTTCTCTGTCATTATCTCATATACCATATTGCGGCTTTCTCTATCATGGGCACCACTATCTCCTCCCTTGTGCTGTCGGCATACTGCAGTGTGAGGAAAGCGTCAGCCACGCGTATGGTACTGTCCTGCCCCTCTCGGTTCTTGATGCCTTTGAGCGTGATGGTGTCACACTTGGCACGCAGGGCCTCAACGGCTGTGATACCACCATGTTCCTGCTGCTGCTCAAGATACATCTTCATGTTCAGCACCAGCTGCGCCCTGTATGTAGGAGCAATAGTGTCGCCCAGAAGCGTACCGTCAACGAAGCTCTCACAGTCGCCGTTCACCAACTGTTCATAATACACCTTGGCAGCCTGCAGGGCAAACTCCTCCGGTGCGGGCTCGTGGCGACAAGCCATGAGAGCCAGCATAACAGCAATGGTATATGTGATACTTCTTTTCAATGCTCAATGCTTAAAGCTTAATGCTTAATGCTCAATCACTTCGCCCTTACAAACACATTGATGGGTGTTCCGGTCAGCGGCCAGTGAGCTCGCATCTGGTTTTCGAGGAATCGTTTGTACGGTTCCTTCACATACTGCGGCAGGTTGGCATAGAACACAAAGGTAGGTATCTGCGTGTCAGGCACTTGCGTGCAGTATTTAATCTTGATATACTTACCCTTGATGGATGGCGGCGGCGTTGCCTCGATGATGGGAAGCATCACCTCGTTGAGCTTGCTCGTACCTATGCGCGCCTTGCGGTTGAGGTACACCTGCTTGGCCGTCTCCAGAACCTTGAAGATACGTTGCTTCGTAAGTGCCGAAGCAAAGACGATGGGGAAATCGGTAAATGGAGCCATTCGCTCACGGATGGCATTCTCGAAGGTCTTTATCACCACCTGCGACTTCTCCTCCACCAGGTCCCATTTGTTCACCACAACGACAAGCGACTTGTTGTTCTTCTGTATCAGCTGGAAGATATTCATGTCCTGCGCCTCGATACCTCTCGTGGCATCAATCATCAGGATGCACACGTCGCTGTTCTCTATGGCACGTATGGAACGCATAACGCTATAGAACTCCAGGTCTTCGCTAACCTTGTTCTTCCTGCGTATGCCTGCCGTATCAACGAGATAGAAGTCGAAGCCGAACTTGTCATAGCGCGTGTAGATAGAGTCACGAGTAGTGCCGGCTATGTCGGTCACGATGTTACGCTCCTCCCCGATGAAGGCGTTGATAAGGCTCGACTTGCCGGCGTTGGGCCTTCCTACCACCGCGAAGCGCGGGATATTGGCATCGGCCTCGTCGCCGCTCTCTGCAGGCAGCTTCTCCAACACCATATCGAGAAGGTCGCCTGTGCCGAAGCCTGATACGGCGCTGATGCACACGGGGTCACCAAGCCCAAGGCTATAGAAGTCTGCAGCATAGTATTGCTGGTCATTGTTGTCCGTCTTGTTCGACACCAGTATTATCGGAAGCTTTGAACGTCTGAGTATCTGTGCCACATCGGTGTCGAGATCCGTCACGCCGGTCTGGACATCAACGAGGAACAGCACCAGGTCAGCCTCCTCGGTAGCTATCTTCACCTGGTCGCGGATAGCGCCCTCAAAGATATCATCGCTGTTTACCACCCAACCACCGGTGTCAACGACAGAGAACTCCCTGCCGTTCCATTCGCACTTGCCATACTGACGGTCACGAGTCGTGCCGGCAACATCGCTAACAATGGCATGACGCGTCTTCGTCAGCCTGTTAAACAACGTTGACTTACCCACATTAGGGCGTCCTACTATAGCTACTAAATTTCCCATGTCACCTTTTAGGTGGGTTCTATTAATTGGCTTTGACAGATTTTTGATTTTGTTTCGAGTGCAGAGTGGCAGTTCCTTGATGGAGCATAGCGGGCTATGCGACTGAAAGAACTGACAGTATGCACCGAAAGAAACCAAAAAGATGACAAAACGTTAAACCCATAATTTAATCAAACATTACGGTGGGAATTAATAGAACCCACCTTTACTCTACAAGTATTACATTTTACTCTACATATCTCCCCCCCCTCTCTCAGGGGAGGTGTCTAAGAGGTGGGGCTATATCCAAACCTCCCCAACTCCTTATCGTTGCTTCGCCAGTCTTTGTCTACCTTCACGAAGGTCTCCAAGTAGACCGACTTGCCGAAGAAGCGTTCCAGCGACTTGCGCGCCTCGGTGCTCATCTTCTTTATGGCTATGCCCTGATGGCCTATGATGATACCCTTCTGCGAGTCACGCTCCACGAAGATTGTCGTAGTGATGTGTATGGACTTGGGCGTCTCCTTGAAGCTGTCACACCTCACCTCAACGGAATAGGGTATCTCCTTGTCGTAATAGAGCAGTATCTTCTCCCTGATAATCTCCGTGACGAAGAATCGCGCGGGCTTGTCGGTCAGTTGGTCCTTGTCGAAGAACGGAGGCGAGTCGGGCAGCAGCTCCCTGATGCGCTTGAGCAACAGGTCCACACCGAATTTGTTCTTGGCCGAGAGTGGCAATATCTCCGCATTGGGAAGGAGGGTGTGCCATTTCTCCACCAGCGCACCGAGAACCTTGTTCGTATCGCCCTCAAGGGTGTCTATCTTATTAATAAGAAGTATCACAGGAACGCTCATCAGCGCCACCTTCTCCAGAAACTCCTTGTTCTTCTCCGGGGCCTCTATCACGTCCGTCACATAGAGCAACACGTCGGCATCGGTCAGCGCCGACTCCGAGAAGCCCAGCATCGACTCCTGCAGCTTGTAGTTGGGCTTCAGCACACCGGGAGTGTCCGAGAACACTATCTGCATGTCGTCAGTATTGACGATACCCATGATACGGTGGCGTGTCGTCTGGGCCTTGAAGGTCGCAATAGAAATACGCTCACCAACCAACTGGTTCATGAGCGTACTCTTTCCTACGTTGGGATTACCAACGATATTAACAAAACCTGCTTTATGCATAGGCGTGTCATTTCGGGTCATATCCCCACTTATAGTAACTTGCTCCATGAACGAAACCTGCCCCGAAGGCGGTGAGAAGCACATTGTCGCCCTTCTTCAGCTTCTTCTCAAAGTCCCACAGCGCCAAGGCTATCGATGCCGCACTGGTGTTACCATAGTGTTCAATGTTTACCATCACCTTGTCCATAGGGACTTCAAGGCGCTTCGTCACAGCCTCAATGATACGCATGTTCGCCTCATGTGGTATAATCCAGTTCACATCCTTCTCACTGAGATTGTTACGTTCCATTATCAGCTTTATATCATCGGACATAGAGGTCACGGCATAGCGGAACACCGTGCGTCCCTCCTGATAGATATAATGCATACGGTGGTCCACCGTATAGTGCGATGCCGGACAAACCGAGCCGCCTGCCTTCATGTGGAGGAATGGCAAGCCCTTGCCATCGGTCCTCAGGAATGAGTCCTGATGGCCTACGCCCTCCTCCTCCGTCGCCTCAACGAGGACGCACGCAGCACCGTCGCCAAAGAGAACGCAGGTCTGACGATCCTGATAGTCGGTCATCGACGACATCTTCTCGGCAGCCACAACGATAATCTTCTTGTAGCGTCCGCTCTGAATCATCGACGAAGCAAGGTCCAGCGTGTACAGGAAGCCGCAGCAAGCACATGACACGTCAAAACCGTAGGCATTCACCAGCCCGATCTTGCCGATGATAATCGACGCGTTCGAGGGAAAGCGGTAGTCGGGAGTCGTAGTGGCACAGATGACACAGTCTATCGTCTGTGGGTCAACGCCGGTCTTCTGTATCAGCTCGCGAACAGCCTTGCGTCCCATATAGGCGGAGCCCAAACCCTCCTCATTGAGGATGCGGCGCTCCTTGATGCCCACGCGGGTCAGGATCCACTCGTCGTTGGTGTCAACCATACGAGAGAGCTCCTCATTCGTCAGGATATACTCAGGTACGTAACCACCGATACCGGTGATAACTGCATTTATCATATTACTATCTCTTATTCTACGTCAGAAACCTCAATAGCCTGCTTGCCGCGATACTGGCCGCATGTAGGACATACGGTGTGATATACATAGTATGCACCACAGTTAGGGCAGACTGCCAGCGTAGGTGCTACAGCCTTGTCATGAGTACGACGCTTGAGAGTACGGGTCTTGGATTGTCTTCTTTTAGGATGTGCCATTTTCTTTTCTAAAATCTTTTTTACGGAGCAGCCGCCACTTCGTAGGGCCGGCAATGCACCTTATTAATTACTGTCCTTAATATTTAATAGTTCTGCCCAGCGGGGATCGACAGCATCACCGGCACCATCGCCACTTCGGGTGGCTGACAGCTCTTCGAGCTTCTTCGTCATAGCAGCATTGCATTTTCCAGGTGCATGAACGTGCTTGATGGGTATTGCCAGTACTATCGTCTCATAGATCAGCCAGCCCAGCGGGAGGATGCCTTGATTCTCATCCACCACTATAAGGCTGTCGTCTTCACTCGGCTCCGTGCCCAGTTTCACGGCAAACGATGCCTCGCCCTCAATGGATTGCTCCATATCGTCAAGACAAAGGTCACAGGCCACCGTCACAACGCCGTCAACAGATAATGACAGGACAAATTCGCCCTCGGCAGCCTTGCGTATAGACACCGAGGCGTTCACCTTGCCATGCTCTATCTCTGCATCGTCGAGACAAGAGAAATACTCATCATCAAGCAACAGACCGAATTCCATACGGTCTTCAGCCATCGCCTTCAAATCAATATTTAGCCTGTCGGAAATGAGCATTTGGTTGCAAAGTTAGCAAAAAAAAATCACCCCACAAAACTTTTTATGCTTTTTTTGACGCATTTTTGACAATCGTCAACCAAGGGCAACCGTCAAATTAAAGCAAGGAATGAATATTTTGATTTTTTGAATTAAGGTGTCCAATTTGATGTACCCCGTTTTGGTACTTCACAAATAGGGTGTTCAATTTGTTGTACTCTCTTTATATGCTGATGACGAGCATCCACGTAGGGACGTGGGCGTCTCGCCCGCGACAGAAAAAAGGCCAGGGACGTGGGCGTCTCGCCCGCGACAGAAAAAAGGCCAGGGACGTGGGCGTCTCGCCCGCGACAAAAAAAAGGCCAGGGACGTGGGCGTCTCGCCCGCGACAGAAT
>LXOW01404887.1_pt1 | contig 11492 bp, 11 predicted proteins | sample 1368591 | NCBI WGS metagenome assembly LXOW01 (sample SAMN04884650, study PRJNA319009) | bovine gut metagenome | isolation source: Cow rumen | host: Bos taurus | place: Italy: Legnaro (PD) | collected 2014-07-09
GACTGGCGGGATGGGAGGAGGTATCTCATGAGGCAGGCTGTTGGACGATGAGTTGTGTCGTGGTACGGGAACGTTGCTGCAGGAGGATGGGCCGTCCGCCGACGATACGGTCAATGATGGCTTGGGTGTAGTAGCGGATGGTGATGAGCTGCAGGTCACGGTTGTAACGCAGATGGAAGAGGGGAGAGAGCCGTTTGCGCAGGAGGTCGAGGAGCATGGGGTTCTCGTCGATGCAGAGGGAGAAACTCAGGGCGGAGTTCTGCATCATGTTGGCCTTGATGTTCAACTCGGCGAGGATGGCGAAGATGTTCTGGAGGTTCTCCTCGGCTATGAAGCTGAAGTCCTTGGGTTGGATGGAGATGAGCACCTGGTTGTTCTTGAAGATGTAGAGAGGCGAGAGCGGTTTGATGCTGCGGTAAGGACCTATGGCAGAGCCTTCGGCCTGGGGGTCGAGGAAGGAACGGATGAAGAAGGGGATGCCCTTGTTCTGGATGGGCTTGACGGTCTTGGGATGGATGACGCTGGCACCGTAGTAGGCCAACTCAATGGCCTCGTTGTAAGGTATCTGGTCAATCTTGACGGTATCGGGGAAGTATTTGGGGTCGGCATTGAGAAATCCCGGGACATCCTTCCAGATGGTCATGCTTTCGGCATCGAGGCAGTAGGAGAGGATGGAGGCGGAATAGTCGCTACCTTCGCGTCCGAGGGTGGTGGTGTGGCCGTCAGGGGTGCCGGCGATGAAGCCCTGAGTGACGACCAGTGGACAATGCTCAAGGACTTGTTTGACAGCCGATGAGGCCGACAGCGTGGACTGCCAGTCGACGATACCCTCGCGGTAGTTGCTGTCGGTATGGACGAGGGTACGCACATCCATCCAGCGGTTGGCCATGCCGACAAGGTCAAGGTAGTGGCTGATGATGGTGGTGGAGATCAACTCGCCGTAGGAGACGGTCTGGTCGTAATCGTAATTGTAGCCTGTGGGCGGCTGCGAGACTTGACTCTCCAGTTGGACGAAGAGGTTCTCGACGGCGGCATAGACGGGGTGCTTGGGGTCGGGGAAGAGCTCGCGGACAATCTGATAGTGATAGTCGCGCAGTTGCTCCATCATCAGGGGATGCTCCTCGGCGGGACGCACACCTGGCACCAACTGCTCCAGGTGGTTGGTGGTCTTGCCCATGGCAGAGACTACCACCACCAAAGGCTGACCGTAGTGTTGTTTGACGATGGCAGCCATGTTGCGTACTGCCGAAGCCTTGTTGACGGACGCTCCGCCGAACTTGAATACCTTCATCTTCTATACCTATTAACTGCTAAACAATATTACTGTCATTACCTCAGAGTGCGCTGCATCTCGCGTCGGGTATCCTTCTCCTTGATGCTCTCGCGCTTGTCGAAGAACTTCTTGCCTCGCGCCAACGAGATGAGCAGCTTGGCACGTCCTTCGGGATTGATGAACAGTTTCACGGGGATGATGGTGAAACCGCGTTCCTTGATTTTGTGCTGGAGTTTGATGAGTTCGCGTTTGTTCAGTAGCAACTTGCGGTCGCGCTTGGCAGCGTGGTTCAAGTAAGAGCCAAAACGGTATTCGGAGATATGCATCTGCTTCACATAAAGCTCGTTGCCGATAAACGCACAATAGGCATCGGTCAGGTTGGCCTTGCCGTCGCGGATGGACTTGATTTCCGTCCCCGTCAGCACCAGCCCCGCCGTGTAGTCGTCAAGGAGGAAGTATTCATACTCCGCCTTCTTGTTTTTGATTTCAATTATATTCTTTTCTTCCATTGTACCATACATAACGAATTTTATACAATAATATTGTAAGAAGAACGTTAACATAGAAAAGAATAATGACAATGAAACTGGAAGATATTGACAAGAGTTGCGTGCCTGCGCATGTGGCCATCATCATGGACGGCAATGGCCGTTGGGCGCAGAAACAGAAGATGCAGCGCATCATGGGACACCGCAATGCGATGACAGCCGTACGCCAAGCCGTGGAGGCCGCCGTGGCCTGCGGGGTGAAGTACCTGACCCTTTACACCTTCAGCACAGAGAACTGGAACCGTCCGCAGGAGGAAATCGACGGCCTGATGGAACTGCTCATCAAGGCGGTACACGACGAGACAAAGACCTTGATGGACAACAATGTGCGGCTGGAGACCATTGGCGACATCGGACGCATCCCGGAGCGGTCGAGAAAAACGTTGCAGGAGTGCATCAAAACCACGTCGGGCAACACTGCGATGACCCTCATTTTGGCGCTGAGCTACAGTGCGCGCTGGGAGACGGCCCAGGCCTTGAAAGCCCTCGTCAACGATGCTGCCGAAGGCAAAGTGAAGGCCGAGGATATTACCGAGGACAGCCTGCGCAACTATCTCGCCACCAAAGACTACCCCGACCCCGACCTGCTGATACGCACGGGCGGCGAGTACAGGATAAGCAACTTCCTGCTGTGGCAGATGGCCTATACCGAATTCTACTTCAGCAACCTCCTGTGGCCAGACTTCCGCCATGAGCATTTCTATGATGCTGTGGCCAACTATCAGGGCCGTCAGCGCCGCTTTGGCAAGACCGGAGACCAGGTGGAGGGCAAGTAGCCTGTGAAAAAAATAAAAAAATGTGCCGACAATATAATAAAACAAATAATTTGGAGTTATAAGTAAGTTGTCGGCAGAGAAATGTTTTCAGCACCCCTGCCAACAGACATTGTAACAGATAAGTAAAGTCAAGAAACTGAATGAAGAAAACACTCTTATATCTCCCGTTGCTGTTGCTGTTGTTGCTTCCCATGGCAGGAAGGACCCAGGTGGTGGTGGGCGACAATGGCTATGATATTGATTATCTCACCCCTAAGCAGTACGAAATTGGCGGTATCACTTTCGACGGAGCCGAGAACTATGACACCCGCATGATCCTGCTGGTGGCAGGCTTGCAGGTGGGCGACAAGATACAGGTGCCGGGCGACAAGATTTCCACCGCCATCGACCGCCTGTGGAAACAGGGTCTGTTTGAGGACATCCAGATCTACGTCACACGCATCCAGGGTAACAACATTTTCCTGGAGATTGCCTTGAGAAGCCGCCCCAAGATGTCACGTTTCGAGTTCAAGGGGGTGAAGAAGAGTGACGTTGACAAATTGAAAGAAGACATGAAGATTGCCGCCGGCGACGTGGTGACAGAGAACATGCTGACCACCGCCAAGAACCGCATCCGCGCATTCTATATCGAGAAAGGTTACACCAACATCAGCGTCAGCACCCAGACCAAGGTGGACACCATGGGCGAGAACAAGGACGGGCGTGTGATTGTGACCTTCAACGTGGACCGCGGCAAACGCGTCAAGATTGACTCCATCCTCTTCGAGGGCAACACACAGGTGTCGACAAACAAACTGCTGATGCAGATGAAGAACACCCACGATGTGCACTATTTCAAGAAAGGATACTTCTGGACGTCGGCATTCTGGAAACGCTCGAAATACCAGGAGTCTAAGTATGCCGAGGACAAGGAGAGCATCCTCACCTACTACAACGATAATGGCTACCGCGATGCACGCATCCTGAGCGATACGGTATATCAGGTGGCTGCCGATGAACTGAACATCAGCGACAAAAAGAAAAACAAGCAGGACCGCCTGAAAATCAAGATGAAGATTTTTGAGGGACGGAAATTTTACTTCCGCAATATCACCTTCACAGGCAACACTGTCTACCCGTCGGATATGCTGGCACGCCATCTGCGTATTGAGAAGGGCGACCCGTACAACCGCACCCTCCTGGAGATGAATCTGAAATACAACCCTTCGGGTACAGACATCACCTCGCTGTATATGGACAATGGATACCTCTTCTTCTCGGCAACACCTGTCGAGGTGGGCGTCAGCAACGACTCCATTGACATCGAGATTCGTATTGTGGAGGGCAAGCAGGCGCGAGTACGCAATGTCATTGTGGAGGGCAACACCATCACCAATGACCGCGTCATCATGCGCGAGTTGCACACCCGTCCGGGTGATTTGTTCAGCCGCGACGCCATCATGCGCAGCCGTCGTGAACTGGTGACCCTCGGCTATTTCAAGGAAGAGAAGATTATCCCCGATGTAAAACCCAATCCCAAGGACGGCACTGTGGATGTCATCTACAAGGTGGAAGAAGGCTCGACAAGCCAGATACAGCTGCAAGGCGGTTATGGAAGCGGCATGGTTATCGGCCAGGTGGGTCTCACGCTGAATAACTTCTCTGCTCGTAATATCTTCAACAAGAAGGCATGGCAGCCATTGCCCGCGGGCGACGGACAGAAACTGTCTATCAACGCTGTCACCAACGGTACCTATTACTACGCCCTCAGCGGGTCGTTCACGGAGCCTTGGCTGGGAGGCAGACGCCCACAATCGTTGAGCATCGCCGCCTACCACAACCTTTTCAGCAACGGCTATTGGGCCAAGCAAGGGTCGAGCAGTTATTACAGCCTGCGTTTGACAGGTGGATCAGTGTCGCTTACCCGCCGTTTGAAATGGCCTGACGACTATTTCATCCTCTCGCACAGCCTGGCCTACAAACACTATGTGCTGGACAACTATTCTTACCTGGCGGGCAACTTGTTCACCACGGGTAGGGCCAACGATGTCTCCTATGGCTTGACGCTCAGCCGTAACTCCCTCGACTCACCCATCTACCCCCGCAACGGATCTGAGATTTCAATTGCGGGATATGTCACACCTCCATACTCTGTACTCGGCGGCAAGGACTATTCCAATGCCACGGCGCAGGAGAAGTTCCTCTGGGTGGAATACTACAAAATCAACATGCGTGGCTCTTGGGTGATGAACCTTGTGGGAGATGTGGTACTCAATACACGTTTCCGTTTCGGCTGGATGGGATACTATGACAAGAACATCGGACTTTCGCCCTTTGGACGTTACTATCTGGGCGGCGACGGACTGACCACCTGGACCATTAACGGCAACGAGGTCATCCCTCTGCGTGGTTACGAGAACAACTCGCTCAATCCCAGTGACGGCGGCGCCGTATTTGACCGATTCACTGTGGAATTGCGTCAGCCGATTATTGAGAGCAACAACATGACTATCTTTGTCCTCGGCTTCCTCGAAGGCGGTAACTGCTGGGGCGACATCAAGGAGTTCCAACCGTTCCAGATGTACAACTCGGCGGGACTTGGCGTGCGCCTCTTTATGCCCATGTTAGGTCAGTTCGGTATCGACTGGGGCTATGGCTTCAACGGCACCAACGGTGGCTCACACTTCCACTTCAGCATTGGACAAAGCATTGACTAATAGGAGAACAGAAAAACACCAGGAATTGAAACAGAAAATCACAATACTGCTGATCCTTGTAGCTTGTACCTTTGCTCCGGCAACGGCACAGAAGTATGCCTGCGTCAATACAGAATATATCTTCAGCAATATGCCCGATTATGTCACGGCATTGTCAAAGATAAACAAGTTTGTGGAAGAATGGAAGGCCGAGTTGGAAGGCAAGCAACAGGAAGTCGACGAATTGCGGAAGCAATACCAACAGGAGGCTTATCTGCTGCCCGACAACCTGAAACAACGCAGACAAGATGAGATACGTACCAAGGAGACCGAGTTGAGGACGCTCCAGCAGCAGCGTTTCGGGGCAGGCGGCGACATGGACAAAAAACGTGCCGAACTGTTGCGGCCAGTGCAGGAACGTATATATAACGCCATAGAACGTGTGGCGCGAGAGAAAAACTACGCCTTTGTATTCGACAAGTCGTCGGGTACCACGGTGATATATGTGGCTGAGAAATACGACATCAGTAACCAGGTGTTGGAAATGCTGGGCGTGAAGCCAGGGGCAGCCGGGACACNNTACACAAGACGCTCCCAAGAAACCTGCTGGAAAACAATCTGACGATAATTCACAGAAGAAAAGATAAATATTATTATAATAGAAACATTAAGAAACTACAGAAATGAAAAAAGGATTAATCGTAGCATTAGTGGCCGTGCTGGCCTTCGCAGGCAGCGCCATGGCACAGAAAAACATCAAACTGGGACACATTGACAGAGCAGCATTGCTCCAGATAATGCCGGAACGCGATTCCGCTGAAGCCGCATTCCAAAAGGATGCAGAAGACCTTCAGGCAGAGCTTGACGCCATGTCCAAAGAGTTTGAGGCCAAGTACAATGAATATATTGCCAAAAGAGACCAGTTCTCCGAACTGATTCGCAAGACCAAGGAGTCTGACCTGCAGACCATGAGCGCCCGCATCGAGGAAAACAAGGCCAATGCCCAGCGTCGTCTGGAGGAGCGCCAGGCCGAGTTGCTGAAGCCTATCATTGACCGTATCAAGAATGCCATCGACGAGGTGGGCAAGGAGTACGGCTACACCTATATCTTCGAGGCCGGAGCAGTGCTCTACTCGCAGGACAGCGACGATATTCTTCCCCTTGTCAAGAAGAAATTAGGTTTGAAATAAACACCTTCAAAATTATCTAACATGGAAATATTAAGCAATAGAATCCTGAATATGGCCGAGAGCGAGACCCTGGCCATGACCGCCAAGGCTCGCGAACTGAAAGCCCAGGGGAAGGACGTGATAAGCCTTTCCATCGGTGAACCCGACTTCAACACCCCCGAACTGGTGAAAGAAGCCGCCAAGAAGGCCATCGATGACAACTTCACCCACTATCCTCCTGTGCCAGGCTATCCTGACTTGCGTGAGGCCATCAGCAAGAAGTTCCTCCGTGACAACGGTTTGGAGTACAAGCCCGAGCAGATTGTGGTATCCACGGGTGGCAAACAGGCGCTCTATCAGGTTGTCCAATGCCTGGTGAACCCTGGCGACGAGGTTATCATCCCCACGCCCTACTGGGTTAGTTACAAAGAGTTTGTCCGCTTGGCCGGTGGCGTGCCCATCTTCGTCAAGACTACGCTTGAGAACGACTTCAAGGTGACTCCCCAGCAGTTGGAAGCCGCCATCACCCCCAAGACCAAACTCATCATGTTCTCCAGCCCCAGCAACCCCACGGGTATGCTCTACAGCAAGGAAGAACTGAAAGCCATTGCCGACGTGGTGGTCAAGCACGAGAACCTCTTCGTCGTGTCCGACGAGATTTATGAGCACATCAACTTCGTGGGCAAGCACCAGAGCATCGCCCAGTTCCCCGAAGTCAAGGAACGTGTCGTTACTGTCAACGGCGTTGCCAAGGGTTTCGCCATGACGGGCTGGCGTATCGGATTTATCGGTGCCCCGCTGGTGATTGCCAAGGCATGCAACAAGTTGCAGGGTCAGGTGACCAGCGCCACCTGCTCCATCGCCCAGAAGGCCACAGTGTGTGCCATGCTCATGGATCCCACTACAAGCGACGATATCATCAACATGCGCAACATCTTCCTGCAGCGCCGCGACATGGTGTATGAACTCCTGAAGGAGATTCCGGGCGTTAAGGTGCGCATGCCGCAGGGGGCGTTCTACTTCTTCCCCGATGTTAGCTCGTACTATGGCAAGAGTTTTAATGGCAAGAAGATAGAGAATTCCACCGACATGGCTTTCTACCTCCTGAACGAGGCCAACGTGGCCACCGTGATGGGTGCTGCCTTTGGCGATGACGACTGCATCCGCCTAAGCTATGCCACAAGTGAGGATCTCCTCCGTGAGGCTCTCCGCCGCATCAAGGAGGCTCTGGCTCGCCTGCAATAGTCTAACATAAAGGAAAAACGGCTGATTTCCTGCGGAAATCAGCCGTTTTTGCGTACCTCGGCATCTGTGCTGAAAAGGTCTTCAAGGGTGGGGGAGGGGAGATAAGGTGCATTTTGCATCTCCCGTTCCACAAACTCCGCTATCTGCAGGAATCCAATCTTGCCGTCGATGAACTGCTGCACGGCCACCTCGTTGGCGGCATTCATGACACAAGGCATGTTGCCCCCGCGAGCCAGAGCGTCATAGGCTAGCTGCAGACAACGGAAAGTGTCCGTATCAGGCTTCTCAAAAGTCAGTTGGGAATAACGGCTAAAGTCGAGACGTGGCAGGTGGCTCTCAATCCTCTCGGGGAAGCTGAAAGCATATTGGATGGGAGTTTCCATGGTGGGCACACCCATTTGGGCCTTGATACTGCCGTCTATGTACTGAACCATGGAGTGGACCACCGATTGCGGATGAACCAGCACCTCTATTTGACCGGCGGGGACATCGAAGAGCCAGCGGGCCTCGATGACCTCCAGTCCTTTGTTCATGAGTGTGGCAGAGTCAATGGTTACCTTGCGCCCCATGTTCCAGTTGGGGTGCTGGAGGGTCTCCGCCAAGGTGACATGCTCCAGTTGTTCGCGGGTACGGCCACGGAAAGGGCCACCAGAGGCTGTCAAAAGGATTTTATCTACCGTGGTGTGACGAATGCCCTGATCGTCCAACCAAAGGGCATTCTCGCCCACCAGGCTCTGGAAGATGGCAGAGTGCTCGGAGTCGACGGGAAGAATGGGGACATGGTTGCGCAATGCAGCATCAGTGACAATCTGACCGGCGACCACCATGGTCTCCTTGTTGGCAAGGGCTATCGGCTTGTGGTGCTCGATGGCACGCAGGGTGGGGCGGAGACCGCTGAAACCCACAATGGAAGCTAGCACCATGTCAATGGATTCCATCTCCATAAGGTCGGCGATGGATGACTCGCCAGCAAAGACCTTGATGTCATGATCCCAGAGTGCTTCTTTTACTTGGGTATACTGGCTTTCGTCGGCAATGGCTACGGCGTTGGGCTGAAATTCCAGAGCCTGTTGTATCAACAAGTCTGCATTTCTTCCAGCACACAGCACCTCCACCATAAAGATGTCGGGATGCCTTCGTATGACGTTTAGGGCTTGGGTGCCAATGGAACCTGTAGAACCTAAAATAGCTATTCTCTTCATGGCGCTACTTTTTTGTCTTGGATGAACGGTGCTCTATCTCCTTCCTCAGTTCGCGGTCTGCTGACGAATGGGTGTAGGCTATGTCGGCGTCATCTACTGTGTCGGTAGTGTTTTGGTCGAAGGTGGACATGTCCTTCCCTTCCACGATATCCTGAATCTTGGCAATCATCTGCTCTTGAGCATCGAGTACAGCCAGCAGGGAGTCAATGGTCTGGGAGTTGCGGTAGGTCTGTTCTACCATGGCGGGATTGACATACCCTGGAATGATGGATCGCAAAGGAGTGAAGGCAATAATAATTGCGGTGAAGGTAATCAGTACGATGGAACTTATCCCCACAATGGTGATGAGGTGTGTGCCTGAGAGCTCAAAAGAGATGCGCTCTTTGAAAGTGTCGGTGTCGAGGATTACCACGCGGCGTTTGTGCCGCATCTTATCACGGAAGGCTTGCCATTTGCAAAAAAGGCGCAACCGCATGGCTGCGCCTTTTTGTTTAACATATGACCAGAAAGAACCCATTAGAAGAATTTGTTGCGCTGGTCAACCACTTTGGTGTTGTCTTTCATCACCTGCTGAACGCTGCGCAGTTTCTGCTGGTAGTTCTGCTGAAGTTGGTTTTGGATATTTTGAGCCTCTGTGGGGTTGGGATTGGCAACTTTGCCAGTGACCTTCAGGAGGTACATGCCATTGGCACCCTGGATAGGACCAACAATCTTGTCGCCTGTCGAGGCAACGATAGCGGACTGCACTTTGGGCTCCATGCCATATTTTCCGAGGAAGTAATCGTTGAACGAGACGCTGTCGATGGTGTCGATAGTGGTGTTCAGTTTCACGGCGATAGCATTCAGGTCGTCAACATCCTTCTTGGCTTCGTTGATGCGTTCCTTCAATATCTCGGCTTTCTTCTGGATGCGGACCTGGCTCTCCATCATGCTGCGCACCTGGTCGAGGGTGGCATAACCAACCTTGTAGACATCTTTGAGTGCAACCACGATATACTGGTCGTCGACTTCGAAAACCTGATTGGCAACAGAGCCAATCTCGGTTTCCTCATTGAATGCCCACTGAATGATGCTGCGTGCATTGCGGATACCGCCCAAGTTGTAGCTCATTGCATCCACCATACCGTGGCGAATCTGCAGGTTCTCGGTCTGAGCACCATTGAGCATGGCACTGTATGTGCGGTTGTTTCCGGCAAATTTGTTGGCTTCATTGTAGATATTTCTCGTCGTGGCCTCTGAGGCAACAATCGGGCGTACAATGCTGGCCACACGGTATTTGCGGTGCAGCGGGGTCTTGCCCGTCACTTTCACTACCCAATAACCAATCTCGTTGGGATGACGGATGACAAATACACCTCCTTCAGGAGTGGACATCAACTGGTTGCTGAGGAAACCCCAAGTGCCGTCAACCATCCAACCCATATCGCCATTGTTGTTGGCTTTCTGGGGGTCGTCGGAGTATTGGTTGACAGCCTCTTCGAAGGTCATGGCCCCGTTGCGGACAATGTTCATAACACTGTCTGCAAGTTGTTTGGCCTGCTCATCGCCACGGGTGATGTTACCACGCACGCGCTCGTTGAAGATATAAATGATGCTGGAACGGATACTGTCGGGACGATTCTCAATCTCCAGTATCTTGGCCATCTGCCATTCATTGCCGACAATACGAGGGCTGATGAACGATCCGACTGATGCGCTGCGGATGGCAGAATCTATCGGCGAGGCAAACTCNNCTCAGGTATAGTCTGGAATTCATTCCAGGTATTCTCAACCTCTTTCTGAATATTCTCGATATCCTGAGGTGTCGGGACGATGGGATAGGTGATATACTCCAGCTCACGCAACTCTTCGCGGACGCGGTATTCGTTACGGTGGGCATTGTAGTATTTCTCGTAATCTGCATCTGTCAGGGTCACCTCTTCCTCGGGGACAGTCTGGTATGCGAGACTGACAATGTTGACATTGGAAAGCTCGTTACCCATCTCGGCCATCTGTTGGGCAATGGCATTGGGCATATAAAGACCACGGGAGATCAGTGCGTTGTATTTCTGCTGGCAACGATCTTCTTTGATGGATTTTTCCAGTTCTACCCAATCTCTGCGCTGCGCGGTATCGAGATTCTCGAAATTGTCAATATAATATTGGATGGCTTGTGACTGGTACGTACCTGTCTTTGGGTCGGTGAAGATCTGACGCAGGTAGGGGTGGATGAAGTCTCCGAGATACATGTCACTCAATTCGGCATTGCTGACGGTCATGCCTAATTTGTCTAACTCGGTATTGATGAGGGTTTCTCCCACCAGACGCTGCCAAACCTGTTCACGCAACTGATTGCGGACCTCATCAGGAATTTGAGATACTTCCTGATTACGTTTGTAGTTTTCCTCTGTTTCATCCATCAAGTAGTTGAAGTGCTGATAGGTGATGGTGGTCTTTCCGATTTTGCCCATATCGGGGACTCTGTTGGTGTTCTTGGTCAGGTCACCGATAATAAAACAAATGATAGCAATACCGACAATGGCAACAGCTATCCACGAGTGTTTTCTGATTGTTCCTATAATTCCCATATGTACTTTATTTTTTTATTTTCAATACAGTTCTTTT
>LXOW01004260.1_pt1 | contig 11491 bp, 11 predicted proteins | sample 1368591 | NCBI WGS metagenome assembly LXOW01 (sample SAMN04884650, study PRJNA319009) | bovine gut metagenome | isolation source: Cow rumen | host: Bos taurus | place: Italy: Legnaro (PD) | collected 2014-07-09
TACATACGTTTTTCTGTATCGTCCAGCGGTAACGCTACGGCGGCCCCTGCAGGAGAGACATGCTTGAACGAAGCCGCGGCACTCAGGCCGGTTGCAGCCTTCAGCTCGGAGACCAGCTGCCACCCGTTCAGGGCATCCATCAGGTTTATGTAGCCAGGTTTCCCGTTCAGTACGGTCAGCGGCATGCTGCCTTCTGATCTGATGTATGCCGACTTCTGATTGGGATTGCATCCGTACTTCAGATCGATCTTCATTTGGCCTCCCTTGCATTCAGAGTGACCGTTTCATTCCCTTCCTTCACATAGAGCGATATGCGGTTGTCCCGGTCAAGGCTGTTCCAGAGTATATCGGCATAGCCGTCCTCGGCCTGCAGCACCCGCGGTTCACCCCTGAATGACGGAAGCGGATTGCCGTCGCCCTCGTAGGTATGGATCATATACAGGACGCCGCTTTTGCGCGGAAGACGCCATGTGCACCTGTCGCAGCTTCCGTCCGGCAGACGCCTGAGGATGCCGAACTCGAAGGCGTCCAGCTCCACAAGCAGTGAAATCCTGGGAGTGAAGTTGGGGTCGTCGGGCTCGTAGGTGCGATTCCTGAGACTCTGCTCCAGGGTGTGACCCGCCAGGATGCCGCGCTGGATGTCCAGACTGTGGTCTCCGTTGGCGATTATCCTCCTGCTGCCTGCGGTCAGGATGGCCGGGTAGATGAGCAGAGCCGGATCCTTGATGGAAGTGGCGTCGAACGGTACGGTGTAAAGCTCGTCCCCATGGGTCCTGAATATCCTGTTGCGGCTGTTGGCGCTTCTGCCCATTATGGCGTAGGCGTACACAAGATTATGGCTTGGAGTGACTCCCGCGGCGATGAGTCTGCCGGGGTATCTGTTCCCGCTCAAATATTCTGAAGTGGTCATGGGAACATGTTAGCATAATTGAAAATAAATTCAAAGAATAGTACAGTTGACATGCTATGTCCGATACAAACAACAACAAGTATGACGTAATCATAATCGGTGCCGGCCCGGGCGGCATTTTCTCCGCATACGAGCTCATGAAAGGCAGGCCTTCCCTCAGGGTGGCCGTCATCGAAATGGGCAACCCGCTGGAAAAGCGGAAATGCCCCATCGACGGCAGGAAAGTCAAGACCTGCATAGGATGCAAGCCCTGCTCCATCATGTCCGGATTCGGCGGCGCCGGCGCGTTCTCCGACGGAAAATACAACATCACCAACGACTTCGGCGGTACGCTCTGCGAGCATATCGGAAAGTGGCAGGCCACCGAGCTCATGCAGTATGTGGACCAGATCAACATGACCCACGGCGGCGAAGGCACCAAGCTCTACACCACCGCAGGTTCGGAAATCTCGCGCCTGTGCATGCAGAACAAGCTCAAGCTGCTCAACGCATCGGTCAGGCACCTCGGCACGGACATCAACTACATAGTGCTCCAGAACCTTTACGAGGAAATGAAGGACCACATCGACTTCCACTTCATGGAACCGGTGAGGAACATCGAAGTGGTTGACGGCACATACCACGTCATCACTGACAAGGACACCTACGAATGCCCCAAGTGCATAGTCTCCGTAGGCCGCAGCGGAAGCAAATGGGTGGAGGAGATCTGCCGCAAACTGAAGATAGAAACCCTCTCCAACAGAGTTGACATCGGCGTGCGGGTTGAGCTTCCGGCATCCATATTCGCACCTCTTACGGACAAGCTCTATGAGAGCAAGATCGTCTACCGCACTGAGAAATTCGAGGACAACGTCCGCACGTTCTGCATGAACCCCTACGGCATTGTCGTAAATGAAAATACCAACGGAATCGTCACCGTCAACGGACACAGCTTCGAAGACCCGTCACAGCGCACGGAGAACACAAACTTCGCCCTTCTTGTGTCAAAGCATTTCACCGAACCCTTCAAGGACTCCAACGGCTACGGCGAAGGAATAGCCCGGCTTTCCAACATGCTCGGCGGCGGCGTCATAGTGCAGCGTTTCGGCGACCTGATCAGAGGCCGGCGCAGCAACCGCAAGAGAATCGAGGAGTGCTTCGTGCGCCCCACGCTCCAGGCCGAACCCGGAGACCTCTCGCTGGTGCTGCCCAAGCGCATCCTCGACGGCATCATCGAGATGATCTATGCCCTTGACCGCATCGCTCCCGGTACCGCCAATGACGACACCCTGCTCTACGGCGTAGAGGTCAAGTTCTACAACATGGAAGTCAAGGTAGACGACCATCTGGAGACCAGATACAAAGGCCTCTACATGATCGGAGACGGAAGCGGCGTCACGCACTCACTTTCGCACGCATCGGCAAGCGGCGTGTTCGTTGCAAGAGAGATACTCGAGGCCAATTGACTGAAAAGCAGTGTAAAACGCAAAAAAAGCCATTTTACACTGCTTTTGACTTTATTTCCTGTTCCAGAAACCGCTTTGGACTTCCTCAACCGCGTGGCCTATCTCGGGAAAAGGCCCCAGAACCTCGATTTTCTTCTGACCAGCAGCCAGGATGGTGCGGCATGATATGTTGAACGTGGGATTCTTGTCATCCGCACCGGTCATCTGAAGAAGCTTCTCCTCAGTAACGCCGTAGACGATGCGGCCGATGTTGGCCCAGTAGATGGCTCCCGTGCACATGCAGCAGGGCTCGAACGTGGTGTACAGCGTACACTTCCACAGGAATTCCCGGCTGAAAGCCTGACTGGCGCGGCTTGCCAGCATGCGCTCGGCATGGGCGGTGGCGTCATGAAGGTCCTTCTCCGCATTGCCCTGCTCCATCACTATGTTTCCGTCCTCGTCCACAAGCACAGCTCCGAACGGAGTGTTGCCGGTCTGCCGGGCCTTGCGTGCGACCTCGTTGGCCGCCAGAAGATATTTCAGATGATCCATCTTTGCCTCCGGATAATACAATGGCACACCGGCACGCGGAATTCAACAGGAAGATTGGAAAAACATATACCTTATATAAATAACGGAAAAAAATTGACAGTGCCGGAAAGCGGTGTCTATAATAAAACCGACTGATGAACAAAGTGCATGAACATTTGTTCATAAAATGCCTTAGGCATTGATAGGAGAAACGAATGACAGGACTTGAAAGAAGAACAGCGAGACTGTTCGCCAACAAGGGAAAACTATTCGTCGCGGCATTCGACCACCCGCAGATCTACGGAATCATGGACGGACTTCAGAACACACCCGAACTGGTGAAGTCCCTCAAGGACACCGCCCTTGACGGATTCATCCTCAACCCGGGCATGGCCGGTCAGGTCTGCAGCAGAGCCATGGACGACAAGCTCCTGGTCCTCAGGGCTTCCGTGGGCGGAACGATGATCGGCGACAACTACACATCATATGACGGAGACCTGCACCAGAGCATCGCAAGCGCAGAACTGGCCGCAAGGCTCGGGGCCGACGCCGCCCTGTTCATGTTCGTGCTCAACGGCAAGCGCGACAAGGAATGCCAGCTGGAACTGGCACGCGTGTGCGAAGACTACCACAGACTCGGAATCCCCGTCATCGCGGAAGTACTGAACTCCGACTACAAGATGAACAACGACACCACATTCATCGCTTCCGGCGCAAGAATCGCCGCCGAAATCGGTGCCGATGTGATCAAGGCGTTCTACTGCAAGGACTTCGAGAAAGTCACATCCAACTGCCCCGTGCCCGTGATCCTGGCCGGCGGACCCAAGGACGGAGACATCACCGAAGTCGTCAGGGAGGTCGTGGCCAAGGGAGTCAAGGGCCTTGCATTCGGACGCAATCTTTTCCAGGCTGAAGACATACGGGCCCTCATCAAGGACCTGGACAAGGCCCTGAGGAGTTGACAGTGCTCGAAGACGTCAATGTCCTTTACAAGATAGCTTCACTGTATTATGAAAGCGGCAACACGCAGGATGAGATCGCACGTAAGGTCGCGATGTCCCGTCCGATGGTATCCAGGGCACTCGAAAAGGCCCGCAGCCTGGGAATAGTCACCATCACCGTGCAGCCGCCGCGCAGGTTCAAGGATCTTGCAACCGACATTGCATCGATGCTCGGAATCAGGGAGCTGATCATAGCCCCCTCCTCCAGCACCACAGGAATCGACAGAAGGGACCGCCTGAATGATGTCTCCGAAACCGCCTCGCGTTATCTCCAGAGGGAGATCAAGGCGGGAATGAGCGTAGGCATCGGCTGGGGCTCCACGATCTACGAGACGGTACTGCGGATAAAGCAGTGCCCCGAAAGAAAGCGCTTCATGCCCAAGATAGTGCCGCTGATGGGAAGCATCGGCAGCACGCTGGCCGAGTATCAGGAAAGCGTCATAGTGAACCATGCCGCAACAAAGCTCGCCTCAAGGGCGTATTACTACAACGTTCCCATGCTCACCCTGCGCAGTGAGGAGGAACTCGAACAAATCAGACGTGCATACAGCGAAATCCACGACATCTGGAAGAATCTGGACATGGCCGTGTTCGGACTGGGATCGTTCACGAACATAAAGAGCTACCCGCTGAGCAGCTTCACCGAAGGTGAGTACAACTACCTGACAAGCAATGGCGTGAAAGGTGACATACTGGCCAGATTCTTCAATGACAAAGGCTATCTGGAACCCTATGGAAGCAGGTTCAGATATGCGGGAATATCCCAGCAGGCCCTTCAGAAAACAGCCAACAAGGTCTGCATCTGCGCCGGCACCGAGAAGATTCCCGCCATCATAGCGGCATCCAGAAGCGGGCTGTTCGACACTCTGATAACGGACTACAAGACGGTCAATGAAATGAACGAACGTCTCTCGAAGGAGGACAGGACATGAGATGCCTGATGTTTGAGGAAATCGGAAANNCACAGGTTCTTCAAGCCGCCGACGGTGCTTGGCCACGAGTTCTACGGCCAGATTGAAAAGGCCCCGGAAGGCTTCCCGCTCAAGAAGGGAACCTGGGTTGTGGCCGCACCCTACTATGAATGCGGTCAGTGCCCCGAATGCAAGGCCGGCAAGGGCGACCTCTGTCAGAACAAGAACTACGTCGAGGCGGGATCTTTCGCCGAATATGTCGGAGTCCCCGAAAACTATACCGACGGCCTGTTCGTGCTTCCCAAGAAGAAGGACACCGCGGACTATGACGTCTATGCCCTCACCGAGCCTCTGGCCTGCGTGATAAACGGAACGTCAAGACTGGAGACCACCAAGGGCTACAGCAAGGTCCTGGTCGTGGGAGGCGGCCCCATGGGCGCCCTGTTCGCACTCTACTACAAGAGCAAGGGCATCGGATGCGCAATAGTGGAGCCGAACCCGGAGCGTGCGGAGAAACTGCGGAGCTGGGGAATCGATACCGTGACGCAGGACAGCGTGAAGCCCGGCGAGTACGACAACGTGGTCATCGCCGTCAACATCTCCAAACTGGTCTCGGAATACCTTCCGCTGGTCCGCCAGGGCGGAACGCTGCTGGTGTTCAGCGGCCTTCCCAAGGGAGACATCCTTGAAGTCGACGCCGGCATGATCCATTACGGCGAGGTTTCAATCAAGGGCTGCAGCGGATTCGGCCTGCCCCATTTCCGCGAGGCGTTCGAGACCATAAAGGCAAACGAAGCCAGCTTCAGGCAGCTGATAACCCACAAGTTCGACTTCAGACAAGGACAGGAGGCATTCGACATGCTCAGGGCAGGAAAAGCCTTCAAGATCCTCATAGGGAGCTACCTGAAATGAAGGCGATGTTCCTGGCCAAGCCCGGCTTCAGACTTGACGGTTACGGTACCGCCGAACACACGGCGGAGCTTGTCTCAATCCTCAGGAGCTTCAGCGCGGTGTACACCTCGCCGGAGCTCTACGACGGCTGCGTGGCAAGCGGAATCGATGCCTATAAGCTGGACAAGGACATGGAAAATGATGTGAACAGCTATGTCCGGGACATCGATGCCATGGTCAGGCAGAGCCTTGGACATGATGTGGATGTGTATGTGACGGCCGGCGGAGACGGCATAATGAGCTACGTAGCCTCCGCAGTCATCATGAACGGCGGCAGGGAAAAGAAACCGCTCTTTCTGGGCTTTCCTGCAGGCACAGCCAATGCAGGGCCGATAGTCCACAGGCTGGGGACCGGAAGACCGGAAGGCCTGACAAAGGTCAGTCTTGATGCCGTGGAAGTGAAGGACGGAGACGATGTCATAGGCTACGGCTTCAACGATGTGATCATCGGGAACACCTTCCTGGGGACGGTGGACGGCAGGCTCGTGAACCTGGATGCCGCCGAGATGGCCGAATACGGAAGGCAGAAGGTCACCGCTCCGGGCACAAGGATCGCCACGGAGGAATTCAAGGTGCTCCTGGACGGAAAGCCTGCGGAGATCGGAATTAACCTGAAGCAGATCTGCGTCTCTCCGCTTAAGGCCGACGCCGTCAACCAGAAGGCGGTCTTCGGAGGCCTTCTGAACTGCGTGGGGGACGAACATCCGTGCGCTGCGGCGTTCATCAGCAGGAACATGACGGACAGCGACATGTCCACATGGAACTACAGGGGCCCCGTGACCACCACGCACATCTGCTTCACGGAGAAGGACGTGCTGGAAATCTCCGGACTCGGAGAAGATGCACAGATAATCATAGACGGGAATCCGTTCGTCCGCAGAACGGACCGGGTCTCGTTCAGGATCGTCCCTGAGGCATGCACGGCTCTCTGGGACATGGGGGAAAAAGGGAGATGAGAGGAGCTGCAAGAGAACTCAGACCTTCCAGCATACACCGCGTCAGGATTTTCGGACGCATGTATGAGCGGGAGCAGGTCACCACTGCCGCGATACTCATGACGCCCGTGCTGATAGCGGTGTTCATGCTGTTCATCCTGCCGGTGATACAGGTTGTGGTGTACAGCTTCACAAACATGACCACCAGCAAGCGCGGCACATTCGTGGGGATCGAGAACTTCAAGTACCTCATCGGGGACTCCAAGTTCTTCAAGGCCATAGGCAACACAGCCCTGTTCGCCTGTCTGAAGCTGATCTTCGACACCGGACTCGCGCTGATCATCGCGCTGATGCTGGACAGCCACATACCGCTGAGGAAATTCCTCAGGAGCACGTACTTCGCTCCGGTTGTGGTACCCGTGGTCGCATCATCGCTTATCTGGATCTGGTTCTTTGATCCGGACGTCGGTCCGCTCAACATGATCCTGACCAAGCTGGGCCTTGAGCCGCTGCTGTGGCTCAACGGCAAGAGCACTGCCCTGGCCTCCATTCTCATCTTCTCCGTGTGGAAGGGAATAGGATACAACGTCATGCTGTTCCTGACGGGACTCCAGAACATCCCAGACTCGTACATCGAGGCGTCAAAGGTCGACGGAGCCTCCTGGTGGCAGAGCCTGATCAAGATCAAGCTCCCCCTTCTCCGCCCCATCACGAACTTCATCGTCATGATCGGAATCATCAACACGTTCAAGGTGTTCGCAGAGATCGACGTCATGACCCCGACGGGCGGCCCGGGATACTCCACGGCCATGATAGTGACCTACATCTACGAGCAGGCCTTCACCAGAGGCAAGATGGGAAGGGCTTGCGCCGCATCCATCATTCTGTTCGTCATCATCTTCATCCTCACCCAGATTCAGAGCAGGATGAACGCGTCCAAGACCGTGGACTACGATTGAGGAGGCCGGCATGAGCAGAAAGAAGAATGAAAATGCAGTCGTCTCAATCGACAATCTCAAGCCCAAACGCAAGAAATACAACATCCCCGTGTTCATCATCCTGACCGTAGGCGCCGTGGCGATGATCTTCCCGTTTGTCTGGATGATATTCTCATCCTTCAAGACCACGGCTGACATCTACACCTACCCGCCCAAGTGGCTCCCGTCCACGTTCAACTGGCAGAACTACACGCAGGTGTTCAGGATGATCCCGTTCGCACGCTACTACCTGAACAGCATCTACACATCCGTGATGCAGACGTTCATCCAGATAGCGCTGTCCATCTTCGGAGCCTATGCCATCGTGTTCCTGGATTTCCCCGGCCGCAGGAAGCTGACCACGCTCATCAGGACCACTATGTTCGTCCCGATGGTCGTCACGCTGATTCCGATGTACCTGATCATGAACAAGCTTCAGGACACATACGCCGGAATCATCCTGCCGCAGGTATTCTCAGCATTCACCATCTTCCTGATCCTCTCGTTCTTCGAGTCCATCCCGAGGGACCTGTGCGATTCCGCGAAGCTGGACGGCTGCGGATACTTCAAGATCATGTTCCATGTGGTCATCCCCAACGCCAAGAGCTCCATAGCCACTGCGGCGATGTTCGCCTTCCTGGGACACTGGAAGAGCTACACATGGCCCCTGATCATCACCAACAAGGAGCAGTACAGGACCCTGCCAATCGGAATGAAATATCTTGTGGCCGAGTCATCGAAGGAATACCAGGTGATGATGGCGGCGTCGGTCATGGCGATAATGCCTGTCCTGATACTGTTCATCATCTTCGAGAAACAGCTGGTCAAGTCCATAACCTTGACCGGAATGAAGTCCTAGAATCCATCGTATAGCAATGAAAAAGGAGAAGTAGATATGAAAAAAGCAATCGTTCTGATCATGATCATAGCAGTCGCCCTGCTCGCGTCATGCAGCAAGGGGTCCGACTCCAAGACCGCCGAGACCACGGCGAAGACAACCACCTCAGCTGCCGCGGCCGCCACGGGAACCAAGGCAACCGAGACAGCAGCTGCGGTTACGCAGACCACAGCCGCCGTCAAGACAGCCGAGTACCCCAAGGAAGTCCCGGCCGCCACAATCAAGGTCTGGTACTCCATAAGCGGAACCAACGGCCAGTTCTTCGAGGGCCAGGTCAAGGAGTTCATGGCACAGAACCCGCAGGTCAACGTGGAGCTCACCTACACCGGAAGCTACGCCGACAGCGCCACCAAGATCTCGGCCGCAAAGCTTGCCGGAAACTCGCCCGATGTCATCATCACATCGGCATCGCAGCTGTACACAGGTGAAGACGACAACTTCAGGATTGAGGATGATGTAAAGGACCCGGAGTTCGACCTCGCCGACGTCAGACCCGGAATCCTGGAGTACGCCAACTACAGGGGCCGCCTGGCCGCTGTTCCGTTCAGCATCTCCACTCAGGTCATCTACTACAACAAGGACCTTGCGGCAAAGGCAGGCTATGACCTCGAGGCCAACCCGCCGAAGACGTGGGACGAGTTCCTTACAGTCGCAAAAGCCATTCAGAGCGCCGGCACGAAGGGCACATACGGATTCGACACCTCCGACTCCAAGTGGCTTGTCAAGAACATGCTCTACCAGAACGGCAACGAGATCGTCATCATGGACAAGGACGGAAAAGTAACCCCCGTCTTTGCCGATGAGAACGGAATCGAGGTCGCACGCTTCTGGGCAAAGATGGTAAGCGAGGGAATCATGGCCAAGAGCCAGCATGACAACGCTGAGAACAAGTTCCTCTCAGGCAAGCTCGCGTTCATCGCCGCCACCAGCAACAGGATTGCAAAGTGGTCGGAGAGTGTACAGTTCAACATCGGAGCCATCGAGATGCCTTACTTCAAGGAGCCCAAGGTCGCCCTTGGCGGAAGCACGGCAACCATCATGACCACCGACCCGACAAGACACGCCGCCAGCTGGGCACTGCTGAAGTTCCTGCTCAACACCAAGAACCAGACGGCCTACGCACTGACCACCGGCTACCTGCCCATCAGGGAGAGTTCGCTGGACATCCCGGAGGTCAAGGAATACATCGCCGGAAGCGACCTCTACGCCACGGCCATCAAGCAGCTGGACTACTCCACCGCCTACGTGCATTTCGGAGAGATGGGCAGCATGGACACCCAGCTCACATGGGCTCTGGACGACATCGAGAACGGAACGGATCCCAAGCGTGCTTTCGAGGATGCAGTCGAAAGCCTGATCGCCGACCTGAAGTAAGGAACACAAAGGAGAGAAGATGAAGAAAGTTGCATTCTCCACCGGAGCGTTCTATACCATCGAGACGGCGGATGCCCTCAGGCGCATCCGCCAGGCCGGTTTCCCCAACGCAGAGCTCATGCCGCAGTGTTCGGAAGACCTGTCCCCGGTCATGCTCAAGAAGGCCGACGAAATCGGAATCCACATTTCCTCCATCCACTACCCGCTCGTGTTCTTCGGAATCCTCTACAACGCCAACCCAGGCATGTTCAGGGAATCGAAGAAGTTCTCCGACAACCTCGCATCGTTCGCCAAGGCCGCCGGAACCGAGTTCGTGGTGATCCATCCCGAGGAGGAGTACAAGGACAAGTTCGTCCGGCTCCTGGGCAAGCCCATCAACGACAGCATCCGCTACATGTGCGAAGCCCTGGCGGAAAAGGGAATCACAGTGGCCATGGAAAACTACCCCTCGGGAGTGGGACAGCATCCCGACACGCTGGATGCCTACGTCAAGGCTCTGGCAATCCCCAACATGAAGGTCATGGTGGACACCACGGAAGTCATTGAGGGCGGCGGAGACCCGCTTGAGTTCATAGCCGGCCTTGAGAACGTCCCCTGCCACCTCCACCTTTCGGACTACAAGGACAACGTCAAGCACATTCCTATCGGCACAGGAAAGGTCGACTGGAAGGCAGTGACCACGCTCCTCAAAAACCGCGGATTCAGCGGATACTGGACGCTGGAGCCCAGCTACAAATACTACCTCGACGACCCCGACGGCCAGCTCAGGAAGGACTATGAATACATCACGGCTCTTGTCTAGGTACTACAGGTTCTTCGCCTGCGGCGATGCCGTGGGCAAGGCCACCGAGTTCATGACTCCAAGCGACATCCGCACCAACATGGGGCGGATCACCGGACTTGTGGACCCGGCGCGCAGCATCACTCATCCGGACCTCCCCATATGGGCCGTGACGGATGACACGGAGCAGAACCTCTGGCTGCTGCGCAGGTACCTCAAGGACGGGAAGGTGACGATAGAGAACACGGTCAGCGAACTCATCAGATGGATAGAAGGCACCGGGGCGGTGGAGAAACACTACATCGGCCCCAGCAGCCTCAAGGCCCTTCAGGGCATCACAGCCGGGCAGGACCCGCTGAAGGCAGGCATCAACGGGACAACATGCGGTGGCATAATGCGTGCACCTGCCGCTGTTTTTGCAAGCATCATGCTGAATCAGGACATCGATGACTGCATCTACAACGCCCTGGTCCCCACACATAACAACTCCACGGCACTGGAGAGCGCCTACGCCTACGGCTATGTCCTGCGCTTCCTGCTGGACAACATCACAGCCGGGAAAGCGCACCTGAACACATCGGAAGCCATGCTTACCAAGGCAGAGGAAGGCTGCCGAAAAGGCCTTTCCAAGGCACCGTGGATCAGCGCATCCGCAGGCCTCCTTCCGAGACTTGAGTTCCTCAGGACGCTGGACATAGGCTCATGGTCCGAGGACCGGCTCAAGGACTTCCTATACGGCGTCCTGGGTACGGGACTTCCAAGCTACGAGACATCGGCTGCGGTCTTCTGTCTGAACAT
>LXOW01042022.1_pt1 | contig 11488 bp, 9 predicted proteins | sample 1368591 | NCBI WGS metagenome assembly LXOW01 (sample SAMN04884650, study PRJNA319009) | bovine gut metagenome | isolation source: Cow rumen | host: Bos taurus | place: Italy: Legnaro (PD) | collected 2014-07-09
CTCTACGAGGACATCCTCGCCGACGGCAACCGTCACGGACTGCAGGTCATCTTCCACGGCTGTACCCTGCCACGAGGCTGGGAGCGTATGTATCCCAACTATGTGGCAAGTGAGGCTTTCCTGGCTTCAGAGAATGTGTTCTTCTCAGAGCATCATGCCAAGCAAGAGGGTTTCGAGCTGACCATGCACCCCTTCTCCCGCAATGCGGTGGCAGCAGCCGACTGGGGCGGTGTGATGATGAACCATCACATGAGCCGCGACAACAAGAGCCGTCATCAGCGCTACACCAGCGATGTGTTTGAGATGGCTTCAGCCATCGTCATCCAGACAAGCGTGAACTGCGTGGCCATCTATCCTAACAACCTCGAAGAACTGCCTCAGTTTGAGCTGGATTTCCTGAAGGAGATCCCTACCACCTGGGAGGAGACACAGTTTATCGAAGGCTATCCCACGAAGTATGCAGTACTGGCACGTCGCACAGGCAACAAGTGGTATATAGCAGGATTGAACGGAACTCAGGAGAAGAAAGACCTGACCCTCCAATTGCCGATGCTGGCAGGAAAGACGGTGCGTTATTACACCGACAAGCCCCTGAAGAAAGGTGAACTGCTGCCTGCTTCAGAACTGAAGACCCTGAAAGTCGGTAAGAATGGTGAAGCTAAGGTAACGATCCAGCCAATGGGCGGTATCATTATCACAGAATAGACTAATCCTGGTCCAGGTAATGACGAATGTCTGCCTGGACACGCTGGAACTGCTCTGAAGACATGTAACCCGTGTTCTTCTTGAGCATCACCTTGATGTCCTGCAATGAGTTTTCATAGCAGGACATTTCATTTCGTTTCTGCGTCTTATGGGCAGAAGCATGGTAGATCTCATTCTGGCGCTCCTGACGAAGCAGGTTGCAGACCTTTGAGAGCATGGGTGAGACAACCGTATCAAACAGATGATGCCCCTGAATATAAAGATAGGTGGTCTGTGGTGTGACACCCAGTGTCTTCAGATCCTCCTTGGTAGCTAGATACTCTTCCTTGGCATCAGGGAACTGACGTTGCAAGTCATGGATCTTGGTTCGCACCTTCCGTCTGACATTGTCAATCGAAGGCCCAGGATTCTGCACATTAAAGCCTCCCGGGTCAGCGATACGGTTCAGATCGGTGATAGAGAACTTGGGGTAGTTACCATTGCGATAGAGCATGATTGACCACACGAACAACGGGAAGAGGACCTCGCTGAACTGGCGAAAGTACTCGCGGAAATCGAAGATACGGTGATCATTGAGCGTCACCGACACACAAACATTATGCAATGAGGGCGCATAGCACTGGAAGTTCTCGATGGCATAGACATAGGTATGGAAGACATAAGGACTGTCGAGCACCTTCTGCGACTGATGACTGCGACGTTGTATCAGATAGTCGTAATCGGCATCCACACAGGCAATCATATCGCGTCCGAGCGGTTCCCCTTCGAGGAAGTTCATCAGCACCGACTTCTTGCCACGCGTCAGATTACCCTTTGAGGGGAGCATCACCTCGAAATAGCGTTTGTCGTTCTCAAACTCGCTGAGGACAGTCCGCCAGAAATAGATATCATCATAGCTCTCGACGTAGGCAACGATCCTACGACGAGCCTTCTTCGAAGTCAGCGAGTTCGCCGCCTCAAAGTACTTGCTATTCAGATTTTCCTTTAGTTTGTACGCCATAAGCTTTATTTTGGCAACGGACGACAGGACTTTAGGACTTTAGTTTCAGTCGTTTTAGTCCTGTAGTCCGTTGCTGATATTAACTCGTGATATCGGATACTTCCGTCACTGAGTCCACCCAACCGTTCATGACAACGGCGGGTGAATGGGTGGTCAGAATGATCTGCACATTGGGATTCAGATCCAAGATGAGATCGATGAGTCGCTTCTGCCACTCAATGTGGAGCGACACCTCAGGCTCATCCATAAAGAGCACATAGGGCTGGTTGTCCTCTACCAGAACCGTGAGCAGGATAGCCAACATCTGCTTCTCACCACTCGACAGCTGATACGGCATCAACGTCTCGCCGATCTGTGTGAAACGGATCTCGTTCTCGGTACGGACAATCTTCTTTCCCGTCTCAGAGAACAGGTCATCCACAATATCCTGAAAGCGCTTCTTCTGAACTGACAACTGTTGGGCGGCATCCGTGTTTCCCTGCTGAAGCTGTTCGATGATACGGTTACCGATGTTCACCTGATAATCGAGATACTTACGCTGCAAGTGGTAGAGTTGGAAATCGAGGGCCGACCTGACTGCAACGGGTCCAGCTATCTCATTGAGCTTCGATATGGTATTGAGGAAGTTCGATTCCGCCAGTTCAACCATCGGAGAGTCGAGCGAGCGGATCACGTCGTAGCGGATCCACTTCGCATCCTCCGGCACGACATTGAGTTTCACACCCTTCAACATGTGACTGGGGAACTCACCGCCTGCCGACAATCCCTTCACCACCTTATTCAGGATAGTGCTCTTACCCTGACCATTACTACCGCTAAGGATATTCACCTGACGGTTCAATTCCCAGACGATATGTTTCTTACCGCTCCATAGAGAATCGATCTCTATCCGTTTGATGTAGTCAGCATACTTTTGCATAAGCCTTTTTGTTTATAAAAGGGCACCATGCGATCACACATGATGCCCTTTTTTGATTGATTATTTAAATGGCGGCCTTGTTTCTCCAGGATGCCATATGTCATAGAGAGCCACATCAAATATCAAGTTGCTATAGGCAGGAATCGAAGTATTGCTGTCACTGCTACCATAAGCCAACTTATAGGGGATATGAATCAGCCAACGATCGCCGATATGCATCCTCAGCAAGGCGGTCTGCATACCATCAATCCAACTGGCACCCGATGTAGCATAAGCCGTCCGCCAACTGAAATCGTTCAGATACGACTGGTCAAAGACCATGCCTTCAGGATAAGTCTTTGAAGGAATCAGCCTACCACGATAGGCAATACGCACCGTATCTGTCAGGAAGGGCGTGATAGACTCAGATGTACCCGACTCCAGCACCTTCACATAGATGCAGTCACTGTTACCTGGTGTAACCTTCTCGTTCAACGTATAATTCTTAATCTTCTGAAGACTCGCATCAGCAGCCCACAGCTCAGTCATCTCATCGTTACGCTGCTGCCAGTTGTCGAACTCATAGGAAGAATCATCGTCAGCATCGTCTTCCTCACAAGAGATCAGAGGCACCATAGTCAACAGGCACAACGGCATCAGCCATTTCACCAGCGACGTTGCCACTTTCTCGATTGACTTTATCATCTTCTTCTTACCCTTTTACTTTTTTACCCTTTTAGCTTTTACTGGAGTTTCTTCAGCAGACTGGCGATGCTCACCTTATCCTCGATGATGGCATTCAGGTCGCTGATGTTCACACGCTCCTGCTCCATCGTNNCGCTTACCGATAGAATCCTTCTCATCATACTGGCAGTTGAAGTGGAACTTCAGCTGATCGATGATCTCACGGGCCTTCTCAGGCAGACCATCCTTCTTCACCAGCGGCATCACAGCACACTTCACAGGAGCCAGGGCTGCGGGCAACTTCAGCACCACACGGGTCTCGCCATTCTCGAGTTTCTCCTCCTCGAAAGCGTGACACATGATAGAAAGGAACATACGATCTACACCGATAGATGTCTCGATGACATACGGGGTATAGCTCTCGTTGGTCTGAGGATCGAAGTATTTGATGCTCTTGCCAGAGTACTTCTCATGCTGGGACAGGTCGAAGTTCGTACGAGAGTGGATACCCTCCACCTCCTTGAAGCCGAACGGCATCTTGAACTCGATATCGGTAGCGGCGTTGGCATAGTGAGCCAGTTTGTCGTGGTCGTGGAAACGGTAGTTCTCAGCACCGAAGCCCAGGGCCTGGTGCCACTTCATACGGGTCTCCTTCCACTTCGGGAACCACTCCAGCTCAGTACCAGGAGCTACGAAGAACTGCATCTCCATCTGCTCGAACTCACGCATACGGAAGATGAACTGACGGGCCACGATCTCGTTACGGAAAGCCTTACCAATCTGGGCGATACCGAAAGGAATCTTCATACGACCGGTCTTCTGCACGTTCAGGTAGTTCACGAAGATACCCTGAGCCGTCTCAGGACGCAGGTAGATCTTCATCGAAGCATCAGCCGAGGCACCCATCTCCGTAGAGAACATCAGGTTGAACTGACGCACATCCGTCCAGTTGCGGGTTCCGCTGATGGGGCAGACAATCTCCTCGTCGAGGATGATCTGCTTCAACTCGTCGAGATCCGGGCCCTGCATGGCAGCCGCATAACGGGCATGCAGATTGTCGCGTTTCTCCTTAGTCTCCTTCACACGCTCAGAAGTCTCCAAGTACTTAGCCTCATCGAAGCTGTCGCCAAAGCGTTTACGAGCCTTCTCCACTTCCTTCTGGATCTTCTCGTCGTACTTGGCAATCTGATCCTCGATCAGCACGTCAGCACGATAGCGTTTCTTAGAGTCGCGGTTATCGATCAAGGGATCGTTGAAAGCATCCACGTGTCCTGATGCCTTCCATATCGTGGGGTGCATAAAGATGGCGCTATCGATACCCACGATATTCTCGTGAAGCATCGTCATAGCCTTCCACCAGTACTGCTTAATGTTATTCTTCAACTCCACACCGTTCTGACCGTAGTCATAAACGGCACCCAAACCATCGTAAATCTCACTGCTAGGGAATACGAAACCGTACTCCTTACAATGGCTTACGATTTTCTTAAATACATCTTCTTGTGCCATAATTTATCTATAAATTCGAATTTATGGTGCAAAGGTNNTTGGTTTAGAGCGCTGCAGTCACATTGCAGAGGTCCCCGGTTCGAGCCCGGGTGTCCCTACTAAGAAAGCATCCAGTCAAAAACGGCTGGATGCTTTTCTGTTATGGTCGGAATCATCGAGGTACGTGGCTCGAAAAAGAGGCACTCCGGGAAGGAATGCCTCTTATTAAAAATACGATGTGCTCGTTATTAGTTGAACAGATAACGGATCGTGAACTGGATGCGGTAGGTGGAAGCCGGGTTCTCAAAGTTCTGAGAAGTTGAGAGGTGACGGACACCATTCACGAGGTTATACTGATACTGACCTGTGTTAGCATTGTAGCTCAACAGATTGTTGCCAACGACCTCCTTAAAGAGACCCCAATCTTTACAGAGGAAGTTAAGCAGGTTCTCAACATCCAAACCGAGCTGCAGGGTATGCTTGGTCTTACCCCATTTCACGCTCATGTCGCGCAGGTACTTGAAGTCCAGCTGATGGTGCCAAGGCATCTTTGCACCGCCACGCTCAGCATACTGACCTGTACGATTCTTCAGATAGTCATCCTGCTGGATAAATGCCCAGAAGTCATCACGCTGCATATCAGCAGTATATACACCACCATCAACAGTACCTTCCGCAAAGTCCCAACTGTTGAGTTCCTGACGTGAAGCAGGCACATAAATCAAGTTACCGGGAGCAGACGGATCATTACTAATGTTAGAAGAGAAGATATATGAGTAACGGTTACGTGAGTAGCCGTCGCCCAAATAGCCATTCTGATAGGCATCATACATAAGGCTGAACGTATTGGTCACATTCTTACTCTCCTTCAGCCTATAGGTAGCAGAAATGAGCACACGATTAGGAGCCACGAAGGTTGAATAACCCGTCTCAAGATCGTTCACTGCGTTGACAGAGTTACGATTGTTCGTATAAGACGACGTTACCTGGTCACCACTACCATCAACATAAGATTTAGCTTTTGACAGGGTATAAGAAGCATTCAGGTCGAGGCCGAAGTCAAATTTCTTATGGAGCTGGAAGCTCAGAGAAGCATAGTATGCCTTGCTACCGGCATTCTCAAGCACAAAAGCATTATATGTTGGATTAAATTGGTATAAACTCATCTTATGACGTACATCACCATGACCAAGATCAACGGTAGAAGTACCATCCCAATATACATTAGCATTGGATACAACCACAGGATTCAAATCCCAGTTGTAGATGCCTTCTACGGTGAAGTCAATATCCCAAGGAAGCTTGGCATCGAAAGCCAGAGAAGCCTTCCAGGTCTTCGGCATACGGAGATCCTCAGACAAGATAGTGGGAGAACCAGGAATCGTGGTTGAACTGGTAGCATTGATCTGCTTCAGCATATCGTCCTGACTCATGGTGAAGGAAGGCAGTATAGCACCATTGTTCTGAGTTGCCCAATAAGTGGTCTGACCCATACCAGAGTTACCGACAGCAGAAACAAGCCATACGAACGGCATACGACCTACGAAGAGACCTGTACCACCACGGAGGATATACTTACGTTCACCTGTGGTATCCCAGTTGAAACCAATACGTGGAGAAACAGTGACGCTGGCATTGGGTACGTTATCTGTACGGAAATGTCTTCCACCAAAATCGAGCTTATAAAATCCCTCATTAAAGTTATTTTCCAATGAAGGATAAGAAGGAATCTCAAAACGTAAGCCTACAGACATGCGGAAACGCTCAGACCAACTGATGTTGTCCTGAACATAGAATGACCACTGATTAGTCTTCATCTCAGAAGTGAACATTGAGTGAGCAGCATTGTTGCCATAGGTGATACCAAAGGTGCGGGGAGCACGTCCAAAAACGGTTGCCCAGTCACCAGCAGCGACCTCCTCAGGTGTTGCCTCGAAAGTATAGTAACCAGCAGCAGCCTGTGCATAACAGTTAGCAGCATAGTTATGCTCATATTGAATACCAGCAAACAGGTTGTGAACACCTAATGTTACATTTAATTCATCGGTGATCACCGTCGTCTTGGTCTGAGACAGGTTTCCATAGGTAAAGATATCACCCGTACAAGCCCATGAGGGGAAATAAAGACCGCTTCCATCACCCATCACAATTTCTAAGACCGGCGCAGCATCGTTATACTCAGTAGAGCGCGGTTGATCCTGATAGGAATAGGTTCCACGGAGCGTATTATTAAATTTTCCAAACTTAGAGTTCAACTCAGCAGCTAAAGAGGTAAAACGATATTCGTTATAGAAACGGCTGGAGAGTGAATTCATTCCATAGTTTGAGTTAATACCATAGACATTGTTAGTACCACCATAAATATCAGTAGATCTGTTTGAACCAATTGAACGCGATGCAGAAGGTACGCTTGAATTCTTTCGATTAGACTTGGTGAAACGAATGTTGAACTTGTGATTATCATTGATATTCCAGTCCAAACGGGCCAGGATACGGTATGCAGGTGACTTCACGTTGTAATCCTGCCAAGGCCCCGTCGTCAGACCGTAGGTCTTCTGAACATAGGATGACAGACTCTCCAACTCCTCAATCTGCGGGCGGTGATTGGTAGAAGTATAAGGAACAGATCCATCACCTGCACGGGCAACAGGCCCTGCCACCAAGTTATCTTCTATTTCACCATTCACAAAGAAGAACAGTTTGTCCTTGAGGATCGGGCCACCGAAGGTCAAACCATAAGTATCATTGTGACCATCATCTACACTGAATACACTATTACCTACACGGTTACCCTTCAGTGAAGTACTGGTGATATAGGTATAGACACTACCCTTGAACTCGTTAGTACCACTCTTAGTGACAGCGTTAATACCAGCACCGGTGAATCCGCTCTGACGAACATCGTACGGTGTAATAGAGACGGTCATCTGATCCAGCGCATCAAGAGAGATAGGTGTACCACCACCAGGCAGCGGACTTGGACCCAGACCAAAGGCATTGTTGAAAGCAGCACCATCGACCGTGATACTCGACTGACGGTAGTTTCCACCACCGATAGCCATACCACTGGCAGAGCTACTCTGCGGTGTCAATTTCATGATATCAACCATGCTACGGCTAACAGTAGGAACAGCAGCCATCTGGTCACTATTTATGTTGGTTACAGCACCTGAACGGTCAGAGCGCATGGTGTTACGAGCAGATGCGACAATCTCAACTTCCTGAAGCATCTCACTGCCTTCAGTAAGCACCACATCAACGACTGTATTCTGACCCAGAGACAGTTGGATACCAGTGAATTTCTTCGTCTGATAGCCAATGTAAGAAACCTCGACCTCATAAGGGCCGCCACTTCGCATACCAGTAATGGTATAGCGTCCATCAATATTGGTCACTGCACGATAGACAGCACCTGATGGAAGATACTTGGCAGACACTGTGGCACCAATAACTTCTTCGTTATTGGCAGTCACGATACCATTGATGCCAGAAGTCGTCACCTGTGCTACAGCCGTCAACGAAAGCATCAACAGCGTAACAACCAGCAAAAACAATCTTTTCTGCATAAAATTAGTAATGTTTAAATAAATAATAAAATAACTCGGTTAAAACCGAATGTTTGAAATTTCGCTGCAAAATTAATTAAAAAAAACGATATAAATGTTTAATTTGCGTTATTTTTTCATTTAAGCTGCGTTTTTTTGCTCAGCTTCTCAAGCAAAGGCATCGGATTGACCGGTTTTCCATTCTTTCTGACCTCAAAATGGAGATGCTCAGTAGTGGCGCGCCCCGTCCTTCCCGTCAAGGCGATCTTCTGCCCGCACTTCACCTTCTCACCCTCTTTCACATAGTTCTTGGAGTTGTGGGAATAAAGGGTCTCCGTACCATCCGCATGTTTGATGATGATACACTTACCGTAGCCATAATAGCTTTTCGACATCGTGACCACACCGTCATATACGGCATAGATAGGGTCATTGGGCTTGGTCTTCAGATCCACACCCGTATGCCGATGGGAGCCCCTGTTATTGTTATATGGACTGATCACCTTGGCACCAGGCAAAGGGTAACAACCTGCATTCGTGCTATCCGCCAGATTCTGGGAATGGCTACAAGACACCAGCAAACAAAACGAGAAGACAGTGAATAAGATGCGGAAGAGTCTCATATAGCTTTCATATTTAGGATTCATGAATAACGATAGCTGTCAGGATACGACCAGACTCGATACCCAGACGACGGGCAGAGAAATAGTCGTCACAGCGATCATAGGTACAGATACCCGAAACCTCGATGTTTTCGGTCTTCAGCCCCACGTTCTCAAGCTGCAGACGACAACATTGCCAGAGGTCGATGTGCCACTTCTCAAAGCGACGGGCAATCTGCTCCATCGGGTAGCCGGCAGCGGCGAACTGATCATAGACCTCGTCACCAACCTCAAAGTTCTGAAGTGAGATACCCGGGCCGATGACGGCTTTGAGCATTTCGGGACGGGAATGATAGGCACGCTGCATGGAGGTGACAGCCACCCCGGCAATATTGGCCACCGTTCCGCGCCAACCGCTATGAACCACACTGGCGGCACGATGCTCGGGATCGTAGATGATGATAGGGATACAGTCGGCAGTGGATACACCGATACAGACGCCGGGGATATTCGTCATCAGGGCATCGATGCCCTCCAACACCTGATGGCGCACTTCCTCGGAGAGTCGGAAAAAGGTACGCCCGATCTGGGCAATACCCGTCGTATGTACTTGATGAGGCATAACCAGATGGTCAGCACTGATTTTCAGCAATTGGCACAGGGCCTTGCGGTTGGCGGCAATAGCCTCAGGAGCATCGCCACAATAGAGATTTACGTTAAAATCGCCATGGGGACCCTTACTGTAGCCACCATGACGGGTTGAACTGAAGGCAGTGACGCCTTCGGCGATGTCGTAGTAATTCAGCTCGGGCTTAAGACTCTTCGCTTTCATACTCAAAATCATCAAGTTCTTCGATATCCTCGATATCTTCGTCGTCGATATACTCGATATCCTCGTCTTCACCCTCGTCAGCCAGTTCCTGTGCAAAACGGGTCATATCCTTATCACGATGCACGAGCGTGTCTTCTGCCGTGATCACAGCCAGTTTATTGCTCTCCGCATTGAGTTCCGCCCACAGCACATCTTTCAGTTCCTCAAGGCCGTAGCCTGTCACAGCAGAGATAAACACCACGGGCAGGTCGTTAGGCAGTGTCTCACGGAGCATCTCCACCAGTTCCTCGTCAAGCAGATCACACTTCGTCACAGCCAGCACACGATGTTTGTCGAGCAGTTCCGGATTAAACTGCGCCAACTCATTCAGCAGGATCTCATACTCCCGTTTGATATCGTCCGTATCGCCAGGAACCATGAAGAGCAGCAACGAGTTACGCTCAATATGACGGAGGAAACGCAAGCCTAAGCCGCGCCCCTCTGACGCACCCTCGATGATACCCGGGATGTCGGCCATCACAAACGACTTATTGTCGCGATAGCCCACGATGCCCAAGGAAGGCTCCATCGTGGTAAAGGGATAGTTGGCAATCTTCGGACGTGCATTCGAGAGGGCAGACACCAACGTAGATTTGCCCGCATTGGGGAAACCCACCAAGCCGACATCAGCCAGGAGCTTCAACTCCAGGATGATGGTCATCTCCTGCATCGGCTCGCCTGGCTGCGCATATCGTGGTGCCTGATTGGTAGCTGTACGGAACTGGAAGTTTCCGAGACCACCTCGTCCACCCTTCAGCAACATCACTTCCTGACCGTCGTAGGTGACATCGCACACATATTTGCCGGTCTCAGCATTATAGACTACCGTGCCACAGGGAACGTCGATATAGACATCCTTACCGTCGGTGCCATGACACTTGTCCTTGCCACCGTTGCCACCATGCTCTGCAAAGATATGACGCTCATATTTCAGGTGCAACAGGGTCCAGTAATTATGGTTGCCGCGCAGGATGATACTACCACCCTTACCGCCGTCACCACCATCAGGACCACCGTTGGGATTATACTTCACATGGCGCAGGTGCATGGAGCCTTTTCCACCCTTACCAGAGCGGCAATAGATCTTCACGTAATCTACAAAGTTCGATTCCATAATTCCTTTTGGCAACGGACGACAAGACTGTAGTCCGTTGCTAATTAAATCTTATCAATGACTGCGCAGATATCTGCGAAAATACGGTCCAGTTCACCTAAGCCGTCGATATGGTAGTGTACACCTTCCTGCTTATACCACTCGATCAGCGGCTGGGTCTGACTGTGATAAACCACGAGGCGCTTCTTGATGGTCTCCTCGTTATCGTCGGCACGACCACTCTGCTGTCCACGGAGAATCAGACGCTTCATCAGTTCCTCCTCGGGCACATCGAGCTCAATCATAGCAGCCACCTTGTCGCCACGCTCATCGAGCATCTTCTTCAGTGCCTCTGCCTGCGGGATCGTACGGGGGAAGCCATCAAAGATGACGCCCTTATGATCACCGAAGGAATCATAAACACTGGCAAGGATGCTGACCATCAGGTCGTCAGGGATCAACTGGCCATTGTCGATATAGCCCGCTGCGGTCTTACCCAGTTCAGTACCTTTCTTAATCTCATTACGAAGTACGTCACCTGTTGAGATGTGGTTCAAACCGTACTTCTCAATCATCTTGTCACTCTGCGTGCCCTTACCAGA
>LXOW01370183.1_pt1 | contig 11486 bp, 7 predicted proteins | sample 1368591 | NCBI WGS metagenome assembly LXOW01 (sample SAMN04884650, study PRJNA319009) | bovine gut metagenome | isolation source: Cow rumen | host: Bos taurus | place: Italy: Legnaro (PD) | collected 2014-07-09
CTCCTAGGCCTAAAGATTATGTAAATGCAAAACTAATAGTTATGAAAAGACTGATAATTGGCGGAATGATGGCCGTAGCAGCCCTTTCCGCCCAGGCACAGAACGTGCAGTTGCATTACGATTTCGGACGCAACATCTATCCCGATGAAGAGGCAGGTCGCCAGAAGGTGACCGTGACGCTGGAGCAGTTCAAGGCTGACAAGTGGGGCTCTTGGTTCTACTTCGTTGATTTGGACATGAGCCGCAAGGAGCTGATGGCGGCCTACACGGAAATATCGCGCGAGTTCAGCTTGGGGAAGGGTCAGCCCTTTGCCGCCCATGTAGAGTATGACGGCGGACTGAATTCCGGTGTAGGCAGCTACCAGCAGGCAGCACTCGTTGGTCCGGCATGGAATGGTCATTCGGCCGACTTCTCGAAGACCTGGTCTGTGCAGCTGATGTATAAGCATTTCTTCAAGGATGCCAATGGCAACAGCGCCTATCCCGGGTTCCAGTTGACGGGCGTTTGGAGCACTACCTTTGCCAACAAGAAGTGTACCTTCACCGGCTTTATCGATTTCTGGCGCGGACAGAAGGCCGACGGCCACGGGCAGCTGGTGATGCTCACTGAGCCGCAGTTCTGGTATAACGCCACGGAACACCTGAGCATAGGCTCTGAGTGGGAAATAAGTAACAATTTCATTTACAATGCCTATAGTGATAAGACCTTCTTTGTCAATCCAACCTTGGCATTGAAGTGGAACTTCTAGCATGAATTATTCATAGGAGAGTAGAAGTGTAGACATTCAAAAATGAGGGTCAAGGTCAATCGTCGCTGGCTGCAGTTGTTTGAGGGAGCACGGGTGGGAAATGCCCTGCTTCGCTACTTCACCGTGAGGAAGCTTGACAAGCAGCTGATAGACAAGGTGGAGGTGCATGATGCACTAGGACACGTGATAGACCATGATGCACCATTGCATAACGAAGAGATAATCAGATGCTTAATTCCAAAGTTATGAAGAAATACTTTTATCTGCTGTTGGCTCTGCTCCTGCCACTGGGCATCCAGGCGGAACGGAAGGAGGTGCACATTGTATCGGTCAACGATATGCACGCTTATTTAAAAGCCGCTCCCATGCTGGCCGACGTGGTAGACAGTCTGCGAACCCTCTATCCTGGGTTGCTGGTTTTCTCGGCGGGCGACAACCGCACTGGCGAGCCGCTGAACGACATGTATGAGATTCCGGCCTATCCCATGGTGGCGCTGATGAACCAGATAGGCTTCGATGCCACTACCTTGGGAAACCATGAGTTCGATTCCAATCCTCAGGGACTGGCACGCCTCATCGGCCTGTCTAGCTTCACCTATATCTGTGCCAACTGCCATCCCGACCCCTCACTTCGTATGCATCTTGTTCCCAGCAAGGTGTTCGACGTGGGTGGCGTGAAGGTTGGCGTAGTAGGAGCCGTCCAGCTGGGGTCACATGGCTATCCCGACTCCCATCCCGACAACATGAAGGGCCTCAGCTTCACGCCGGTCAATGAGACGGTGGCGCAGTATGAATGGCTGCGCCAGCAGTGCGACGTGGTCATCCTCCTTTCTCATAATGGCTATGAAAACGATGTTGAAACAACGGCTCTCTTCCCATGGCTCGACTTGATTATCGGCGGCCATACCCATACGCAGCTGGAGGGGGGCGAGATGCACAATGGTATCCTGGTTACCCAGAATGCGAACGGCCTGAAGAAGGTGACTCACATCACGCTCGTCGTGGATGGCGGCAAAGTGGTGGAGAAACGTGCCGAGAACATTGACGTGCGTTGCAGGAAAGGACGGAACGGCACTGCGACCGAGCTGGTGCGCTATTTCTGCAACAACCCTGCCTTTGAGCGCGTGTTGACACAGGTGGAAGAGCCCTTTACCAGCTATGAGGAGCTGGGCTGCATGATGGCCGATGCCTTTGTGGCTGAGACAGCGTCAGATCTGGGCTTCGTCAATTTCGGTGGCGTGCGCTACGACGAGCACCCAGCCGGCCCGTTCACCGTCAGCGACGTGCTGCGCCTCGATCCCTTCAACAATGATGCCGTCGTCATGGAGCTTACTGGCGAGGAGTTCCGCCAGATGCTTGTCTCGTGCTTTGAGAACGATGAGTTCAAGCTGCCCTTTGTTAGTGGTGTGCAGTATGAGGTGAAGCGTGATTCCGCAGACCCCCATAAGCTGAAGAAACTCACCGTGAAAACCCTTGACGGAAAGAAGTTTGACCTGAAACGGAAGTACTGGGTGGTGACCAACAGCTACGTGGCTTCTATCGTAGATTCACCACGACAAGACCAGGGGCAGAGCATCAACCGCCACACGGCCGACCTGATGATTGGCTATCTGGAGAAGCAGCCCAGCATCAACTACAGCGGTGTGCGTCGCGTCTTTGAAGTGAAATAGTGGATGGTGGATAGTGGATAGCATGATTACCATACTCGGTCCGACTGCCAGCGGCAAGACGCCGCTAGCAGCCGCGCTTGCCCGGCGCATCGGCGGCGAGATCATCTCGGCCGATTCGCGCCAGGTGTATCGCCGTATGGACATCGGAACGGGCAAGGACCTGGCCGACTACGACGGGGTGCCCTATCATCTCATCGACATCTGCGAGCCAGGCACCCGCTATAACCTCTTCCAGTATCAGCATGACTTCTTCGATGCCTACAGGCAGATCAGGGAGCGGGGGACCGTCCCCATCCTCTGCGGCGGCACGGGACTCTATATCGAGGCCGTGCTGAAAGGCTACCACCTGTCGCCCGTGCCTCAGAATCCCTGGTTGCGTGCCAGTCTGGAGGGGAAGACGCTGGCCGAGCTCGCACAGCTGCTGCAGAACCTGAAAGACAAGACGGGCACGACGATGCACAACACCACCGACGTGGACTCCTGTCAGCGGGCCATCCGTGCCATAGAGATTGAGACCTACAACCTGGAGCATCCCCTGCCGCCCAGGGAGCTTCCTGCCGTCAGCTCGTTGATCATTGGTGTGAGCATCGACCGCGAGTTGCGCCGCGAGAAGATCACCCGCCGGCTGAAGGCACGACTCGATGCGGGCATGGCCGACGAGGTGCGCCGACTGCTGGCTGAAGGCATCAAGCCCGAAGACCTGACCTATTATGGGCTGGAGTATAAATACGTGACCGAGTATGTCACGGGCGCTATCGGCTATGAAGAGATGTTCCGGCAGTTGGAGACGGCCATCCATCAGTTTGCCAAGCGGCAGATGACCTGGTTCAGGGGGATGGAGCGTCGCGGCTTCACCATCCACTGGATCGACGCCACACTGCCCATGGAGGAAAAGATACAGATGATACTATCCATGCTATGATAGAAGAGACGCGTTGGGGCATCCTCTACTGCCCTAGGAATGGAATCAAAAGCAAGCGTAAGCGTTGGGAACGCCTGCAGCGTGAGCTGGACGTGCGTGGCGTGTGCTACGACATGGTTCAGAGCGAGAACACCGACAGCGTGGAACGTCTGGTCACCATGCTTGTGCGCAACGGCTATAAGACAATCGTTGTCGTGGGAGGAGACTCGGCCCTGAACGATGCCGTCAACTGCCTCATGCGTGAAGAGCGCAGCGTGCGCGAGCAGGTGATGCTGGGCGTGGTGCCCAATGGCACGCTAAACGACTTCGCCCGTTTCTGGGGCTTCGATGCCGACAATGATGCGCAGACCGTGGAGTGGCTGAGCAAGCGCCGTGCACGCAAGGTGGACCTGGGCTGCATACACTATCGTGATAAACATGGAGAACAACAGCACCGCTACTTCCTGAACTGCATAAACATCGGCACCACTGCCGACATCATGAACCTTCGCCGACAGACGCGCCGCATTCTCTGGTCGCGTACGCTGTCGTTTGCGGTCTCTGTCATACTGAAGATTTTCCACCGTAAGGACTATAGGATGCGTCTTTTGGTCAACAACGAGTGGGTAGACCGTCGGGTGATGACCGTATGCGTGGGCAACGCCCTGGGCTACGGACAGACGCCCAGTGCCGTGCCCTACAACGGAATGCTCGATGTCACCGTTGTCTATGACCCCCGGCTGATGCAGCTCTTCAGCGGACTATGGCTGCTCATCTCCGGTCGTTTTCTCAACCATCGCAGCGTCCATCCATACCGTACATACGAACTGGTGGTGGAGGAGGCACGACATGCCCTCGTTGGCATCGACGGCAGGCTGATGAGCACTCCTGTGGGAGAATACCGTATCAAGGTGGAGCAGGAAGTGGTGAACTTCATGATTCCTGACTAGCTCAGGTCCCCTAAGTTAGGGAGGCAGAACAAGTGAGTATAGAAACGGGGGTAACAGTCATCGGCTGATGACTTTCCTGGTTTTTCCGTCGGCGGTGCGCTTGATGACTATACCTTTGGGAAGGGCTTTTCGGTTGAGCCGCATACCGTCTAAGTTGTAGTATTCGGACGCTTGCTCAATGAGGGGGGATTGCAGAGCCGAAGGGTGCAGAATCTTGACAGCACAGGCGTTGGCATTGGTTATGTCCATATCCATCACGTTGTCGTCGTTCACTTGACCGACGTATTTGGCAAGCAGGGCGATGACCTGTAGTTTCTCCACATCGAAATCTTCATTGAGCGTGAGGGAAAAAGCCTGCTGATAGCTACCGTCGGAAAGCGCGACGGGTTGCCCGGTAGGAGGGGTGATGAACTGTCGCAGCACGTTGTCGTGCTCGTAGTTGTTGTCAATGGAGGTCTTTCCCGTCTGTGAATCATATATCGCCTGTGGACTGATTACACCGTCCTCGGTGAGCAGCAGCGTTACGGCCAACTGCCCATAGATGGACGCTGCCTCGGGCAATGCTTCCCCGCAGACATTTACTGTCAGCTGTCGCGTGTCAGGGTCAAATTCGGCTGTAAGGTCAACGGAGGCGAAAGCCGGTTCTTCATAGTCTTGAAGCACCATGTCGGAGAGAATGCCGGCGATAAACGCCGAGGGAATCTGCGGTAGGTAGTAGTTCACGTCGTAGGCGATGTATGGCTCACCGGGAAAATACGCACGGTTGATGGTGAACGTCGGATAGTCATAGGCATAGAGCTGATGGAGGTAATCGGCTTCCCCGATGCCCAATGTACTTCCTACGGAGAACGACTTGACCAATACCATCTGTGGGCAGTAGTCCTTGACTTGCTCTAAAGCCGGGTCGAGCATTGCCTGGTAAGGTGAACGCTGTTCGCTATAGACCTCCACATAAACCTTCTGGCGGTGCAGGGACTCGCGATAGACTGCGAAGTTACCCTGCAGGGTGTCGTTCTTCACTTTCTCCAGGGGCAGTCCCTCTATCTGGCTGACAAAGGTCTTCAGCGAGTGCGTACCCACGGCGATGTCGTAGGGTAGGGCGAACGTTGCCTCCCAACTGTGCGACTGCCCACTGGCCAGCGTGTCGCTGCATACTTCATAGACAGGCTCGTGGCTGTCAATCTGGTAGCCCAAACGGTACTGGAAAACGGAATCGCGTCCGACGTTGGTGAAGGTAGTGAAGAGGTAGATGTTCTCGTTGGGAGCCTTGTATTTCCTGCCAAAGTCGAAGTAGTTCATGTCCAGGTCTTTACGCGGCAGGTTGCTGACATCGAGGATGAGCTGCACGCAGAGCATCCCCGCCTGACTGATGCTGTAGAAGCCTTCGCCCTGTCCGAAGTCGCCATAAATACAGAAGGCCCCGTCGGTATGCTCACCAACACCACAGATTGCCCCCGTCTTGGCGGCCACCATCTCGTCGCTCTCTACATAGTCATAGCCGAAGAAGAGCGTCTCGTTGCCTAGTAGTTCGTAGCCGTTGCCATTGAACATCACAGTGTTCCACCCCTCGTAGGTGCGCTGTTTCTGTGCGAATACCTGTTGGACAGAGCCGTCGTTGATGAGTTGCAGGAAGGCTCTTGTACGTCCGATGCTCTGACTCAGGGCGAACCGTATGCCCACGATGTGGCAGCCCTCGTAGGCCGAAAGCCTCTCCGGGGGGAGAATGGCACCGATAGTGTAAGTACCAGCCTCGCCGAAACAGGCTCCGTAGATGTCGATGTCATCGGTCACGGAATAGCCGATGAGCCGATGATTCTCTGCCAAGCCCCGCCCTGATTGCGCCTGAGCGGAGATGGCGCAGCACAGCAACAGTAATAATAATGCCACGATAATACGACGGTTATCAGTTGTTGGTCATGCGGAGGGTCCTCACCCCGCTGCCGTCGTTCACTTTCACGATATACAGTCCCTGTGGGATATTCTTCAGGGCAGCCGTTCCGCAACCAGTAGCTACGAGCTGACCCCCTAGGTTGTAGACTTCCACAGCAGCGTTGGCGGAAACCGCAGCAGGGTGAATGCCAGAAGGCTCTTCCTCCACGGTGAGTCCGGTGAAGGTAAAGTCATCGAAGAAGGCCATTGCGTTGGCGTTGGTTGTAGTATGGCGCACGGCCACGTAGATGGGCTTTCCGGCATAGCTACTCAAGTCTGCCTCGAAGTGGTGCCATTCGTTCTCGCCTAAGTATTCCATCTGCATGGAAGGCAACAGGGTCTTGAAGTCGGTGGTTTTGGTATTGCCGTCCTCGCTCACCAGCACTTCCACGCTGTGGTAGTCGTTATCGCCTTCGAATACGGAGTTCGACGTGCTGAGGTTGCGTGCATAGAAGTCGAAGGCAGAGTTTTCTGACGGCACAATTTGCTTGGAGATGAGCCAGTCGTCGGCGGCAGTTGCATCGTAGGGATTGGAGGCTCCGAGGGTTCCGATGCCGGTATGTGCCAGCAGGTAGCTATTGTAATGCCACACCTGCGTGAAGGCATACTTGGTGCCGTCGTTCTCCACTACGGTCTCATAGTAGCCCAGGTTGTCGTTCACCCGGTTGTCCTTGTCAATCATCGTGAAGTCATCACGCCACTGGTAGTCTAGCGGGTTGTTCTCAAAACCGTAGTACAGCACATCTTTTGCCAAGCCCAAGCCCTTTACGGGGAAGGTGGCGGTGTAGCCGCTCTCGAACTCCACAATCATCTGGTCTTCCACGGCATCCTCCTGGTCAAGGGCGTTGAACTGGATGGAGAAGGGCATACCCTCACCCGGCTTCAACTCGTCGCCAGGCTGGATGGAACTTTCGAAGTTGTCGGTATTGAACAGCACTTGCTTCACCCTGAGGTCCTCCTTGCCTTTGTTGAGGATGGTTAACAGGTCTTTGGAACTGTTGGCCTTGCCATAGTTCACCATTCCGGCATCCCACGACTCCTTGTTGAAGGCAACACCTTCGATGATGGTGCCGTTGATGACCACATTGTCGAGTGTGCCGTAGCCGTAGTACGTGACAAAGCAACGGTCAATCCAACGGAACTGGACGATCTTGCCGGCATATTCGTCAAGGTCTATCGTCTCGTTTCGCCAGTATTTCCTTCCGTCCTCGTCAATGGCATTCTCAGAAAGGTAAGAAGCCTGTTTCCATTCGCCATCGCAGTAGATTTCAAATACCACTTCATCATAGCCATTACCTCCTTCTGCATTCTCTTTTTTCAGGAGTCCGGTCTCGTCGATGATCAGGTCACTGGGATGGGCGTTGCCCCATGTGAACGAGATGCTCATGCGCTGTCCGTCGTCGGGAAGACGGAACTGCGGGGTGGTCAGCGTCACACTCTGTCCTGCGTTCAGGTGCCCTGCTGCCAAGCAGGCACCCGTACCTCCGTATGGGAAGAAAGTGTTAGGACTCCACTTGGCAAAATTATACACGTCGTCAGACGACTTGGTGCTCGTCCAGCCCACAGGCACTGGGTCAGAATTAGTACAGTTGTCGAAGTTCTCAGCATACGGGAACACTACCACCGAAGCGTCGGGCTGCGTGGTGAACTTCCAGGTAGAGGCGGTCTGCGAATTGCCTGTTTCGTTGTAGCCCACAACTTTCCAGCTGTAGGTGGTTTCATAGTCGCAAACGGGGATGGTATAGGTGAAGGTGTTCCCCACGTCGAGTCCGTCGACAAGGTCGTTGCACTCGGTATTGCTGCCTACATAAAGCTTATAACCCTTGGCGAACTGCGCAGGCCCCCATTCCAGGACGACATCCTTTGGATAGACATTCGTTGCATTGTTGACCGGACGCACCACCGTAGCATTCAGAGGCACGCCATCGGCACCATATACATTCGGCAGCACCACGCGGTCCAGATAGAAAGCTGAATGCTCGAAGGCACCCTCATCGTCCACCTCCACAGCGGGATAGAACCAGCGAATATAGCTCTTGTTGGAACCAACGCCCAGCTCAATGGTCCTGGTCAGCAACTGGTTCAGGTCGGTCTCATAGTCGCTTACCCACTTTGTTGTCCAGTTGTCGCCACCGTCGTAGCTCACTTGCAGCTCAATGTCGTATTCAGGGGCGTAATCTCCCACGTAATGATTGTAGAAAGTGAAGGTCACTTGACCGCCCTTGCTCAGGTCGAGACGTGGTGAACGCAGCGTGCAACTGGAGTAGTCGCCGCCGGCAAATGCAGACTGGTCGCCCTCGATAGCATAGTTCCTGACTTCCCATCCGTTGTTCTTCCATCCGGCAGGAGGGAACGGCCCCTCGAAGGTTTCGAGCTGACAGCCGATGGGGAGGTTCATCTTGTTGGCCTGGAGAGTCACCGTCACGTCGCCACCATTGGTGTGGATGACAGCCTCGCATTCGGCTGGACTCATTGGTGATGCGGTATAGCTGAACTGGAAGTCAACGCTCTCATAGCGGTTCAGGTTGATGGAGGTGAGGTCTTGCAGGCAGCCTACGCCCTCGGGCAAGTCCATACCCGTCACCTTCAGGCCGTTCTTTCCCTGATTGGTCATGCGGATAACCTCGGAGTACATCTTCTCGCCAATATATATATCGCCAAAGTCGTAGTTCTCCAACGACAGTACGGGAACGGGAGTCACGTCGGGTGTCTGTTGCTTCACGAGTACATCATCGATACATACTCTGTTGGCGATGGCGGTAAACATCTTGAAGACAAAAGCCAACTTCACCTTCTCACCCTTCCAGTCGCTCAGGTCAATCTTGGAGACGTAACGGTCCCATGTGTTGATGGGGAATACCAGCACTCCGCTCTCGCGCAACATCTGCTCATTCTGGATGCTGAACACGGTCTCAGCGCCATTCAAGTCTTCATCGGTAACCACGCGTACCTGCAGGTCGTACTTCGACACGTCCTGGCAGTTCATTGGGCTTACCATCCAGGAAAACTGTAGCTGATAGGTGTCGTCGAGGTCGAGTTCCGGCGTAAGCAGGATTTCCTCACGCGGACCGGCACCATCACTTCCCGAAATTGGGGCATCGCAAGCAGCGCAACCAGCACCATTGATTGTGGGGCCTGTCTGTCCGTTTGGGTCACGATACTCGTTAAACCAGTTGAAACGGAAGTTCGACCCGGAATACGAGTTGACGGTAGTCCAACCTTCCGTGCGTGTTAGCGGACTCGACTGCGACTGGGTCGCACCTGTCTCAAAATCCTCTTCGAGGATGGTTTGTGCCTTTGAAGACTGTGCCGACCAAGCCAGGATACTGATGAAGATAAGACAAAACTTGTACATAGTTGATGGTGGATAGTTGATGGTGGATAGAGGATAATGGATGGTGGTTACAAGAATGGCTGTAACAGATGGGCGAACCAGCCCCTGAACTTTTGCCATCGGTTGCGGAACTGGTTCCATGTGTCGGGGGTGAGATAGACGCTCTGCTGCTTGTCGCGGTCGAACATCTGGTCGAGTTCCAGTGTGGTTGGTCGGTCGATGATGACAGCGTTCTCCTCGTAGTCGAAGCGCAGCGAGCGGGCATCGAGGTTGGTGCTGCCAACGGTGCAGAACCGCCCGTCGACCATCATGATCTTGGAGTGGTGGAAGCCTGGCTGGTAGAGCCACACGTGGGCACCGTGCTTCATCATGCGGTGCATGTTGTAGAAGGCGCAGTCGGGCGTGAGGGGAATGTCGCTCTTGGCCGAGATCATCAGCTCCACCTTCACGCCGCGCCTGAGGGCCCGCTTCAGTGCCTTGGTGACTGAGGGGATGAGCGTGAAGTAGGGGTTGATGATGCGGATGGAGTCGCGGGCGGCGTCGATGGCGCTGACATAGAAATAGCGCATCACGCGGTTGGTGGTGCGGGGTTCGCGGTTGATGATTCCCACCAGCTTGCGGCCTCGGGTGGCGGTGGTGTCGGGCTTCAGCCCGCTTATCTGCACGCTGTCGCCGGCATGGAAATAGCGGGGATTAGTGAGCTCCTCGCCGGTGACCTTCTTCCATGTACGGATGAAGATTTGCTGCAGCTGGCCCACGGCGCTGCCCTCGATGCGGCAGTGCAGGTCGCGCCATGCCCCCACCTGGTCGGTGCCCTTGATGTAGTAGTCGGCCACGTTCATGCCGCCGGTGTAGGCCACGTTGCCGTCGATGACCACGATCTTGCGATGGTCGCGGGGCCAGATGTGGTTGACCCAGGGGAAGCGGATGGGGTCGAACTCGTAGATCTCGACGCTATCGTTGCGCAGTGCCTCGATGTGGACTTTACGGAGCGGCTGGTTGTTGGAGTCGTTGCCGAAGCCGTCAAACAATGCCCGCACCTCGATGCCCTCCCTGCGCTTCTCGCGCAGGATGTCGAAAAGCAGCGAGGCGATGCTGTCGTTGCGGAAGTTGAAGTACTCTAGGTGAATGCTCTCCCTGGCCTGGCGGATGGCCTGGAACATATCGTCGAACTTCTCTTGTCCAGAGAAGAGCAGCGTGACACTGTTGTCGCGGGTGAACGTCACCCCCTGCGACTCCAGCTTTTGAAGTATGAGCGAGTCGCTGGTAGGCTGCGCCCCGGCATGGGCAAACGACAGACCTGCCAACAAGGCTATCGTCTTTAACTCCTTTAACTCCATTAACTTCTTTTACTCCCCAAAACTCCTAACTCGTAACTCCTAACTCGTAACTCCTAACTTGTAACTCCAAACTCCTATCCTTCTCATCTCCGATACTTCTGCCGGTAGTCTGAGGGCGAGATGCCGAATCGCTCCTTGAAGAGGTTCATGAAGTGCTCGGCAGTGGCAAAGCCGATGTTGTTTGCCAATTCGCTCATGTTGATATTCGTGCGCTGCAGGAGTATGCAGGCGTGTTTCAGGCGCAGGTCGCGCACCACCTCGGCAGGGGTCTTCCCCGTGATGTCGCGCACTTTCTGGAAGAAGGGCTTCATGCCCATGCCCATAGCGTTGGCCATCTCTTCAAGGTTGATGGGGCCGCGGCTCATGTTCTGCTGCACGTATTGCTCGATGCTGCTGAGTAGCTGCTGGTCGATGGCATCGGTCATGCTGAAGCTGTCTTCGCCGAAGTCGTATTTCTCCTTTTCGTCGTCGGCACCCTGGGCCTCTTCAGCCTTGTTGGTGTGGATGCGTATAGACTTCACCTCGAGTGCCTTGATCTGGTCGTCTTCGGTGATTTCGCCGGAGAGCTGCATGGCTGTGTCGGGGAGCGTCTCGGTGGCAGTGGTCATGCTGG